>Ga0070659_100003893_pt1 | contig 10635 bp, 10 predicted proteins | sample KBSC23metaG_FD_64666 | JGI IMG/M metagenome (GOLD analysis project Ga0070659, IMG submission 64666) | Corn rhizosphere microbial communities from Kellogg Biological Station, Michigan, USA - KBS C2-3 metaG | ecosystem: Host-associated > Plants > Roots > Rhizosphere > Soil ...
ACGATGCTCGCCGGGACGATCTTCGTCGCGATCTTCGACCCGTCGCTGGAGACGTCGGCAGCCCGCAACGCCGCCCAGCTCGTCGTCGCGATGAGCCTGATCGGCACCGCCCTCGGATTCGCGCTCTTCGACTCCCGCGGCGCGGTCAAGGAGGCGTTCGGAAAGCTCGGGCTCGGCGGCCGGATCGCGGTCGGGGCGATCGGGCTGGCGCTGCTCGCCTGGCTGGCCTACATCATCTTCGCCGGCTTCCTGGCGCCGCTCCTGCAGCCCGACCAGGAGGACGTCACCCGCGAGCTCGGCACGAACAAGGACGAGCTCGGCAGCATCGCCGTCGCCGCCTTCCTGATCGTGATCGCCGCCCCGCTCTCGGAGGAGCTGTTCTTCCGCGGCTTCATGTTCGCGGGGCTGCGCCGGTCGATGTCGATCTGGCCGGCGGCGGCGATCTCCGCCGCGGTCTGGGGATCGCTCCACCTCGGCGCCGGCAACATCGGCGTCGCGATCCAGCTCGCCGTGTTCGGCGTCATCCTCGCCTGGCTCTACGAGCGCACGGGAACGCTCTGGGCGCCGGTTCTGGCGCACGCGATCAACAACACGATCGCATTCGTGCTGCTCGTCACCGACGTCGTCTGACGGCCGTCGCGCACCCTATGATGCGCGGCCACATGCGCAAGGGTCATCGTTTCCCGGTCCTCGTATCCGTTCTCGTCCTCTCCCTGACGATGGCCGCTGCCGTGGCATCGGCGCAGGAGACGACGGTCACTGCGCCGGCGACGACGGCGACCACCACCGAAGCGACGACCTCCACGACCCCCGCCCCGGCTGGCGAGGAGTCCGCTCCCGGCCCCGCCGCGAACGGCGCTCGCGACGTCCGTGAGAAGGGCACTCCCCGCGCCGCGACGCTGCCGCCGACGACCACGAAGGTCCGGCTCAAGGGCGTTCGCAAGGGCCGCGTCACCGCCGGCAAGCGGGTCAAGGTCGCCGGCACCGTCCGCCGCTTCCGGGTCGGCCAGAAGGTGACGATCGTCCTCAACCGGGGCAAGAAGACGGTCAAGCGCGAGACCGTGCACGTCCGCGCCAAGGGCAAGGGCTCGCAGCTCGGCCAGTTCCATTGGTCGCGGAAGATGGTCGCGCCGGGCATGTACCGGGTCCAGGCGATCCTCCACAAGGGCGCCAACTGGGCCTCGTCGAAGGACGGCAGCCGCAACTTCAGGCTCCGCTACCCGAGCCTCAAGGATGGCAACCGCGGGCCATCGGTCGCGGCGCTGAACGACCTCCTCAACAACCTCGGATTCGTCTCCAGCCGCGGGTCGAAGTACTCGTCGGCGACCGGCCGTGCAGTTCTCGCCTACCGGAAGGTCAACAACATGGCCCGCAAGGAGAAGGCGACCGGCAGCATCTTCAAGAAGCTCGCGAAGGGGAAGGGCGGCTTCAAGCTCGAGTACCCCGGAGCCGGCAAGCACGTCGAGGCCGACCTCTCGCGCCAGGTGATGGTGCTCGCCAAGAAGGGCGAAGTCGACGAGATCTACACGATCTCCTCGGGCGCCCCGGCGACGCCGACGATCAAGGGCAAGTTCCGCTTCTACCGCAAGGACGCGGGCTACAACAGCCTCGGGATGTACTACTCGGTCTACTTCATCCGCGGCTACGCGACCCACGGCTACCACAGCGTCCCCACCTACCCGGCCAGCCACGGCTGCCTGCGGAACCCGATCCCCGATTCGGTCCACATCTACAACTGGATCGACCTCGGCGACCCCATTTACGTCTACTCCTGACCGCTCGGGAGACACTGATCGGGGAGCTGCGCGAGCACGCGCTCGTGCTTGGCGAGGTGACGCTGACGAGCGGCGCGACCGCCTCCTACTACGTCGATGCCAAGCGGGCGATCCTTCGCCAGCCCGGCTTCGGCGCGCTCGCCGAGCTCGTCGCCGCCGAGGCGGTCCGGGTCGGCGCGGGCGCCGTCGGCGGGATGACGATGGGCGCCGATCCGATCGCGAGCGCGGCGATTTCCGATCCGGCCGGCCGCGATCTGCTCGCCTTCTTCGTCCGCAAGGAGAAGAAGCAGCACGGGTTGCAGCGCTGGGTCGAGGGGCCGCTGCTCGCTCCGGGCACGCGGGTCCTGATCGTCGAGGACGTCGTCACGACCGGCGGCTCGACCGTGCAGGCGATCGAGCGTTGCCGCGAGGAGGGCCTCGAGATCGCCGGGACGGTCGCCGTGCTCGACCGGCTCGCGGGCGGCGGCGAGAACATCGTCGCGGCCTCCGGCGGCGCTCCCTACACCCCGCTGGCGACGATCGACGAAGTCCACCCGGAGCGCGACGACCGCTAGATGGTCGACGCGGGCGCCGGTCAGTGGCGGCGCCTCTTCACCTTCCAGGAGTAGTGGGCCGCGGTCAGGTTGCCGGCGCGGTCGGTCGCCTGGACGAGGATCCGGTGGCGGCCGGGTTTGACCTTGAACGTCGAGTGGATGCCACACGGCTTCAGCCGCTTCGCGTCGAGGATGCATTCGAGGCTCGCACCCGGCTCGGTGGCGAACACGAACCGGGCCCGCTTCTTCTTCGTCCGCTTCTTCGGCTTCTTCGCGAATGCGAGCGGGGGCTGCGTCCTGTCGCCTGCGACCAGGGCCGCCGGAGCGTCGATCAGGCCGGCGCCGGCCGCGAGCGGCCCGAAGCTGCCGACCGGGACCGCGGTGCTTCTCTGCTTCGCCTTCACCTCGGCCGCGCTCAGCGAGGGCTCCGCGGCCAGCTGGAGCGCTGCGATCGCCGCGGCATGCGGCGCCGCGGCCGATGTGCCGAAGAACCGGTTCCCCGACCCGAAGAACGAGTTGATGCCGCCGTCGGTCGCGACGACGTCGGGCTTGTCGAGGACCTCGGCGAGAGCGAGCGGCGGCGCCGGGGTGACGCCGTCGACCGGCCCGAACAGGTGCGTCACCGGGCCGCGGCCCGAGTAGGGCTCGATCGTCGTGCTGTCGAAGTAGGGCACCGCGCCGACCGTCTGCGCTCCGGCGGTGCCGTTGTGGCCGTAGATCGTCGGCCCGACGACGTCGCCGCCCGAGGAGACCGGGTACTCCAGCGCACCGATCGAGCCGGCGCCGTTGTCGTTGTTGATCCACTTCAGCCGCGGTGCGAAGCCGGCAACCCGTCTGATCACGAGCCGGTAGTTGCCGGCGGTCGTGCTGTTCGGCGTGAACGCCACGAACTCGGACGGCAGACCACTCGTCACGTTGTTCTGCGTCGAGGACGCCACGACCGTGTTGGTGGCGGCGTCGATCACGTAGAGGTCGAGGTTCGTGGCGACGCCGTTCTGCGGCTCCGCCCACTGCAGCCCGATCCGGAACAGCGAGGAGCCGCTCCAGGTCAGGTCGAACGTGCTGTCGACGCCGGGGCCGGGATCGAAGTCCATGCAGTCGGTGCCGCCGACGGGCGCCGGGCAGGAGCCGGCGTTGCGGTAGGCCGGCGCCTCCCAGGAGTTGCTGTCGTTGCCGGCGATGATCCGGTTGTTGTTGAACGCCATCGAGAAGTAGGCGACGCCCTGATTGGTCGTCACGTCGTTGACGGCGTTGGCGACGATGCCGTCCTGGTAGTAGGGCTCGGCGAAGTAGATGATGTCGTCGGCGATAACGTCGGCGCCGGCGTTGGCGAGCGCCTTGATGTTGGCGGCGAACGCGACCTGGCCGGTGAACGCGGTCGCGAACGCAAGGTCGGCGCCGGGCGCGAGATCGTGGACGATCTGCGTCATCGCCCTGCCTTCGTCGGCGGTCGGCCCTTTAGGAGGCGCCTGTGTTGCCGAGTCGTCGAGAACCTGCACCGGCGTCGTCCGTCCGCACGGATTGCCGGGACCGGGCAGGTCGGCGGTGGCGATGTCGTTGGCAGCCTTGGTTGCCGGCGTCCCGGTATTGAACGAGTCCGACATGACGCCGACCTTGATCCCGGCGCCGTCGACTCGATACCTGGCGCGGGCGACGTCGGCGCCGAGTTGCTGATCCCCCTCGGAGACGACTCCCGGCGCGCAGGTGTTGAGCGTCCTTCGCGCCGCCGGGGAGGCGACGCGGCCGCTCATCGGTGTCAGCTCCTCGGTGACGCTCTCGACGCCGGGCGCGCGGGCGATCGACCGCAGCGCCTCCTCGCCGGCGCTGACCGAGATCAGGTGGTAGGCCGGCGCGACCGCGACGATCGAGGCGCCGGCGTCACGCAGACCGGCAACCCGCTCGCGGGCGGCGCCCGAGACCCGGACGTTGACGATCAGGTTCCCGGCAGGATCGCGGAGGAGGCTGCCGGGGCCGTGCGGGAGCAGCGACACGGCGCGGGCCTGCTCCGGCTCCGGGGCGGAGCGTAAGCCGGCGCCGGACACCATCGCGAGCCGCGAGGAGAGCTCGTCGGGAGCGGCGGGCGCGGGCGCTGCGAGCAGCAGTGAGGCGACGGCGACTGCGAGGAACGGCGCAAGTCGTTGAGCCATGCTGGTCCTCCCCTTGACCGGGTACCGACGCTGAAAGCCGGCTTCCAGCTATCTATAGCCGCTCATACGGGTGGGCGCAAGCGGTTCGCGGTGGCGGCCAGGCCCGCCTCGGAGCTGTTCCCGAGCGGGTTCGCGAAGCGGCGCTCCGGGACGATGTGGAGGTCGATGACCGCGGCGAGTTGGCGCTCGCAGATCGCTGCCGCGAGGTGCTCGTCGGCGGCGCGGAGGCGGCCCGCCTCCCACTCGGAGTCGATCCAGTGCAGGGCCCGGCCGATCACCTCGCTCTGGATCGCGATCGAGTCGATCCCGGCGGCGACCGCCTCGGTTATCACGGCCTCGGCGTGCTTCGCGTCGCCGGCGACGAGCGCCCGCCGGAACGACTCGCGGGCGGCACCGAGGGCCTCCGTCTCGGCCGTCCGTGTGGCGGTGAGCGGCCCGGCCGCGACGAGCGCGGCGGCGTCGGGCGCCGCGACGGGGCGGGCGAGCATGTAGCCCTGGCCGCGCCGGTAGCCGAGCGCGAAGAGATGGGCGAGCTGTCCCTCGGTCTCGATGCCTTCGGCGACGACCTCGATCCCGAGCGCCCGCGCGAGCGGCAGGACCCCCGCCGCCAGCGCCGCGTCGGCCGAGGCCTCGCCGAGGCCGACGACGAACGATCGGTCGAGCTTGATCTGGTCGATCGGCAGCGAGCGGAGCTGGGCGATCGAGGTCGAGGCGATCCCGAAGTCGTCGAGCGAGACCCGCACCCCGAGGGCTCGCAGCTCGGAGACGCGGGCGAGATAGGCGTCGGCGGCGCCGGTCAGCGCCGACTCGGAGATCTCGACCACGACCCGTCGCGGCTCGACGCCGATCCGCCCGACGAGCTCGCCGACCGCCGCGATCAGGAGCTCCGAGGTGAGCTGGGTCGAGGCGACGTTGATCGCCAGCGAGACCGAGCCGGCCGGATCGGCGGCGGCGATCAGCGGGAAATCGGCTGCCACGTGGTCGAGCAGGCGCTCGAGCAGCTCCTGGCCGCAGCCGGTCTCCTCGGCGATCGGCACGAACAGCTCCGGCGAGATCGCGCCGCGCTCGGGATGGTGCCAGCGGGCCAGCGCCTCGACGGAGGCGATCCTTCCCGAGGCGATGTCGACGATCGGCTGGTAGTGGAAGGCGAGCTCGTCGGCGGCCAGCGCCGCGGCGAGCTCGCGGCCGATCTCGGCCCGGTAGCGGATCCGCTCGCGGAGCTGCTCGTCGAAGACCTCGAACCGCCGTGATCCTCGCCGGTTTCGCTCGAGGGCGGCCTCGGCGTCGCCGACGAGCGACTCGGCCGGAGCGCTGGGGCCGTCGGAGACGACGACTCCGACCGACGCGGTGATGGTGATGATCTCGACGCCGAGGTCGAAGGGGTCGTCGAAGGCGGCGAGGATCGACTCGGCGAGCTCGACCACCCGCGAGCTGCCGGGCGGGCTCCTGCTCATCACGACGAACTCGTCGCCGCCGGCGCGGGCGACGACGTCGCCGCTGCGGACTGCGGAGAGCAGCCGCCGGCCGGCGGAGAAGAGAAGCTGGTCGCCGACGACGTGGCCGAGGTCGCGATTGACCCGCCGGAAACCGTCGAGGTCGACGAGCATGACGGCGACCGATCCCGGCCGCTCGCCGAGGCCGTCGACCTCGGCTGCGAGCAGGTCGAGGAAGCGCCGGCGGTCGGGCAGCGCCGTGACCGGGTCCGGCTCACCGGCGGCGATGGGAGCCGGGCTCGCGACCGGTTGCGCGGACGGAGGAATCACCCCGCCCCCTTCGCGGCCGGCCCCCCGCTTCCTGCCCGCTCAGCGGCTGCGGGCGAGCCCGATGCCGCCGAGCACGATCAACAGGCCGCCGGCGCCGACGGCGAAGATCCCGGTCGAAGGATCGCCGGCGTCATCGAGCGAGAGCCCCGGCGGCGCGAAGTCCGGCGTGACGTCGAGGCCGGCGGTCCCGGCGTAGATCGCGATCGCGACGATGATCGCCCCGAGCAGGATCGGCAGCCAGGTGCGAGCCGCCTTCGCGTAGGCCCAGATGGCGAGGCCGGCGGCGATCACGGCGGCGGCGATGACCGCGATGCCGTAGCCGGCAGCGACCATCGTGTTGTCGGCGAGGTCGACCTCGGTGCCGTTGAAGTCGAGCTTCGCCTGCGGGAGGAACGAGCCGACGATCGCGACCACGGCGCCGAGGACACAGACGATCACCGGCAGAGCGCTCTCGGAGCGACTCCGCTCGGCCGCGGGGGACGCGGTCGTCGCCGTCGTCGCCGTCGGCGCCGGCGCCGGCATGGCGGCCGCCTGGGCCGGCTGCTGAGCGGTGGCCGGCTCGCTCGCCGCAGCAGACTGCTGGGCGGCGGCCTGCTGCTGGGCGGCGGCCTCGGCGGGCTGGGTAGCGGTCTGCGGCTCGGCCGCCGGTGCAGGCGGAACCTCGGGCTGCGCCTGCGCTGGGCGTGTCTCCGTGCCCCAGCCGCCGCCGGTCCAGTAGGCCTCCCAGCCGGGGGCCGTCGGGTGCGGGTACCAGCCCGCGGGCACGTCCGGCTGCGCCGGCGCCGAGCCGGGCTCGCCGGAGCCGGAGGTTGGCGATCCCTCGTTCATGGCTGACCGAAGCCTCGCAGATCCGGCGGCGACTCGCGGGGACGAATCCGGAGTGGGGAAGCCAGCTTCGTGGACGCGGGGCCATCGCGCTCAAGCGACCGCCGCAAAGCGCCGACCGAAGCGGGGATGGCCGGCCACCGCTCCCCGAAGCTGCTCCTCGCAACGCTCGTCGCCGCGGTCCTCGCGGCGGCGCTCATGGCGCTGCCCGCGGACGCGCCGGCAGCCAAGCCCCGGGCCCATCTCGACGGCAGCCGCGCGGTCGCGCCGAAGGCGGCACCGCGGGTCGTCAAGCGGATCATCCGCGCCGGCAACAAGATCCGCCACAAGAAGTACAAGTGGGGCGGCGGGCACCGAAGCTGGCAGGACAAGGGTTACGACTGCTCCGGCGCGGTCTCCTTCGTCCTCCACAAGGCCGGCCTCCTCGACTACCCGCTCAACTCGGGGGGCTTCATGAAGTGGGGGGCGAAGCGGCGCGGCAAGTGGGTCTCGATCTTCGCCAACGAGGACCACGTCTACATGATCGTCGCCGGACTCCGCTTCGACACCTCCTACATCACCGACGGCGATCGCTCCGGCCCCGGCTGGTCGGAATACATGCGCCCCGCGAAGGGCTTCCGGACCCGCCATCCCGCCGGGCTCTGAGCCGGCCGGCGCGTGCCGGACGCACAGAGCGGCGCACGGCGTCGGAGTAGGGTCGGCGCCGTGGAACCCGTGGCGGCCGTCGATGCGACGAGAGGGGAAGAGGTCGAGCACGTCGACGTCCTGATCGTCGGTGCCGGAATCTCCGGGATCAGCGCCGCCTGCCATCTCCGCGAGCGCTGCCCCGGCAAGAGCTTCGCGATCCTCGAGGCACGCGACGCGATCGGCGGCACCTGGGACCTGTTCCGCTACCCCGGGATCCGCTCCGACTCCGACATGTACACGCTCGGCTTCTCGTTCCGGCCATGGGAGCAGCCGGAGGCGATCGCGCCGGGGCCGAAGATCCTCGACTACCTCGCGGCGACCGCGGAGGAGTACGACATCGCCGACGCGATCCGCTTCCGCCATCGCGTCGTTCGCGCCGAGTGGTCGAGCACCGAGGCGCTCTGGCACGCCGAGGTTGAGCGGACCGGCGCCGACGGGGAGATCGAGACGACCGAGATCACCTGCGGATGGCTCTGCGGCTGCACCGGCTACTTCCGCTACGACGAGGGATACACGCCCGAGTTCGCGGGCCGCGAGCGCTTCGCCGGCACGATCGTCCATCCCCAGCACTGGCCCGACGACCTCGACTGCGCCGGCAAGCGGATCGTCGTGATCGGCAGCGGCGCCACCGCGGTGACGCTGATCCCGGCATTGAGCGAGCAGGCGGCGAGCGTGACGATGCTGCAGCGCTCGCCGACCTACATGGCCTCGCTCCCGGCCCGCGACGGCATCGCGATCGCGCTGCGTCGGCGGCTCCCCTCGCGGATCGCCTACTCGCTGATCCGCGCCAAGAACGTCGCCCTGCAGATGCTGAGCTACCGCTTCAGCCGCCGCTTTCCCCGGCTGATGCGGCGCCTGCTCCGCAAGGCGGTCGCCGCCGGACTGCCGCCGGGCTATCCGGTCGACACCCACTTCAACCCGCGCTACGACCCCTGGGACCAGCGCCTCTGCCTGATCCCCGACGGCGACCTGCTCGAGGAGGTCTCCGCCGGCCGCGCCGAGATCGTCACCGACGAGGTCGAGACGTTCACCGAGGCGGGCATCCGGCTCCGCTCCGGACGCGACCTCGACGCCGACATCATCATCACCGCGACCGGTCTGCAGCTCCTCTTCTTCGGCGGGATCGAAGTCGCCGTCGACGGCCGTGACGTCGACCCGGCCGAGGCCGTCGCCTACAAGGCGATGATGCTCTCCGGCGTTCCCAACCTCTCGTTCTCGGTCGGCTACACGAACGCGTCGTGGACGCTCAAGTGCGACCTCGTCAGCAAGTACGTCTGCCGGCTCCTCAACCACATGGACGCGAACGGCCACGCCTACTGCACCCCGCAGCCGCCCGGACCCGAGGTCGAGCTCTCCCCCGTCATCGACCTCGAGGCCGGCTATGTCCTCCGCTCGCTCGACGAGCTGCCCAAGCAGGGCGCCCGCGCACCCTGGCGGCTCCGCCAGAACTACCCCTACGACGTCGCGACGCTGCGCTGGGGTTCGATCGAGGCGGGGATGGAGTTCTCGCCGGCTCCGGCAACAGCGCCGGCCCCCGCGGCGACAGCGTGATCTAACGACGATCAACCCGATCGGAAGGAGCGCTATCGGCGCGATCGCCTACGTGATCTCGCCCGCCTGGCGCCGCGCCCGCTACTGAGCGTGCGACGGATACCCTCCGCTAAGCCATGACCCGCGAAGAGGCTGAGCGCGAGTGCGAGAGGCGGGCCAGGGAGGATCCCGAACGCCTCACCCACACCTGGCTCTCCAAAGAGCTGCCGTCGGGCACCTGGGCGGTCGTCAAAGTCGACCTCCCACCCGCCGCCTCGGGAGACATCACCGAGACCCGGGCAGACGAACGGCCGCCAACCCCCGACGACCCGCGCACGGCGGCAGCCCGCAACAGCGGCTTCTACGGCGGCGCCTGAGTTTCCTGACCGCAACTGCGCAATGCCCCGAGCTGGATTCGAACCAGCGGCCTTTCGCTTAGGAGGCGAACGCTCTATCCAGCTGAGCTACCGGGGCCGGTGGGCAAGGTATAGCGCTGTCGAGCGGCCCCGCTTGGGTACGCCCGAGGGATCAGACGAGGACTGAGGCTGCCCGCCGCAGGATGAGGGTGGCGAACGCGAGCATCCAGGCGGACCAGAGGATGTAACCCATGAAGTTGGCGAAGTCGGCGCCGGGAACGTCGAGGGGCACGAGGACGCCGGCGGCGATCAGGCCCGCGGCCGCATAACCGAGGATCGAGAACCAGCGGCCGGCGAGATGCTTGGCGAGCGCGGAGATGTCGGTCCGCGCCCGTCATCGGCCATGCGGCCGAGCAGGACCGCAATCGGAGCGAGGAGGGCTGCCGACAACGCCAGCATGATGAAGAGCGCGACGATCGTGCCTTCGTCGGCGCGGAACTCGGTCAGGATCTCGCCGGGGGGCTCCTGGAGGATGTCCGGGTAGCTGAAGACCGAGCCGAGGCCGATGAACGCGGCGTTGGCCAGCACGATCGCAAGGACGATGAGCGCAGACACCGTCCACCGGCGGTCCGGGTTCGTGGGTGTGGTGGATTCCTCCGTCTCGCCCATGAGCGCCTATGCGAGCTCGCGTTGGGACAGCCACGCGATGAGGACACCGAGCAGAAGGCCGACTTCCGGCGCCAGCGGGAGATCGGTGGTCGCGCTGACGAGGATGCCGAGCGCGAGACCGACCAGCGCACCGATCGCGATTACTACACCGATCCCCACAGCGGTTCCAGCCTACACGTCGCTAAGGCTGCCGCTTTAGCGCATTAACTTTCGTGACGCGCGATTCACCCGAGGCGCGTGTAGGAGAGCGGCGCCGAGCAGGCCGAAACGTTGCCGAGGGGGTCGGTGAGGGTCGCGCGTATCTGGCTCGTGCCGACCGCGAGCGGGCCGACCGCGACGCCTTTGCCCTG
>Ga0070659_100003903_pt1 | contig 10617 bp, 8 predicted proteins | sample KBSC23metaG_FD_64666 | JGI IMG/M metagenome (GOLD analysis project Ga0070659, IMG submission 64666) | Corn rhizosphere microbial communities from Kellogg Biological Station, Michigan, USA - KBS C2-3 metaG | ecosystem: Host-associated > Plants > Roots > Rhizosphere > Soil ...
GCAGCCGATCCTGTCGCTGTTCCGCGCCCTCGAAGGCACGGTCACGAGCTACCGCGACGGCGATTTTTCGTTCAGCCTGCACTGGCCGCAGAACGACGAACTGTCGGACCTCATCGCCGCGCACAACGCACTCGGCGAAGTGCTGCGCGAGCAGCGCCTGGACCTCGTGCAGCGCGAGCTGCTGCTCGATACGATGGTGCAGAACACGCCCGTCGCGATGCTGCTCGTGACGCAGCCGCCGGGCGCGTCCCACCGTGTGATCGTGTATGCCAACGTGGCCGCGCGCCAGCTGCTGTTCGAGGGCGCGAAATTGGAAGGTCACGCGCTGCACGACGTGCTGGCGCGGACGCCCGCGCTCGTGGAGGCGCTGGCGCGCGGCGGCGACGGCCTGTTCACCGCGGGCGACGGCGAGGAGGAAGAGGTCTACCATCTGGCACGCCGCAACTTCAGCCTGAACGGCCGGCGCCACGAACTGCTGCTGCTGCGCCAGCTGACGGCCGAACTGCGGCGCCAGGAAGTGCAGACGTGGAAAAAAGTCATCCGGGTCATCAGCCACGAGTTGAACAATTCGCTGGCCCCGCTCGCGTCGCTCGCGCATTCCGGCACGGAGCTCGTGCGGCGCGGCCAGACGGAGCGCCTGCCGCAGATCCTGCAGACGATCGGCGAGCGCACGCGCCACCTCGAGAGCTTCATCCTGGGCTACGCGCGCTTCGCCAAGCTGCCGGCGCCGCGCGTCGAGACGGTCGCGTGGACCGACTTCGTCGCCGGCCTGGCGGACCAGGTCACGTTCCGCCTGGGTGGCGAACTGCCCGAGACGCCTGCGCACGTCGACCGCGCGCAGCTGGAGCAGGCCCTCCTCAACCTGCTGAAGAACGCCCACGAATCCGGCTCGCGTCCGGAAGACGTCGAACTGCACGTGCGGCGCGTGCTGGACGTAATCCGCATCGACGTGCTGGACCGCGGCACCGGCATGAACGACGCCGTGCTGACGAACGCCCTCGTCCCGTTCTACTCCACGAAGCGCAGCGGCACGGGCCTCGGGCTGGCGCTGGCGCGCGAAATCGCCGAAGCGCACGGCGGCCGCATCACCCTCGGCAACCGCGAGGGCGGCGGGCTGGCGGTCACGCTGATCCTTCCGGCTTAAATTCGGGGTCAGAGCACTTTCTTTCAGCGCCACCCCATCGATTGAGCACCGTTCAACGCACTTGCCCACATGATGGGCGGCGTTGAGCGGAACTCGAAATTACAATGTGCTCTGACCCCGAATCTGACGCGCATCTGGCCTGGATGCGCACGGTCGTGCGATACTCCCCCTTTCGTCGATGTTGGAGCACGCGCAGGATGATGCGACTTCCTTTGTTTTGCCTGACCGCGCTGGCGCTCGCCGGCTGCGTCCAGTCCCCGGCCACGCGCACGGCCGCCGCACCCGCGCCCGCGCAACCGCCGCAACAACAACAGGCGGGCGAAGACTGCGCGCCGCCCGTCTATCCGCCGGAAGCCGTGCAGGCACGCATGACGGGCGTGTCGATGATGGCCTTCCTCGTCGGCAGCGACGGCACCGTGCGCGAGTCGCGGCTGCTCAAGTCGAGCGGGTACGCGATCCTCGACCGCACGGCCGAAGCGGCGCTGCGGCTATGCCGTTTCAAGCCCACGCTCAAGAACGGCCACACGGTCGCGGCCTGGCAACCCGTCCAATACGCGTGGTCGCTGCCGTGACCTGAAGGTCATTCCAGCTTTTGGATCGTCATCGTGGTGGAGGCCGTTTTCGTTTTGCTGCCGAGCGCGATGAACACGCCCAAATCCTCGATGTAGGCATAATCGCTTCCCAGTCCGTCTTCCTCACCGGCGCCGACGCAATGCACCTGAATCATGTTACCGGTAAGGCGCGGAAGTAATCGGCTGGCGGGAAGCGGCTGATCGTTGGCACACGTCACTTTGCTTGTCGATTCGATTGGGCTGGTCGTTTTGACGTCGCCCCTCGATTCCGTGACGGACTGCCTGGCCGTCGTCATTTCATATGACCAGCTGCCCCCCGGCTTGACTGCATCGTCGAAAGACTGCGGCATTCTGGCGTTCGTCATTTGAGAGCGGCCGAACGTCTTCACGTGAACGTCGTTAAGGAAGGTGGACACTTTGATGTCCTGTTCACTGATTCCCGCCGGCTGAAACAAATTGCGCAGCGACAGATAAACGAGCCTCGACTGCGACTTGGCCGAATGGCTATCAGACCTGGCGACCAGAAAACCATTCTCGAGTGCTTCGAAATTCACGACAACCGACGACTTGACCGGGTCGTTGGGTTTGCTCGCGATAACCGTCGTGGACTCGTATTCAAGTCGTTTGGGCACGCGGCGTTCCGCGGCCGCGGTGGAAGCGGGCCGAAACTTCTCCAGTTCCATCCACACCTGGTCCGCAACGCCAGCCTCCGACTTGTAGGCCGCCAGCGCATGCGGAATCGCTTCGAATTCGGCGAACGGCGAACGGCCGAATTCGCCAGTCATCGCACCGCGCACGGTGTAGACAACGGACGGCAGAACGGTATCCTGCAGCATGTCGCGCAAGCCGGCGTAGGCCACGGCCGAATTTTTCATCAACTCATCGAAGTCGTGGTACTCGAACTGGTGCACGAGCCGCGGGCCTTGAATATCGACATTGCGCTGGAAAACCGGGCTTTTGTCAGCCGGTCCGTATAGGCTCACCAGTGCCGTGATGTGGCGGCGGTACAGGGTGGTGGGTCCGTTGGCAAAGTAGCCGGTGGAGAATCCGCTGATATCCACGACAGCGTCGAATTGCGCGGCACCCAAGGCCGAAAGATCCGGCCGATATTCCTTGTTCCGCGCAACGGAAAATACCTGCACCTCGAGTCCCTTCTGCTTCAGGGCGCCGGCAAGATGATCGATGAGTTCCTGCTGCAGATCCGCATGGCCCTTGTCCGCGACGATCTTCTGCGTGAACGTCTCGCTCTTGTCGTCAACGTGGGACTCAAGCACAAGCTTGGTAAGCCACCCAAGGTTGTTGCTGGCGAAACTGCCGACTTGAATGCGATAGGCCGGGGGCGTCGGAGAAAAGACCAGTGCCACCTTTTTCGCTTGGCTCAACGTCTGCGCGGTGTCGGCATGGACCGAGGCACAGCAAAGAACGAGGTTAAACAGCACGGCCGACAATACGGCACGCAAGACAGTCTTCATTGCTTCCCCATCTATTGTCATATTGCAACAATGCCATACTATCAAGCCTTCCGGGGGGTCGTACATTACCATTGCAGAAATTGCGCGGCCTTCCGCCTGTTAAACTGACGGGCTATGTCCAAGTCTTCCAAATCCGGCGCGGCCCATATTCGCTTCGACCAGCCCGGCCATCCTCCTGCCACCATCACCGAATTCGAAGGGGTGCGTAGTCTGCACCTTGGCACCTCATGGGTCCAGGGCTCGATGCGCCTCGCGCGACCCGACGCGATCGAGCTCGAATACGTGCAAATGATGATGATGTGGATGCTGTTCGTGCCCGACCCACGCCGCATCGTGCAACTGGGCCTCGGCAGCGCCGCGCTCACGAAGTTCTGTTACCAGCGCTTTCCGCAGGCGCAGGTGACGGCGGCCGAGCTGAATCCGAACGTGATCGCGATCTGCCACGCGCACTTCGGCCTGCCGCCCAACGACGCGCGCCTGGACGTGCGCGAGATGGATGCGCTCGACTTCGTGCTGGACGCCGCCAACCACGGCACGGTCGACGTGCTGCAGGTCGACCTGTACGACGAGGAGGCGCGCGGCCCCGTGCTCGACACGCCCGAGTTCTACGCCGCATGCGCCGCGTGCCTCAAAGATGGCGGCATCATGACGGCCAATGTGTTCGGCGATTTTTCGAACTACGACAAGAACCTCGACGCGATGCGCGAAGCGTTCGACGCCGTCGTCTGGCTGCCCGAGGTCCACGATGCCAACATCGTCGTCGTCGCGTTCAAGGACGCGCCGCAGATCGATTTCGCCGTGCTGTACGAACGCGCGGCCGACATCAAGCGGCGCTACAACCTGCCGGCCAAGAACTGGGTCAACGGGTTGAAGGAGTGGATGCGCGACCACCTGGCGTGACGGCCGGCGCCGCCGCTGCGACGGCGCGGCCGTCAGGCGCAGGCCCTCCATGTCCGTCGTCTGCCACCAGTCAAGCTGGCGCACCCGGGCCGCGTCGACGCCCCAGCGCACGATGCGGTCGCCCACGCCCAGCGGCGCGATGAACACGGCCGTCTTCGGGATCAGGCGGATGATGCTGGCGTAATCCGACGGGCGCCGACAGGCCGGCGCGCGAGCGGAACTTGCCGCTGGCCTTGTCGACCGCGGTCGCGGTGAACGGCGCCCACGGGCGCTGGATGTCCTGGTCGATGTACGAGCCGTCCGTCGAGGCGAAATACTTCTGCTGCTGCACCTGGAACAGCATCGACTGCATGAAGCTCGCGCCCGCGTCCATGCCGGCCTTGTTCGCGGCGATCAGGAGTTCTGCCTTGTCCTTGATGGGCACCATGCGCCAGTCGCGAACGATCGGCGTGGCCCACGCCACCTCGCCCACGCCCTTCACGGGCGCCAGTTGCACCTTGTCCGACTGCAGCTTCGCGTTCGCCTGCGCGATCGCGGCGGCCTGGCGCGCGGCGCCCGCGATGCCGTCCGGCGTCATGTCGTTGGTGGCGGCGAAGCCGTAGGCGCCGTTGCACACGACGCGCACGCCGACGCCGGTCGATTCCGTGTTCGTCACGTCAGGCCAACCGGACACCGTCGTATGTACACGTAATGACGCCAGCCGGTAAAAAATCATTACGGCGAGGTTACACGTGAGAATTCGCGCATTTTTACAGGTACGCACCGTGTATATTGCGACGGCAACGCTTGCATGTCACATTTCGTTACCGGAACAGGAATTCATGAAGATCGTCCGCCTCGCCGCGGCCGCCGCGATCGCGCTGGCCAGTTGCACGCTCCACGCCCAGGAAGTCAGCCAGGCGACCGCGCCGCCCACCGCAGTGCCGCCCGTCTCGCCGGCCGTCGAGAACTCGGTGGTCAAGATCTTCAGCACGTTGCGCCGCCCCGACCCGTTCAAGCCCTGGACCAAGGCGACGCCGCAGGACGTCACGGGATCGGGCGTCGTCATCGAGGGCAAGCGCATCCTCACCAATGCCCACGTCGTCGGCTACGCGAGCCAGGTGGAAGTGCAGGCCAGCCAGGACGGCGACAAGGTCGGCGCCACCGTCGTCGCGATCGCGTACGACATGGACCTCGCGCTGTTGAAACTGGACGACGAGGCGTTCTTCGACAAGCACCACCCCGTGAAGCGCACGAACGCCCTGCCGGACGTGCGCGAGGCCGTGATGGCCTATGGCTACCCGGTCGGCGGCACGTCGCTGTCCGTCACCAAGGGCATCGTGTCGCGCGTGGAGTTCGTCCCTTACGGCCACGGCACGGCGGGCCTGCGCGTGCAGATCGATGCGGCGATCAACCCGGGCAACAGCGGCGGGCCCGTGATCGACGGCGACAGGATGATCGGCCTCGCGTTCTCGGGCGCCACGAACGCCCAGAACATCGGCTACGTGATTCCGAACGAGGAAGTGGAGCTGTTCCTGCGCGACGTGGCCGACGGCCGCTACGACGGCAAGCCGCAGCTGCTGGACGATATCCAGACCCTGGAAAACCCGGTGCTGCGCCAGTACCTGAAGCTCGACAAGTCGGTCGACGGCGTCGTCGTGCACCGCCCCTACCGCAGCGACGCGCAATATCCGCTGAAGGAATGGGACGTCATCACGCACATCGGCGAGTACCCCATCGACGACCAGGGCATGGTCAAGCTGGGGCCGAACCTGCGCGTGCGTTTCAAGTACCGCGTGCAGCAGGTCGCGAAGAACGGCAAGGTGCCGCTGACCATCGTCCGCGCCGGCAAGACGATGCAGGTGCAGGTGCCCGTCGGCGGCCCGCGGCCGCTGCTGGTCCCGCCGCTGGAAGGCGATTATCCGCCGTACTTCGTGTACGGCCCGATCGTGTTCTCGCGCGCCACCATCGAGTACGTCTCCTTCCTGAACAACAACGTGAACCTGCTGAACGGCTACGGGTTCAACGCGAGCCCGCTCGTGACACGTCGGGGCGACGAGCCGGATGCCCAGCGCGAGGAACTCGTCGTCGTCAGCTCGCCGTTCTTCCCCCACAAGCTCGTCGCCGGCTACAGCAACCGCTTCGGTTCCGTCGTCGACTCCATCAACGGCGTACCGGTGCGCAGCCTGCGCCACCTCGTCGCCCTGCTGCGCGACCTGAAGGACGACCTCGTCGTGCTGCGCTTCGACCAGCGCTTCGGCGAGACGATGGTCCTGCCGCGCAAGGCGATGGTCGACGCGACGGAAAGCATCCTGCAGGACAACGGCATCCGCTCGCAGGGATCGCCCGACATGATGGACGTCTGGAACGGCAAGAAGAACTGATGACGTACCCGATGTCCTGGCGGCGCCACGTCCGCCGTGCGGCCGTGGCGGTCACCTGCATGACCGCGCTGTGCGCCGGCGCGAGCGCGCCCGCGCTGCCTTCGCCCGCCCAGCTGGCGGCGCTGGCCTTTCCCGGCTGGAGCGACAGCACGGCCGGACGCGTGCACAGCGCCACGCTGCCGCCCCTCCCCGGCATGGCACACGGCATCTACGCCGGCTGGAGCACGGGCCCGAACCGCGTGCTCGTCGAACCGAAGCTGGTGCTGCGCACGGATGCGTCGCACCTCACCCTGATCGCGGGCCTCGTGCCCGCCGGCGACGACGGCCGCGCCAACGCGACGCAAGCGACGCCGATGGCGCTGGCCGCTTACCAGTTCGAACAGCGCGGCACGGCATGGGGCGTGAGCGGACGCCAGGGCATCTTCGCGCTGCGCGGCTTTTCCGGCGCCGCGGCCGTGCGCGAAGTCGCGCTGGCGGCGCGGCGCCGCGCGGTGGCCGTCGAATACGGCAGCTGCTGGCAGGGTTACTGCGGCACCTGGCTGGCCGTGTACGAAGCGGGCCGCGACATGGTCCGGCGCGACGCGGCCGTGGAGCTGGCGCTGTCCGGCATCAACGTCGACAGCGCGCCGGATTGCCAGCGCCGCCTGGCGCCGCTCGTGAAGCCGCATGCGCCCGATCCGTCCGCGCGCGACGGCGGCGGCGCGTCCGAGGCGCACGATTGCTACGCGATCGAAAGCACCTGGACGATCGACGCCACGCACGAGCAGCCCGGCGACCTCACCATCCACTACCAGGGCGCGATCAGCCGCGCGGAAGCGCCGGCGGCGCCACCGTCCGCGGTCGACCAGCGCGAGATTCTCCGCTACGGCAACGGCAAGTACCGGGCCGTGTCCGGGTTCTCGCCGGTGCCGGCGATCTAAGGCTCCTTGGGCGCTTCCTTCTTGACGGGCGTGAAGTTCAGGTCCTGGAAGTCGTAGCTGAAATCCGTCTCCGTGGAGATGGGCTGCATCCGCATGCGCTCGATGCTGCCGTCCGGGTTCAGCGCGAACGTCACGTAGGCGTCTGCGTTGAAGTTGCGCTCCTTCCAGCGCACGATGAACGTGTCGTACTGGTAGTGTTCCAGCTCGCCCGTCAGGTCCGGCGTGCGCGACAGAGTCAGCACCTGCTTGCCGCCCACGTGGCGGATCGTCGCGAGGCCGTACCACGGGTCTTCGTAGTCGCCGTCGTACGCCGTGGGCGCCAGCGACGGTTGCGACTTCTCCGCGCGCGCGGCGTTCGCCTTGCCGAGGCGCTCCAGTTCCTTCGCGTGGTTCTCGTCCTCGACGGCTTTCACGGTGCCGATCCAGTCGGTCGCCGCGGCCGGGTTCAGCATGCGGTCGAGCAGCTGGTACTGCAACGCGTTCAGCGAGCCGCCGCTTTCCGCATTCGTGAGAATCGCGATGCCCAGCTTCGCTTCCGGCACGAGCACCACCTTCGAATAAAAGCCCTGCAGCGCGCCGCTGTGCATCGCGAGCAGCTTGCCCTGCCAGTCGCGCAACTGGAAGCCGAGGCCGTAGGCGAGGAAGTTCGGGCGCGTGGCGGCCAGTTTCGGATTGGGCTCGGTGATGCCCATCGGCGTCTGCGCCGTCCACATCTCGCGCGCCTGCTTCTCGCTGTACAGCCGCACCTCCTTGCCATTTGCGTCCGTGCCCACGCGGCCGCCGGCCAGCAGCACGTTCATCCAGCGCGCGATGTCCTCCGCGTTCGTATTGATGCCGACGGCGCCCACGGCATTCGCCACGGGCATCGCCTTCACGGCTGCGATCTTGTCGTCGATCTTGCTGTGCGCGTTCGCCACGTCCGGGTTGCGCGCGTTCTGGGCGAGACTCGTCGTCGTCGCCGCCATGCCCACCGGCCGCAGGATGCGGTCGTGGATCGTCTCGCCCCACGTCTTGCCCGACTTCGCGGCGATGATCTTGCCCGCCACGATGTACAGCAGGTTGTCGTACGCATAGCTGCTGCGGAAGCTCGTCGCGGGGCGGATGTAGCGCAGCTTGTGGATGATCTCGTCCGTCGAAAAATTCGTCGTCGGCCACCACAGCAGGTCGCCGGCGCCGAGACCCAGGCCGCTGCGGTGCGTGAGCAGGTCGCGCACCGTCATCTCGTGCGTCACGTACGCGTCGTACATCTGGAAGTCGGGCAGGTGCTTCGTGACGGGGTCGTCCCACGCCAGCTTGCCTTCGTCGACGAGCATCGCCAGCGCGGCCGCCGTGAACGCCTTCGAGTTCGACGCGATCTCGAACAGCGTCCTGCCGTCGACCTTGTCCGGCGCGCCCAGCTTGCGCACGCCGAAGCCGCGGGTGGCGACGACCTTGCCGTCCTTGACGACGGCGATCGCGATGCCGGGCACGTCGAACAGCTTCATCGTGCGTGTCACGTCGTCCGCCAGGTGGGCGTTCAGGACGGCGGCGGCATCGACCGCGGAGACCGACGTGGGGACGGACGGTGCGACGGGGGCGGTGGACGTCTGCGCCAGTGCGGCGCCGGAAAAAGCGAGCAGGATCGCTGCTGCGATTCGATTCATGGCTGGATTCCTCGATGGTGGACTGTCCCGGATGGCGGGAGCGCGAGCAGCATAGCATTGTCGCCGGCGGCTCTGCTATGATCCGCGTTTCACCGCCTTGCCCGCCGCGTCGCGCCGCGGTTTCCAGATGGACGCCTTCCTCGTTTCCACCGGCATCGTCGCTCTTGCCGAAATCGGCGACAAGACCCAGCTGCTGGCCTTCCTGCTCGCCGCGCGCTTCCGCCGCCCGCTGCCCATCGTGGCCGGCATCCTCGTCTCGACCGTCGCCAACCACGCGTTCGCGGCGGCCGTCGGCGCCCTCGTGAGCCGCCTGCTGGGGCCCGACGTCATGCGCTGGGTGCTGGGCATCGCCTTCCTCGGCATGGCCGCGTGGATCATGGTGCCGGACGACCTGGACGAGGACGAGACGCCGCTCGCGCGCTTCGGCGTGTTCGCGACGACTGCCATCGCGTTCTTCGTCGCCGAAATGGGCGACAAGACGCAGGTCGCCACCGTCGCGCTGGCGGCGCGCTACAGCTCCGCGGTGTCGGTCGTCGCCGGCACGACGCTTGGCATGATGATCGCGAACGTGCCGGCCGTGTACTTCGGCGACCGGATCGCCGCGCGCCTGGCCGCCGGCTCGTCCGCGCTGAAGCTCGTGCACGGCCTGGCCGCGCTGATCTTCGCCGTGCTGGGCATCGCCACCTTGCTCGGCGCGGGTCGCAGCCTCGGGTTCTAGGGCAGCGCCGCCTGCGCGACCCACACGGGCGCGGACCACAATACCTTGCCGTCGTCCTGCGTCACTTTCGCGTAATAGAAATGCGCGCCCGGTGCCGGCGTCGTCGTCACGTCGGCCTGGTCGGAGAGCTGGGTGACGTCGCCGTTGCGTCCCGGGACGCCTTCCATGATCGCCACCGTCGCCGCCTGCCTGCCGCCGGCGCTCGCATACGCGACCTGCAGATGCAGCGCGCCCGCGTTGTCGAAGCGCTCGCCCATCAGGTGGCCGTTCGCCGTGAACACGATCTGCGCATCCTTGTCCATCGTCGCGAACACGCGGCGCGCGCGCACGGCGTCGAGGAAGCTGGCGCGCGTCAGCGGCACGCCGGCGGGAACCAGCACGGCGCTGCGGTTGCTGTACGACGCGCCCCAGTTGGCGCAGTGGTTGTCCTGGTTGCTGCTGAACGCGACGTGGTAGCCCGCTTCCAGCAGCTTGTTGCAGGCCTGCTCGAAATTGCTGCGCCGCGTTTCGCCCTCGGTTTCGCTGGTCGAGAAGGCCGAGCTGTTGACCACTTCGCATAGCGCCATCACGGCGTCGCCGTCGGGCGTGTACGCGAGCGGCGTGCCGTTCACGACGAACTGGCCCGCGAGCGCCGGGTGGTTGAACTGGCCCGTCCAGCCGCGCTGGCGCATCAACGTGTACAGGGCGGCGTAGTCGCTCTTCGGCGTCTCCGTATCCGCGATCAGCTCGCCCTTGCCATTGCGCTCCCAGCCGAGCAGCTCGTCGCTGTCGAAGATGTTCAGGTGGCCGCCGTTGCCGATCACGCCCCATTCCATGCCGTACAGCGCGAGGAAGCCCGGATTCGCGGCCGAGAAATCGCGCGCCGTCGCGAGGCCCGCCTGGTAC
>Ga0070659_100003907_pt1 | contig 10608 bp, 2 predicted proteins | sample KBSC23metaG_FD_64666 | JGI IMG/M metagenome (GOLD analysis project Ga0070659, IMG submission 64666) | Corn rhizosphere microbial communities from Kellogg Biological Station, Michigan, USA - KBS C2-3 metaG | ecosystem: Host-associated > Plants > Roots > Rhizosphere > Soil ...
GCACCGTCCCCGACCTGGGTGCTGGCCGGGCCGGATATCGCGCTGTCGGGCACGCAGGTCATCGAGACGATCCTGGCCCAGCAGCCCCAGTTCTTCGGCAGCATCTACAACGCGACAGGCAACGCCGGCAGCATGGGCGTGGTCGCGTTCAACCTGCGGGGCCTCGGCGAACAACGCAGCCTTACGCTCGTCAACGGCAGGCGGTACACCATCACGGATACGAACTCGCTGAGCGACTTGAATACGATCCCGGCGGCACTGGTCAGGCGGGTCGAGGTCGTGACCGGAGGTTCGTCCGCCATCTACGGTTCCGATGCCGTGGCCGGTGTCGTCAACTTCATCATCCGTAACGATTTCCAGGGTGTCGAACTGACGACCGAAACCAAGCGGGATGCGTACACGAAGACACCGGCCAATTCGCTGACCCTGACCGCGGGGTCGAACTTCGCGCACGACGACGGGAACGCCGTCGTGTCGATCGATTACTACAACCGTGGCGGCATCCTCCGCAGCCAGTTTCCGTGGGCGGCGGTGGGCCTGGCCGACGGCTGCGTGACGCCGGCATCGTACAGCGACCGGGGCGCGGGCGCTCCGCTTGCCGTGCCGGCGGGGCAGACCTGTACCGGCGCAGGTGGCCGGCCCGGCTTCGTTGCGGCCAACTCCGCGTTGATCCCCGGGGGGCGCTTCTTCGGCGTGCCGCGGTACGGCTCGGCACAATCGACGCCGGGCCTGGACGCGGCCCTGCGGGCGGCCGGGCTGGCCGGCATGTCCGACTTCGGGTTCACCTTCGACCGCGGCAGCAACGCCGCACGTCCCGCGCTCGATCCCGCCGACCGCTATAACAACAATGCGATCAACTACATGCAGACGCCGCTGCGGCGCGTCATGTTGAGCAGCTTCGTCAATGTCCGGTTGGGGCACGGGGCGAGCAGCTATCTGGAGCTCCACCTCTCCGACAGCCGGGGCCAGACCGTCACCGCGCCGAGTTTCGCGAACACGACCATGCTGGTCGACACTGACAATCCTTACCTGTCCGCGCCGGACCGGGCGGTATTGCGCCAGCTCGACCAGGCCGAATCCGGCGCGACGACCATCCGCCTGGGCCAGCGCCAATACGCGACGACGCCTGGCGACGGGTTGGCGCTCCTTGGCCTGAGCCGCCGCAACACCGAGATCGGGCCGCGCATCGACGACGTGGAACGCAAGGTGTTTCGTACCATGTTCGGCATGAAGGGCGAACTGCCCGACAACCTGGCTTACGACCTGTACTACTCGTATGCGCGTACGCAGCTCGTCGACCGCGAACCGAACAACTTTTCGTTGAGCCGATGGCAGGATGCCATGCTGTCCGCAGGCGGCGCGGCGCCTGTGTTGAATCCGTTCGGACCGGGCAGCCTGTCAACGGCCGCGCTGGACGCGGTCGCCGTCGCAACGACGAGCAGGACGTCGAACGAACAACAGGTCGCGGCGGGCAATCTGGCCGGGACGATCGGCAATCTGCCGGCCGGGCCGGTGGATTTCAGTGCCGGGTTCGAATGGCGTCACAACCGGATCGTGCTGAAGCCGGACGCCCTCACCCTGGGGCAGGACATCGCCGGCCAGTTCGTCGGCCTGCCGGTGTCGGGCAGCGTCGACGTGAGGGAATTATACGCCGAGGCCCGCGTGCCCCTGCTGAGGGACGCACCCTGGGCCGAACGGTTGTCCCTGAATGGCGCCGCGCGGTATTCGGCCTACAGCCTCAAGGGAATGGGCGGCGTGTGGACGCATTCCGCGGGCGTGCAATGGCTGCCGGTGAGCGACGTCACCGTGCGCAGCCAAGTGCAAAGAGCCATCCGCGCGCCTAATATCGGCGAGCTTTACAGCGCGCGGATCGCGGACACGCCGACGGTGAACGACCCGTGCTCGAGCCGCGACCTCGCGGTGTCCCGTACCGACGCGCTGCGTGCCCTGTGCGTCGCGACCGGCGTCCCGGCGGCGGCTGTGTTCAGCGCGGGCGTGCAGCCGAATGTCCAGATCGCGGCCATCAATGGCGGCAACGACAAGCTTGGCCCGGAAACGGCGAACACGATCACGTTCGGCGTGGTGTACACGCCCCGGCGCGCCGCGGACCTCGCGTTCAGTGCCGATTATTACCGGATCAATCTCGGTGGCGCGATCGCGCCGTTCGGCGGCAACCTGCAGAACCTGTTCGACCTCTGCTATAGCGTGTTCGCCAACGCGGGCAACGCCTATTGCAAGGCGATCCACCGCGACCCGTCCACCGGTGCGCTGATGGGAGGGAATTCCTACGTCGACCAGACGCTCGCAAACACGGGCGGCATCCGGACCGAAGGCGTCGACCTCAACGCCCAATACGGCATCGACTTCGGCGGCGCGGGCCGCCTCGACATCGGCAGCAACTGGAGCTTCACGCGGGACTACACCTTCACGCCCGTGCAGAACCTGTCCGGGGTGAAGAACCGCTGCGTGGGCGCCTATGGCGCCATCTGCGGCATGCCGGCCCCGCGCTGGCGGGGCAGCACGCGCGCGACCTGGCGCCAGAGGGCGCTGACCCTGTCGCTGCATTACCGCTTCGTCGGCAACGTCATGCGCGACACGGTCCTGCTCCCGCTCCGCCAGGGCAAGGTGCAACCGGGTCCTGCCGACATCACCGCCGCCACCATCAAGGCGCAGCACTACGTGGACCTGTCGTTTGCGCTGGCGCTGCCGGGCGGGGTGAACCTGCACGGCGGGATCGACAACGTCTTCGACCGGCCGCCGCCGCTGCTGGGATCGGGCGCCGTGACCTGGGGTGTCGGCACGGCGCCGGGCGTGTACGACATCTACGGCCGCAGCGTGTTCCTCGGCCTGGACAAGCGCTTCTGAAGCCTTCGACATTCCGTCCGATTGCGGCATAGGAAAATGCCCGGCCGATCATCATCACGGTAAGAGGATCCTGCACGTGTTCGATGCGGGACTTCAACGGATCTGCAGCGATCTCCTGCCGATCGGGGCCGGATGCCATTTCAGCCGTCCGCTTCCGCTTTGGGCCCGATGCACCCATCGGGCCCTTTTTTTACTGCACCTGCTCGATCAGAACTTCATGCGCAGACCCACCGAGACCACGCGGCCGCCGCCGTTGATGGCTTCGGTCGCATTGGCGTACTGGTTGTAGTAACGGATCTTCGCGTTGTTCACGTTGGCGATGTCGAACGTGAGCGTCGGCCAGTGATCGTGGCCCAGGACCTCTTCCAGGTCGACGCTCGACGAGAAATCGACCTGCTTGAACGCGTCGCGGTAGACCGCAGCCTGCGTCACGCCGTACTGGTTGGCCGGGGTTGCCTGCAGACCAGCCGAGTAGGTTTGCGACAGACGCGCCATGTAGCCGTTACGCTCGTAATAGACGGTGAGGTTGTTCGACTTCTTCGGCACGCCGATGGCGACGAACGTGCCGGCCGCCTCGCCCACCGCCTTCTGGTGGACGTAGGTGAAGTTCTCGTTGAAACCGAAGCCCCGGACCGGCAGCCATGCATCCAGCGGTTGCACCCAGCCCAGCTCCACGCCCTGGATCTTGAGGTAGCCGTTGGCATTGCGGTTCTGGGTCATGACGACCGTCGCCGCGCCCGGACCGCCGCGCGAGTTGATGGCGACCTGCTGGGTGGGAGTCAGCGTGTCGTACGTGACGCCGTACTGCGCGAGGTTCGAGAACGGCATCGTCACGTTTTCCGACACCGTCAGGCCCCTCATGTGCTTTTCGAAGAGCGTCGCCGACACATAACCTTCGCGGCCCGTGTACCACTCGACGCCGAGGTCGAGGTTGTCCGACGTGAACGGGTTCAGCTTCGCATTGCCGATCGAGCCCGTGTCCGCCGACGTCGCGTTGAAGGTGATGCCGGGACGGAGCAGGGTCGGATCGGCACGCGTCATCGTGCGCGACGCCGAGGTGCGCAGCACGATGTCCTTGCGCAGGTTGTATGCCAGGCTCGCGGACGGGAGCGTGTTGTTGTAGTCGCGGTCCTGGTACACCCAGCGCAGCACGTCCGGATAGCGTCCGCCGTTCAGCACAGAGGCGGTATTGCGCGGGTCGGAGAAGGACGAGAAGCTGCCGACCGTCTGGCGCGTCTTCGCATAGCGGACGCCGGCGTCGTAGCGCAGCGGCTTGCCGGCCACGTCGATCTCGCCGTTCGTCTCGACGAAGAAGCCGCCGATGCGTTCGCGGATGTAGGCGGCCGGCGTCGTCAGTGCCGTGGTCGCGGACGGCTGCGTCGCGCTGTGATAGGCGTCGTAGTTGGTCGCGGCAGCGAACTTGTTCCAGTCGAGCGTCACGTAGCCGTCGGGACCCGGCATCAGATAGCTCGGCACGGCGCTCGCCGGGACCAGCGAACCGCCGTAGGTGGGCTGTGCCGACGCACCTGCCGTGTAATTGGTGCCGTAGCCGGGCAGCAGCGCGGACGCGCTGGCGCCTGGCGTGCTGGCGCCGGAGCACGCGCTCGAGGTATTCGGCGACGGCAGGACCACCGACGGGTTGTTGCCGCAGACTGCCGCCTGGTACGCCACCGAGTTATCGAAGTTCGTGATGCGGCGTTCCCAGTCGTCATACGACGCGCCGACCTTCACGTTGAACGCCTTCGTGCCCCAGGTCAGGTCTGTGCGGGCACCCTTGTTGGCCGCCGTGCGCAGCTCGTCCTGGATCTGCACGCGCGATGAGCCGCCCACCCAGGTGAAGTTGTTCGGATTGTCGAGGTCGACGCCGGCCTGGACCGACGGCGTGCCCGTGGTGTTCGTGTACGTCGCCAGGGTGCCGTCGAACGGCGTGTTCATGACGACGGTCGGCATCTCGCGGGTGAACTTGCTGTGGCCGAAGTTCGCCTGTGCGTTCAAGGTCAGATTGTCGGTCAGCTTCCACTCCATGCCCGGGTTGAAATTCGAGGTATGGTTGCGTTCGTTGAAGATGCGGTATTCGAGGAAGTTCGTGCTGTTGGCGAACTGCGCGTTCGTGACCACGCAGCCGTTCAGGCAGTCGCTGCGGTCGATCTTGTAGTTGAGCGGGATGTTGCCGCTGTTGCGCACGACAAAGTTCATGTCGGTGCGCGAGTACGCGCCGATACCGGAGGAGTACAGCGAATCGAGGTAGAAGTGCAGGTCCTTCGTCGGACGGTATTCGAGGCTGATGATGCCGGTCGCCTTTTCGTTCGTGCCGCGATCGGTCATCGGACGGGCCAGGCGGGCGACGTAACCGTTGTCGATGGCATCGATGCCCACGCCCGGGTTATGCGCCAGCAGGAACGCCTGGTCGACGGCCGCGCCGGGCGTCAGGCCGCTGCCCGCGGCGCTTGCCGGCACGACTGCGGGAATGGTCCAGTTGCCGCCGCCGGTGCTGTTGCGGTTGGGCTGCGTGCTCTGGGCCGCCGACAGGTTGGCGTTGGTCCAGCCCACGGCTTCGAACGATTTGCTGACGCGCTGCGTGCGGGAATAGGCGGCGCCGGCCAGGATACCGAACGTGTCGCCCCAGGTCTTGCTGACCAGGACGGAGCCTTTCGGATAGCCCTTCTTCGCATACGACGAATACTTGCCGTCCAGGCTCAGTGCCACGTACTCGCCTTTCTTGTCGAAGGGGCGTGCACTGCGGATGTCGACCGTGCCGGCCGCGCCGCCCTCCGATTGACCTGCCGTCGGGCTCTTGCTGACCGTCAGCTTGGTGAACAGGTCGGTCGGCAGGATGTCGAGGTCGATGTCCCGGCTGGTGCCGCTGGCGCTGAGAATGGACGACCACGACGAGCTCACCGGCGCGAAGGGCGCGCCGTTGAGGGTGATCTTCGTGAACGAGGGGCCGAGGCCGCGGATCTGCACCGTCGTGCCTTCGCCGGCGATGTTGCGGCCGATCTGGATGCCGGGGATGCGGTTCAGCGACTCGGCGATATTCGTATCCGGGAACTTGCCGATGTCCTCTGCGAATACCGAATCGGAAAAGCCGACCGATTGGCGCTTGGCGTTCGCCGACGTCTGTAGCGAAGCGCGATAGCCCGTCACGACGACGGACTGTAAAGCTGCTTCAGGCGCGGCGTTGGCCTGAGCCGGGGCCGGTGCCGCTTCCGGCGGCAGCGGCGCGGCGTCCTGCGCATAGGCCTGTGCAATCAGGCCGGCCATGAGCGACAGGCCGATGACCGGCCGGAGTGCGCGCCGGGCTGGCAAGGTTGAACGGTTCTTCATTCGTGTCTCCTTTGTGTACGGATGCAAGAATCCCCGCACCGGTCGCGGCGCGTTCGTTCTGGTCCGACGGATAGTTGATGGCTGCTGCCTGTTTCCGGTCGATGGGGTCAGTCGCCGGATCGTTCTCGCGGACGTCTGCCTTGCCTGCGGCGGGCGCGAAGGGTGCGCCGACCGGGAGTCGCAACCGTACCGCAGACGAACTCCGTCAGTGCCGACCATGGGCGGGTCGTGGATGTCGAATGCGGTCCGATCACGTAAGTCTCCTTACCAGGATGCAGGGCTATCTTGCCCGCTTATTCATAAGATGCACGGCAAAAAATTTTCCTATGCATCAACGTGTGATTCTGAAATTTTTTTGCAGGGGATTGTTCACCGTACTTCGATCTCGTCGATGTTGCCGCCGTCCTGCCCGGTGGAGTCGATCCTGACCGTGTTCACCGCGCCGCTGTTCAGTGATGTCGAGATCGCCAGCTGCTGGTAGGTCGTCCACGCACCCGTGACCGGGAACGTGATGGTCCGCGCGGCGCCATTGATCGTGAGGGTGGTCGAGCGGGGCGAAGTGCCACCGTTGGCGAAGCGGATCAACAGCGTGCGCGTGCCGCCGGTCAGACCGTCGACGTTGGCGAAGCTGACGTAGCCGCCCGAAGTCGGCAGATTGACATAACCGTTGCCGGCGAAACCCAGCGAACTCGATTCGACCGTCGCGCCCCCGCCGATCGTCGCGAATTCCGCCTGGCGACGGATGCCGGTGACGGCGCCGGTATCCGGGCGCGTCAGCCTGACGGTCTGGCCGGCCGCCAGCGTGATCGACGTACTGCCATAGGCGACGGTACCCTTGTTCACCCACGTGTTGTTGCTGTCGAAGTAGCCCTGGCTCGCACCATTGACGCCAAGAGTGGACGGATAGGTGAACGTGCCGCCCTTGGTGCTCATCAACACGATCTCAGTATTGCTGCGGCTGATGCTGATGCCTTGCGACGTGGTCGAGGCCGGCGTATAGGCGATGCCTTCGACGCCCGTGGTCGCGGCGGCCGAATTACCGGCCCAGTTGTGCACGAACAGGCCGTAGCCATTGGATTTGACGGCGATGTCCTGGATGTCGCTGTTGATCAACTTGTTCAGGGTGCGCACATCGTTCACGTAGGCGCCATGCTGCACGAAGCCCGTCGAACCGCTGCGGTCGTACAGGCCATGGCCGTCCGGACCCAGCATGTCGTAGTGGCGGTAGCCATTGTTGCCGGACAGCGCGGCCATCTGGAAGATCGCGGCCGTCGAGACTTCGGCACCGCTCTCCATGATCATGCGGTAGTTGGCGCCTTGGTAGGGCAGGATCGTCTGGACGGTGGTGCTGTTGATGCCGTAAAGATCCGTGCCGATGAAATCGATGTTCGTGCCCGAGGCGGTCCGCTGGGCCTCGTTCGTCGAAATGCGACTGTTCGTGTCGCTGCTGACGCAGTTCATGCGCGTCCAGATGACGTATGGGGATTCCTTGACGGCCGCCGCCACGTCGCTCATGTAGGAAATGATCAGCGATGTCGGGAAAGTCAGGTTGTTGTAGCCGCGCACCTCGTTGTCGATCTGGATGCCGACGAGCGTGTGCTTGCCCGCATTCGAGCCTGCATCCCAGATCGCCACATGGTTCATCAACTGACTCACCACGTATTTTTCACGCGCCTTCAGGTTATTGTCGGCAAGGTCGAGCGTGTACGCGCTCATGTCGCGCCGGACCGAGTAATCGCTGGTCGTCGCCGTCGAGGAAGGCGAGGGCGAATACAGCACATAGTCGGGCACGCGCAAATGGATCGGGTTGACCGCCGGGTCGCCGAGCCACTGGACGTGGCCGCCACTGTTCTGGCCCATCCAGAGGATCTCGAGCTTGAGGTTGTACTTGCTGGCAAGGGCCATGTACTCGTCGAGGATGGTCCAGCTGAACGTGTCCTTCGCCGGCTCCACCTCGTACCAGTGAATCGGCACCACGATCGTATTGAAACCGTCGGCGGCCGCGCGGGCGACCACGGCATCGCGTGCCGTCGCGTCGAAATTCCAGTAGTAGCGCAGCTTGTCCAGCCGGATCTGAACGCTGGTCTGGTAGGCCGGCTTGCCGTCCACGACCAGGTAGTATTTCTGGGAGTTCGCGAGCGACGTCGCGACGTTCGATACCGTGACCGCGCCTGCGCTGCTCGCCTGCGCGGCCAACAGTGCGGCCACGAGGCCGGGCAGGCAGCGGCGTGCGCGCCGCATCGAATTTGTCGTTTTCATGGGACCCATCCTTTCGAGTGTTGACTGACATTGAAGGGGGCTGGACGCGTGCCAGCCCGTTCCGTCGTCCTGTTGCCCGTGCCGGGCGGGGGGGGCGACGGTCGTGCTCCGGAGTGACGGAGTGCGGCTACGGTGGCGCCGGCCCGGGCGGCCTGCGCGTTCACGGTGTCGGGGTCAGGAGGGCGCGTCTGCGCCGGGGAAGGGCATCGTGCCGCTGGAATGGCAGCGCGCAGTTGCGCAACGGTGTGCCATGTCGGATCTCCTTGGTTTCACGCTGGCGGTCAATACGCACAGACCGGGAATGGCTGGTGAAGATACACTAATACATTACGATCGACCTATACGTTTTTCATGCGCGGGCATGCGAATTTCGAGATAGGTCCCGACGGCCTAAACGCTTGCCGCGCGGACTCGTAATATTTTAGTATCCAAGACGTTGCTCACTCCATGGATAGCGAATTCCATCCTGTCATCCACCATGCCGATATCAATCCGGATCCTTGCCCTGTTCGCCTCGCTCGCCATCCCCTGCGCCGGCGCGGCACCCTTCCTCCTGGCCGCGCCCGGCGATCCGCCCGTCATCGTGCATGGCGGTGGCAAGACGCTGGAATTGGCCGCGGGCCTGTTGCGTCACGACCTTCATGCCGTGTCCGGCGTCGATGCGGCCGAGGCGAGCGACCTGGCCGAATGCCGCCGGGTGTGCGTCGTCGTCGGCACCGCCGCGTCGCCGGTAGTGCAAGAGCTGGCGAGGCAGGCCCGTGTCGACTTGCTGCCATTGCAGGGCCAGTGGGAACGTTATGTGCGGGCGGCCGTGCGCGACAGTGCCGGACGGCGGATCCTGCTGGTCGCCGGCTCGGATCCGCGCGGCGCCGTGTATGGCGTGGTGGACCTGGGCCGCGAACTGGGCGTCTCGGCCTGGGAATGGTGGGCCGACGTGGCGCCGCGTCGCAACGAGCGTCCGGAAGTCGACGGCGCCATGCGGTTGTCGGCCGCGCCTTCCGTCCAGTACCGCGGCGTCTTCCTGAACGACGAGGACTGGGGCCTGCAGCCCTGGGCGGCCGCGCGCGACCCGTCGGGGGACATCGGACCGGCCACGTATTCCCGCATTTTCGAACTGATGTGGCGCCTCAAGGCCAACCTGATCTGGCCGGCCATGCACGACTCGACGAAGCCGTTCTACCAGATCGAGGGAAATGCCCGCACGGCGGCCGACTACGCCATCGTCGTCGGGACCTCGCACGCCGAACCCATGATGCGCAATAACGTGCGCGAATGGGACAGCCGCAAGAACGGCCCGTTCAACTTTTTCACCAACCGCACCGCGATGGCGGACTACTGGCGCCGGCGCGTGGTCGACGTGAAAGATGGGGAAAACATATATTCCGTGGGTCTGCGCGGCGTGCACGATTCGGCGATGGAGGGCGCCGCCACGCTGGCGCAGGCGCGCGCCGCGACACAGGACGCCATTCGGCTGCAGCGCGACATCCTGGCCGCCAGTCTCGGACGCCCGGCCGCAACCGTGCCGCAGGCGCTGACCTTGTACAAGGAAGTGCTGGACGTCTACAAGGCCGGGCTGAAGGTGCCGGATGACGTCACGCTCGTCTGGCCGGACGATAACTACGGCTATCTGCACCAGCTGAGCAATGCGGACGAGCACCGCCGGGCGGGCGGGGCGGGCATCTATTACCACATCTCATATTGGGGCCGACCCCACGACTACCTGTGGCTGGGGACGACGCATCCGGCCCTGATCCGCGACCAGTTGCAGCGCGCCTGGACAACGGGCGCGCGCAAGCTGTGGGTGGTGAACGCGGGCGATATCAAGCCGGCGGAATATCTCGTCCAGTACTTCCTCGACAGTGCTTTCGATGCGCGCCAGCTGGACCAGGATCCGCAGCGACACCTGGCGGCGTGGAGTACCGTGCAGTTCGGTCCCGAAGCGGGAGCGGAGGCGGCGCGGATCCTGCGCGGCTATTACGACCTGGCCTGGGAGCGCCGACCCGAATTCATGGGTTTCGGCCAGGTCGAGCCCATCACGCCGAACCGCCGTACAGCCTATATGGCGTCCGGCGGCGAGGAGGGCGCGCGGCGCCTGGAGCGCTATTCGGCGCTGGCGTCGGAGGCCGATGCGTTGGCGCAGCGCATTCCGGCCGAACGGCG
>Ga0070659_100003909_pt1 | contig 10608 bp, 5 predicted proteins | sample KBSC23metaG_FD_64666 | JGI IMG/M metagenome (GOLD analysis project Ga0070659, IMG submission 64666) | Corn rhizosphere microbial communities from Kellogg Biological Station, Michigan, USA - KBS C2-3 metaG | ecosystem: Host-associated > Plants > Roots > Rhizosphere > Soil ...
AATGAGGATGGCCGCCGGGGCGCTGAACCGGTAAACCTCTACCTGCTCCTGAGATGTGTAAGTGATGGGCACGCTAGTGCGGTTTGTCCTCCGCAGTCCCAGGTTGCGACGGTCCGGGTTGGGATGGCACGGACGAACCAGGCGGCGAAATTGCCGGTTGCGAAACTGCACGCTCGGGAGGCGCGCCGGTTGCCGGCCTGGCGGTCGTGGGCTTGTGCCCGATCACCGGCTTGACGACCCCAGGTACGGCAGGAATGCCGGCTGACTTGTCCACAACCGCCGCGTCTTTCCGCTTGGGCGCGGCGGAACCCTCAGGTGTGGACGGCTGGCTGGCCTCCGCCGGCGGCTTGTCAGGGACCGAAGGCAGACGCTGGGTCAGAATGTCCACCGCCCGGACTGAATTGGTCTCCGCCACCGAAGGCGCGCGATCCTCTTTTTTCGTGATTACCAGGACTTCCTCGAGACGGCTCAGGTTGGCGGAGGGCTTTACCCGGATATTGAGAAACAGGTCCGCTCCCGGAGTAACTTTCATCACCGTTCCCACCGTGATGCCCTTGGGAAAGATCTGGTCGCCGCCGCTGGTTACTATGCGCTCGCCCGGCGTCACCTGTTCGTCGGTCATCACCTTTTCCACGACCACTTCGCCGGACGCCGTCCCTTTGATGACTCCCTGCAAGCGCGACTTGTCCAGAATCACACCCACGCCGCTGCTCTGGTCGTTGATCAGGAGCACTTGCGCCGAGGACCCGAAGGCCCGCAATACCCTGCCCACCAGGCCGTCGGCGGTAATTACCGCCATATCTTTGTCCACCCCGGCCGATGTTCCCTTGTCGATGTAGATCGACCGCGATTGCTCGCTGCCGCTGGAACCGATGACCTGCGCGGCCACAGTTTTCGCGATGTAGGTTTCCTTGAAGCTCAGCAAAGCCTGCAGGCGGCGCGCCTGCTGCGCATCGTCGGAGAGCCGCACCTGCTCCAGCCGAAGGCGCTCGATCTCGAATTTCAGCTCGCGATTTTCCTGCCGCACGCCACGCAGGTAAACGTAGTTGCTCCAGATACCGCCCAGGCCGTTCTGGCACCAGACCAGGGCTTTCTCCAGTGGAGTCACCGCGCTGACCGTCCACAGGCGAATCACCCGGGTGGATTCGTCGGCGCTGGACCGCCGCTTGACCTGCACCGCCAGCCCCAGCACCTGCACAAACAGGATGGCCACCAGGATGGTGACGTTACGGTAGCGGCTCATCAGGTTTTCCATGGAAATACGGTTTCTAGTTTCCAGTTTCTGGTTTCAGGACGCTGGCTGCACTATCGGTCGTTGCGGAGACTGGCGCGGGACGGGCGAGGACGCCCGTCCTCCATTTCAACCCACTGGAAACTAGAAACCAGAAACTTGACACTATTCTATAGAAATTTTGCGCAGCAGCTTGAAATCGCTGAGCATCTTGCCCGTGCCCAGCACCACGCTGCAGAGCGGATCGTCGGCGATCGAAACCGGCAACCCGGTTTCCTCGCGAATACGTTTGTCCAGATTCTTGAGCAGCGCCCCTCCTCCGGTCAGCACGATGCCGCGGTCGCTGATGTCAGCGGAGAGTTCCGGAGGGGTGCGTTCGAGCGCCACCCGGATGGCATTCATGATGGTCGAAACACATTCGCTCAGGGCTTCGCGAATTTCACTGTCGTCCACCGTTATGGTTTTGGGCACGCCTTCGATCAGGTTGCGGCCCTTGATTTCCATGGTCAGGGGCTTTTCCAGCGGATAAGCAGAACCAATCTCCATCTTGATCTGCTCGGCCGTGCGTTCGCCAACCAGCAAGTTGTATTTCCGTTTCAGATAGTTCATCACCGCTTCGTCCATCTGGTTGCCGGCCATGCGCACGGAACGGGAATAAACAATGCCGCTGAGAGAAATCACAGCGATGTCGGTGGTGCCGCCGCCAATATCCACGACCATGTTGCCGCTGGGCTCGGTAATCGGAAGGCCGGCGCCGATGGCCGCCACCATGGCTTGCTCCACCAGGTACACTTCGCTGGCCTTGGCGCGATAGGCGGAGTCCATGACGGCGCGCTTTTCCACCTGGGTAATTTCCGAAGGCACACCGATCACGATCCGCGGATGCACCAGCATCTTGCGGTTATGCGCCTTCTGGATGAAGTAGTTAAGCATCTTCTCGGTGACCTTGAAGTCGGCGATGACGCCGTCCTTCATGGGCTTGATGGCCACGATGTTGCCGGGTGTGCGGCCCAGCATCTCTTTGGCTTCCTTGCCCACAGCCTCTACTTCGCCGGTGTTCTTGTTGATGGCGACGATGGAGGGCTCGTTGACCACGATGCCCTTGCCCCGTGCATACACCAGCGTGTTGGCCGTCCCCAGGTCGATGGCAAGATCGCTGGAAAAAATGCTGAACAGCGATCTCAGGTTGTGCAGGCGCGTCGAAGAATGGAATCCGTTAGATGACATACGCGATTTAGCTCTCTCGAACCGCTGTCATTACCGGGCGAACCCGGTTGCTTCCGTGCGGGTGGGGGGCCGTGCCCTAATTCTATGGGATAATCCCCGCTTCGCCCTCAAACCAAAGTCCCGGCACCTCGGGTGTTGCTCCCAAAATCCCGGCTTCTTACTGGCTGAACCCCAAATCTATCGGTCTGTGTGGTCGCGGGCGACTCGCCCGCGAGACTTCGAGTCAAAGTCAAAAACCGCGGGCGAGTCGCCCGCGACCACACATGCGGCGCGATCTACTGAATCACAATCTTTTTCTGGACGGTATTGACTCCGCCCTTGGCATTCTGGGCCGTGATCGTGATCAGACTCTCGCCCGGCGGCAAGGGAGGCATAAAGTAGTGAAAGCTGCCATCGGAGCCGACCACCGGCACTTCCCTGCCATTGACCATCACTCGCGCCCCGACCTCAGTCTTTCCGGTGAGTTCAATTACTTTCCCGTGCTGCATAAAAGGATCCAGCTCCAGGTCGATGGCGGTCGTATTCTGGCCTTTAGGAATAATGGTGAAGCGGTTCTTCTGGCTTTCCACCGACTCCTTGCCCCCGGCATCGTAGGACTGAACCAGCCAGTAGTATGCCCCTTCCTCTAAACCGGACACGATCACGTCAGCCGTGGTTACCCGGCGATCCACGATGGTCGAAGAGAAATAGGGATTGTGCGAAATGCGCAGCCTGTAGCCTGTTGCGTTGTTCATCGGCGTCCACGAAAACTCCACCGGTCTGGACGCACCCGAGGTAAAGATAGGCATCATGTTGGCCGGCGAAATCGGCGTCGGCGGCCCGATTTCCTTCAACTTCGCCATGCGCGGAGATTGCGACTGGAAACCGACTCTCTCCCACTCCGCCAGATGAACCACCTCGCCGTTGCGGGTGATTTCTCCAGAACCTTTTTTCACCAGAATCTCGTGCTGGTCGGCCTTGGGGTCGTTGCGCACCATGGCCGCGCTGTCCGGGGCCAGAGAGGCGGTGGCCCCGGCCACGATCACCTGCGACTTCGATCCCTGGACGTAGGTGGCGGTAGTGAGGTCCACGGTTCCCGTGCTCACTGCCACCGACACGTTGGTCTGCTGCTGGTCATTGGCTGAATTTTCCTCGACCACGATCAGCGAATCCTGTTTGACCGTGTAGTTGGTGCCATCGCCGAAGACGATCTTGGCCATGCCTTCGGAACCGGTCTGGACCACATCGCCTTTCTCCAGCGGGACGTTGTAATCGGCAGTCACCCAACTGTTGCTGGTGGCTTTCTTGACCCGCACCGTCCCGTCGAGCGCCGTAAAATGGGCCTGCTGGGAATTGAGCGAACCCGATTTCGCCTTCCCGCCGGCTCCCGCGATTATCTCCAGCAGACTGCTGCCCAGCTTGTTGACCGACTTCACTCCCTTTTGGGTGAGTTGCGGAAAAGCAAAATTCATCCCGATTAAGAGGAAGACGACGACAAACAGCACCACCAGAGCCACGCTGCGGTAGGTGACCGTCTTCCACGCTAAATGGATCCCAGGCTTGCTAGTTGAAGAAGACACAAAGGCACCGGACGCCAGTCAAACCCTAAGAATATGGGGTATTTGCGAGAGTATCACAAGGATAACTGGCAGAGCACAGTTGATTACCTTGGGTACCACCTCCAGCGGTCATGTACTGCGGTGTAGCGAGGACACAGGTCAGCCATGGATCGCGGCGGCCTTTCTGTACCATTTTCAGGATGTTCTGAGCAATCGCTGGATTCGGGATCTCGGCCGGTTTTGTCGTGAATGGCCCCCGGGGCTACGGTTTTGCAGGAACTGTAGAGGGTGGGCCTCGGGACAGCGATTAACTATCCTTGCGATAGAGCAGCGTGCGCATCGCTTGTCTCCGAGCCTCGTTTGCTTCACGCACTGTCTTGCGCTCATCCGCGTCCATGGGGCGCCGAGTCGCAGGGGCGCTTGGTTCCGGAGTGCTGCACGCAGGGCAGCAGTTGGCGAAACCGGGCTTGTCCGGTTTCAGTTCGAACTCCTCCGCGCAGACAGAGCAGATTTTGAGGGGGAAAGCCATTTGAGTTTTATGATACGACGGGCATGAAGCTCCAGGAAAGTCGGCTGTCCGCCCACTCGAGTAAAGGCATGGTCGCACCGCAATCCAAAGATTGTCTCCTTGCTAAGGTTGGACGGTAACCTCGACCATGTTGTCATCGGGCACTCGGTCGATCAGCAGCAGCAGCGGGTCGATGCCGGCTTTGTCCGGCTTTTCATCGGTGGTGAAACTGTAGGTCGCTTTCCCGGTGGTCATGTGCACCCGCTCGCGGTGCAGGACTTTGCCAAATCGTTTGCCCTTTTCTGGAGCGGCCAACGCTCCAACTTCGATCCAGTCATCGACCGGGACTTCGGTTTCGTTTCCTTTCTCGTCAGCCTTGAACTTGCGCGCTTCGGTTTCGACCGTGACCTGGTACTTGCCGTCCGCCCCTTTGCGCGCGGTCGCGGTCACCGCCCGGTTAGAAAATAGCGTGATGTCATAAAACAAGTCTTGCAGCAGGTATTGGAGTTGCGGCGGCGTCTCTTCGCGCAGGGCATCGACCAGCGCATACGATGTGGGATAGGGCGGCGGCGCGTATCCGTACTTGGTCAGCACTTTGCGCACTGCCCGGTTGACTGCTTCCTCACCGATCATCTCCCGCAGGTAGTACATCACGACGCTGCCCTTACGATAGTGAATGTATCCCTGCGACGCCTCCACGCGCAACAGGGGACGCTCTTTCAACAATTCGGCGCCGCGTGAGCGCAGGTAGTTGTCCATCTCGTACTGCATGAACTTGCGCATGGTGTCGCGGCCGTATTCTTTTTCCATGGTCATCAGCGCTGAGTACTGGGCCAGGGTCTCCACCAGCAGCGTGGCGCCTTGCATGTTCGCGCCCACTTCCTGGTGCCCCCACCATTGATGCGCCATCTCGTGTGCGACCACGTAAAAGACCATGTCGATGTCGTCCGGCTTCTGGATGCTGGCGATGAAGCCGATGGACTCAGAGTAGGGCATGGTCCCGGGAAAGGCCTCGGCGAAGGCGGCCAGCCGCGGAAATTCGATGATGCGCGCCTCCTTCTGCGGATAGGGCCCGAAGTTTTTGGTGTAGTACTCGAAAGACTTCTTCACCGAGTTGAGCATCTTGAGAACGTTCCAGGGTTGTTCTTTGAGGTAATACACCTCGATTTTGACCCCATTCCACTCGGTTCGCGCGACCTCATAGCGGGCGGACAAGAACGAGTAATAGTTCAGTCCCACGTGGTCGAGTTTGTACTGGAAGTAGCGGCGCCCGTTTTCGCTCCACTCCCGTTGCAGCGAGCCTGGCGCGATCGCGATCTGGTCAGGCGACGTGCTGATCACGGTTTCAACATTCACCCAGTCCGAGTTGTTGCTGATGTAGCTGTCGCGGCAGTCGGCAGTGCAGTTCTGCTCGAGCGCCGGCATCAGATCTTTTTCCTTGAGGCCGAAGCGCTTGCGTTTGTTCTTGTCGTCCAGCTCGTTCCCGGGCTGATATCCGATCTGAGGAACGATCTGGCTGTGGATGAAAGTACCGTTCGGCAGCACGGCGCGGTTGGTCAGCGTGTTCTCGAAGCCTCGCACCCGGGTCTGCATGGTGAACTGCAGCACTCGCGACTCGCCCGGCTGCATCGGTGTAGTTAGAGCGTAAATCTGGTAGTGCAGGCGCTGGTCATCCTCGGACAGCTTCGCGCCCGGTATTTCGATAGTGGTTTGATAGTCGTTGGCCAGAGTGAAATGAATTTCAGTCATGGGTTTGGAGGTCTGGTTCACGATGGTCTGCTGGCCGCGCATGGTCATGTTGCGCGATTCCGGATACAGGTCGATCGCATACTTTACGTCCGTGACCCGGGGCTCGGGCTGCTTCTCGAATTTCTTGTAGGTCTTCTCGTAGTCCGCCTGCAGGCGATCGTTGTCGTTTTCGCTGCGCACCGTGTTCAGGACTTTGGTGTTGTAAAAAATCCAGGCGCCGGTAGCCACGAATCCGATCGCCGCCGCCACGGAGATAAAGCGGAAAACCCCGTGATAGCGCAAGCGCGCATTCCGAATGCGGCTGCGCCAACTGGTTTCACGCCCGCGCTGCCATAGCAGGATCGTGAGCGCTGCCAGAAAAACACAAAACGCTGTCCAGTACAGCATGAACCACGACCAGCTCTCGAGGAACGGCCCGTAGCCGTAGAAATCCGAGTAGGTCATGGTCTGGGCCTGCCCGAACTGGACCAGGTAAGTGGCGATGTGCAAAGGCTGCCAGATGAAGGTGGTCAGCAGGAGAAAGGTGATGTATCCGAAGTAGCCGACGTATTTGTTGGGCGAGATGACGTGAATAAAAAACGCCAGAATGGCCAGAAAAACGAAGCCGAGCAGGTCGATGCCAAACAGGTTCGCGATAAAAAGGCCGATCTGGTAGCGATGATACCCGTGGAAGAACTGCACCAGCAGCGCCGCGCACATGACGACGGCGAGAATGATGACGATGCTGCTCAGCAGCGCCGTGAGTTTGGCCAGGTACGTGGGCCACTCCGGATTGGGCAGCGCGTCGTGGACTTCGTCGGTTCCGCTGTCGCGCTCCTCCCAGGCCAGGACACCTGCGAAGTAAGTGATCATGGCGATCAGAAACAGATAGAGTGTTCCCGCGATGACCTCCAGCAAGCGGTAGGTCACGGGCAGGAACGTGTTTCCAAAACCTTCGGTGTTGCTGAAAATCAACGCCGGTACGCAGTTCAGTAAGGCGAACGCGGTGATCACGATGAACGTCGTGGTCTTGACCAGGCGCTTGAATTCGATCTTGACCGTGCCCCAGAATTGCAGCCACTCGGTGCCGGCGCCAAAATGGGTTTCCGCCGCTGGAATTGCAGTGGAAGTGATCGATACGATCTCCTGCGCCTTGACTTTCTTCTTCCTCGGACTCCGTTCCGCAAAGCTGAAGCGCCAGTAGGCAAAAGCGAAGATCAGGGCCCCGACCCCGAGCCAGATCAGCCGGTTCCACAGCAGGTACCCGGAGTAGCCGATGGAGAGCGTGTTCTTCTCCGCGACAGTCCAGTATTTGGTCGCGTAGAGAAAAGGATCGATGCCAAAGGGATCAATCAGCGCCGCCAGCTTCTGGTTTTTCAGGTCGCTGGTGAGCACCCGGGAAATTCCGTATCCCGCGAGCAGCGCCAAGCTGCCCAGAAATGAAACCACCGTGCTTCGGGTCAGCACCGCGATAGCAAAGATGATGGCCGCGATAAACAGGGTGTTAGGAATAGCGAACACGAGAATCGCCTTCCAGTGGGCCGCCCACACCACCGGTCCCCAGCGCTCCGCGTCCACCCAGGGCATGTACTTGGCGGCCAGGATCCCCACGGAAACGCCCAGCAGCGGAATCACCGCAATCAGCGCCGAGCCCAGGAAGCGTCCGGCGAGGTAATCCAGTTTGCGGATGGGCGTGCTGAACAGGATCTGGTGAGTATTGTGGGCAAAATCACGCGAGGCGGCGGAGTTCACGAACGCCGTGGTCATCAGCAGCGTCAGCAGACTGCAGACAACGTAGAAATTCTCCACCACCCAGGGCGCATTGCGATAGGTGTTCTTCAGCGAACTGCCGACCGTGATCTGGTCGCTGCTGGCAGCCCCGAAGAACATCAGCGCCACGATCAGGAAGAATACCCAGAGCATCCAGGAACGCAGCCAGAACCGGACCTCGAAGTTGAAGAACTGTTTGAACATGGACGGTCTCAAGCGATCCCGGAAATGCGGCTGAAGAATACATCTTCGAGGTCAGCGCTCACCGGGATGAATCCATTCCCCGGGTTCTCGGCGGAGTAGATGTGGATGAGGGGCTTGCCCGCAATCAGTTTGCTGGAGATGACGCGATAGCGTTGCTCGTAGTCTTTGACCTCGGACTTGGCCACTGACTTCTGCCAGATGCGTCCTTCGAGCGCCTTGACTGCTTCACCGGGAGCGCCGGCAAACAGCACTTTGCCCTGGTGAATAACGGCCATGTTGGTGCACAACTCCATGACGTCTTCGACGATGTGGGTGGAGAGGATCACGATGACGTCCTCGCCGATCTCGGAGAGCAGGCTGTAAAAGCGGTTGCGCTCACCGGGATCGAGGCCCGCGGTGGGCTCGTCCACGATCAGCAGGCGGGGGTTGCCGAGCAGCGCCTGTGCGATGCCGAAGCGCTGCCGCATGCCACCCGAGAATCCAGACAGCGCCTTCTTGCGGTGTTCGTAAAGATTGGTGCGATGCAGCAAAGCCTCGACGGTTTCCTTGCGCTGCTTCGAGTCCGTGATGCCCTTCAGCAGCGCCAGGTGGCCAAGCATTTCCTGCGCCGAAGTGCGCGGATAAACGCCAAACTCCTGCGGAAGATAGCCCAGCGTCTTGCGCAACTCCTGCTTCTGCCGCAGGACATCGAGCGTTCCCAGGTGGATCTCGCCACTGTCCGGCTCCTGGAGTGTGGCGATGGTGCGCATCAGCGTGGACTTGCCCGCGCCATTGGGGCCGAGCAGCCCGTACATGCCCACGGGAATCGTCAGAGAGACGTTGTCCAGCGCACGCACGCCGTTCTTATAAACTTTGGATAAATTCTGAATCTGCAATTCCACGAAGATTTGCTCCTGGGGAGGCGGTTGAGGCGCCCTCGAACTCAATACGTCGCCTCGTCCCTCATTGTTCCCTTGCCTTTCGAAGAGAGCACCGAGGGAAGTCGGCGATTCTGTACTCTCGCCCCAGGCTTGTCAAGCGACGGGTATTTCGTAGCGCCGGCGTCCCGCCGGCTGTCCGGAGGGCGTCTCGCCCTCCGCTTGTGCCAACCAGGCGGGCTAAGCCCGCCCATCGGGCCGGCAGGATGCCGGCGCTACAAAAAACCCGGCGCTTGCCGCACCCTCAGCCCCGCCTGTAGCATAGAGGCTCACGCATTCTTCCCTGCGACTCAGGAGACTTTTTATGGCAACTGATACACTCACCAGCCCGCCCGCGCTGGGCAGCACTGCAACCACCAAGGTTTACAAGAACTTTATTGACGGCGAGTGGGTGGAATCCTCGACCGGAGAGACTTTTGAAAACCGCAATCCCGCGGATACGCGCGACGTGGTCGGCATCTTCCAGAAATCGGCGAAAGCCGATGTGGACGCCGCGGTTGAAGCCGCCAGCCGAGCCTTCGCCAAGTGGCGCCTGGTGCCCGCTCCGCGCCGCGCCGAGATCGTCTTTCGCGCCGCTGAGATGCTGCTCGAGCGCAAGGAAGAATATTCCCGCGACATGACTCGCGAGATGGGCAAGATCCTCAAGGAAACTCGCGGCGACACCCAGGAAGCCATCGACACCGCTTACTACTTCGCCGGCGAAGGACGCCGCATGTTCGGGCCCACCACGCCGTCGGAGCTGCCCAACAAGTTCGCCATGGCGGTACGAACTCCCATCGGAGTGTGCGGCATGATCACGCCGTGGAATTTCCCCATGGCCATTCCGTCGTGGAAACTTCTTCCCGCCATCGTCTGCGGCAACACCTGTGTGATCAAGCCGGCGCAGGACACGCCGCTTTCCACTTATAACCTGGTGCGCACGCTGTCCGATGCAGGCGTCCCCAAAGGCGTGATCAACATTGTCAGCGGATTCGGTCCGCAAGTGGGCGGCCCGCTGATGGAGCACCCTGAAGTCCGCGCCATCTCGCTCACGGGTTCGACCGCAGTCGGCCGCATTGTTGGCACCACCGCCGCCAAGAGTTTCAAGCATTGCTCGCTGGAGCTGGGCGGCAAGAATCCCATGATCGTATTGGACGACGCGAACCTTGACCTTGCCATCGAAGGCGGCCTGTGGGGCGGCTTCGGCACCACCGGCCAGCGCTGCACTGCCACCAGCCGCATCATCGTGCAGAAGGGCGTCTATGCCGAGTTTGTGGAGCGCTACGTCGATCGCGCCAAGCAACTCAAGGTCGGCAACGGTCTGGACGAGAACACAGAGATGGGACCGGCCATCAACGAGGCCCAGCTCAAGACCGACCTGAGCTACGTGGAAATCGGCAAGTCCGAAGGCGCAAAGATGAAGTGCGGCGGCAACCGCCTCGACCAGGGCGAATACCAGCACGGCTACTTCATGGAGCCGACGGTGTTCGTCGATGTTGATCCCAA
>Ga0070659_100003916_pt1 | contig 10591 bp, 10 predicted proteins | sample KBSC23metaG_FD_64666 | JGI IMG/M metagenome (GOLD analysis project Ga0070659, IMG submission 64666) | Corn rhizosphere microbial communities from Kellogg Biological Station, Michigan, USA - KBS C2-3 metaG | ecosystem: Host-associated > Plants > Roots > Rhizosphere > Soil ...
GTGCAGCAGTTGCAGGTGGTCGGCGGGCAGGCCGGCGTGCCGGTCTTCGCGCCGGAGCCCGGAAACGGCGTCGGAGACCCGGTCAAGGTCGCGCGCGACGGCGTCAAGGAGGCCGAGCGCAAGATGTACGACACGGTCATCGTCGACACGGCCGGCCGCCTCGGAATCGACGCCGAGCTGATGAAGCAGGCCTCCGACATCCGCAAGGCCGTCGATCCCGACGAAGTGCTGTTCGTAATCGACGCGATGATCGGCCAGGACGCCGTCACCACAGCCCGCGCCTTCCAAGACGGCGTCGACTTCACCGGCGTCGTGCTCAGCAAGCTCGACGGAGACGCGCGGGGTGGTGCGGCGCTGTCTGTCGCGTCCGTGACGGGGCGGCCGATCATGTTCGCGTCGACGGGTGAGGGGCTCGACGACTTCGAGCCGTTCCATCCGGATCGCATGGCCAGCCGCATCCTGGACCTCGGCGACATCCTCACGCTCATCGAGCAGGCGCAGTCGGCGTTCGACGAAGAAGAGGCGCGCAAGACCGCCGAGAAGTTCGCGACGGACACCTTCACGCTCGACGACTTCCTCAAGCAGATGCAGCAGCTCAAGAACATGGGCTCGATCAAGGGGATGCTGGGCATGCTCCCCGGCGCGCGCGGCATGCGCGAGCAGCTCGACAACTTCGACGAGCGCGAGATCACGCGCACCGAGGCGATCATCCAATCGATGACCCTGCAGGAGCGCACCACCCCGAAGCTGCTGAATGGATCGCGCCGGGTGCGCATCGCGCGCGGCTCGGGCACTACGGTGACCGATGTCAATCAGCTGGTGGCCCGCTTCGAGCAGGCCGCCAAGATGATGAAGACGGTCGCCAAGGGCGGCGTGCCGCAGGTGCCCGGCATGGGGCCGATCCCGGGGGCGGGCTACGGCGGCAAGAAGAAGGTGCAGCAGGCGAAGAAGTCCAAGTCGGGCAATCCGGCCAAGCGCGCGGCCGAGAATGCGGCGCTCGTCGGCGGCGTGAAGGCGACCGGGGCCGCGGCATCCGGTTCGGGATTCGGACTCGGTTCGGGCGGGGGCGGCGCAGGCGGTAAGGCGGGCGGCCCGAGCGAGGAGGAGCTCGCGGCCCTGCAGAAGTTCATGGGGCGGCGCTGATGGCCGGAACGCAGAAGGTCCGGGTCGGCGTGCAGGTCGCGCCGCAGCACGCGCTCTATCCCACGATCCGCGAGACCGTTCAGCGGCTCGAAGATCTCGGCGTCGACATCGTCTTCAACTGGGACCACTTCTTCCCGCTGTCCGGGGCTCCTGACGGGTTGCACTACGAGTCGTGGACCATGCTCGCGGCCATGGCCGAGCAGACCTCGCGGGTCGAATTCGGCGCACTGGTCAACTGCAACAGCTATCGCAACCCCGATCTGCAGGCCGACATGGCCCGCACCATCGACCACATCAGCGCCCACTCGGGCAGCGCGGGCCGCTTCATCTTCGGCACCGGATCCGGCTGGTTCGAGCGCGATTACACCGAGTACGGCTACGAGTTCGGCACCGCTGGCTCGAGGCTCGACGCGCTCGCCGAGGACCTGCCGCGCATCAAGGCCCGGTGGGGCAAGCTCAACCCACCGCCGACTCGCCGAATCCCGATCCTGATCGGTGGGGGCGGCGAGAAGAAGACCCTGAAGATCGTGGCCGAGCACGCCGACATCTGGCACAGCTTCTCGAATACCGAGACCCTGCAGCACAAGCTCGGCGTTCTGCACGAGTGGTGCGCGGTGGTGGGGCGCGACCCGAGTGAGATCGAGTTGTCGACGCACGTGAGCACGCACCGGGCGGGCGGCATTCAGCAGGACGTGCTCGAGAAGCAGCTCGAGCTCGGCGTCACCCTGTTCGAGGCCTCCACGATGGGACCGGACTTCGCGCTCGACCACGTGGTCGAGCTGCTGAAATGGCGGGATTCGCTGGGCTGATGTCCTGAATCCGCTCTCGCTCGTCGGTCGTCTCTCGTACCGTCGTCATGGTGAGCAGCCCTGCAGCCCCCGTCGCCGCGCCGTCCGTCGAAAGCCCGCGCGAGCGTGCCCTGGTGTGGATCGCCGTCATCGTCACGCTGCTGGCCTGGGCGAGCGCCTTCGTGGTCATCCGCGGCGTCGCCCCGCATGTTCCCGGCGGCGCGCTGGCGCTCGGGCGGCTGATCGTGGGCACGGTGGCGCTCGGCGTCGTCGCGCTTCTGCAGCGACGGTGGATGCGGCCGACCGCCCGCGAGTGGATCCAGATCGTGGCCTACGGCATCGCGTGGTTCGGCGCCTACAACGTGACGCTCAACATCGCCGAGCACAGCCTCGACGCCGGGACCACCGCGATGATCGTCGGTGCCGGGCCGATCCTGATCGCGCTCGGGGCCGGGCTGTTCCTCGGCGAGGGCATCCCCAAGTGGCTGGCGATCGGTGCGGGCGTCGCATTCGTGGGCGTCATCCTGATCGGACTCTCGACCAGTCTGACCACGGCCAAGGGCGTCGACCCGATCGGTGTGGTCTGGTCGTTGGCCGCGGCGGTGACGTACACGATCGGCGTGCTGGTGCAGAAGCCCGCGATCAGGCGGCTTCCCGCCGGGCAGGTGACCTTCATGGGATGCGCGATCGGCATGGTCGCCTGCCTCCCCTTCCTGGGGCAGCTGGTTTCGTCGCTCGCGGCTGCCCCGCTCTCGGCTGTGCTCGGAGTCGTCTACCTCGGCCTCGTCCCGACCGCCATCGGATTCTCGACCTGGGCGTACGCCCTGCAGCGCACCACGGCAGGCAAGTTGAGCGTGTCGACGTACATCGTGCCCGCGATCGCCATCGTGCTCGCGCTGATCTTCTTCGGCGAGATCCCGGCCCCGCTCGCGATCGTGGGCGGCGTGATCTGCCTGGTGGGAGTTGCGCTGTCTCGGCGCACGCCGCGAGCTCGCGCGGTGGCGCAGGAGGTGAGCGAAGAACCGATAGGGTGAGCCAACCCCACTGATCGAGGTATCCCGGATGACCCGCTTTACCCCGAATCGCCCAGGTTCGCTCTCATCCCGGCCGCAGCGGATCCTGGCATCTCTCACCGTCGTCGCGCTGGCGTTGCTCGGAGTCGTCGCGGGGGCAGCTCCGGCGAACGCGAGCACCGACGTCTCCGGACGTCTCGTGGATCAGCTCGGGCATCCCGTGCTCGGCCTGGAGTTCCGGCTGTCCGATACCCAGGGCAACCTCGTCCCGGAGGTCTCCAGCGCGACCGACGGCACGTTCACCCTGCCGGCGCTCGACGACGGAAGCTACTACCTGATCTTGGGCGAGAACCCGGTCACCGGCACCTACGCCGACATCAACGGCGACCACTACGAGAACAACGGCAGCGTCAGCTTCTTCGTGCCGCAAACCACCGATCTCGGCGACATCGTGATGAACAAGTTCGTGCCGATCTCGGGCACCATCACCAACTGGACGCCCGACATGGGTGACATCCGTGTCGACCTGTTCGGCGACTCCGGTGGCCAATGGCACCAGATGGGCAACGGTGGCAGCTACGGCGTCGACACCACCACCGCGCAGTTCTCGTTCACCGCTCCGATTTCGGCCATCGACTACACCTTGCGCTTCCAGATCGAAGGAACAGGCCCTTATCTGGATGCCTTCCTCGGAGGGGAGCTGGACGACCCGGCCCTGGGGAGCCGGCTCGATGGCGTGCCGGGAGTCGGCCAGTCGGGTATCCAGATGACGATGCCGGCCGCGGCGATCGTCACGGGCCGGGTGACGACGGGCGGCGGCACCACCCCGCTCGAGGGGATCGACGTCTCAGCGCAGAACGAGCCGGACGAGACCTACTTCGACCAGACGATCACCGATGCTGACGGCCAATACTCGCTGCGGGTCCGTCCCGGAGTCGACAACGAGGTACAGGCCGACGACTTCCCGGCCCAGCGGTACCTCGCTATGACCTACAACGGCCATGATGGCTGCGGGTGCATCTTCGACCCGGTGGTGAGCCAGGTGGGGAGTCCGGCGCAGAACATCGACTTCGACCTCGTCGCCAACCCCTCCCCGGAGCTGCAGGGGCTGGTGATCGACGCGCAGACGAACGACCTGTACTCCGATCTCGACGTCAAGCTGTTCCGCGCGGTCGGCGCCACCTGGGTGCTCGCCGACGAGACCACGTCGATCACGGGCAATGTGCCGAACTACGGGTTCGTGCTCAACGGGGCCGGGCACTACCGCGTGCAGTTCGCGGCCGCGGGCGGCCGCATCCTGATGATCACGATGGATACTCGGTGCCGGGCCTGGACGTCCCGGTGACTTTGGACCCGCTGCCGGGCTGCTACGCCGACCTCGGAACAGTCGACGCCTCGGACGCCCTGGAAACCACGGTGGATCCGTCCACCCCGGCCGGCGCCTGCACGGTGCTTGCCGTGGCATCCGGAACAACCTCGGGTAGCACGAGCGGTTCGACCAAGCACCCGCACCACTCGGGAATCCCGACGTTCACGGCGCCGTTCCCGACGTCTGCCCCATCGGCGACGCCGACTCCGACCGCGACACCGACGCCGAGCGAGACACCGCAGGCGTCGGGGGATGCGCCCGTCCCCGCGCAGCACAAGCCGGCAGCCGCTCCCGACCTGTGGTGGCTGCTCGGGCTCGGGCTCGGCATCCTGCTCGTGATCATCGTCGGAGGCGGCATCTTCCTGTTCCGCAGGGCCTGATCCGGCGTTTGGCACGGCGTCAGCACGGGCGGGTCGCCCGATGCTCGGAAATCTGCCAGAATGGTCCGTTGGGTCCCGGCGTCCGACCCTCTATCCGATGCCGACGATCTCCATCTGAACTTTCCTGCCGAGTGTGCCCCACGCGCACGGGAGCAGTTCGACCTCATCGCACACATTTTCTGGAGAACTCTTTGGCTGTCAAGATCCGCCTCAAGCGGCTCGGCAAGATCCGTGCCCCGTACTACCGCATCGTCGTCGCCGACTCGCGCACCAAGCGCGATGGCCGCGTCATCGAAGAGATCGGCAAGTACCACCCGACCGAGGAGCCCTCGTTCATCGAGATCGACTCGGCTCGCGCGCAGTACTGGCTCGGCGTCGGCGCGCAGCCGACCGAGCAGGTCACCGCGCTGCTGAAGCTGAGCGGCGACTGGGGCACCTTCAAGGGCGAGAAGGGTGCCAAGAGCACCATCCGCACCAAGGCCGAGCCCGAACTGTTCGTCGTCAACGAGAAGAAGAAGCCGGTTCTGAAGCCAAAGTCCGAGAAGCCGGCCCCCAAGGCCGAGGCTGCCGCAGAGGCGCCTGCCGCTGACGAGGCCCCCGCCGCCGAGGCTCCCGCCGCTGACGAGGCCGTCGCCGCGCCGGTCGAGGATGACATCGTCGCGACCGAGGTCGAGGCGCCCGCCGCCGAGTCGCCGGCCGCCGAGGCCGAAACTCCCGTCGTCGACACGCCCGCCGAGACCGTCACCGACGCCGAAGACGCGGTCGACGAAGCCGAGGGCTCTGGTGCCGCTGCCGACGAGGCGCCCGCCGAGGCCGACGCCGACAAGGCCTAGTCATGCTGGCATCCGCCGTCGAGCACCTGGTCAAGGGGATTGTCGATCACCCTGACGAGGTGCAGGTCGGTTCGGCCAACTCGCCGCGCGGCGAGGTCATCGAGGTTCGCGTGCACCCGGATGACCTCGGCCGCGTGATCGGCCGCTCCGGCCGCACCGCCAAGGCGCTGCGCACGCTGGTCACCGCGTTGGCGGACGGCCGCCGCGTGCGCGTCGACGTCGTCGACACCGACGAGGCGTGAGCGAGCATCCCGCTCCGCGCGCAGGCGCGGATGCCGGTGCAGGCAAGAAGGCGCGCGACCAGGTCCGGGTCGGACGACTGACCAAGGCGCACGGTCTCAAGGGCGCGCTCAAGATCGAGCTGTACACCGACGACCCCGACCGCCGCTTCGCTCCTGGTGCGACGTTCGACTTGCAGGTTCCGACCTCGTCGCCGTGGCACGGCAAGACGCTCGAGCTGATCGAACTGCGCTGGTACAACGGAAGCCCCGTCGGGTTCTTCCAGGGAGTCGCCGACCGCACGGCGGCCGAATCGCTCGTCAAGGCGATCCTCTGGGTCGACCATGATCCGGCCCAACTGCCGGACGAGCCGGACGCCTGGTACGACTACCAGCTCGTCGGGCTCCGAGCGGTGCGCGACGGCGCCGAGGTCGGCACTGTGGCCCGGGTCGACCACCTGCCTGCGCAGGATCTGCTGGCGATCGCCACGGCATCCGGTGAAGTGCTGGTGCCCTTCGTCGCGGCGATCGTGCCGTCGGTCGACATCGCGGCCGGCACTGTGACGATCACCCCGCCGGCCGGGTTGTTCGAAGAGCTGCCCGACGACGAGGCGGAGCCCACTTCTCCTGTCACCGACGCGTAGCCGCGGCTCAACGCGGCGCGGGGCTTCGGCATCCACGAGCCGTCGACGACGTACGCGCATGCCGCGCTCAGCCGCGGTAGCCGCGCGGCTCGTGCCCCAGCGCTCGCGCCGGCGCGCGCCACAGGTGTTCGCGACGTCTCACCAGCTGGAGGATCGCGCCTTCCACGGCATCCCAGCCGAACATGACCTGCCGGTAGCTGGCCCGAACCACGAGATAGCCTGCCGCGGTCAGTGCCAGGTCACGTTGCCGGTCGATCTCGAAATCCGCGCCGCCGTGGAATGCTCGGCCGTCGAGTTCCAGAACGAGCCGGTCGCCCACGAGCAGATCGACCCGGCCAACTGACGGTATGAAGACCTGGGGCTCCACGGCCAGCCCACGACCACGAAGCGCGAGGCGAGCGATTGTCTCGAGACCCGACTGGCTGCGCCCATCCATGCGGGCGAGGATCCGCATGCCGCCCGGCCACCCCGTGAGAAGGTCGGCGACCGCGTCGGCCGAGAGCAGCCCACTCGACAGCACAGAGTCGATGGCGACGACCGCGTCGCGGAAGGGCAGGCATCGCGCTGCCTCGACCAAGGCGCGCGCAAGGTCGTCCACGGGATGCACCACGCCCGCGTTCCGCCAATGCAGCGTGAGTCCCTCCCGGACTCGCGCGTGCGAGCCGTGCTGCACCCTTACGTGTATGTCGTCGAACGGCGTCAGCCACACTCCGTGGCGCCGGAGCACCGAGACGCACGTCAGCGCCCCGCCGGCTGCCACGGCCTTCCGAAGCTCGGGATCGGCTGCAGGGGAGCCGTACCAGTCACGGCGGAGACGGTCGATCCGGCCCGCCCGAACGGCGCGATCGAGGCGATCCTGGCTGATGCCCGAGGAGCGGAGCTTTCCACCGGACGCAATGCCGCCGGACGCGACCAGGAGCTCCTCGATCTGCACCCGCCGAGCATTTCGTAGCCCCGCCGGCCGGGCATCGGCACGGCCACCATCTGGGGAGCGACTTGCTCCGCGCGGCTCCGTGCGGAATGGACGGCGGCCATCCACGAGTCGTGGATGCCACGCCAGCCTGCCGCTCGCGACCGCGGTCCGGCGCCACCCCGCCAGCAGCCTCCGCCGCCCCAACTACGCTGAACCCGTGCGCATCGACATCGTCACGATCTTCCCGGAGTTCTTCTCCGTGCTCGACGTGTCGCTGCTGGGCAGCGCGCGCAAGAGCGGGCTGATCGATGTCGTCGTGCACGATCTGCGCGACTTCACCCACGACCGTCATCGCACGGTCGACGACACGCCGTCGGGCGGCGGTGCCGGTATGGTGATGCGCCCCGAGCCGTGGGGAGAGGCGCTGGATGCCATCCTCACCGAGCAGAGCACCGTCATCTTCCCGACGCCGGCCGGCCGCCTCTTCGTGCAGAAGCAGGCGCGAGAGCTCGCTGATCGCGAGCACTTGATCTTCTGCTGCGGACGCTACGAAGGCATCGACCAGCGCGTCATCGAGCACACCAGGACTCGCGCGGCGGAGGTGCTCGAGTTGAGCATCGGCGATTACGTGCTCAACGGGGGAGAGGTCGCGGCGACGGTGGTGATCGAGGCGGTCGGGCGCCTCATCCCGGGGGTCGTCGGCAATCCCGAGAGCCTGGTCGAAGAGAGTCACGAAGACGGGCTGCTCGAATATCCCAGCTACACCAAGCCGGCCGAGTGGCGCGGGCTCGAAACTCCGCCGGTGCTGCTCGGCGGCAACCACGCTGCCATCGCCGCCTGGCGCCACGAGCAGCAACTCGAGCGCACCCGGCGGGTGCGGCCCGAGTTGATGCCTCCGGCCTGAGCGGCTACGAGCTGCGGGCCGACAGCACGATCGGTCCGTCGTCGGTGACCGCGATGGTGTGCTCGCTGTGGGCTCCGCGGGAGCCGTCGCGCGAGCGCAGGGTCCAGCCATCGGCATCCGTGTAGATCTTGTCGGTGCCGAGCATGAACCAGGGCTCGACCGCGAACACCAGGCCGGCCCGCAGCGGCAGTCCGCGGTGCGGACGTCCGTCGTTGGGGATGTGCGGGTCGCCGTGCATCACCCTGCCCACGCCGTGACCGCCGAAGTCGGTGTTGACCTTGAGGCGTGCCGCATGCGCGACATCCCCGATCGCTGCCGAGATGTCGCCGATCTTGTTGCCCACGGTCGCCGCGGCGATCCCGGCCTCCAGCGCTGTCTCGGTGAGGGCGATCAACCGAAGGTCTTCGTCGCGGGGCGTGCCCACGACGATCGACAGCGCCGAGTCACTGACCCAGCCGTCGACGGATGCCGCGAAATCCAGCGAGACCAGGTCGCCATCCTGCAGCACATAGTCGTGCGGCAGCCCGTGCAGCACCGCGTCGTTGACCGAGATGCAGATCACCTTGCCGAACGGCGAGGCGCCGAACGAGGGGTGGTAGTCGATGTAGCAGCTCTCGGCGCCCTCGGCGCGGATCATGTCGTGGGCCAGCGCATCCAGTTCCAGGATGTTGACCCCGACCGCCGCGGCGTCCCGCGTGGCCTCGAGCACCCGCCCGACGAACGCGCCGGCCACCCTCAGCGCCTCGATCTCGGAGGGGGTGCGCAGTTCGATCACCTCACCAGCCTAGGAGCACCATCGCGCGAGTGTCGGCGAGGCCGGGTTCTATGGCAGAATGGTCGATTGTGCCTGGCTCGGCTCTGCCACAGGGGAGTCGCACGACCGGTCACGGTCCTCACGGCACACCAATCCTTTTCTGAACAACCGATATTCGCGTTCGACCTGTGGCGGTCGCAGAGAGCGAAATTCCATGCACATCCTTGACTCGGTCGATGCTGCGTCACTCCGTTCCGACATCCCCGACTTCCGTGCCGGCGACAACGTCAAGGTGCACGTGAACATCATCGAAGGCACGCGCTCGCGTATTCAGGTCTTCCAGGGGGTCGTCATCGGCCGCTCGGGCGAAGGCATCCGCGAGACCTTCACGGTTCGCAAGATCAGCTTCCAGGTCGGCGTGGAGCGTACCTTCCCGGTGCACTCGCCGGTCATCGACCACATCGAGCTCGTCACCCGCGGTGACGTGCGTCGCGCCAAGCTCTACTACCTGCGCAACCTGCGCGGCAAGAAGGCCAAGATCAAGGAGAAGCGCGAGGCTTAGGCCAATAAGCGAAGGCCATTTCTGGCCTTCGCCGGCCAGCCTCGCCGACGACCGTCTCGGTCGTCGGGAGTGGAACGAATCCACGCGCACCGCCTGATTTCCGACGCACCCGGTCAGCCCTCATGGGCAGGCCGGGTTCGTTCATTAAACGCCGCGAGTCGCGAGACCTGAACCGAGGGATGGCTCGCTTATGCTTGCCAGGACCGCAGGGGTGAGATGACACAGAACGATGCGCCGTCGGCGCGTGAACCGCTGAGCGCGCGATCGTGGGACGCGACGTCCCTGGATGGCCAATCGCTCGACACTCTGACGACGACGGCCACGACGCCCGAGGTCGCAGACGAGGAGCGGCCGAGCCGCGGCAAGTCGGTGTGGCGGTTCATCCGCGACATCCTGCTGATCCTGCTGGCCGCGATCGTCATCTCGTTCCTGATCAAGACCTTCCTGATCCGCTCGTTCTACATCCCGTCCGAGTCGATGGAAGACACCCTGCTCGTCAACGACCGCATCATCGTCAACGAGCTCGAGCCCAAGCTGGTGCCCATCCAGCGCGGCGACATCGTGGTGTTCAAGGATCCGGGTGGCTGGCTTCCGCCGGGCACCGAGACCGTCGAGCCCAATGGCGTTGCGGCGTTCTTCGACTGGGCGCTGTCGATCGTCGGTCTCACCGCACCCGACAGCAACGACCACCTGATCAAGCGCGTGATCGGCCTGCCGGGCGACGTGGTGGCCTGCTGCAACGCCTACGGCCAGATGACGGTCAACGGGGTGCCGCTCGACGAGTCGCAGTACCTCAAACTGCCCGCCGGCGTCACCAAGGTCTCGAAAGACGACTTCTCGGTCACGGTTCCGAAGAACTCGCTCTGGGTGATGGGCGACAACCGCTACAACTCGGCCGACTCGCGGTACAACCGCGACAAGCCGGGCAACGGCTTCGTGCCCTATGACGACGTGGTCGGGCGTGCGGTGCTGATCAGCTGGCCCATCGCGAGGTGGACCCTGCTCGACAACTACCCGGTGGTGTTCTCGGGGGTCGAGTCGGGCGACGGCTCGGGCAAGAACAACACGGA
>Ga0070659_100003923_pt1 | contig 10585 bp, 13 predicted proteins | sample KBSC23metaG_FD_64666 | JGI IMG/M metagenome (GOLD analysis project Ga0070659, IMG submission 64666) | Corn rhizosphere microbial communities from Kellogg Biological Station, Michigan, USA - KBS C2-3 metaG | ecosystem: Host-associated > Plants > Roots > Rhizosphere > Soil ...
ACGCCGGAGGGCGAATGGTGGGGCTTTTCCATGATGGATTTCAATTCGGTCGGCCGGCTGCTCGACCTGTCGCCGATCACCTGGAAGGACGGCTGGCCCTATTTCGGGCTGCCGGGCAATCTGACGCGCACACCGCGGACCTGGGTAAAGCCGAAGACCGCCGCACCACAGCCGGTGCGCGTGCCCTATCGGCGCAGCGACGATTTTTCGACGCCCCGGCTCCAGCCCATATGGCAGTGGAACCACGTCCCGGTCGACGGGAAATGGTCGTTGTCGGCGCGGCCCGGCTTCCTGCGGCTTCACGCCCTGCCGGCGACTTCGTTCTACGACGCGCGCGACACGCTGACGCAGCGGTCGATCGGGCCGATGTCGACTCCGACCGTCGCGCTCGACGCATCGCACCTGAAACCAGGCGACACGGCCGGTCTGGGGCTGCTCAACCTTCCTTATGCGACGTTGGGCGTCGAAAAGCACACCGACGGAGTCGATCTCGTTTTTTATGACCAGCGCCGCGATCAGTCGGTGCGCGTGAAGATGACCGGGACGCGCATCTGGCTTCGCGCCGACTGCGATTTTCTTACGGAACGAGCCCGCTTCAGTTACTCGTTCGACGGTACGACCTTTGCTCCGATCGGCGACGAGGTGGTTCTGGTCTACCAGACCTTCACATTCCAGGGCGTTCGCTACGGATTGTTCAGCTACAATACGGCCGGGGCCGAGGGCGGCTTTGCCGATTTCGACTCTATCGACGTTTTTCAACCGCATACCCACGGCCTGATGCGGCCCATTCCCTACGGCCGATCTATCCGGCTGACGTCGTTTCACGCGACAATCGGACTAGCGGCCGGCCCCGGGGGCCTGGCTTCGGGTGTTCCAACCCGCTTCAAGGTCGTCAGCCGCAGGTTGGGCCGCGTCGCCCTGCGATCAGGGCGGCGCTACGTCACGGTCGACGGGGATGGAGCAGTGACGCTTGTGGCCGGGCGGTCCGGCAGAGAGCAAGACTTCCAATGGATCGAAACGCCGACGGGCGAACTAGTGCTGATGTCATTGGCTACAAACCGCTTCCTGCGCATCGATCCGCAGACCGGGGAAATTCGGGCGGACAGTCCCGGCCCGATGCCGGACGACAGCGATGGCACGCGGTTTATCTGGTCGGAATAACGGAAATCAGATTTGCTTGCGCACATGACGCTCCGCCGAATCTGATCGAATTGGCTAATGTCCGCTTTGGGTGGAAAACGGACACTGCGCCGCTGCTGAAACTCGTGGAATACATTCCGCGCCAGTCGCGTATCTCCGAACGCCCCCGTGAGCTCAAGAGACTTAGTGAGGGCTGAATCTCACCTTCGCATTGTTCATCGCGCGTACCGTTATTTCGGTGACTTGATCGCCCTGTTAGCGCTCACCTTCGGTCGCAAGCAGCTTTTCTTCCCCGAAGTACCGGGCGAGCACCGCTGCATCGCGTCCGTACGGATCGGCCCGAAACACTACCCCGTCCGCACCAGCTTCGGCCGTTATATAAGTGACGAATACCGGCACCGGCTCCGGCAGGTTCACCCGTTCCTCGACCTCGGGATCGCGTCCTTTCGGCATCGCGCCGAACAGCCATGCCGCAAGTCGCGGAGCGTCCTGCAGCCGGATGCACCCGTTGCTGATCCACCGGTTATCCTTGTCGAACACACTCTTGTCGGGCGTGTCATGAAGGTAGATGCCAAACTTATTGGGCATCATGAACTTGATCTTGCCCATTGAATTTCCACCACCGGGGCCCTGTCGGATCCGCACGTCCAGGGTGCCGTCCTCCACCGCCCGCCAGTCGACGGTCGACGGGTCGAGCGGAGGCGCGTTTTCGCTCCAGTCGGCGAAGACTTGATCGTGGCGGTCCGAAAGATACTTGACGCCCTGCTCAAGAACGCGCGGAGCAATGAGCTTTATGTTCAGCGAACTGGGCACATTCCAGTACGGATTGACGTCGGCATAGCGAATTAGCGCCGCCATCATCGGCGTCTGGGTTTCCTTCGCGCCAACGGCCGCCCGCATCGAATCCACCAACTTGTCGTGATCATACATGAGGACGGTGGCTGAGCCCGTATCGACGATGATGTGCCGCTTCAGCTCACCAGGAGCAGGCAGACGTCGAGCCCGCTCCATATTGATCATCAGCACGTGCTCGTAATGCTCCGCGCCCATGTTGAGTGACTCAATCACGCTCTCGCCGGCAACCCCGTCCGACTTCAGAGCATGGACATGCTCGTACGCCGCCACCCGCTTTGCCAGTAGGCCGTCGAAATCGGCGCCAGGTGCAAGACCCAGACGCTCGCGAAGCAGGGTGACTCGCGTGCCTTTCGAGCCGATCGTGAGAGCCGGTCCCGGCGGCATGTTGAATTGCGGAAGCGTACCCCACTGCTTCTGATAGCCGACGAGTCCACGCCGAAGCTCGGTATAAAGGGGGTTGATGGCCTCAATGAGATCCAAGGGTGCACCGGCGTAGCGGGCGAAGCTTAGATTATCGAGCTTCGTGTTACGCCAGCGAATGTCGACCGCGATCTCCGGGTCGATGTAGACCATGTCGACGCCCTGTTCGACTGCCGGCGGAAGAGCCACTGGCTCCAGCGGGAGCGGCTGCTCCGCGGCGGGTGCGGTCGAGCTGAATGAAGAAGCAGCGGCGAGGAAAGCGCATATACCCAAAATATTTCGCATGATTTTTCCGTCGGCCTCGCTGGATTAACGATAACGGAACAAGAATTAGATTAAAAAAAAATGCCTCCATCTAAAACGCCCGAACAGGAAAACATTAAACACCGGTAATTCGTTATTTTAAATCTAGCCATAATCCAGCCGTCATCGCGCGGTAAATACGAGCAGCATAGCAACTATTAGTCACGACTGCTCGTTAGAACAGCATTCAGCCGAAGTTGGGATTTTTATTCGACGGTCCTCAAACTCCCCGTTGAGTGTACCGAGAAAGGTCAAAACATGAAAAAATGCATCCTCATCGCCGGAGCGGCGGCGCTCGCCTTCGCAGCGCCTGCCTTCGCAGCGCCCGGCAATGGTCACGGCGAGGGCGGCAACGCTCACGCGGAAATTGCTCACGTCAATGCCGGCGGGATGGCTCCCGGCCATCGGCATAACTCAATGACTGATGGGGACGCGCATGGGACCCGCGCTCATGGCTGGCACCAGGCCGCACTGCACAACCACGGAAGACTTTACGCACTTAGCGCCCACGGGCGCTGCCCGCCGGGTCTCGCCAGGATGGACAACGGCTGCATGCCGCCGGGTCAGGCGAAGAAATTGTACAATGTCGGCCAGCGGTACAATCGCAACTTCGGCACCCTGTGGTCATACGATCAGATTCCGACCGATCTGCGCTCCCGCTACAGTTTCGATCAGAACGATCGGCTCTACTACAGCAATGGCTATCTTTATCAGGTGGATCCGCGCACCAGACTGATCCAGCAGGTCGTGAGCCTGCTTCTCCACTAATCCGATCACGAAGGGCGACGGCGTCGAACGTATTTTTGTTCGGCGCCGTTAGAACGCTCGCTGCTCATGAGATTGTCTAAGGCCGCTCTGCGCCGCAGATTCCCGCAATTGGTGAGCTTCGTTCCCTGCCTAGAGGGCATCCAAACGGTGTGCGGCTAATGTCCGCAATGGGTCTCTTCTGGTCAATGCTAGGTTTCGGTAGGAAGTGGACATTCAGCTAGAATGAAGTCCACTGCCGCTGGCGCACACGAGTTAGCTGATTGTGGATGGTCAATTTTGACCAACTTAAACCCAGCGAGCGCCTATCATATCGGCATGCCGGAAGCGGAACGCGCTTTTCGTACGTTGCACGCCCTTGTTTCGCGCCAGAACATAAGATGGTTCGAACAGCAGTTGGAGGCGTGCACGGAAGACGAAAAAAGAGACCAGCTTCAACGACTGCTTGCTGCCGCAAAGGCGGAACACAGGAGATGAGAAGAACTACGCGGAATGTCCCAAATCTTGAAAAGCGGGCCTCAGCACGTGTGAGGCGTGGCTCCAATCCGGGACCTGTCGATGCAGACTTCGGCCAAGTGGCTCCTTGGCGTCATCGTGGGAAGCGACCCAGCGCTCGAGCCCGCTCGGACAGCGCTAAAGCAACTAACCCGCACCCTGCTACTCCAAAGCTGATTGCCACGATTACCAGAAAACCCGTGGCCATTGCGGGCGTCCCTCCGAAAAGTAAGAGCGGTATTTGCAAAATGGACAAGCCGGCGATCAGTGCGGTTCCGAGTGCGAGATCAGTCCCTGCTCGAACCAACAGCAGCGTCCGGCCAGACGAGCGCGAATCCGACCGCAGCACAAGCACGCCGCAAGTGAGGCCGCGCACCATCAACCAGCCTATCGTTAAAACAGTCAGTCGGCCCAGACCCATTCCGAAAGCACCGATAAAGAGCAAACCTGCCAGCCCCGTCATGCCGCCGGAGCCGAGTGCTGCCTTGCCAACAACGCTGTGCCGGTCTCTCCAACCCATAGCTAATTCGGCCAAGCCCCCGGCTAGAAGCATTCCGCCGACCCACGGCGGAAGCGGGCGCTTCTCAATCATAGGCAAGCCGAGCGCTAACGCCGCTATCGAGATCTTGACGATACCGCCGGCCAGAATTCCTTTCCACGGCGCAGAATCAAGCGGCCTCGCCTCAGCGTGCCCGAGGGGCGAGCGGGGTAAGCTTGTCTTCAAGTCCTAGCCCATCGGCACAGGGAGAACTGCGGCAAACATGTTCGTTCTGAGTTTACTGGTTGAAATACGGGAAAGGCCATTGGGCTTGGTTCGGACATCGTTCGCTCCTGCTGTTAGGCGGCGGCTCGCAGCAAGGACTCAAAGGTCGAACGGCTTACCTCCACGGTGAGACCCTTGCGGGAGGAGGTCTCGGAGATCTGAGCGTTGAGCTGTTTCGCCAACGCGGCTACCAACGCGGTGCCTAAGCCGGTCGAGGTCGCAGATTCCTTGCTTTGCAGTCGCCCGACGCCGTTATCTGAAACCGTCAACTTCCAATCGGACTTGGCCTTCTCGAACGTCACTCGGATGCGTGCCGACTTCCGAGCCTTCGGGAAGGCATATTTGATCGCGTTCATGATCAACTCGGTGACGATCAGGCCCACGCTGACCGCGTGACTGGTGGGGAGATTGCCCTCAGTGGCGGCGACTGCAATATCGATGTGCTGCCAGGGTCCGACCATCGATGAGGCAAGTCCTGCGCTAAGCTTCGTGAGATACGGACCAATTTCGATCCGCTCGATTCCGTCAGAATTGCTTAGATGAGCCTGGACCGTCGCGACCGACATCACTCGTTGATGCGCCGCGCGCAGTTCGTTCTTGGTCTCTTCGGAGCTCACCGCGCCAGCCTTCAGAAGCAGGATGCTGGCAATGATCTGAAGGCTGTTGCCAATCCGATGACGCATTTCCCTGAGCAGCGTTTGCTGCTGTTCAAGTAACTCTTCGGTATGTTCCAGCAGCCGCTGCTTCTCCCGTTCTGTCTCGCGCCGCTCCGTAATGTCCCTGATGGCGAGCAAGATCATGTGGCTCTCGGAACTGTCGTCGCGGATCGGGAACGCATTAAGGTGCATCGTTCTGCTGCCAAGGCGGTCGAAATCTTGCTCGAACTCGAAATTTTCGAGGGGGATGTGTTGCAGAATCACTGTCACAAGGAGCTGGCGCAGGCCCGGAATGTCCCACTTGCCCTCGGACAGATCGAATAATGAGCGGCCGTGCGCGTTTGTCGGATCGTCTGCGAAGGTATCGTAGAAATACCGGCTGGCGGCGAGGAGCTGGAGCTCGCCGTCGAGGACCAGAAACGGTTCCGGCAAGGTATCGACGATCGCAAGCGCGAGCGCTTGCGCCTCTGCACGATCGCGATACTCCTTCATTCCACTTGCTCCCTGGGATCTAACCGGCCGCGGGGAGGAGGGGAGCGTTCAGCCGGCGGCCGGTTAGCCGAGGGTGTTCATAAGCCCCGCGGTTACAAGTCCGTTGGTCAAAATTGACCATTCCCGCGCGGGATGACCGAGGTATTGCACACCGACAGAGGGCTTGAACCGGAAACAGCAGCCAGACGGCTGCTCCCGACAAGTGTGGGCGGTGGTTCCTAACCTGTGATAAGGGATCTCCGCCCGTTATTTCGCCTATCGAGGATGTGAGTGCCAAAAGCTGAAGCCGCGCCCTTTGACTTGCACGCATTCTTCGCGGCGATGGGCGGCGGCCGGACGGTGTCGGCATATAAGCCACAGGAGATCATCTTCTCCCAGGGAGATCCCGCCGATAGCGTCTATTACATCCAGAGCGGCAAGGTGAAGGTCAGCGTCACGTCTGCCAGCGGAAAAGAGGCAGTTGTCGCGCTTCTTGATCAAGGTGACTTCTTCGGCGAGGGAAGCCTGATCGCGCAGTCGGTCCGGCTCGCGGCGGCCACTGCCCAGGCGGATTGCATTCTCGATCGGATAGATAAATCGACGATGTTGCGCGTGCTCCACGACGAGGTTCGATTTTCAGATAGGTTCACCGCTCACTTGCTCATGCGCAATAGCCGCGCCGAGGCCGATCTCGTCGACCAGTTGCTAAACTCCAGCGAGAAGCGCCTCGCCCGAACGCTGCTGCTGCTGGCGAACTTCGGTAAAGAGGGCAAACCCGAGCCGATCACCACGAAGATCAGCCAGGAAACGCTCGCAGAGATGGTCGGGACTACCCGGCCACGCATCAGTTTCTTCATGAACAAGTTTCGCAAGCTCGGATTCATCGATTACAATGGCACACTGAGAGTGCACAGTTCGCTATTGAGCGTGCTGTTGCGCGACTAGCGGCGTTCGAGCGCTCGCTTCGTGGTCAATTTTGAACAGTCGTGATCGATCGCAGCATTTAGCCTGCTCAAATGGCCAGCGAACCCACCGAATACGAACGGCTGTGCCATTTGTGCGACGAAGAGCTCGCAGCGGCGGACCGCACGAACAACAAGGACGCTCAGATCGAGCACTTGGAGCAAGCGTTCCGCTTCGCGCAGAAGGCATCTGACCGGGCAACTCGGCAACAGGCCGAAGAAACTGCTGGGGCGTAGGCCCGTGGTTTGAGAGCGCCGCTTTCTTGTAGAGTGCTCGACCTTGTAGAGTGCCCGACGGAGGTGCTGGTAATCCTGTGACCAATCCCCATATTCAAACTATCGCCGGAGTGGCACTGTTACAGCCATCGCACCGTAGGCATCAGCGACTGAGAGACACGAGCTCCCGCTTACACAATCGGGAGGATCGATCATGGACCTTAATTTCCTACTTCGTGGACATCAACTTTCGTTGATGGCGTCCGCACGCTCGGAAACGCCGCGCGACAGGCGGGCTCATGAGAAGTTTGCCCGTGGTTATGCCGAACAGATTCGGCTCGTGCGTGCCGCTCTCGGGGCAAGTCCCGCGTCTTCAGGAGCGGTGACATGAGCGAGACGGCAGGCGCGCGGCCGGTGCCAGAACAACAACGGTCGACCACATTCCGCAAACGCCGCTATTCGCCGATGCCGGTAGATCAAGCGAGAAGGCAGAGCCTGGCCTTCGAAGCCGCCTGGCGCCATTTCGGACAGCCAGGACCGGTGATCGCCTTTCTCAATATGCACAATGAAGCACTCGACGCCCGACCACTCCATCTAGCGGTCGAGAGTGATGAGGGTCTTGAGCGAGTTGAACAACTGCTCAAGCAGCTCACGCTCGAGGTTTAGACGGAGAGCATGATGCGAAAGAAGCGCCAGCCGGAAAGCAGTAAGTCTCGCAGCGACAGGCTGGAAAAGAGCATCCAAGACCGAAAGGACGAAGCGTCCGCTGAGGACAAAGCTCTCGACGCCGCGGTCCGCAACAGCATCAAGTTCCACGGCGCCTGACAACAGGAGAGCAAACATGAATGATTCCGATCGCGCGAGAGGCAAGAGCTTCACGATCTTTCGCTCGGCGGCCGAAGAGGCCGAGATGAAGAATGCGGAGCAGGATTGGACCAATGAAGGCGGACACATGAGCTCGACCTCGGGCCGCGTCATCCACCGTTCCGCTGAGGATCTCCCTTTCGTTGCCGTCCTCTCCCACCACGGCAGCGAGCGCACGGAGCACGGCTTCGCCACGATGCGTGAAGCGGAGGCGTTCATTAAACGCAACACGCCCGTGCCGGAGCGGACGCTGTCGAAACTTTACGATCGGCCGGCGTCCGACTGTTGAAGGTCCGGGTCGACCTTCATCGAACCACGATGGCGCGATCGTTAGGATGCTTCCATGGAACACGTCCCGAATCCTTACCTTGAATTCCGCAAGAGATTTTTGTGGCCCGTGGAGAGGCGGGAAGCCAGCTTCAACAATTTGCTGGCCCTCAAAATCACCAATCTCGTTGGTACGATGTGGTGTGCTTACGCTTTCGCTTGTCTTGCGCTCATAAGTCTTCCGGCGGCAATCAGGGCAGGCACTCCCACGCTGATCGCTTGGATTGCCCAAACGTTTCTGCAGCTGGTCCTGTTGTCAATCATTATGGTTGGCCAAAGAGTGGCCGCCGCCAAGTCGGACCGTCAGCTGGAGCATACCTACAATGATGCTGAGCAGTTGCTGAAGGTTAGCGACGCGATGCACTGTCTGCTCAAGCAGAACACGAAACTTACCGAGGAGATCAACGAGGTGGTCCGCGATATCCGCAAACCCCGCCGGGTAGCTGGCAGCGGTGGGCGAGGGCCGTCCGCCACTTTGGCGGGTTCGTAATTGGCCGAAGCCTGAAGTGAGTCGAATACAGAGCTAAGCCGTCCGTCCGCGCTCTGCCGAATTCGGCCATTGGAGCGCCTTAGCGCGCTCAAAACATGCGGAGCCCATCGGTTTGCCAAACTTCCGGTTCTACAGCTGCTTGGCCCGCCGGAGCCCCGAATTCGAGGTTAGCGACGCTCCCGCCTCATCCGTGGTTAGCGGGGCCTGGACCAGCTCATGCCTATTTAGAGGGTCCCAGTATCTGGTCTGTGGAATACACCGAACAATAAACAAACTCGCGGAAGCAGCTTCTCAAGCCGAGGACGCCACGTGGCCCAGACAGAAGGTCACAGTGGCGAATGTCCGTTTTGGGTCGAAAACGGACACTAGCCCCGGGCTAGAACGCGCGAATCCAGCCACGAAAAGTCGCGACAATGTCATTTATGTAAAGCCGAGTTCGAGTCCTCAATCGTGGTAGGACCACTCGGCAACATCCGCGATTTCGGAGAACAGTGACGTGGGCCCGCGTTGAAGCGGGTCCAAAGCCGTCGCCCGCTCTTCCACCCAATCGAGCCACTCCGCCAGCGGGCGGTCGCCCACCATTGCATCGGCGGGCGCTTGCGCGCGCAGTTCGGTGAGCAATAAGCGGGCCGCACGAACCTCCTGGGCTGCGCGCGCGAACTCGACAAATCGGAGCCAGCGATTGGCGTCGCGTTTGCGGCGTCGGCGTTCCTCTTCGGCCTGGCGGCGACGCTCCTCGGCCACTCTGACTTCCTCTTCACGTTGGCGCCGCACCTCGGCGAGATGCGGACCCATCGCCAGAACCGTCGCGGCGATCTCAGGGAGGAGGGAGTCGATTGGGTGCGCATCGCTCTCCAGCCATTCACGCTTGAGCCCACCTCGGCTCCAGGTGTGAATGACGACGTGCAACCGACCGGTGCCCACGAGCTCGGTAACAAGCCGAGATCGATCGGCCTCCCAACGCTGCTCGTCCTCGTTCAGCGGGCGCTTCACCTGTTTAAGCTTTTCTCGAATTTCTAGATCGATCTGCTCACCGGCCACGGTGATAAGGACGTGGCCTTGTTTGTCTCCATCGGCGACGACTGCGCCACCTTTCTCCAGGGCCCTCAGCAACGCGTGAAACACTCGATGCATTTTCTTCTCGATGTCGGTGAACTCTGGAACCGATCGAATTTGGCGCACCCAGGGATCGCGTTCACGCGCAGCCTCTCGACGCTGGCGTTCACGTTCGGCTCGCCATCCGGCAATAACCGGGTGCGCCTTTGCTAATCGCTCCGGCACAGCGATGTCGTTGAGCTGGTCCCGAACCGAGCTGAGGTCCGCCTGAGGTGCTTGAGGTTCGTGTTCGCGCACCCTCACCACGATCGCGGCCGGGATCCCGGTCTTCAATTTGGGAAGTGAAGCCTGTCGAACGGGCGTGCCGGCCGCCTTCTTGGCCCACCAGCCACGCGGCGGATACGGAACGTCCAATTTGCGGCAGATCTTCGCGAGACCATTTCCGCTGAGCCCGTACTTTGCCGCGGCGTGGACCATCGGTGTCGTCAAGACGAGTGCATAGAGCTGTTCGCGAGTCATGAAGGTACCTCTTCGAAAACCGCTCTAGTAAAACGATCGATGGCGGGTAGCATGCGCTTATGGATGAGCTCCCCCTGATCCAGCCAAACGGCTGAGACGAGGCAATCGCCCAACTCTTAGGTGAGTCCCAGTCCAAGATTTCCGACGCCCATCTCGACGTTTGACGCGCTGGCTACATCCTGCGACAAATCAGTGGCTCGGTGCTCGGTGCTCGGTGTTGGGGGGCTTATGATCACCGCGTCCGACTTGTACGATTATGTCACGTGCCCGCAGCGAGTGTATC
>Ga0070659_100003926_pt1 | contig 10583 bp, 11 predicted proteins | sample KBSC23metaG_FD_64666 | JGI IMG/M metagenome (GOLD analysis project Ga0070659, IMG submission 64666) | Corn rhizosphere microbial communities from Kellogg Biological Station, Michigan, USA - KBS C2-3 metaG | ecosystem: Host-associated > Plants > Roots > Rhizosphere > Soil ...
CCAATCGCGTCCGCAAGGCGGTCTTCCCCGTCGCCGGCCTCGGCACCCGCCTGCTCCCCGCCACCAAGAGCATTCCCAAGGAAATGATTACGGTCGTCGATCGGCCGCTGATCCAATATGCCGTCGACGAAGCCCGCGAGGCGGGGATCGAGCAGCTGATATTCGTCACTGGGCGTGGGAAGTCGGCGCTGGTTGATTATTTTGACCAAGCCTACGAGCTCGAGGCGACGCTCAAGGGCAAGGGCAAAAGCCTCGACGTTCTCGAACCGTCGAATGCGAGATTCGGCGAGGTCATCACGGTGCGCCAGCAGCAGCCGCTCGGCCTCGGCCATGCGGTCTGGTGTGCGCGCCACATCGTCGGCGACGAGCCCTTCGCAGTACTGCTCCCGGACGAGCTGATGTGGGGCAAGCCCAATTGCCTGGCGCAGATGGTCGAAGCCTATGGGCAGGTCGGCGGCAACATCGTCGCCGCGCTCGAAGTGCCCGACAGCGAGACGCACAAATATGGTGTGATCGATCCGGGCGCGACCGTCGGACGCCTGATGGAGATCCGGGGTATGGTGGAAAAGCCGGCGCCGGGGACCGCGCCGTCGAACCTGATGCTCCCCGGCCGGTACATTCTGCAGCCCGAGGTGATGCGTGCCCTCGATGCGCAGGAGAAAGGTGCCGGCGGCGAGATCCAGCTCACCGACGCCATCGCCAAGCTGGTTGGCCAGCAGTCCCTTCACGCCTTCAGGTTCGAGGGCGAACGCTATGACTGCGGCAGTGCGGCCGGGTTCGTGATTGCGAACCTGGCGATGGCGCTGGAGCGGAAGGATGTGGGTCCGGCAGTACGGGAGTTCGTCGCCAATTCGTCATCCCGGACTTGATCCGGGATCCATCTTTTCTGACGCCTGAAGGAAGGTGGATTCCCGCTTTCGCGGGAATGACAATTATGGGTGCCGCTGCGCTTCTTTGAGCTGATCGCGCAACTCCCCGATCTGGATCGCCCGCTCAACAACGCGCGCATCGAGCGTCGCATTATCCTCGCGCAGCCGCTTAACCGAGCGCGCCCACTCGATCCTCCGCCCGATCCGCGCGATCAGCACTTCGAAGTGGAAAGGCTTGAGGATCACGTCGTCAGCGCCCGCTTCATAGGCCCGGACCGCGCCCTTTGGCTCCGACTTGCCGGTAATCAGCATGACGGGAACGTCGTTCCACTGCACCTCACCGCGGATCGCCCGCGCGAGTTCCGCGCCGCTCATCCGCGGCATGTTGAGCTCGGCAAGCACGAGGTCGATCGGCAGGCGGTAAAGTTCGGCGATCGCCGAGGCGCCATTGTCGGCGGTGGTCACGCGAAAGCCTGCTTCCGACAGCCGCCGCGCCACCACGCCGAGATTGGTGCGGTTCGGCTCGACCACGAGGATTCGCGGACGCTCGTCGGGCGTGGCGGGATAGCGGATTTCCATCGCGTCAGAGCTACGAAAGAATGGTTAACGCGCGGCTAAGAGTTCTGGGTGGCGTCCAGCTCGCAGTACCAGCCGCGCCAAGCTCCACCGTGGTCGAGGCACGCGTCTTTGTCCCAGAAATCGTCAACGAGCGCACCCATCCAGAGACCGGCAGCGAAGATAAGGAACGCCAAGACGTAAGCTCTACGCCGGCTCACGGCTCCAGCTCGACATCCCAATAGAGATAATCGCGCCAGCTTTCATGTAGGTAATTTGGCGGAAAAGCCCGGCCATGCTCCTGCAGCTGCCAGCTGGTCGGCCGGATCGGCTCGCGCTGGATGTGCATGTGCGCTTCGGCCGGCGTGCGGCCGCCCTTGCGCAAATTGCACGGCGCGCAGGCCGTCGCGACATTCTCCCACATCGTCCGCCCGCCCTGGGCGCGCGGGATCACATGGTCGAAGGTCAGCTCACGGCGCGAACCGCAATAGACGCAGCTGAAGCGGTCGCGGAGGAAGAGGTTGAACCGGGTGAAGGCCGGATATTCGTTGGGCCGCACATAATCGCGGAGCGCAATCACGCTCGGCAGCTTGAGCGCGACGCTGGGGCTGTGCACCTCGCGGTCGTAGTGGGCCACGACGTCGACGCGCTCGAGGAACATCGCCTTGATCGCCGTCTGCCACGGCCACAGCGACAGCGGATAATAAGACAGCGGCGTATAATCAGCGTTGAGCACCAGCGCCGGGCAGCTTTCGGGATGTCGGATCAGCTCTGGGTGATACATGCGAGCGACAACAGCCTTTCGTTCGGTTCGGTCCGAACTCCAGCTCCCCGGCCTCGTCGCACTCAAGGAGGAGAGGGCACCCGGCCCGTCTTCCCTTGTTGCCCGTCGGATGCCAACCCGGCGTGACAGCATGATGAATCGAAGATTGCAGAGTCTGCGTCAAGGGGCGGCGGCATGATCGTCACCCGTTTCGCGCCTTCTCCCACCGGACGGTTGCATCTGGGCCACGCTTACAGCGCGGTGATTGGCCATGCGCGTGCCCGGACAAACGGCGGCGAATTCCGCCTGCGGATCGAGGATCTTGACCAGACGCGTTCCCGCCCCGAATTTGTCGACGGCATCTACGAGGACCTGCGCTGGCTTGGCCTGGACTGGGATGGACCGGTCGCGATCCAGTCCGAACGCGTCACCGCCTACGAAGCGGCACTCGGCCAGTTGCAGCAGCGCGGCCTCGTCTACGCCTGCTTCTGCACTCGCGCCGATATCGCCGCCGCGCTCGAGGCGCCGCATGGCGCGACAGCGCATTACCCAGGCACCTGCCGAGCGCTCCCCGACGATCCCGACCGCCGCGCGTCGATGCCGCATTGCTGGCGGCTGGATTCCGCGAAGGCGCTTCAGCTTGCCGACTTTCCGTCGTGGGCCGAAGACAATGGCCGACGCTTCGCTACTGGTCCGCGCGACCTCGACGACGTGATCCTCGCTCGCAAGGATGCGCCCGCTGCCTATCATCTCGCCTGCGCCGTCGACGACGCGGCGAGCGGCGTGACCGTGGTCGTCCGCGGTGCCGACCTTCGCTCGTCCACTCCGGTCCAACGCCTGCTTCAGCAGCTCCTCGGCCTCCCGGAGCCGACCTATCTCCATCATCCGCTCGTCACTCACGAAGGCGGTCGGCGCCTCGCCAAGCGCGACCTCGTTCCGACCCTCGCCGCGATGCGCGAGAGCGGGGTCGATGGACCACGCCTTGCGGCAGACCTGCTCGGCGGCAAGCTTCCGCTTGGTTTCGCATTTCGCGACGAGTAGAGCGCGGTCATGAGCCCGATCCTGATAATCCTGCTGCTGCTCGCAATGGGCGCTACCGCCTATGTGCTCGTCCGCGGCGTGATCGCCATGGCATCGGGCAAGGACCTCAGCGGCGAACGGCAGCAGGATTACATGCGCAAGCGCGTGCTCTTCCAGGGCATCGCGATCGTCATCGTGATTGCCCTGCTCTACTTCGCCGGCAATTCCACGCACTGAGTGGTCAAGCTCAACAAAATCTACACGCGGACGGGTGACGGCGGCAGCGCCGGGCTGGTCGACGGCAGCCGCATCAGCAAGTCGAGCCTGCGCATGATCGCGATCGGCGAGGTCGACGAAGCCAATGCCGCGATCGGCGTCGCCATTGCGGCGCTCGGGCGGGGCGAGGCGCCTGAGATGCTGCTGAGAATCCAGAACGATCTGTTCGACCTTGGCGCCGATGTCGCCACTCCCGGCGAAATCGACGGCGCACTTCGGATCGTCGCAGGCCAAGTCGAGCGACTCGAACGCGAGATCGACGCGATGAACGCCGATCTTGCCCCGCTGACCAGCTTCATCCTTCCCAGCGGCTCCGCCGGCGTGTCCGCTCTCCACCTTGCCCGCGCCATCACCCGGCGCGCGGAGCGAGCTGCAGTGGCGCTCAGCGAATCCGAGCCGCTCAACCCGCAGCTGCTCGCTTACCTGAACCGCCTCTCCGACCATCTCTTCGTTGCCGCGCGCTTCGTTGCCGCAAGCGAAGGCGGCGACATTCTCTGGCAACCGGGCGGAACGCGCGGCGGTTAGCCGCGATTATAGAACATATAGCGAACTTTTGGCTGGCCCCCGCGTCAGTTTCGTGGCAGTGGCGCCGCCATGGCCCGGGAGGATTCGCCTTCGACCCCCAAGGCGCTCGGTGAGCGGCTTCTCGCCACCCGCAAGCTGACGCTCGGCCTCGCCGCACCGCTCTCCGACGCCGACGCGACGATCCAGCCTTTCCCCGATGCGTCGCCCGCCAAATGGCACCTCGCCCACACGACCTGGTTCTTCGAGACCTTCGTCCTGCGCGATCATGTGCCCGGCTACCGCGCCTTCGACGAGCGCTGGGCCTTTCTCTTCAACAGCTATTACGAGGCCGAAGGGCCGCGCCACGCGCGTCCACGTCGGGGAATGCTCAGCCGACCCTCGCTGGACCAGGTGCGGAGCTACCGTGCGCACGTCGATGAAGCACTCGAACGCGCGCTGGCGTCGCTGCCGTCGGCGGTCCTCGACCTAGTCGAACTAGGCATCAACCATGAGCAGCAGCATCAGGAACTGTTCCTCACCGACATCCTCGCGGGCTTCGCTGAGAACCCGCTAGAACCCGTGTATGCCGAGCTACCTTCGCCGGCGTGCTTCGCCGTCGAGCCCTTCAGTTGGCACAACGGCCGCGAGGGTGTCGTCGAGATCGGCGCTTCCGAGACCGGCTTCGCCTTTGATTGCGAGCGCCCGCGCCACCGCACCTTCCTCGCACCGCACGTGCTCGCCAACCGCCGCGTCACCAACAAGGAATGGCGCGAGTTCATTGAGGACGGCGGCTACCGCACGCCTGCGCTGTGGCTGTCCGACGGCTGGGCATGGGTGCAGGAGCATGGTATCTCCGGGCCGCTCTATTGGCGCGGGGATGGCACCGAATTCACGCTCGGTGGCCGCCGGGAGATCGACTGGGCGGCGCCCGTTTCGCAGGTGAGCTTTTATGAGGCCGATGCCTTCGCCCGCTGGGCCGGAGGGCGTCTGCCGACGGAAGCCGAATGGGAGGATTTCGCTGCTTCCGCCGACGCGATGATCGGCAATCAGCTCGAAAAGGCTGGACCTGTTGTTCCGCGCGCAAGCGGCGGCGTCTTCGGCGACGTTTGGGAATGGACGCAAAGCGCCTTCGCCTCCTACCCCGGCTTCGCCCCCGCCGAAGGCGCGGTCGGCGAATACAACGGCAAGTTCATGTCCGGCCAGCTGGTGCTGAAGGGCGCAAGCTGCGCGACTCCGCGCGGGCATAGCCGCGCTTCCTATCGCAACTTCTTCCCGCCGGCGGCGCGCTGGCAGTTCACGGGGGTACGCCTTGCTCAAGACGCTTGATACCCAGACCCTGCAGTTCCGAGACGATGTACTCGCCGGCCTTGCCGCGCCGATCCCCGCGATTCCTGCGCGCTGGCTCTACGACCGCCGCGGCTCGGAGCTGTTCGACGAGATCACGCGCCTACCATCTTATTATCCGACCCGCACCGAGACCGCGATTTTCCATTCGATCATGGACGAGATCGCGGCACGCGTACCCAAGGGGGCGGCGGTGGTCGAGTTTGGCGCCGGATCGCAAACCAAGACCCCGATCCTGCTCGAGGCGATCGCACCCGCCGCCTACATCCCGGTCGACATCTCCGGCGACTATCTCGAACAGAGCGCTGCCGAGTTGCAGCAGCGTTTCCCCAGGGTCGAAGTGATTCCCGTCGTCGCCGATTTCGCCCGGCCCTTCACCCTCCCCGGCGGGATCGAGCATTTGCCCAAGCTCGGCTTCTTCCCCGGCTCGACCATCGGCAATTTCGTGCCGCGGAGCGCGACCGACTTGCTGCGCCAGTTCCGCGCCCTACTCGGCCCAGGCTCGCAACTGCTAATTGGCATGGATCGGGTGAAGCCGGTCGATCGCCTCATTGCCGCCTACGACGATCCCGAAGGCGTGACCGCGCAATTCACGCTCAACCTCCTCACCCGTATCAACCGCGAGCTCGACGGCGACATCCCCGTCGACGCCTTCCGCCACGAAGCGCGCTGGAACGACATCCTCTCACGGATCGAGATCCATCTCGTTCCTATGCGAAGCGTTAGTTTCACTGTCTCCGGCAAGAGTTTCAGCTTCGCCGAGGGCTCCTCGCTCCATGTCGAGAACAGCCATAAATACGGTCCGCGCGGCGGCCGCGTCCTGCTGCTCGCCGGCGGCTGGACGCCCCATGCGGAATGGTCAGACCCGGCGGGTGACTTCGCCGAAATCCTTGCAGTCGCCGAACCGGAGAGGTTTGCGCCGTAACGGCTGCACGGCTAAGCCGGCGCCATGCTCATCGCCCTCGTCGACATCGCCAACCTGCTGCTCAGCATCGTCACCTGGATCATCATCGGCCAGGTCATCCTCAGCTGGCTGTTCGCATTCAACGTGCTCAACACCAGCTCGCACGGCGTTCGAACACTCGCCGTCGCGATCGATCGCGTCACCGCGCCGCTCTATCGGCCGGTCCGGCGGATCCTTCCCGATTTTGGCGGGATCGACTTCTCACCCTTGGTGATCCTCATCTTGATCCAGGTGATCAAGAAGCTCCTCGCCGGTGTGGTCATGCAATATTACGGCGTCGGATGACCGCGAAGCGGATCGACGGCAAAGCTGCCGCACAGGCGATCCGTGAGAGGGTTGCCGCACTCGTTCCCGAATTCGAGCGCAAGGCCGGGCGCGCTCCCGGCCTCGCGACTGTGCTCGTCGGCGAAGACCCCGCGAGCGCCGTCTACGTCCGCTCCAAGAACCGCGCGACCGCGGAAGCGGGAATGGTGGGTTTCGCGCACAACCTGCCGGACACGACCACCGAGGACGAGCTGCTGCAGCTGGTCGTCCAACTTAATGCCGATGAACGCGTGGACGGCATCCTCGTCCAGCTACCGCTACCTGCCCAGATCAATGCCGCGCGTGTGATCGAGACGATCGATCCCGGCAAGGACGTCGACGGCTTTCATCCGATGAACGCCGGCCGTCTCGCCACCGGCCTTCCATCGCAGGTGCCCTGCACGCCTTACGGTTGCCTTTACCTGCTCAAGCAGGAACTCGGCAGCCTCTCCGGGCTTGATGCCGTCGTGGTCGGCCGCTCCAACATCGTCGGCAAGCCGATGGCGCAGCTGCTCCTGGGCGAGAGTTGCACGGTGACGATCGCGCACTCGCGCACGCGCGACCTGCCCTCCGTCGTGCGCCGAGCCGATATCGTCATTGCCGCTGTTGGCCGGGCAGAGATGGTTCGCGGCGATTGGATCAAACCCGGCGCTTGCGTGATCGACGTCGGCATCAACCGGGTGCCGACGGACGACGGCAAAGGACGCCTGGTGGGCGACGTCGCTTATGATGAAGCGGCTGAAGTCGCTGCGGCAATCACGCCCGTGCCGGGCGGGGTCGGCCCAATGACGATCGCCATGCTGATGCGCAACACTCTGGTCGCGGCCCATCGCCGCACCGGCCTGCCAGATCCGGAGGGATTATGATCCTCGCTCCCTTGCTGCTCGCGACCGCGCCCGTCGCGGCGAAGCCCATCAAGCCCGCCAAACCCGCCATGACCGCCGTCGACGCCGAACTTGCCTTCGCACGCGACGCCAAGCGGATCGGTCAGTGGAGCGCCTTCCGCAAATGGTCGGACCGCGATGCCGTAATGTTCACGCCGCAGGCCGTGTGGGCAAAGACCTTCCTCAAGCCGCTGAAGGATCCGCCCAACGCGATCAGCTGGCGTCCCGCGCAGAGCTTTGTTTCGTGCGATGGCAGGACTGCGGTGAACACCGGCCCCTGGTTCAGGCAGGACGGAATAGTCGGCGGTTACTTCACGACCGTCTGGCAGCGTACGGTGGCTGGCTGGCGCTGGGCCTATGATGGCGGCGGACCATCGAGCGGTCCCGCGCCGGCGGGCAAGGCGCAGGTCCATCGTGCGAGCTGCCGCGGCAAGGCTCCCGGAGCACCCATCATTCCGCCGCCGCCGCTCTCGGCGAAGAAGGCGCGCACAACGCCTGAGGATAGTGGCCGCGGCCAATCGGCCGACAAGACGCTCGGCTGGGACTGGAAAGTCGAGAAGAGCGGCGCGCGCAAGTTCCGCGTCTATCAATGGAACGGTTCGGGTTACGCCCAAGTCCTCACCAATGACGTCCCGGCGCCCAAGCGCCCATGATCGAGCTGTTCAGCTCGGCGCTCGTCACGTTCCTGGTGATCATCGATCCGCCGGGCTGCGCGCCCATCTTCGCCAGCCTCACGCGCGGCACGCCCCCGGCGCACCGCCGTGCGATGGCGATCCGCTCCTCGCTGATCGCCTGGGCGATCCTGATGTTCTTCGCCTTGCTCGGCCGGCCGATGCTGCAAGCGCTGGGGATCAGCCTTGCCAGCTTCCGCATTGCGGGCGGAATCATGCTCTTCTTCATCGCGCTCGACATGGTGTTCGAGCGCCGCACCCAGCGCCGGGAAGAACGGGCGCATTCGATCGAGGGTACGCCCGAGGCCGAGGACATCAGCGTCTTCCCGATGGCCATCCCGATGATCACCGGCCCCGGGTCCATCGCCAGCGCAATGCTCTGGGTTTCGCGGGCGGAAACACCGCTGCACGTGGCCGTGGTTCTCGCCGCGATCACCACGGTGATGCTGATCACTCTTGTGACCCTGCTTGCCGCCGGTCCCCTGATGAAGCTCATCGGTGAGAAGATCGAAGCGATGATCACCAGGATTTTGGGCGTGATCCTGGCAGCCCTCGCGGCGCAGTTCGTGATCGACGGCTTAAAGCAAAGCTTTCCGCACGTCTTGGCCTAGCCGGCCACCTTCCACATCCGGAACGGCGAGTCCTTCGGCAGCTGCACTGGCGTCAGCCAACCGGGGATCTTCCCACGCTGGAGCTGGCCGTAGAAGCCGTTTGGAGCTTCGGAATCGAAGATCGTCGTGGTTGAGCTGTTGGGGCAGCTCAGCACGTAATTGGCATGATATTTGAGCGCGATTCCGTGCGCCTGGTCCGCCGAGCCGCGCCAGAAGTTCATCACATCGGCGATTTGCTGACCGTTGCGGTGATAGGGTCCCGCAATGGAGTCATGGTGCGTCACTGCGATCAGCCGGGGCCCGAGATCGACGAAGGTCATGACCACGCCCTTCGGCTGTAGCGCCACCGGCCTCAGGCCCCACATCGACGCGCATAGCCGGTTTGCCTTCCCGATCTTGAGGTCCCGCGCGCTCGCCTTCGGATCGGGAATGAAGTTGATCACGGCCGGAACCGCCGCACCGGCACCGACCACAAAGATGAGGAAGGCGCCGATCACGCGCACGACCGAACTTCGGCTGTTCCACGCTGTGGGTAGCAGGACCCAGATCAACGCAGCGCCACCAACAATTGCCATCATCTGAGCAGCCGGCCCGGTGCGCGTCTGCCAAAGGAGGAGCAGCGAGGCGGCAAAGCCGGGAAGCGCGGCCCCGATGACGCGTCGGCGAAGGTCGGGATCGCTGCGCCGACACCAGATCAGCAGGATCCAGCCGATCGCCCCCGTGATCGGCAGCGCGACGATCAAGGTCGCGACGCGCCAACCGTGGAGATAAACCGGCCGCGCTTCCTTCACATGGCTCAGCCAAAGCCGTTCAACTTCGGGCGAGACGCCCTCAAGCCGCTGCACGCAGTGGGGCCAGGTCAAAGCGTGGAAGCCGGCGATGATGATGCCTGCGGCGGCAGCGAGTGCAAGCCGTCGCTTCCAGTCAACTGGAGAGACCCAGGCCAGAGCAAACATCAATGCACTTCCGACCAGCGCATCCGACAGCCAAACCGGAGATAGTGCGTCGCAGACCTGGTTCCAATTGTCGTTCGAGGCAAAGACAAGGAAGCAGAGCGCAGTGGCCCCGCCGAGCGACGCGGCGTACGCGCGCAACCGCTCGCGTTCGCTGCTATCGTCGACCCAGAACAGCACCATCGCGACGCCGGCGAGCGCGAGATAGATGATCATCTCGAGCCCGATGGCGAGCGACAGTGCCGTCGATATTCCGAGCGTCAGGCCTCCGCGCACGCGCTTCGGATCGGCGATGGCCGAGATGCTGAGCGCCAGCAGCGCGAGCTGCCAGCCGTGATGGTCGATCCGCTCCGGCGTGAACATGCCGTTGGTGGAGCCGGCGAAGAAGAGGCCGAGGAAAGCCAGCGGATAAGCGGCGGCCCCGAGCAGGCGCCGTGCGGTCAATGCGAGCGAGAATAGCAGCAGGAGGTTTGGCAGCATGGGTGCGATCGCGACCGCCCAGCGCTCCGCTCCGGCGCCACCGAGGAACGGTCTGAGGCCCAGGATCAGTCCGGCGATCGGCAAGTCGACCAGGCGCGACCAGTGGATGTTCGCGCCGAACGGCGGATTCATCCGGTAATTGCGAAGGTCGTACCAGCCCTGCCCATGAAGCAGCGCACGGACCTGCATGATCCGCATATTGTCGTCGGTGTCGCCGAGCGCGAACCAGCGGATGTTGTTCCAGGCGCCGTAGACGAGCCAGCCGCAGAAACCGAGCCAAACGAGGAAAACGACCAGCTTCCAGCGGCGCTCGACAAAGTCGCGCGCTCGCGCTTCCCACTCCTCCGCCTTGCCTTCCGCCATTTTTCGCGCTGTAGCCGCTGAAC
>Ga0070659_100003929_pt1 | contig 10579 bp, 17 predicted proteins | sample KBSC23metaG_FD_64666 | JGI IMG/M metagenome (GOLD analysis project Ga0070659, IMG submission 64666) | Corn rhizosphere microbial communities from Kellogg Biological Station, Michigan, USA - KBS C2-3 metaG | ecosystem: Host-associated > Plants > Roots > Rhizosphere > Soil ...
TTCTCCTTATACTTTTCATAAAGAGGTGCTTTGATTTCATTCAAAATAAAACGTTCTTCTATCTTCTCTAACTGATTTTCCAGCTCTGTTAATTTCTTTTTAAGTTGAATAGAGTCTTCAATTTGGCTCTGCGATTTCTCTCTTAACTTTTTTATCAAAATTGCCCTAAGCTTTTCTTTGTACTTTTTATTGTATTCAAACTGTTTTAACAGCTCTTCAACTCCCACTCCTTTTGCTCTTGCCTTATAATACCACTGGATAACCCCATACTTTCACCAAGAGAGCTGTCAGTGAAGATCACAGATGAGCACTCTCGAACGAACAAAATGTCCATGTTTTGTTCTATGCTTTGCTTCAAACTTTTCTCTGAAGTTGTTAGAAGTGCTTGTATTTGTTTCTTCAGTTTTTACTACGGCGATTGACGATTCTTTTTTATTCTTGTTGTCAACGAAAGCATTCTTTAAGCTCTTATTTTCAAGAATGTTTTCAGGCCACAAAACATAAAACCCTCCCGAAGACTCATGTTCAAATTGTTTCCCGCCAATACTTTTTCCAAGTTTTGTTATAGTCCAACCGGCAATATCTTTTTCAATCCAACCTAGTTCAGATAAAATCAAATTTAAACGCTGTGAGGAAACATTGAATTGCTTTCCAATAGCTGTAGCGTTTAACAACTTCGCTTTCGAGCCATTGGTATTTTCGATTGAAATATTTTCCGGCCAAACAACATATTCGCCAAATTTTGGATTGCTCCTGGTTTGCCCTCCCTTTTGTTTTCCGGATTCTGTCAGTACCCACTTATCATTTTTACGATCAATCCAACCATTCGATTTCAATTTTGAAAACAGCTCGTTGACGGGGATATCTAATTCATTAGCAAGGCTGGTCGTTGATAGGAATTCCATAAGGTTGTTTTGGTTTTGTTATTAAGGCGGTAAATATAAAAAAAGGATTTTATCCTTAAAATGGCCTGTGCTTTAGAACAGAATATTTCTATACCCTATAGGGTATAATAGTAGCCGAAAATAGAAAATTATACCCCATAAGGTATATTTCAGAATTTTTAATTAAATTTATACCCGAAAGAGTATAAAAATGTTAAGCACCCAATCACTATCACAATTTTTAAAAGAAAAAAGAAAGCAAGCAAATTTAACGCAACCAGACCTCGCTATCAAGGCAGGCGTAGGACTTCGCTTTATTCGTGAAATAGAACAAGGAAAGACTTCCTTACGGATGGACAAAGTAAACCAGGTCCTTAAATTATTCGGCCATGAATTAGGACCAATAACTATTAACCGTCAAAGATTGATCAATGAAGAAAGCTAATGTTTTTATGAAGGATAAGCTAGCGGGCTATCTGTCAGAAACGGAAGATGGGTACGAGTTTGTTTATGACGCAGAATATCTAGAAGACAAAGGTGCGGAGGCAGTAAGTCTAACACTCCCTCTATCAAATAAGCCGTATACAAGTTCAGTTATGATACCATTCTTTGACGGATTGATACCAGAAGGATGGCTATTAGAAGTAGCGGAGAAAAACTGGAAACTGAATCAAAGAGACAGAATGGGATTACTACTTGCCTGTTGCAAGGATTGTATTGGAGCAGTAAGTATTATCGAATCTCAAAACAATGAACAATGATGCGATGTCTTTACTGTTACAATGAATTGGAACCTGGACAAGTCGATTTTCATCCTGCGTGCAGCAGAAAGTTTTTTGGTAAACCGCAGCCGCCCGTGTTACCGTACACGGAAGAACAAATGCTTGAACTGGGTGAAAAAGTGATCAAAAGTCAAGTGGCTGTTACAGGGGTACAGCCTAAGCTTTCTTTGGATATCGAAAAAACACCTAAAGAAAATGCTGAAACAAAAACACCACAAAGATTTACCATCGTTGGATTGTGGGGAAGTTACATTCTCAAACCCTCCACAAAACAATATCCTGATTTACCAGAAGTAGAGGATTTAACGATGCACCTTGCAGAACTCGCAGGTATCACTACAGTTCCTCATTCTCTGATACGACTAAAAAACGGTAGCCTCGCTTACATCACAAAACGAATTGACAGAGTAAAGAAAGGCAAACTGCACATGGAAGATATGTGCCAGTTAACAGAGCGATTAACAGAGGATAAATACAGAGGCTCTTATGAACAAATAGCTAAAGCTATTTTGAAGTATTCTGAAAACCCTGGTTTAGATTTAATCAACTTTTTTGAACAGGTAATATTTTCCTTCTTAACAGGAAATGCAGACATGCACTTAAAGAATTTTTCCTTGATCAAGCAACCACAAACAGGATATGTTTTATCACCTGCTTACGATATGGTTGCTTCTTCTTTGATCGTAAAAGGTGACACAGAGGAACTCGCATTGAATTTAAATGGTAAGAAAAGAAAATTAGGAAGGAAAGATTTTGACACTTTCTTATCATCGTTTAAAATTTTAGACGAGAGGGCAATAAAAAACCTTTATCAAAAATTTTCGATGAGCATTGAAAAATGGGGTCAGTTTATATCGCAAAGTTTTCTTTCTAAAAGGTTGAAAGAAGAATACAAGAATCTTGTTCATGATAAAGCCTCAAAATTGAAGCTATAACTAAACTTCAATGGATAAACAAACCTTCACTTGGCAACAATTGTATGATTTGGTTTGGTCAGAATCAATGCTTTCCCTTTCTAAAAAGTACAATATCTCTGATGTGGGTTTAAGAAAAACATGCATTCGAATGAGCATACCAATGCCAAAAGCCGGTCACTGGCAAAAGCTCAAATTTGGAAAGAAAATTAAAAGAGTTCCATTACCTGAAAATTATCAGGGAGAGCAGGAAGTTAGTTTTTCACTTAGAGATTAAAACACTCCGTTTCCTGTCAGAGGAGAATCTCCCTTATCGGTTTTGAAACATCAAATTGAAAATGATAGCTCGTTGAAGCTAACAGTACCTGATAAATTAATCAATCCTGATAAACTGATTATCGCTGCCAGAGAAAGTTTAAACAGGAAAGATAGTTATGCTCATCATGGATTGATATCTTGCCAAAGAGGCGAAATAGACATTAGAATTACTAAAGAAAACATTTCAAGAGCACTACGCTTCATGGATGTTTTTATAAAAGCAATGCGTGCGAGAGGGCATGAAATAATCGTTGAAAATGATTCTACCTATGCAGTTGTCAAGACGCAACAATTGGAAATCAGCTTAAGAGAGAAGACCAAAAGAATACCAGGAACCGACCGATGGCAAACTTCGGATTACCAACCACCAGGACAACTTGTTTTTAAACTGGATAAAACATTTTATGATCGTGAGTGGATGGATGGAAAGTTGCCATTGGAGGATCAACTCCCAACCATAATTGCCAAATTAGAGCTTATCAGTGTTGAATTAAATGAACGTGAGTTGGTTTGGCAGAAACAACGTGAAGAAAGAGAGCCGCAGGAAAAATTGCGTAAGGCTTATGAAGAAAAACAACAAAAAGATTTGGCTGACTTTAAAGACATGCTATTAAAAGCAGCAAGATGGCATAAGGCTGTTAATCTCCGTAATTATATCGATACTGTTGAACGAGTGCGTCTTTATCATACCGCAAAAGCAAAATCTCTGTTACGACAGACGGTGCAAATCCAAATGCTTCTAATGATGAATTATTCTCTATCGCAATGAGGTATTCTAATGGACAAAGTTCCCGTGTTGACGATTTTAACGCCATGTATGCTTTCTCCAGGAGTTTATTGACGACGCTACTGATAGGAACAATTATTTTGCTGATTAATATTTATCATGATTGGAGATATTATGTTGCTTTAATTCCCTCCCTAATTATTGTGTGGCTAAGGTGTAAGCAAAGAGCATATCATTATTCAAGAGAAGTCTTAAACTTCTATTTAAAATCAAAAAACCAATAAAAATTTATGATATTGGACTTCAAAATTATTTATTCTGAGTTTGTACCTGATGAACGAATTAAGGATTTTACTGATGATCTGCACAGGCAAATAGATACAGAAATTCAAGTTGTTAAAGACACACGAGAATACGAAAATTTTACAGGCCCCGATTTTTCTGATATAGCTATTTATATAAAAGAGAACTTGACTGGAATTATCTTGAGCGGAATTATTGTTAATGCCGCATATTCAGTTATTAAATATTCGCTAACAAAATTGTGGAGAGGTTTCAGCAGTTTAGTACGAAAGGATGGTCAAGACCGTGGCAGCGGATTAGCAATCACAGTTAATTTGGAAGATGCTGACAGAGATACTGAAATAACATTTCAAGGAAACATAAAGGAGAATGATCTTGAAAAAATAACGGAAAAACTGTTTGAATTCTTGGGGTCTAAGCAATTGCCCGAAACACTTAAAAACCCCCATTACATACAGGATTCAGACGAAATCCCGAGAATTCGCCTTATCTACAATGAAGAAACTAAAAATTGGGAGCCCTTAGATTTCCGAGACCTCAAAAAAAATGGGACGACCTTAGGAACTGGGTAAGCCAAAACATCAATGATTAGTCACTTTTCCCGCCAACTATATTCTGTGCCAATTTAGAGGTTTAAGCGATAAAGGTCAATGAAAAAGTTGGCCGAAGTTGATTTGATCAGAAGCCAGCACGCTCGCTAAACCTTATTTGCAAACCGTTTATTAAAGTAAATAAATGGCTTTAAATCTTCCAAGAAAAGATTCGAAAGGTTCCTTGTGCCCACTAAAATTTATTAACTGAGACTAATGGCTTGAGCTTGTATATTAGTAACAAATCGTCCTTATATTGGTTCGAAAACATTCCAATGTGGGGCACAAAAGATTATCCCTGGATAATATCATCCGGGGATAATTTTTTAATCTCGACCAGTCTCACTTTTTTCGTGCCTGACCCTTTTTCCCCCTGATCTGTTTCTTCTCAATCAACTTTGGTTTTAACCTCTTAATATCCTGCAGATCTTTTTTTCTTCCGGTAGCTTCTTTATTCTTAATAAAATCCTGTACACCGATAAACGGGATCTGGATTTCTCCACTTTTGAAAAACTTCTTTTCTCTTTCAGCGTCTTTATAATTGACTCCGTCAATGGCCCCAAGAATATCGATTCGCAAGGGTGGTTGGCCAATCTGTTTGATAATGCCTTCATCCATAAAATCTTCCTTTGTGAAACCCAGAGAAGCGGCTCCAAAATCATGCATCACCTTGACCATTTTCTCTGCGTTACTGGCAGACACATCGATCCATATATCCATATCTCCCGTGAACCTTGGTTCACCGTGGAAAGCAAGAGCATAGCCTCCGACCACCATATATTCCACATCGTGGTGGTTAAGCAATTGAACAAAGTCGCTAAAGTCTTTTCCCAGATTCATTTTTTCATCTTTCTTTTCATTGCAAATTCTTTATTCATTCGCTGCCCTTTTGTCAATACCTGCGAACGCAGCATAGTAACGGCATCGAGCCTTTCATCGGGCGTTCTTGAAAGCCAATAAGTCTTATTCTGGGCTTCTTCGTCATGGTCTTTTCGATTAACCCTATTGCCCACCATTTGTATCTTTCGAATCGGAATTGCAGCTGTATGAACGCGTTTGCGTTCAATTCTAACCTCATCGTTTTCATAAGCAATTTTGCTTTTCGACAAATAGTTATTTAGGGTGTTATAGTTAAATGCAGGGTAGCTTATACACAGCAATTTTAGGTTTGAAAAGATCTCCATAGCATTATCCTTTCGCTTTTTCCACGCCAAAACAACAACTCGTTTCATACTCTAAGTTACAAGAAAATGACAAATATTCCACACATATTTGTCATATAGCATACACATTAGGTGTTACTATCAGTACTTAGCTACAAGTATTACCGATCAACTGAATTCTTTGAAGTTTGCCACGCTATCTGGTTTTGCAGAACTGGAACCGCTAATTGCCCAACTTTTTAATAATCGATTAAACCTTTCAAATCTGAAAGCCAAAAGTTCGAACTGCGGCTTGTCCTGTGCACAGAATTAGATTGAGGGCAGTTCTTGGTTGGATTGCCTTTTTTCTTTTCCTCTACATCCCTTGTCAGATCGCCCAAAAAAAGCACGATCTGCACAAAAAACTGAAACTTAAATCACATCCAGCTTGCCGGCAAAATAATACAACGCCTTTTTGATTGATTCCTCGATCTGCCCACCGTCAATCCGGTGCTCGAAAAACTTGGATTGAAACCCATAGTATTTACCTTCGTAGGCTACTGGTTTGGTCGCCAGCCCCACCTCGTTAAAATCCGCTCTCACCCCGCCTGGAACTTTAAACTCCCGGCAAAAAAGATGGTAACACAAATCTTCAAATGCTGCAGTGTAGTCAGGGTTCTTTATTTTAAACCGGGTAAAATCAATATATTCCATAACTGAAAAAACTGGTCATCTCAAAGATAGCTGGCAATCAAAATCATCTTGTCAATGGTGTTAGTTCAGGTACAGAATCGCTCCACTACGCTCCCGCGAAAACTGCGATACTTGTTTGCAAATGGTATCCGGCTGCCCAATTCAGACTCGAGACCCGTCATATATTACCGATTTATCCGTTGAACTACTCTATCGCGTATAATTTTCACCACATTCCGTCATATAATACCGATAAGCTTTCTTTTTCCAATAATTATTCTTAATTTTGCATCAAATCAGTATTATATTGCCGATGACAACCGAAGAACTTGGGAAAACACTGTTGCAAAGACGCATCTTTCTTAACCTAAAACAGGAAGATGTGGCCGAACTCACGGGTATCGGTACCAAAACCATCTACCTTATTGAATCTGGCAAAGGCAACCCTTCCCTGTCTACCCTTCAAAAACTGGCGGGTATCCTCGGGATGGAAGTTTCGGTAAACGTAAAAGATCTCGAAAATGGCTAAGGGAGCAGTATATGTAAACCAGGCATTCGCAGGCGTCCTTCAAAAGAACGAAGATGGCAGCTACGAGTTCCGGTATAACGACGATTATTATACCGATGACCGGGCAGCCCCGGTCAGTCTTACCCTGCCAAAAACCAGCCAGGTCCATCGCAGCAAACAGTTGTTCCCTTTTTTCTTTGGCCTCCTTGCCGAAGGCGTCAACAAAGATGTCCAGTGCCGCCTGCTCAGGATCGATGAAGATGACGACTTTACCAGGTTATTAAAAACCGCAGGTGATGATACCATCGGCGCCGTAACCGTAAAAGAAATACAATGAGCTGCCCCGGGTGCTATAAAAAAGGAACCGACCGGTTTTGTCCGCAGTGCCGCCAAAAACTGTTTGACGGGCTCAAAATCCCTGCTGTCCTCCCCTTCGATACACCTAAGGATACCAACCTGCCCCAATACCAGGAAAAAACAAAGCGGCTATCCATCTCCGGTGTTCAACTCAAATATTCTATCCGCCTCGAAGACGGTGTACTTACCCTCTCAGATAAAAACGGGGCGTATATTATAAAGCCCATACCTCCTTCGCGCCAAATTACCATGCCCGAAGAGGCGCCGGAAAACGAACACCTCACCATGCAAATTGCCGAACAGGTCTTCGGCATCCGCACAGCATCAAATGCACTTATGCATTTTAAAGACGGTGCCCCTGCCTATGTCACCCGGCGTTTCGATGTCATTGCCAGCCAAGGCCTGCGCTATCAGCAGGAAGATTTTGCACAGCTAAGCGGCAAAACCAAAACCACCCACGGCGAAAATTATAAGTACAGCGGCACCTGCGAGGACATCGGTAAACTGATCACAAAATTTATTGCTGCACCCGTGCCCGCGTTAGAAGAGTTTTACCGCCTGGTAGTATTTAACTACATCATCTCTAACGGCGATGCCCATCTGAAAAACTTTTCCATCATACGCACCCCCTATGGTGACTACAACCTCACTCCAGCCTATGACCTCATTTGCACCATCATTCATTCCGAAGGAGAATCCGATATGGCACTCGATCTCTATGAAGGAGATATCAAACATCCCTTCTATGAAAAATATGGCTACCACGGAACACCGCATTTCGAAGAACTCGCAAAAAGGATCCGCATCCTGCCCCGCAGGGCAAACAACATCATGCAGTCCCTGTTAAGCAAAAAAGAAAAAGTCCTCCAGATGATCAACGATTCCCACTTATCCGATGCCGCCAAAACAAAATACCGCGGTTACTATGAGGATAAGCTGAGAAGGTTTCATAACCTGTAAAACCACAATACTCAGTTATAGTGACATCATCCAGGTAACTCCATCCATGTACATAATACAATTTTTATATTATAGTCTTAACTACTGCATTATTTTACCGCCTGATTTTGATTCGCTAAAAATCAAAGCCCTGAAAACAGTGCAAACAGTAGAAATGATTGGCTGAAAATGGTTTTGCGACCCTCAGGGTGCTCAAAAGAATTCACAACACAACAACAAAAAACCTACTGATGAAAAAAGAAGAACTGGTCAGCAAATACGAGGAAAAAATAGAACTGCACCAAAAAGAATTAAAAGATGCAGAAAAAATGATCGAAGTTAGAAAAGGCGTATCTGGCTCACTCGGCGAATTATCAGATGATGATAGCTATTACCTCCAGGCACTGAATGATAAATTCAAGGCAGAAGTCTATGTTATTATGTACACCCAGTTTGTTACCGACTTAAAAAGTCTCTCCTGAGCCTCCTCACAATTTTATAAACAACCACAACAACCATCATTAACTGGTATCCTGGCCTGCGAAAGTGATAAAAACTTTCTTCCACGAGAGGGAGATCCGAAATCTTGAAAACCATGGGCACAAAAAGTGCCTCTACGGACCTTATTGTTATTTGCAACCCAATAAATTTTGTCTTTTCTTTGACCCTAATCCAATTGCTATGTTCGCACAACCACCTCTTTTCGCTTTCATCTTAATTGCTGTTCCTTTATCCAACCTAGCCATGCTTTTATGAAACCTTCCCAAAACCTTCGCATAGTTCTACCAGTTTCAGCACTTTGCCTTTTCTTTTTGGCGTTAATATGGGTGAGCTACCTGCGTCAAACTTCTTACGAAAGACAGGATTCAATAAAATTCGCCGTAGAAAAAAATTCTAACCTGGCGGTCGCTTTGGAACAATATACCATCAGGACATTACGCAATGCAGATGCTGTATTACAGTTTGTAAAAATGGAATACTCGCACCAGGGTGATTCCTTAAACCTTAGAAAACTTTTTCGGAATAATTCTTTGCATCGCGATTTTATCGAGGGTGTTGCTATCATTGGCCGAAACGGCAGGCTCAAGCTGGCCGACATCGCTTATTCCAAAGATTCCATTCCCGACTTTTCGGACAGGCCCTATTTTATTTTTCATTCTCAAAACAATACAGACTCTCTGCTCATTAGCAAACCGGTTGTTTCCAAAACCATTGGGAAACCGGTAATTGTCATCACCCGCAGGCTCAATGACGAAAAAGGAAATTTTGATGGCGTAGTTGCCCTGCAGATGGAGCCGGCCAACTTCACTTCTTTCTATGCGCAGGCAAGGCTTCTGCCAAATGATATCATCTCCCTTATTACAACAGATGGCATTACTTATGCCCGCAGAACAGGCAACGTTGAAAGCTGGGGCGAAAACATTAGCAAAAGCCCTTTGTTTGGCCACGTAGCACAAAACCCCGATAGCTTTTATTTTGCAAAGGACGCCATTCGCAACATTCCCACCTGGTTCAGTTACCGCAAGCTCAAAGAATATCCCATTATTGCAACTGTTGGAAGTTCAGAACAGGAAATGCTTGCCGATTACAGAAAAAGACAATCAAGATACATTACTCCCCGGATCATTATTTCTGTGCTCATCGTCCTGTTTTCTTTTTCAATCACACTGATTCTTATGCACCGGCGAAAATTGTCACGTCACCTTTTAAAAAAAGAAGAACGATACCAACGTCTTTTAACCAAACAGGTAATAGCCGCCCAGGAAAGGGAAAGAGAATGGATCGGCCGGGAACTGCACGATAATGTAAACCAGGTGCTCACAACTGTAAAGCTTTACCTGGAAATGGCCTCCCGCCAATCAGGGGATCCCCTGATCCCAAGAAGCATGGATCTGATCAATAGCTCTATCAACGAGATTCGCAACCTTTCACATCAGCTTTCAGCACCAACCCTGGGCACAGGCTCGCTCGTTGATTCAATACATGGTTTAATTGAAATGGTAGGGTTCTCAACTAATTTGCTTTTCCAGTTCGATCATTCAAACTATAATGTCAAAATAAACATGAGCCAAAAGCTCGCCCTGTACCGCATTTTGCAGGAGCAATTAAACAACATTGTCAAACATGCCCACGCAACCAAAGTCCATATAACTTTGTTCCAGCGAGACCGAAATATCATACTAACGGTTATCGACAACGGAATAGGTTTCAACCCATCTTTGAAACGCAACGGTATGGGTTTAAACAGTATCATCAGCAGGGCAAAGGTCTTTGGTGGAGCGGTAAGTATTCAATCTGCACCTCAAAAAGGATGTCTGTTAACTGTGGCCATACCCATTAATGTAAATGCAGAATCACTGGAAGTCACCGAAACCGGTTCAATAATCGAGGAGTCTTAATTGCGTTTCATTCTGGCAAAACG
>Ga0070659_100003936_pt1 | contig 10567 bp, 11 predicted proteins | sample KBSC23metaG_FD_64666 | JGI IMG/M metagenome (GOLD analysis project Ga0070659, IMG submission 64666) | Corn rhizosphere microbial communities from Kellogg Biological Station, Michigan, USA - KBS C2-3 metaG | ecosystem: Host-associated > Plants > Roots > Rhizosphere > Soil ...
ATAAGTATTTTGCATTGTACGCCTAGCGTTTTGGGAGTAACAAAGTGCAGTGCCCTGTGAGAATCTCCCGGTTTTCCTGATTCGTTCCTTCCAGATCGCAACTGATCCAATTCTCCGAAAAATCAGGGGATTTCTCTCTGATTTTGGCCGCGAAGCGCATCAAGTCACCCTCGAACGTCGAATAGGTATGGCGGATGCTCATTTTCTTTAGCCAGCCGCGCGGGCCGATCCAGTCGGTCAACATGTGCATGAGCAGAGCTTGGCGGTAGGCGCCGCTCGCAATAAATGTCCTTAGGCCGTTGTGTTGGCGCACGTGATCGCGGTCATAGTGCAGATGCTGCCAATTCTCCTGTAAACCTGCCCAGCGCACGGTATCCACGATCGTCAGCGGACCGAATTCGCGCGACGGAATCAAGTCACCAACAGAAACGTCTTCGAAGAAAATTTGCCGCTCCATGTAATTCATCTAGCTATGGGCCAGATCAGTCAAAGAACCTAAGATTTCCTCATTGTGCTCACCGAGTTTCGGCGCCCGCCCCAGTTGCCTTCCAACTACGGTCGCGATCGCGCCCTCAGGGAAACGAATTCTGCCGAACTCTGGCTGGTTCATTTCCGCCAAAAATCCGCGCGCGGTAAGTTGCGGATCGTCGATCAAATCGAGCGGCGTGGAAACCGGCGAGGCGGGAAAGTGGCGCTGCTGGGCCTGTTCCACCAGTTCTGTTTTGGTGAACTGCCCAGCCCAGGCATGGAGCCGATCCATGATAAAGTCGCGCCGTTTGTGCTGGTTTTGTTCTTCACTCAAAGAAGAATCGGAGGAGAGTTCTGGATCTTTCACCCAGTCGAGGAATTTCGCCCAGCGGCCAGGTCGATGAATCTGGCTGATCACCCAATGGCCATCCTTGCATGGAAGTGCTCCCGAAACAGCGGTGATGGCTCCTTTGCCGCCGCGGCGTTCTGTAATTGTACCGGAGAAACTGTACTCCACCATCGCTTGCTCGATGAACGATTCCAATGACTGGCGCACCGAAACCGTAGCGACTGATCCCCGGCCTGAAGCACGGCGGACGAGCAGCGCCGTAGCAGTAGCGACGGCGACATAAATCGCAACAGCCATAGACGGGATGTGGCCGCCTAGTGTGAATGGGGTTTTCCCGGGCTGCCCGATCAATGACATCAGCCCGGAGCGTGCCATTGCGCAGATCTCTGGCGCATCGTCGACGATTTTCGTCAAAACCAGCCCAGGATTTACTTTCAGGCAGAGCGATTCCGAAACAGGCGGCGGAGAATTCATGATCAAAACATCGGCGCGCTCGATCAATTCGAGCAACTGGTTTTGTCCTTCGGCCTGCTTGAGATCAACGATCACGCTTTTTTTGCCGGCATTTAAAAATTGATGAAACGCTCCGTGTTCAAGATCCTCCTCATCTTTCAAGAAAGGCGGCAGTTTTCTCAAATCGTCGCCGCCGGCCGGCTCGATGCGAATCACTTCGTGGCCCTCCTCAGCGAAGAGCCGAGCCGCATAGGCTCCCGTCAGGCTAGTGACATCGATGATCCGAAGCATCTATCTTGGGTCCTTTGAGTTCTCTGCGGCAAAGTTTCTCTGTGGAAATACGGCGAGCGTATGCTTTCGGCGGAGCACAATTCGCTGCCTGGAATTCAGCACTTGTTCTTCTTCACCGATGTAAATCCCTAGACCCATTTTTCCTTCGCGGGCGGACATGTCGACAATTTTGCCACGAGCCGAGAGCTGCTCACCCAGATAAGCGGGCTCGAGCCACTCCGTCTCCGATCCTGCGTTGCGCACGTTTGTGTATCCCGGCGGTAACGGGAGCTGGCGACGCAAGTCGCTCGGATCTGTATTGGCGCGTTCGGTCCCTTCTTTGAAACTAAACGGCACCCAACCGACGAGCATCGGCGGAAGAATCCGACCGTGATAACCAGCCTGACGAGCAAAAGCATCATCCAGCCACAAGGGATTGGCATCGCCAGTCGCATCGACATAACGACGAATATCCGAGGCAGAGATGATCGCCAGTTGGCGAAGAGGCGTCTCGCGGCCGATCCAGGCACTCAATTCCGCCGTGATCACCGTATCGGAGTAGGAGCCGTTCATTGAAGGGCCTCGCGTTTTCGCAGGTCTTCAATCTCTGCATTGCTGTAATGCAACCACTCGCGCAAGACTTCGGCGCTGTGCTCCCCCAAGCTCGGCGCGCTCTGGGGCGACGGAAGATCGACAGAGGAAAGGGAAAACGGCAGCCTCGTCGTTCTCATCGATCCGACGCGTCGCTCGCTCATGGCATCAAAAACCGGGCAGGCATCTGCAGAATCGACAACTTCATCAATACGACGAACCCGTTCCGCAGGAATTTCCGCGGAGTTCAGCTGCTGCTCGATCTCTTTGCCGGCGAGTTGTACCGTCCATGCGGTAATCGCTCTATCGATTTCGTCATGATGCCGAGAGCGGCTGCCAGCTGTCGAAAAGCGCGGCTCGTCAGTCCAGGATTCATGACCGATCATTCGCGCGAGCTTCTTCCATTGCTCGTCCGTCTCGACCGACAGAGCGCACCATTGATCGGTTCCCGAGCACCGGTAAACGCCTTGGGGCGCAAATCTTTCCGATCGATTGCCGAGCCGCGGCGGGATTTTGCCGTCGACAGCACTTTTAAGGAGCAACGAACCGATCATGGCGACGCTGCATTCGAACTGGCTTAAGTCAATTAGAGTTCCCTCGCCGGTGCCGAGCCGTTTGTCGATCGCCTGCAAGATCGCAAAACAGGCGTGAAGCCCGCCGACATAGTCGTTCCATGAATTGGAGATCGCGGTCGGCGGATCTCCTTCGCCGCCGGTGACCATCATCAAGCCGCTATATCCCTGTAGATTCATGTTCATGCTGGTCCAGTCCCGCCGCGGGCCATTATGTCCATACCCAGACATGCTGACATAGATCAGCGCTGGATTTCTGAGTTTAAGACTTTCGTAACCGAGCTCCAGGCGATCCATGACTCCCGCGCTGAAATTCTCGATCACGACGTCCACGGCGGCCGCCAATTCGCCGGCAACTTTTTGCCCCGCCTTATTTTTAAGATCTATAGCAATGGAGCGTTTGCTACGGTTGGTATTGAGATATGACGCGTGCCGTCCGTCGTTGCTGATAAACGCAGACGGCCAAGGATGATCGGGGTGCTTGCTGCTTTCCACGCGCACAACATCTGCACCCAAGTCGGCAAGAAGACGAGTGCAAAAAGGACCGGCGAGCACATGGGTAAAATCCAAGACGCGGATGCCAGCCAAGGGAGCTGAAAGGTTGGTTTCGGTGCCGGTGCTCATGGTTGGCGGACGTTGAGCTCCTTTTGCGCCTGTTGAAGGAGCGTGCGGCTTGCGACTTGAGTGAGCGGAATCTCTTTTTTGAGCGCGGAGCGATCTAACTCGTATTGAATGAGATCGTGCAAAGCCTGATCGCTCAATCCGCCATCGACACTGTAACAAGGGAGGTAATTGTCAAAGGCGGCCCGTGTGGTGGCGAGGTCCAGCTTCAACCACTTGGCGGCGATCTCTATAGATTCGTCCTGGTGATCGTGAATATATTTAAGCCCTTCGATGCTGCCTTTGATCGTACGTTTTATCTGGTCGGGCGATTGCTTGAGTTTCTTCTCGGTAACCACGATCGCGTTTTGCGTGAGCGGCACATGGTCGCGTGACCAGAGCAAGACTTTGTAGCCGCGCTTGGCGCCGAAAATATCGGCAGGAGACGAGACAAACGCGGCGTCGATCTTGCCGCTCTCCATTGCGGCAATCCGCGCGGTATTGTCGCCCGCGGGTAAGAGATTCACGTCCTTGCCCGGTTCCATCCCCGCCTTACGAAATAAGGTCACGGACGTTAGATAGAGTTGGCTTCCAAAAGTGCTGATGCCGATGGTTTTACCGCGTAAATCCGTGAGTCGTTGCACGTTCGGTTTCACCAGCAGCAGGTAACCGAGCTTGTCCTGTGTGGTCATGATCAGTTTGATTGGTAATCCTTTTATGGCTCCGGCGGTGCCCGGCCCTGTACATACTGCATAATCGAGGTCCTCAGATAGGAGCGCATTGGTCGCAATCGCGCACGGTACGAGCACATGTTCAGCCGCAAGGCCGTATTTTGTGTAGAAGCCTTTTCTTTCAGCGAGCACCGTAGGCAGGAATCCGAGCGACACCGCTGAGATGCCGATGCGCACACGGTCTTGAGCGTAAACCGATAGCTGCGGCACCGAAAGTAACCCAAGAATGAATACGAGAAGTTTTGCTTTTTTGTTTGTCATTACTTTTCCAATTTGGCAAAGAAGCCCTCATTGTCGAGTTCTCTAATTATCGACGCATCGATGAAATCCGCAAGTTTCATGACCGTGAGCTTGAGCGTCGACTCCTTTAAATCTTCGATGCTTGCCTGAATAGCATCCTCGCGTGGATATGGTTTTATCGGAATCGCCTCCAGAAACTGAACACGATAGGTAAAATCCAGAAGCTTTGGATTATCGACACGCATGTATTTACGGAATACCCGATAACATAGGTCCCGGTTTTTTCTGCCCACTGCAATGGCCTCGCTGTAGGCCATAAAAAACGCCCTAAGTCTGGGGCGCAATTCTTTCAAAACCTGCCGCGTCGTGTTGATTTCGCTACCCGGCGAAGGCACTCCAAAATCCTTTGGCTCCCCGAGAACAGAGATTTTCTGTCCGGCCAATTCGGTAAATTGAAAGACTTTATCGGATTCCCCGATTGTCGCATCGATTTTGCCTTGGAACATTAATTGAATTCTCTTATCCGATTCGCTGACACCAGTAGGGATGAGCGATATGTCTTTGCCCAAATAAAAACCTAACTTTGCAATAATTCGGCGCAGCAAAAAATCAGTGCCCGCACCCACCCGGCTGCTGCCGACGATTTTACCCTTGAGTTCGGCCGGCGTTTTGATCGAGGGCAACGCAACCAGTTGATAGGGCAAAGCACCGTTGGTCGAGACCGTCACGATTGGAGCGCCGCGTGCCACGGCGCTCACAACTCCAGAACTCGAATCGGTGGTCAGCTGAACATTGCCGGCCAACAGAGCAGTGAGGGAAACGCTACCTGCGGCGATACTGACGAGTTTTACGTCCAGTCCATATTTCTCATAAAGACCAAGTTCTTTTGCGATCCAGAGCGGCGCTCGATTGCCCGTCAGTGAGCTATAGGAAACGATTAGAGGGTCGGACTTTGTCTCTTGAGCATAGCACCTGGCGATGAAAAAAAGCGCCAAAAAGAAAACGGATGAAGTCTGCGTTTTGCCCATGAATTCAGGACGCAATGAGCCGTCAGTGCGGTAAATAAGTTATTTGGTTTCGCCAGTCAAATGTATTAAGTTCGGTTCCGCTATGAGGCGGGCTTCTGCCATTTACCGGTAACGTGAGTAATTCGTTGGAACGACTGATTCTGCGACTGTCAACGACATTGGCTTTTCTACTTACAATCTGCGTGTTGTTCGATTGCCAAACTATCGGTGCACAGGAAACCATCACGATAGGTATCGCTGGCGAAAATTTTAGCTTTCTTCCTTTCCGTATTGCCCAGGAAAAAGGATTCTACAAAAAACATGGCCTAAATGCGCAGCATGTGCGTATTCCGGGTGCCAACGTGGCAATATCGGCACTGGTCTCGGGCAACCTCGACTACGGGACGCATTATCAAGTCACGATGCTTTGGGGCGTACGGGGCCTCGGTACCAGAGCGATTTTCTCGACCGCATCGCGACAGATGTTCTCACTTGTCGTTCAGCCGGAGCTTCGATCAGTTTCAGATTTAAAAGGCAAAATAATCGGCATTCCTTCTGTGGGGTCGCTCGGACACAAGATCACGGTCCGTGTGCTTCGAAAATTGGGGATTGATCCCGAAAAGGATGTCCGGATGCTGGCTCTCGGTGGTGATACGAACCGATCACAGCAGCTACGTTTCAAAAATATCGACGCGACGATGATTAATCCACCGTTAAGTATCATGATGCGGAAAGAAGGTTTTAACCTGTTGCTGCAGGCCGGTGACTATGCAGATGTGCCACTGACAGGTTTGGGCACTACCACGAAGAAACTAAAAGAAAACTCTGAACAGGTAAAAAATCTGCTGCGGGCGCTCTATGAGGGACTCCGGTTCGTAAGAACGAATCGAAACGAAACAATCGATATATTCTCTCGCTGGTTGAGAATCGATAGTTCGCTGAGTGCCGAGACATATGATCTTGCGGTGAAGATGCTAAGCCCGGACGGCTCTATGAGTGATCAAAGTATCTTAGCGGCGATGGAAATATTCAGCGACAACCCTAAAGAACTGGAGAACGTGTCGTTAGCCAATGCCGCTGATTTTTCACTTTTACGCGCCGTGTTGAAAGAGTACCCCGGATAAATCGCGGGGGAGGAGTATTATGGATCTCAATAATTACACCGACTTTGTTCATACGGGACCAGGTACTGCAGCAGGTAGATTTATGCGGAAATTTTGGCAGCCTCTGTACGTTGCGAACGATCTCGCCCCAGGAACGGCGAAGCCCGTCAGGATAATGAGTGAAGACTTCACTTTGTACCGCGGCCAAAGTGGAAAACCTTATCTCATCGATTTTCGCTGTGCTCATCGGCAAACGCAGCTATCCGCGGGTTGGATAGAAGACGATTGTATCCGCTGTTTCTATCACGGTTGGAAATATGATGGATCAGGACAGTGTGTCGAAATTCCTGGAGAGCAGGAATCCCTTGCTGAGCAGGTGAAAATTCGAAGTTATCCAGTGCAGGAGTATCTAGGCTTGATCTTTGTTTATATTGGGGAGGGAGAGCCGCCTGCTATGCCTCGATACCCAGAGTGCGAGGGGCCAGGCATCCTCGATGCCTTAAGCAAAGGTATTTGGCCGTGCAACTATTTTTCTCAGCTCGATAATGCCGGCGATCCGATTCACATTCCCTATACCCACCGTGAGGCGCGCCGTCGAGTCGGCATTGAAACACCGGTGCGTCGGATGATTCCGGAGGAAACCGAATACGGCATAAAATATACAACGACTACTGCCAATGGCGATAAAATCGTACGCCATTTTTTTATGCCGAACATAATTCAGCTCATCACAAATCTTCGGCATGACGGAATTTTTCTGGACGATTCGCCTTCCGGCGGTGCTATCATGCCCAGACTTGTGTGGCAGGTCCCAATCGACGATCAAAACTTCGTCGCGTTTGTCGTCACTTATATTCCGCTAACAGGGGAAAAAGCAAAAAAGTTTCACGCGCTTCGACGGGAAATTCAGCACAAGGATGGTATAGCTCCGCAGGAAGTGGGAAACGCAATTTTGGCTGGAAAGCTGCGCATGACTGATGTGGTAACCTCCGATGTTTACAAACTTATTCAAATTGAAGATTACGTGGCGCAGGTAGGGCAGGGAGCAACACCAGATCATACTAAAGATCGACTATGCCGAAATGATATTGCAATCGTATTGCTCCGTAAAATTTGGGAGCGGGAACTTCGCGCGTTGGTGGAAAACCGGCCGCTGAAAGTATGGAGTACATCAGATGGCTTTAACATGATGGCACAAATCTAGGTGTGATATCTTTGAGGCCGCCGTGTATGAATATTGTGGCTACCCTGTGTGTTGAAATGTGCGCTTTAGCCGCTTCGATCTCCTACAGATAGTATGTGATGCCGAGGTTTGTCTCAACGTTGTGGTCGGGACTTTGCGGGTCTATTTTGAGTCCGGCCCGGTCGCATTCACCCGGATATCGATACACATAGCGACTGTAGTGCCACAAAGTCCGCGTACGGCAAGGACGAAAATTGTCATGGCGGATTCGCGGGGAAAAAACCCCCGCAGGGACCCTAATTGTTCCCTTCTCAATGCGCAGAAAAGAGTCCTCCCAGGCACGCGCGTCGCGGTTTCTCTCGGTAGCAGCCTCAGAGTTCCAAGTTGACAGGGCTCTACTATCCATGCGATAGAGTCCGCACGCATCAGGAGTGACCTTAAGGGCCCGGCAACCGAGCAGGAGACGCTACGGTGCTTGAGCGGATAATCGCTCGATGTGCGGAACAAATGTTCCGAAACGGAGTCTTCGAAAACAAACCGCCCTCGATGCTTGGGCGGTTTTTTTATTTTAAGCTCCTGTGCATCCAGATCCATTAGAGGAGATGTATCAATGCAAACGCTGCCCCAAGACTTGCTGGATTTGATCGACACGCTCCAGGATTCGCTCGTTGAGGAATACTTTGGGTTTGTGTCACACGATATTGATGATCTCGGGCTGCCAACTGGATGCCGAGCGCAATTAATTGCGCTGCGTGACATCATGCATAAACTCGGCCCCGCAACGCAGATTTTGGCGAACTCAACGTGCGATGAAATCGACCGCCTCGAAGAGGCAATTGAAATGTATTTACAAGTCGTAATCGATGCTTAGGTTCGTGGCTTACGCATCGGCCACAGATTTGATCCTGAATCAATCGCCCCCTGGTAGAAGTATTGAGAACGATAGCGACTAATAGTCTCGGCTCGGAGATCGAAATCCTTTCGCCTCGCCAAAAACTAGAGCTCGATAGTCGGTGTACCCGACCTACTGATTGGCCGTTAGTTTTGTCTAACCGTTTCGGAGATCAATGGATTGGAAGCGTATTTCCAGGATGTTTTCCATCACTGAATTGTTCTGAAACTAGGCAAGCACAAGCAGCAAATTTTCACATTGCGGATCTCACGCGCGACGCGTTCTGTTTTATGTCATGAATGAAGCCAAGATTTTTTATTGTCACTCAGCGGGCATTCGGTTCAATAGAGTGAAGCCAATGCCGAGGGAACGGGGAAAGTTTTGGGGGCATCGGTATTTTTTTGTTGATAGATTTACTTATTTATTAAATATTTATAAGAGTAAATCGATTTCCCCCGCCTCCACCATTCGACTCGCAAAGAACAATTGAAGAGCCTCTGATTCCCAAGTCCTCGTCGACATAAGGCGCCCGGGAGCCGCAAGCAAAAGATTTGCATCTCGTATTCGCGTCAACTTAGTGGAGACCAAATCAACGACGTCGGCGCGGTCGTCCAGATCGAAGCTTCGCGCTCCGCGAGGCTTCAATCCACGGGGTCATTGCCCGACCTGCGACGGAGTATTTAGCCAACGCTTAAAGAAAAAAGGATTTCCGATTCTAGCAGAGCTTTACCGAGCGAATATTCCCACGGTGAGCTCGACGGTTATGGTCCTTAATTCCTATCTCCAGACCAATACGGCTCTTGTGGAGGATCTTCTAAAGGCGGTTATCGAGGGCGCGGTGTTCAGTCTTTCGCCCGAGAACAAGCCTGTTGTACTGCGGACCATCATGAAGCGGCTGAAGATCACGGATGCGCGGGGTGCGGAGGAAGGTTACGACGGCGTTATCAAAACGACGGATTTAAAACCTTACCCTTCGGTCGAGGGGCTGCGTAATATGCAGCACTTCATGAAAAGCCAAAATCCGCTGGTAGCAAATGTTAACGTTGAAAATATGATCGATAACCGGTTGGTGCGAAAGCTTGATGATAGCGGCTTTATCAATGAAATGAGGAATCTATCGACTACGGTAGTCCACGCAAGAGTTGCTGTGCGGCCTACGTCCATGTCCCGCGGGGCCCCGCAATTTTTCTCAATCCGAAGACAAAGAACATGAAATAAACCGAGGAATGTCTCACCCGGACAGTACCTCTGCGGCGATTCCTAGCTGATGCCCAGCAGCGCTATTAAAACGCCGGAACTATAATTCAATGGCGCAGAGCCGGCGTGGTCACGGCAGATGAAAACGGTCGAGTGCAAAAATTCCTGATGACGGATCAAGTCTAGAAGAGCGACTCGCAGAACAGTGGAAGAAGATATCGGTTGAAGCCGTCCGACCGCGTTTCTGTCCACACTGAGTCTTATATTGGTAGGCGATTCCACGGGTATTGAAATAGAAGTGAGGCGCCTCCGCTGGCGGGTTGAGTCAACTGCGGTTGCTGGATAATATCGAAAAGCGGTGGAATGCGTCACTTCCCGACGTACAAAAAGCCCGGACTGTCGGACAGAAATGAATTACTGCCGCACGCCAGGCTCTCAGCTCGCCGATCCGTATTTTTGACCTGAATGTGAAAACGCTGCTATTGATCACCCGAATGCCGGTGTGGGGCTGTTCATTTTGGGGTCAGGATGCCTAGGAGTTTTGGTTCTGGAACCTGAACCCTCGCAAGACACTCAAGTGCTTATCGCCGGAGGCGGACCGGTGGGTTTAACCCTTGCGCTTGAACTGGGTTGGCACAACATTCGGTGTGTGCTGGTCGAACAGAGGGAAGAATTCGACGGTAACCCAAAAGCTAAAACCGTGCACCAGCGCACGCTCGAGCTGTTTCGCCGCTGGGGGCGAGACATTCCGAAGAAATTGCGCGCGGCGGCCCCACTGGGGGCGGATTTTCCGGCGCACATTCTTTATATCACCCGACTGACCGGGGAGCTCATTGCCGCACTCCGCAATGCGCTACCGGCGGACTCCGGAAACCAGTTCAGTCCGGAGCGGACGATGCGCATTCCGCAAT
>Ga0070659_100003941_pt1 | contig 10559 bp, 10 predicted proteins | sample KBSC23metaG_FD_64666 | JGI IMG/M metagenome (GOLD analysis project Ga0070659, IMG submission 64666) | Corn rhizosphere microbial communities from Kellogg Biological Station, Michigan, USA - KBS C2-3 metaG | ecosystem: Host-associated > Plants > Roots > Rhizosphere > Soil ...
GGCTGCCCGCGCCCGCTCCACCACCACCGCCGGGTGCGCCCACTGCACCACCCGCACCCGGTGCACCTGGCGTGCCCGTGCCCGGTGCGCCCACACCGGGGCTGCCGGACCCGCCGCCCATGGCGTTGCCGGCAGGCGGGGCGGGCATCGCCGGGCCGGTGGAATCGTTCGCGTTGCCGCCGTATCCGCCGCTCGAAGACGACGTGCTGCCAGATCGCCGTTGCGTACTGGCTGCGTTGCGGCTGCGCGAGGCATCGCGGCCGCCATTGGCCCCAGTACCGGTTGCCGTTGCGCCGGTGGCCGTGGAATCGGTGGCGGTTGCGCCGGCAGGCGGCATACCGCTGCCATCGACCGTACTGTTAGATCGTGCGCCCGCCGCCTGGGCATGCGCCGCGCCGCACCCCGCGGCAAGCGCCAGCGCGATCACAAGAAAAGATGCACGTGGATACGTCATGAAGGGCTCCTCGGAAGTTTGAAAACGACCCCGAGAGGTCAGCAAAGCCCATTCCGCCGTCACGCGCCCACGGCGTCAAGAACGGTATATGCAGGGATATTTGCGTGGCGCCCTGCGTCAAAATGCAGATGTCCGCACGCGGCCTATACATTCAGTCGTGTATGTATAATCGGCCGCACCCGGCGCCCCGTGCGCCGGCCCGACGATGGAGTTGTTCAACGTGAAATTCCCCTTCCCGCTGCCGCAGTCGTGGCGCGCGGCCCTGCCCGGGCTGGCGCCGGACCCTGCAGCGGGCGACACCCCTGACACCCAGGCCGCCCCGGTCGCTCAGCCCCTGCCCGGCGATCCTGACGCGTGGATCGCCTGCGAGCATTGCGACACCCTGCATCGCCACGAAGTCATCGCGTTGGATGAAGAGGCACATTGCACGCGCTGCGGCGTCAAGCTCTATCGCAACCAGAGCGAGCGGCTTTCCGTGCTGCTGCCGCTGGTGGTGACGGGCATCATCGTCTACGTGGTCGCCAACATCTTCCCGATTGCCGAGATGAACGGCGGCGGCAACCGCCACGCCACGACGCTGTGGGGCGCCATCACGGCTTTGTACGACTACGACATGCTCTTCGCCGCTGTGCTGGTGGCGCTCACCACGGTCTTCTTCCCGCTGATGTACATGTCGGTGCTGGCGCCGCTGCTGATCGCGCGGCTGCGCGGGCGGCAGCATCCGGCGGCCGCGCTGGTGCTGCGCGCGGCGGCGTTGATCCGCCCGTGGGCCATGGTCGAAATCTTCATGCTGGGCGTGGTGGTGGCGCTCATCAAGGTGGCGCGCATGGTGTCGCTGGAAGCCGATGCGGGCCTGTGGGCGTTTGCCGCGCTCACGGTGTTCCTCACGGTGGCGTTGTCGATTGACTTGCGCCCGTTCTGGCGCGAGATCGGGTTGACGCTGCCACCGGGCTCCGAAGTCGATGCACCGACCGGCCTGGACGTCACCGCCCGCCCCGGCGAAGCGGCCAACGGCAAGGGCGGCGAGGACAGCGAACACCGCAAGGACCGCACATGAGCAGCGCCGCGACCACCTCATCCGCCAAACCAACCGAGCCGGCCCGCCCGCTGCGCGCCGCCGCGCACGGCCTGGTGAGCTGCGAGCGCTGCGGCCTGCTGGCGCGCATGCCGCAGGCAGAAGCCGCCACGCAAGCCGTACTCACGCACGAAGACGCGCCCGACACCACCACGGCCGCCCCCGTCTGCCCGCGCTGCCTGTCGCCCATGCATGTGCGCAAGCCCGACAGCCTCGCGCGCTGCTGGGCGCTGTTAATTGCCGCCGCGGCCATGTACCTGCCCGCCAACCTGCTGCCCGTGATGATTACCGAGACACTGCTCGGCACGCAGCAGGACACCATCATGAGCGGCATCGTCTATCTGTGGACGTCGGGCTCATGGCACCTGGCCGTCATCGTGTTCATCGCGAGCTTCTTTGTGCCGCTGGCCAAGCTCGGCATCCTGGCGGTGCTGTGCCTGTCGGTGCAGCAACGCTGGCGCTGGAACCCGCGCATGCGCACGCGCCTGTACGTGATCGTCGAGGCGATCGGCCGCTGGTCGATGCTCGACGTGTTTGTGGTGACGCTGCTCGCAGGCCTCGTGCATCTGTCGACGCTGGCCGTCATCAAACCCGGCCCTGGGGTCGGACCGTTTGCCGCCGTGGTGGTGCTGACCATGTTCGCCGCCCGCTGTTTTGATTCCCGCCTGATCTGGGACGCCATTGACGAGCCCGATCCCGAAGAGACCGATGCATGACCGATCCAATCGATAACGAAACCGTCCCGGCGCCGCGCCGCATGAAGCGCAAGCGCTGGTTGCCCTCGCTGATCTGGCTGGTGCCGATCGTCGCGCTTGCGGTGGGCGCCACGCTCATGGCCCGCGTGATCCTGGAGCGCGGTGCGCAGATCACGGTCACCTTCAGCTCGGCCGAGGGCATCGAAGCCGGCAAGACCCGCGTGAAGTACAAGAGCGTCGACATCGGCGTGGTCAAGGCGGTGGGCCTCACGGAAGACCGCTCCGGCGCCGTGGTGCTGATCGAGCTGACCCATGACGGCAAGGCCTTCGCAGCATCGGACACGCGCTTCTGGGTGGTGCGTCCGCGCGTGGCGGCAGGCAGTATCTCGGGGCTGGGTACGCTGCTCTCCGGCGCCTACATCGGCGTGGACGGCGGACGCTCACACGAGAAGAAATCCACCTTCAAGGGCCTCGACACGCCACCGGCCATCTACGCCGACGCCCCGGGCAAGCAGTTCAAGCTGCACGCGCCGGACATCGGTTCGCTCGACATCGGCTCGCCGGTGTACTTCCGCCGCGTACGCGTGGGCCAGGTCACCGCTTACGACATCGACACCGACGGCAAGGGCGTGACGCTGCAGATCTTCGTGAACGCGCCGTTCGACAAGTTCATCGCGCGCGGCACCCGCTTCTGGAACGCCAGCGGCATCGACCTGAAACTCGACGCCAATGGGCTGAAGGTCGACACGCAGTCGCTGTTGACGGTGGTGCTGGGCGGCATTGCCTTCCAGACGCCGGAGGAGGCCGATCACGACCCGGCACCGTCCGAGGCCGAATTCCCGCTGGTGCGCAACGAAGCCATGGCGCTGAAGGACCCCGAGCACATCTCGCAGACCGTGGTGATGTACTTCCACCGCTCACTGCGTGGCCTGACGGTCGGTGCACCGGTGGAGTTCAAGGGCATCAACGTGGGCGAGATCAAGTCGATCGGCATCCACTACAGCAAGAAGCGCCACGAGTTCGTGCTGCCGGTGGTGGCGACGCTCTACCCGACGCGCTTCGGCATGGACATTCGCGACGACAACAACGAGCACGCCGCCGAAGATGTCCGCACGCAGTTCGACGTGCTGGTCAAGAACGGCATGCGCGCGCAATTGAAGAGCGCCAGCCTGCTCACCGGCCAGCAATTCGTGAACCTTGACTTCGTCGACTCGGCCGAGCGCGAGAAGACCCCGCCGCGCTTCGGCCTGCGCGACCGCGATGGCGCCTACATCTTCCCAACCGCCGACAACCCGACCGACGATATCGAAGCGCAGATTGCCGGCATTGTGAAGAAGCTCAACAAGGTGCCGTTCGAGCAGATCGGCCAGGACATCCACCGCATGCTGGGCTCGCTGGACGCCACGCTCAAGCAAACCGAGCAACTGGCCAAGACGGTGAACAGCGATCTGGCCCCGCAGATGAGGGAAACGCTGGCCGAGGCGCGCCGCACATTGGAAAGCGCCCGCAGCGTGTTCTCCGAAGATGCACCGCTGCAGAACAACGCACGCGACACGCTGGATCAGGTCGCCAAGGCCGCCGCGTCCGTGCGCGTCCTGACCGACTACCTGCAAACGCACCCCGAAGCCCTGATCCGGGGCAAGTCAAAGGACGCGCCATGATGCCGATGCAATTGACGATGCTGTCTTCTTCTCTTCGACTGGCCCGCGCGGCCACAGTCCTTGCCGCTGCCGCGATGGTCGCAGCGTGCGCCTCGCCCGAGCCAACGCTCCATACGCTGTCGGTGCGCCCCGAGGCGACGGACGCGGGCCGCTTCCAGCGTGCCTTCCGACTCTCTGGCGTGCGTGTGCCCGAACGCCTGGACAAGCCGCAGATCGTGCTGCGCACCTCCGACAGCGAGGTGGTGGCACTCGAGCAGCAGCGCTGGGCCGCACCGTTCGGCTCGGAGCTGCGCGATGCGCTGTCGGCTGATTTGGCGAGAACGCTGTCTGCCATCGACGTGGGCAGTGGCACGGCGCCCGCGGGCGTACCGCTCTACCGCATCGGCGCCGAAATGCGCAGCTACGATGCGCGGCCCGGCCAGGGGGTGACGGCGCTGGTGACGTGGCGCGTGTCGGGGGATGCGGCCACGCAAGGTGCAACGCCGACCCTCACCTGCCAGACCACGCTCAGCCTGCCGGTGGATGGGCAGCCTGTGAGTGCGAACGCCAATGCGGGTGTGGATGCGGTGGTGTCATCCACGCAGCGTCTTGTGCAGCAGTGGTCGCAACAGATTGCGCAGAGCGCGCAGGGGCTTGAATCGCCCTCTGCCGTGCCGGCGTGGTGCCGCTAGACGCTGGGCGCCAGGCGGATCAGATCAATCCGATCCGCTCTCTGACAGTTGCCGTGTGAGCCGGCCGAGCGTGGCCAGCGCGGCTTCCAGATCGGCCGAGGGCGGCAGCCCGAAGCAGATGCGGAAGTAGTGATCGAAGCGGTTCAGGTTCGAGAACATCATCCCCGGCGCAATGCGGATACCCTGCGCCAGCGCCGCGTCGAACAGCGCCATCGACGAAACGTTGGCCGACAGTTCCACCCACATCGCCACCCCGCCCGACGGCACCGACAACCGCGTGCCGGCCGGGAAGCACGCCGCGATCGACTCCGCCATGCGCTCGCGCTGCTCACGCAGCGTCTGGCGCAGCGTGCGCAGATGCCGGTCGTAGGCACCCGACGCAATGAAGCGCCCAGCCAGCACCTGCGGCCACGAATCGTTCGGCCGCGATTGCGCGAACTTCAGCATCTGTACACGCTCGTGCCAGCGCCCTGCGGCCATCCAGCCCAGGCGCAAACCGGGGGCGAACGTCTTCCTCAATGACGCGCAATAAATCACGTTGCCCGTGCGGTCCCATGCCTTGATCGCCTTCAGCGGTGTGGGGCTGTCGGCGAGCGGGCTATAGGTATCGTCTTCGATCAGGGCGATGTCGTGGGCCTCGCAAAAGGCCGCCATGCGCCGCTTGGCGGTGTCGGGCATGATGCTGCCCAGCGGATTCTGCAGGTTGGGCACCACCACCGCGGCGCGGATGTTGCCGTAGGCCTGCACCGCCATCTCCAGCGCTTCAAGCGACATGCCCGTGCGCGGGCTGGTCGGAATTTCCACCGCGCGCATGCCCAGGCTTTCCAGCACCTGCAGCAGCCCATAGTAGGTGGGCGATTCCACGGCCACCGTATCGCCCGGCTGCGCAACGGCGCGCAGTGCCAGGTTAACCGCCTCGATACAGCCGTGCGTGATCACGACGTCGTCGGGCGCAAGCTGGATGCCAATGTCGAGCATACGGCGCACCACGGCGGTCTGTAATTCCGGATGCCCGTTGGGTTTGACGGCCTCCGTGAGCAGCAGCGGATACTGGCGTAGCACCTGCGAGGCGATCCGGTTGAGTGCAGCCGACGGATACAGCGTCGCTGCCCCGCTCGCCCCCGACAGATCGATGTGCACGTTGGCCTGCTGCCCGCGTGCCACGATGGCCGATATGCGCGCATGCACACCCACATACGCAGCCGGGTCGGGCGTGGCCACCTCCGGCTCCTTCACCGGCGCCAGCAAGGCGCGGCGCGGCTGGCGTACGAAATAGCCGGAGCGCTCGCGCGCTTCGAGCCAGCCCTCCGCCTCCAGATGCCGGCACACCTGCAGCGCGGTCGACAGGCTGACCGCATGTGTGCGCATCAGCGCGCGTACCGACGGCATGCGCTCGCCCGGCGCCAGCACCCCGCTGCGGATCGCGCCGAGGTAGTGATCGGCAAGCGTCCGATACAGCGGCTGCGCGGGCGGTGGGGTCAACTCGACGACGGACATGGCGGGCGGGCGAGGGTGCAGCAGGGTGGGGTCTCCGACACATCATGCCGACGGGGCCGTCACCGCAACAGATACAGACAACGCGAAACTGTACCGTAACAGATTGCCAGGATGGCTCGGTTGTTGCGCTGCACATTGCGGGCTCTGTGTCTGTTGGCGTTGTGGCCACCTGCCTACGCTGGAGTCATGTTCAGGAGATCGACATGACTGCAACGACACCCTCACCCCAACCCGAATGGCTGGCACTTGGCGGCGGACAGATGGGCCTGCACTGGCTGACGGCCGGGACCACGCTGATCGCGCTGGAAGGCGGCTTGCGGCTCGAACCGCCGGCGCGCTGGATTGCCGGTACGCAATACACGCTCAGCGCCGGGCACGTATATGTGCTCGAAACGTCCGGCTGGTGGCGCCTGCATGCCGATGCCCGCAACGGTGCGTATGTGCGCCTTGTCACACTGGCGGGCGGGGGGTCGGCAGGCAGCGGGCAGCATGCGCGGCCGTCCATATGGCGCTGGTTGGTAAACGCGATTCAGCCGCGCCAGACCTCACGCGGCTGAATTAAAGGCGATGGTTGAAGACGATCGCGGGCGCAGCACCCTAGCGGCGCTCGCCCGGTTTGGGTTGCGGCATGCGCGGGCGCTTGCCGTCGTCCGAACGGATCGATGCATTCTCGAAGTCGCCCGGATCTTCTTCACCCACGCCACTTTCGCTGGGGATGGCGGGCACAACCGGCCGCGCAGCCGCGTCACCTTGCGGTGCTTTGGGATTGCGGCGGGCCTTCTCACCATGCCCAGGTTGCTTTGTGACGCTCATGGCTGCTTGCGGCTGTTCTGATGCTGCCCCAGACGCTGCTGGTTTTGCGGCATCTGCCCCTCTTGCGCGGCGGCGCGGCCGTCTTCAGCGGGCACCGGCGCCGGGCGCTTGGCCGATTGCTCCGTGCCGTGCTGCATTGGGGTGCGCTCGGCGCGGTCGGATTCGGCTCGCTCCTTGGCAGCGCCACGTTCCGGTTGCGCTTCCGGTTTCCGTTCGCTTGTCCGTTCGCTCTTCCTGTCCTCCTTCCGGTCCGCCTTCCGATCCTCCTTCTGGTTCCCCGGTTGGGCAGCAGGCTTGTGCTGTTGCTGTGCATGGTGCTTCATCGTCAGACTCCTGTCGGTTACGGACAACTTGCCCGTCATCCAATGCGACGCAACCAACGTGCCGCCGCAACAGTGCAAGCCGGCGCGCTTGTCCATGGGTATCCGCCTTGCTGCACCAGCAGTGTCGCGCGACCGCGCGCAACAAGCACGCATGGAGATTCCACATGGCAACCAGCAACCTCTATCGCACTGGAGAAGCACCGGCGCAGACCGGCAAAGGCCACGGCACCGACGCACTCGGCCCTTCCGACAGCTCCGACTCGGGCAGCGACGTGGTCGGCGGGCCCGGCCTGGGCAGCGACGTCGAAGACCGCTTTGAGGAGGACCCCGCCGTCCACCCGCACGGCAACGCGGCTAACCGCACCGCCGGCGCCGACTTGGGTGACGTCAACCTCGACAGCGACACCGATTCCACCGGCACGGGCGAACGCCGTGCTGCGGGGCACGAACCCGTCATACGCGAAGGCGGCGACCTGATGCCCGACACCGTTCGCGACCTGCGCGACCCCAACGCCGAAATGCCCCTCGACGACGAAACGTTTGAACACGCCACTGGCCTGGCCGGCGAAAACGATGACGCCGACGCGCCCGACGCCGTCGACCTGGATGAAGCGCCGATCGATCCGAAGCCAGGCAGCCGCGATGTGCCGGTGCACTCGCCCACGGGCGGCGGCACGGATTGGTCCGACAACATGCGTCGCAGCCGTCCCACGTACAAGGGCAAACGCGTGCCGGGCCAGCATCGCGGCTGAGGTGAAGCCGACGATTCACGACGCGCCCTGCACGCGAAGACGGTCGCGTCTAGACTGGCGGCGGACGGCGTGCGCTCTGACGAGCCCGCGCCGGCCCGCCGCGCCCACGTTTGGGCGCCCATCACCGTCCCCCGCCATGATCCGTCTACGTTTTTCTGCTCACGCCACGGTGCTCGCAGCTGCGGCTATCGTCGCCTTCCCGTTGGCATCGTCCGCGCAAAATGCGCCTGCCCCCGCCCGCGTGCGCGCCACCGTCAATGCCGTGCACGGCAACGCCGTTGACGTGACCGACACCGCCGGCAACAAGGCCACCGTGGCCCTGCCTGCCGATCTCAATGTGACCGAAGTCGCGCCGATCGAGCCATCGGCCATCAAAGCCGGCAGCTACATCGGCACGGCCGCCGTCAAGCAGCCGGACGGCACGCTGCGGGCGCTGGAAGTGCACGTGTTTCCCGAAGCCATGCGCGGCACCGGCGATGGCCATCGCCCATACGACCTGGGCGCAAACAGCACCATGACCAACGGCACCGTCGAACAGGCAGGTGCTGTCATGGACGCAAAAGCGGGCACGCAAGGCCGCACGCTGTCGGTCAAATACAAGGATGGGGAACAGCGCATCGTGGTGCCGCCGGAAGTGCCGATCGTCACCTTCGCACCAGGCCGGCGCGATGCGCTGAAGACCGGCGCGCACGTCGTCATGTTCGTACGCGCCGATGCGCAAGGCGCGCTGACCGCGCAGCGCGTGCTGGTCGGCAAGGACGGTATGGTCCCGCCGATGTGATGCGCTGATGTGACGAACGACTGGGCCAGCCTCGCGCTGGCCCAACTTGCTTAGAAGGGCTTGCTGACAGACAACAGGAACGTCCGTCGCGGCGCAAACTGCGGCGCCCCCACACCGATGCCCGTGCCGTCGCGCAACTGGTAGCTGCGGTCGAAGATATTCAGCACGGTCAGGCGCGTCTTGAGCTTGCCGAGCGTCGGCAGGTTGAAGTCGCGCGCGGCGCCCACGTTCATCTGCCAGTAGGCCGGCAGGTGGTCGGTGTTGGCAAAGCCGTTGCGCAGGCCAGTGCCGAACAGCACATCGGTCGTGTATGTCGTACCCGAGTACAGATACGACGCGCCGGCCGACGCAGTCAGGCGCTGATCGTGATCCAGATTGACCCAGTGGCTGTTGATGTAGGCCAGCTCGTCTGCGCCAAAGTTGAACTGGCCCGTCTCGATGCCCTTGCCCTGCGCACGCGACACCGCCACGTTCAGGTACGCACCGAAGTTACCGTTGCGATAGTTGGCACTGCCTTCCAGCCCGTAGATGCGGCCACGCTGGTAGTTGAACGCCGAGTACAGCAGCGCGTTGCCGAACTGGCCTTCGTCCTGCAGATGGCGCACGTCGCGGTAATACGCATCCAGGCCCAGCGTGAGGTGCGGCGTGAGCTGGTGCGAGACGCCCAAGTCAAAGTAGTTCGAACGCTCAGACTTGACGGCCGTGTTGGCGTCTGACGGCAGCGCGTTGGTCGTGCCGGCAAAAGCTTGCACCGACGTGGTATCGAACTTCTCGGTCGGCGGCGGCGTGAAGTAACGCGCGTAGCCGGCATGCACGCGAGTGCGTGGCGTCAGGTCATAGGTCAGGCCCAGGCGCGGGCTCAACTGCTGCTCGCTGACGATGGTGTTGACGTGGTCATAGCGCGCGCCGTAGTTGACGGTGAGCTTGTCGGTGGGCTTCCACTCGTCCTGCAGGTACACGCCCATGGTCGTGCCGCTGCCACTGTGGTTGTCGACGATGGTGAACGGCGTGGTGCTGGTCTGCGCGCCGGTGTCGTCGGCGGGGAACACGCTGGCGGTGTTGTTGGCCACGTAGCGCTCGCGCTGCGCGAACACGCCGGCGCGCAGCGTGTGCTTGTCGTTGAGCTTGTAGCTTGCGTCGCCCTGTACGCCGTAGGCCTCGTTGCGGCGCGTGATGTCGGCGGCCACGCCGTTGTAGACCAGATCGCCCACCGGATCGGGCATGTAATCAATGCGGCTGGAACGGCGGAACAGCGACACCTGGTAGTCCAGCTTGGGCGACACCTTCTGCTGATACGTCAGGATCTGGAAGTCGGTCTTCTCGCGCTGGTTGGCGTTGAGCGCCTCCGACGCCGGCGGCACCACACCGCCCAGCGTGAACTTCGGCTCAAGGCCGGGCCGCGTCGGAATCTGGAAGCGGCCATTGGACGAGCCGAACATGAAGCTCACGCGGCTGTCGTTGTCCAGCAAGTACGAGAGCATGCCGAACGACTTGTTCTGCGTGGTGTGGTCGTGCGTGGCGTTGCGGTTGCCTGTGGGGTTCTCGATGCCGAGGTTGTTCTCGGTGAACACGCCCGACAGGTAATAGCTGAAGCGGTCTTTCGTGCCCTGGATCTGTGCGTTGACCTCGTGCGTGGCATTGCTGCCGAGCACGGTGCCGATCTCGCCGCCGAAGGCCTTGGGCTCGCCATCCTCATCAGTGGACGCACCCTTGGTGGTGATGTCGACAATGCCGGCGGTGCGATAGCCGTACTGCGCCGGCAGCGCGCCGGTCAGCACGTTGATCTGGTTGGCGAAACGCGTGTCGAGCATCTGTCCGAAACCGCTGATGGGCTCGG
>Ga0070659_100003950_pt1 | contig 10549 bp, 6 predicted proteins | sample KBSC23metaG_FD_64666 | JGI IMG/M metagenome (GOLD analysis project Ga0070659, IMG submission 64666) | Corn rhizosphere microbial communities from Kellogg Biological Station, Michigan, USA - KBS C2-3 metaG | ecosystem: Host-associated > Plants > Roots > Rhizosphere > Soil ...
TCGCGCAGCATCGCGCCGATCTTGTCCGGACTGTCCTTCAGGCCCGCGAAGCGTTTCGACCGCGTGTGCAACGGGCCCGGACCGCCGCCGAACGACTCGAGCGACGCGCTCCAGCGCAGGATCCACTCGGGGCGGCAATCGGCGATCGTGCGCAGCTGGCGTACTTCGATGGGTGCGGCGCCGTCGTCGATGTCGCGTCCGAGGATCGCGCCGACCTGCTCCCGGTGCGCGCGCCAGTTGCCGAACAGGCGGGCCACGTCGTGGTACGCGGTGTCCAGCATGCGGTAGGCGTAGATGCGGTTCGGGCTGCACGGGCGGCCACAGGCGGCCTGGTAATTGTCGGCGTCGACGCGGTCGCGCAGCACGGCGTACATATCGTTCACCTTCTTGCGCAGCAGGGCGTCGCCCGCGGACTCCGTCGCGATTGCGACGCACAATGCGTCCCAGTCGGCCGGCCGCGCGCGCAATTCCACGACGAGGGCCACGGCCAGCTCGTACACGGTGTCGCCGTAGCCGTTGCCGGCCGCGCGGGCGCGTGCGCCATGGCGCTGGGCGAGCAACAGCGCGGCCATACGGTCGACGTAGTCTTCCAGGGCGTCGGGACCGGGGCGCAAGGCGTCAGCGCCGCGCAGCGCGGCGAGCGAGCACTGTCCCAGCAGCTTGCGCACTTCCTCCCACCCCGGTTCCTGGTACCGGGTTCCCGGCAAACGCATAAATCCTCTTCGATGGTCGGTCCACAATGACAGGACCGTAACAGATCATGCCATAGAAACACATCGCCGAGGCGCGCAGCTGAGTGGCAATCACCCCTCAATTCGGCGCGTTGGCGGCGCTGCGCCGGGCCACCGCCTCCAGCACGGCGGCGGCAACGGGGGCCGCATGCTCGCCGCCCGTCGCTTCCGAGCGGCTGACGAAGACGGCGACGGCCAGCCGGTGGTCCTGCCCCGGCACGCTGTGCGGCTCCAGCCAGCCCGCGAACCAGACGGTGGCCCGAGTGCCGTCGCCGGTCGGCGCCGTCCCCGTCTTGCCCGACAGGCCGCGCCGGATGCCGGCCAGCGCCGGCGCGCGGAACGCGGGGGATGCCGTGCCGACGTCGACGACGCCCTTCATGCCGGCGCGGATGCGGTCCAGGCGCACGTCCAGCGCCGGCCCCGCTGACGGCGCGGCCGCCCTGCCGTCCAGTTCCGCCAGCAGATGCGGGGCGATCACCCGGCCCTGCCCGACGGCGCCCGCCACGAGCGCCATCTGCAGCGGCGTCGCCTGCATGCGCAGCCCGATCGCCATCTGGCGCAGTTCGTGGCGCGTGTGGACAGGGTCGATGGCGGCCGGCGTGGCTTGCAGGGCGTCCCACGCCGACCACGGATAATCCGCCGGCAGCAGGCCCCCGTCGAGCCGCAGCGCCGTGCCGAAGCCGAGCCGGCGCGCCATCGCGACGGTGGGGCGCACCGCATCAAGCGCGCCCGGCTCCAGCGGCTGCAAGTCCGGCGCGCCGCCGTCCGGCCGGCCGAGCAGGCTCTTGTCGGACAGCTCCCCGGTCCACGCGAACCACGTGTTCAGGCTGTACGTCAGCGCTTGCGCGAGGCCCAGGCGGCCATCCTGCGCGCGCCGGTCCAGGCCCTGGTCGCGGAAATTCGTGATGCGGGCGCGCCCGTCGACGGGGTACGTCGCCGCGTCGGTGCGGAACGCGAAGCCGCGCGCCGCGGCCTGCGCATTGATGGCGGCCAGCGGCAAGCCGTCGAGCAAGGCATCGAGCTGGCGGTCGGATTGCGCCGCCCGTTCCAGGCCGAGGGCGCTGACGATCTTGAAGGTCGATCCCGGCGCCCGTTCCGCGCCGCCGTCGTGCTGCCAGGCCGGGAGGCGCAACGGGCTCGCGGCCGGGTCGATGCGGTCGGCATCGCGCGCCTCGCGCCAGTTGCTGGAGTCCACGGCGGGCATGCCCGCGCCGGCCGCCGCGAGGATGGCGCCGGTCTCCGTGTCCAGCAGTACGACGCCGGCCTGGCGCCCGTCCGGCGCCGCCGCGCCGCCGCTGCACGCGCTGCCGTCCCAGTGGCCGCGGCGCATGGCGATGCAGTCGAGCGCCGCCTGCGCCGTGGCTTGCAGACCGAGGTCCAGCGTCAGCCGCGCCGCGTGACCGGTGCCCGGCAGCCGGCCCAGCATCGCCGCCACACTGCCGGCCTGGTTGGCGCGCACGCCCAGCAATGTGGCGAGACCGCCGACACGCGCAGCGTCCGTCGGGACGCCGTCACGCCACAGCGGCACGCCGGCGCGGTCGGCCAGCACGACGTCGGCCAGCGGCGCCGCCGGCCGCGTCGTGGACGGGCCCAATGCCTGCCACGCGAGCCGGCCGTCGCGTACGACGAGGTGGCGGTAGCGCGCGTCGCCCGGCGTCGCGAGTGCGTCGGTGCTCAGCGGCGCCGCGTCCAGCACGATCTCCGGCGCGGCGCGGTCGGGCAGCAGCTCGAGGATTTGCACCTCGTCCGCGGCGCGGCATGCGCGGCCATCGCAGGCAGGCTGCGGTGCGCGGACGAGCTGCGCGCCGCTCACGTGCTGCACACGTCCCGCGACCATGAGTTTGATCGTGGTCCCGTCCCGCAGCGGCGCCGCGAGGCGCACGTGCAGCCGCGCGGCGGCGCCGGCGTCCGGCCACGCACCGATGCGCTGCCACGGCGCCCAGCCCTGCGGCAGGCGGGCGAACAGCCGGGCGCCGGCGGGCGGCATGTCGTCCGCCAGCGGCAGGGGCGCCGTGGCACCGTCGAGCAGCGCCTCCGCGCGCCATGTGCCCGCGGTGCCGACGGCGACGCGCCACGCGAGCAGGCGGCGCTCGGCATTGAAGATGCGGACCTGCTCGCGCACGAAATCGCCGTCGGCGCGACGGTACAGGCGTTCGAGCAGGCGCAGCGTGTCGCCGTCGAGCACGACGCCATCCCACGGCGTCTTGCCGGCCGCGCGCCAGGCGGCGAGGTCCGGCGGGGCCAGCTCGGCCAGGCCGTCGGCGCCCAGGCGCACGAGGCCCCGTGCCTGCAACTGGCCGAACAGCTGCTCGTCTTCCAGCGCGGGCGCCGCGGCGGCCGGCACGCGGTAGTCGCCGGGTGCCAGCGACGCCTCGACGCTCGGGCCCTGCGCCGGCAGCGCGACGACGAGCGCGCGCGGCGCGGGCGCGGGACGGTACAGCTGCACCGCGAGTTCGCCCGCGGCCGGACACGCTGCAGCCGGCCGGCGCACGAGGCGCAGCGCACCGCCGGGCCACGTCAGCCAGCCTTCGCCGCGCAGCGTTGCCGCGCCGGCACCCGGCACCGATTGCCCTGCGCCCGCGGACGTCCAGCGCGCGTCACCGTCCCAGCGCACGCCGAGGTCCGACACAACCCGGCCGTCGATGCGCACGCGCGGCATCGCCTGCTCGGCCAGCAATACATTGCGCGGCGCGTCCAGGCGCGCCACATCGGCGAACGGCCAGCCGATGCGCAGCGGCAGCAGACGGTCCGGCCGCGCGCGGTCCGCGAGCTGGTCGCACAAGTCGATGCGGTGCACGGGGCCGGCGCGCAAGCCCGACAGCACCAACACGGCCGCGTCGCCCTGCGTGACGACGGTCGCGCCGGGCGCTTCGGGCACCGTGAACGCGAGACCCGGCACGACCGCTTGCAAGCGCGCGGCGGCGTCGCCTGCCGGCACGTCGACATCAGCAGCAAGCCAGCGGGCGTGCACGACGATGAGCGCGGCGCCCGCACCGGCCAGCAGCACGCAGCCGGCCGTCAGCCAGCGCAGCGGTGCGGGCCCACGCGCACGCGCGGGTGCGGACGGCCGCGTGCGCGTGCCGGCCCGCAGGTTGCGCGCGCGCCGCAGGCGCGTCCGGTTGGCCGCAACGGCCTCGACGAGCACTCCGATCATCCTGTCCTCTTTGCGTGGGTGTCCTTGGGTGTCCTTGCCCGCTAGCGGGGGGCGGCGGAAAGCGCGCGTGCGCCTGTCGCCCTTGCCGGTCGCGATTTTATGCGCTTCGTCCCGCGTTTTGCGCGGTCCGTCGCACGCCGGTGGAGACGTGCGCGGGCCGCGACTACAGTACACACATCGACGAACGCTTCACGGTGAAGCAGTCAGGACACCAACCCGAGGAGAACATCATGAACGTCATCAAACACATGGAAGCCGCCTTCCTGGTCGCACTGAGCCTGGCCGCCGTCTCGAGCGTCGCCGTCGACCGCATGCAGCCGGCCCAGGCCACGACGCAAGCCGTCGCCACCACCGCCGGCATCCCCGTCGTGCACGTCACCGCCAAGCGCCTGACGCCGGCCGAGAAACAGCAGATGCTGGCGCTGGAGCGCGTGCGGAGCCGCGCATGATGTGTACACCGGACTCGATGCAATCTGTTTAGATGTGAAGACGCTGAGGCTGCGGTTTCATCGCTCCTACGCGTTCCGCTAAGCCAGGAACAGTTCGACCGCTGGGGTACGTCGGCAAGGACAAGCTTTCGGGGTTGGCCAAGCGCAGCGCCGCGGAGAAGGCCCTGTTTCTTGATGGTCCACGGGAGGCAACATGACCGCCTCGATCGCAGGTTCATCGGCATGATCATCCCGTCAGCCTGATCGTTGGCGGACGTCGGCTCCGCCATCCGTGACGGACCTGCCGCCCCCGCCAAAGCAGAACGCGGCGCCGGCAGCGACAGCACCGATTCACCCCGCCGGCTGGTTCGACAAGACGTTGAGCGAGATCTTGTCGCGCTAAAATCAGCAGTCTTGAGCGCTCGACAAGACGCCCAAATGCCTCTCTTCGCCCGGGTCCTGGATTGCAGCCCACTGACCTTTAGCCGGCGTTGACTTAGCCGCTGCAACGTGCGCTTTTTTGTCGCCCGCATAGACCGCGCGCCACGTTGGCGCAACCCAGCCGTCCGTATCTTGGTAGTGCTCAACGCGCCTGCAAACTTGGCAGGTGCGCTGCTCCTCAGTCGATTCGGCATCCCACGCGTGGGTAGGGAAAAAGCGGGCAATCAAGCTGGATAACATAAATCCTCGCTCGGCAACAGAAGTTGTAAAAGCGCAAATTTACGCTTATTATTTCCTATTTGCAAACAATTTTTCCCACCAGCTTGCCGGTTGTGCTGATTTTGCAGTCAGACGTCGCCCCAGAGCTGCGATGACACGCACGGCGACCTCCACAGGCACGTCCCAGTGTGATCACGGACCGGCGTACGCGCACGAGTGCTCGGCTATGCACTGAAAAATGTGTGTACAGAAGTCCGCATTTTTGATGCGTATCCGCCTGATTTGCTATGAAAACAGTGTTTTCGAAAAGAGTTTCAGATGTAAGGATCTGCTTCAACTGCTGAATCCGCGCCGAGCCCGCGCTATATTGGTCCCATCCGCAGTCCGGATTTTGGAGACCGACATGAAACACCTCGCCCTTGCCGCTTTGATCGCCCTCGGCGCCGCCGCACCTCTGCCTTCCATGGCTTACAGCAACGTCAGCGTCGTCATCAGGACCGCGCCGCCGGCCCCGCTGTACGAACGCGTTCCACCGCCGCGCTATGGCTACGTGTGGGCGCCTGGCCACTGGGAATGGAATGGTTATCGCCACGCGTGGGCACCCGGCTACTGGATCGCCGAGCGCCCGGGCTTCGTCTACCGCGCCCCTGCCTGGTACCAGGGCAACGGCGGCTGGTATCTGCAGCCCGCCGCCTGGACGCCGTACGCCCCGGCACGCTATGAACGCCAATACGAGCGGGACGGGTACCGCGAGCGCCAGTACGAGCGCGGGTATGGCGACCGCCCGTACTACCGCGACCGCGACCGCGACGGCGTCCCCGACCGCTACGAGCACGGCCATCGGCGCGGGGACGAAGACCGCGACTGCGTCCCGAACCGCTACGACCGCGATCGCGACGGCGACGGTGTGCCGAACCGCTGGGATCACCGGCCGGACAATCCGTACCGCCGCTAACCGACAACAGCGCCGCATCCCGGCGCTGTTTTTCTTTGGGGCTACAACGCCAACCAAAAGCGGGTATCCTGACGGCATGAATGACTTCCCCGACCTGGACCGGATCGCCTACAAGGCCGAGCGCGCCGCCAGCCGCCGCCTCGTGCGCCGCGAAGGGCTGTCCGCCGCCGACGCGCTGCGCCGCATCCTCGCGCTGGCGGCCGGCGCGCAAGGGCTCGACGCGCTCGTCGCGGCCCGCTCCAGCCAGCTGGCCGCGCAAGCGGCACGCGACTTGGCCCGCGCCGCCGAGAAAGCGGCGGCCAACGCACGGCGCGCTGCGCGCCACGACGGCCAGCCCAGCGCCTGGCGCGGCTGGTTCGACGGCTCCGCGCGACCGAACCCGGGCCGTTGCGGCATCGGCGCGCTGCTCAGCGGGCCGGACGGCGTACGGGTCGAAGTCGCCCAGCCGGCCGGCCACGGCAACAGCAGCGAGGCGGAATACCGCGCGCTGATCGCCGTGCTGGAAGCCGCCGTCACCCACGGCGCGCACGACCTCACGCTGTACGGCGACAGCCGCGTCGTCATCGACGACGTCAACGGCCCCGACCTGCACGCCGCGCCGGTGCTCGCGCCCTACCGCGCCCGCGTGCTGACATTGCTCGCCGCCCTGCCGGACGTCCGCCTGCGCTGGGTGCCGCGCCACAAGAATCTTGACGCCGACGCGCTGTCGCAGCGCGCGCTCGGCGCCCTCCCTCCCGACCACATCGATGCAAGCAACGACACGACCACTGCCTCCTGAACTCGACGCCTGGCGCCCCCGCCTGGCCGCACTTGCCGCCGCCGCGCTGGCCGATCAAGGCCCCGACGGCGCCCACGACCTGAACCACTTCGAACGCGTGTGGCGCAATGCCCAGGCACTGCTTGCGCACTACCCGCAGGCGGACGCGCTCGTCGTGCTGGCCGCCTGCTATCTGCACGACCTCGTCAACGTGCCGAAGGACGACCCGCGTCGCAGCAGCGCGTCGCGCCTGTCGGCCGGGCTGGCGCGCGAACGGCTGGCTGCGCTCGGGTTCCCCGCGGACAAGCTGGCCGCCGTCGCGCACGCGATCGAGGCGCACAGCTTTTCCGCCGCCGTGCCCGCAACCACGCTGGAAGCGCGCATCGTCCAGGACGCCGACCGTCTCGACGGCCTCGGTGCCGTGGGCCTCGCCCGCATGTTCTACATCGCGGGCCGCATGGGCAGCGCCCTCGCGCACGGCACGGACCCGCTCGCGCGCGAGCGCCCGCTGGACGACAAGGCGTATGCGCTCGACCACATCGACGCGAAGCTGGCGCGGCTGCCCGGCATGATGCAGACGGACGCCGGACGCGCGCTGGCGGCGCAGCGGCTCGCCACGCTGACGGATTTCCGCGCCGCGTTCGCCGCCGAGTGGACCGGGATGCCGCCAGCCGTCGCGGGATGACAGCCGGCGCTGACATCGAGACGCTGGCGACCAACTGAAAAATTGGCCACGAGCTGGCGGTAGCCGGCGCAGCAACCACCGGCTTGTCCGGAGAACAATAACGTCTTACACTGCGCCATTCCGAACGTCTGCAATCGGCCCTGGATTCACTTGGTGGACGCCATCCGTTCAGGGGAGCCGGACTTCGCAACGCACACGAAACGAGGGCGCTCATGTTGCTGAGGGTGGCATACGCGATCATGTTCGCGCTTCTGCCTTGCGCGGTCGCGTCCGCCGCGCCGGATATGCGTTGCCCGGCCGAGACAGCCGCTCCGACATGGGTGACGGGTGAATTTGCACCGCAGGGCATCGCGATGCAAACGCGGAGCAAGAGCGTCAAGCCGGGCGATGACTTCTTCACCTACGTCAACGAAGGCTGGGTCGAAGACACCCCGATCCCCGACGGCTATTGGGATTACGGCCAAACCACCGTTCTCGGGAGGAAGGTCGATCAGCAGATTAAAACCTTGCTCACCGCAAGCCTCACGAACCCATCGCCAAGGGGAAGCGCCGGGCAGCAGGTCGGCGATGCCTATGCGAGCTTCCTCGATACGGACGGGATCGAACGGCGCGGATTAAAAGACGTGCGGACGGCGCTTCGGCGTATCCTGGCAAGCAAGACCCGCGACGACATCGCCCGGCTGATGGCCGACCCGACGTCCAGTTCGATCGTGGCGATCAACGTATTCCCGGCCGAAGGCCGATGGCGCGTTCATCTCGATCAGCAGAACGTCAGCCAACCGATGCTGGCGCTGGCAGGTCCAGACGCCTATCTGCGAACGGACGCGTCCTCGGGGTCCGGCCGAGAAGCCTACGGGGCGTACGTCGCGGAACTGTTTCAGCTGGCCGGCGTGGACCACGCCGCCACGCGGGCGGCCCGCGTCGTGGCGCTGGAAACCGACATTGCCCGCAACATGTGGCCCTTCGAAAAGCTGCGCGACCGCAGGGCGAATTTCCATCCGATGACGGTCAGACAGCTCATCGCCTACGCACCCGGCTTTCCCTGGCGGTCATTTCTTGCGGCCCGCGGGAGCGCGGGCGAGAGACAGATCGTCCTCGGCACCGATACGGCAGCCCGGCGCACGTCCAGCCTGTTCGCGACGGCGCCGTTGGACGACTGGAAGTCGTATCTGGCGTTCCACTGGTTGCAGAACCAGATCGATGTGCTGCCCGCCGCGTTCCGCCAGGCCAGCTGGGCTTTCTACGGCAAAACGCTGTCCGAACAGAAAGCGCCGCCGCCTCGGGACGAGGTTGCGGCCCGCCTCGTCAATCACGCCTTGGGCATGCAGGTCGGGCGCCTCTATGCCGAGCGCTACGTGACGACCGGGACGCGATCGGCAGCGGTCGAGATGATCGACTATCTGCGCAAGGCGTTCGCCGAGCGCCTCGCCGATGCGACGTGGATGGATGCCGCAACGCGCGCCGAGGCTCAGGCGAAGCTGGCACGCTTCCAATTCAAAGTCGCCTATCCGACGATGTGGCCTGACTTTTCGAAGGTCGGCATTCGCCGCGATGACGCGGCGGGAAATTTGCAGCGCATGCGCAAGGCCGACTGGGCTTATCAATTGCGGCGACTCGATCCTCGCGCAAAGGACGAGCCCTGGTATGAGACGCCCCAAACCGTCGACGCCAGCTACAGCGTTCTTTACAATGCGATCGAGCTTCCCGGCGCCTACCTCCAGCCGCCCTATTTCGATGCGAACGCCGATCCGGCGGTCAACTTCGGCGCGATCGGTGCCTTCATCGGCCATGAGATGGGACATGGCTTCGACGATCAGGGGATCATTTACGACGGCGAAGGCCGCATGCGGGATTGGTGGTCAGCACCGGCGCTCGATCAATTCCACGCGCGTGCACAAGCATTGGTCGAGCAATATGGCGCCTATGCCCCCTTCCCGGATGCCCATGTGAACGGAACGCGCACGATCGGCGAGAACATTGCCGACCTCTCTGGCCTCGTTCTCGCATACCGCGCCTATCACATCTACCTGGCCGACCACCCTTGCCTGGGGCAGGCCTCGCTCGACGGGCTGACGGGCGACCAACGGTTCTTCATGGCGTGGGCGCAGGCGTGGCGATACAAGGCGCCCGAAAGCGCCATCCGCCACGTGATCGCGTACGGTTTCCATGCACCCACGCAGTATCGCGTCAACGGCGTCGTGAGGAACATCGATGCCTGGTACGAGGCGTTCGGCATCCAGCCGGGTGACAAGCTTTACCTGCCGCCGGAGCGGCGCGTGCACGTGTGGTGAATCGCAGTCCGGGCGCCTGGGCTGGCCACTGGCGCCCGATTCACGCGGGACGGCCGCGCAGCGCTGCCAGGTTGCTGTTGTCATCACGGCACTAGTGCTACCATAGAAGTTTTCCGCCTCTTCACGGGAAACCCATGACCACGAGTGCCACGCTTGCCAGCCCCCGGTCCGGCAACCTGAATTTCGTCCTGATCAGCGTCTTCGTCGACATGCTCGGCATCGGCCTGATCGTGCCCGTGCTGCCGGGCCTCGTGGGCGAATTCGTCACCGACCCCGGCCAGCAGGCCCACTGGTACAGCCTGTTGAGCGCCACGTTCGGCCTCATGCAATTCCTGTTCATGCCGATGGTGGGCGCGATTTCCGACCGCATCGGCCGCCGCCCCGTGCTGCTGTATTCGATGGCCGGCATGTGCATCAACTTCCTCGCGACGGCGTGGGCCCCGAACCTCGCCTGCCTGTTCATCGGCCGCGTGGTCGGCGGGGCGTCGTCAGCCAGCATGTCGGTGGCGGCGGCGTATGCATCCGACGTGTCGACGCCGGAGAACCGCGCGAAAAGCTTCGGCAAGATCGGCGCGGCGTTCGGCTTCGGCTTCGTGTGCGGCCCCGTCCTCGGCGGCCTGCTGGGCAATGTGGGCCTGCACCTGCCGTTCTACGTGGCGGGCGCGCTGTCCGCCGCGAACTTCGTGTACGGCTACGTCGCCGTGCCGGAATCGCTGCCGCGCGAGCAGCGCACGCCGTTCCGTTGGGACCGCGTCAACCCGCTCGGCGCGCTGCTGCGGCTGGCCCGACGGCACGACATCCGCGGCCTCATCGTCGTCTACATGCTCGTGTCGTTCGCCCAGATGATGCTGCAGACGACGTGGGTGCTGTTCACGACGTTCCGCTTCG
>Ga0070659_100003952_pt1 | contig 10546 bp, 9 predicted proteins | sample KBSC23metaG_FD_64666 | JGI IMG/M metagenome (GOLD analysis project Ga0070659, IMG submission 64666) | Corn rhizosphere microbial communities from Kellogg Biological Station, Michigan, USA - KBS C2-3 metaG | ecosystem: Host-associated > Plants > Roots > Rhizosphere > Soil ...
ACAAGGGGCAATCCATTGAATTCACAAAGCCATCCAATTGATGATAAAAATTAAAATATTGGAGCGCATCGATTTTCGATTATGATTCAGCCCGAAGCTTGAATGACAGTTTCACAGCTTCATATCGACTTTAAGAGACCGCCTCAGACGGCGGTCTCTTTTTTTTTTGCGCGCGATGCGCCGATCGATCAGGCGGGGAGTCCGACCTTCTTGGAGATACGGTGCTTGAAGGTCGAGACTGTCTTGGGGGAGATGCCGAGGCGCCGGGCGATCTCGGTGTTCCGATGGCCTTCGGCCAGCAGTTGGTTCACGCGCATTTCGCGCTGGGTGAGCGTGGCGAGGCCAGCCCCTTCCGACGCACCCATCGCGGAGAGGGGAAACGACAGATAGCCGCGTGCCGCCAGCAGGAGCGCCGCCGTCAGCACAGACGTCGCTTCCGATTTCGGTACGTAGGCGTTGGCGCCGGCCAGGAAGGCCAGCCGGGCCTCGTTGCCGGTGGTTTGCGCGGAGGTCACGACGAGGCCGATGTCCTGGCGCTGTGCGCGGACACGGCGCACAAGCTCCAGACCGTCGAGGCTGGGCAGATTGATATCGACGATGGCGAGCTTCGGGCGCGCCGAGCGAATCAACTGAAGCCCCTGCGCACCATCCGCCGCCGTGGCCACGAGCTGCAGGTGCGGTGCCCCGGCGAGCAGGGCCTGGATGGACTCCAGAACGATCGGGTGGTCGTCAACGGCGACGACGGAGTGGGAAGCTTGATTTGCGGGGGACATGGATGGCGGCGCCTGAGCGGGTTCCATGTTGCGAGTCTTCCGCGCGAGTCAGGTTCCGCCCGGTACAGGTTTGCACGATTACCCGTCCAACCCTGTACGGATTGCAACGCCGCGCCATTCATTCGTGACATTTCGCCCCGCGCAACCGGTGCAACCAGCTCAGACCAGCCGGAACACATCCACCGCGCCGCGCAGTTCCTGGGCTTGCTGGCGCAGGCTCTCGGCGGCGGCGGCGGCTTCTTCGACCAGCGCGGCGTTCTGCTGCGTCACTTCGTCCATCGACGTGACCGCGCGGTTGACCTCTTCGATACCCTGCGACTGCTCGCGCGAGGCGTGGCTGATCTCACCCATCAGGCCGGCGATGCGTTCCACGCGCGTGACGATGTCCTGCATGGCGTCGCCGGCTCCGCGAGCGGCTTCGTTGCCAGCCTGCACTTCCTCGACCGAGCGGCTGATGAGTTCCTTGATCTCCTTGGCGGCGGCCGCGCTGCGCTGAGCGAGGCTGCGCACCTCGCCGGCCACCACGGCAAAGCCGCGGCCCTGTTCACCTGCGCGTGCGGCCTCCACGGCGGCGTTCAGCGCCAGGATGTTGGTCTGGAACGCGATGCCGTCGATGATGCCGGTGATGTCGGCAATCTTCTGCGCCGTGGCGTGAATGCCCGACATGGTGCCGACCAATCGCTCGACGGTGTGGCCACCGGCATTGGCCGCCTCGCTGGCGGACTGCACCATGTCGTGCGCGTGATGGGCGCTCTCGGCGTTCTGGCGCACGGTGGCGGCCAGTTCTTCGATGCTCGATGCCGTGCGCTCCAGGTTGCCGGCCTGCGCTTCGGTGCGGGCGGAAAGATCCGCATTGCCGGCCGCGATCTGGCCGGTGCTCGAAGCGATGGTCGACGCACTCGCGCGCACCTTGTCGACGATGCCCGTCAGGCCATCGCCCACACCATTCAGCGCGCGCATCACCTGGCCGATTTCGTCGCGGCGGGTGGTGGGCAGGCGATGCGTGAGATCGCCGGCGGCCACGCGCTGGGCCGCGTTCACCACTTCGATCAGCGGCGTGCTGACGGCGCGGCGCAGCATCCAGTACAGGCCGCCGGCCAGCAGTGCACCCAGCGCGAGACCCAGCAGCAGGAAGCGGTTGCGGGCGGCAACGAGATCCGCTTCAAGCTCATCCACATAAGCCGTGCCGGCAATCACCAACTGCCAATCCGGATACTGCGTAAAGACGGTCAGGCGCTCACGCGTGGTGCCGCCTTCCGTGTCGGCCAACGTGTGGCGCAGCGTGCCGTCCTTGCGCGCGATCATCTCGCGCACCCAGGTCTGGCCGCCGGCATCTTTGGCGTCGAGCAGGTTCTTGCCCTCGCGGCCCTGGTTACGGTCGATCAGCACCTTGCCCTGGTCGGCGCCGGGCTTACCGTCGATGACGAAATAGCCACCGGTCTGGCCGATGCCGTGCGAGCGGATCTTGTCCTTGAGCAGCGCCAGCTCCGAGCGCACATCCACGCCCACATAGAGCGCGCCGATCACCTTGCCCGACGCGTCACGCACGGGTTCGTACTTGCTCATGTAGGGCACGCCAAACAGCCACGCCAGGCCGCGGAACGGCTCGCCCGCCATCAGGGCCTTGTAGCTCGGGTGGGCGCGATCGAGCAGCGTGCCGATGGCGCGTTCGCCGTTTTCCTTCTTGAGCGAGGTGGTCACACGCACGAAATCATCCCCCGTGCGGGCGAACACGGTGGCGATGGTGCCGCCAGTGCGCGCGAAGAACTTGTCCGGCACGGTGAAGTTGAGGTTCAGCACCATTTCGCCATTGCCGCTCTTGAAGGTGGGCGTGGGCTTACCGGCCACTTCCACGGTCTGCGTCGGGTCCACGCTGTAGGGGCCGGGCGCGGCATCGGCAAAGGCGGTGAGGAATCGGTCGGCCTCGGTGCGCATGGCGCCGTCGAACAGGCCGATCATGTCGCGCATGGCAGCTTCCTGATCGTGCATGGCCGATTGCGTGTTGGCCTCCAGCATGCGCAGGCTCGATTGCGAAATCGCCAGCGCAAACATGCCGAACACCAGGACCAGCGCGATCAGGCCAATCGCGGCCAGCCGCGTACCAAGGCTCGTTGGAGATGGAGAAACTTCAGACAGGGGCGCAGACGCTCTCATTTTTTTTCCTGGGGGCTCGTCAGTCGCGTTAACAACGGATCAGCCGGGAAAAGCTTGAGCGCAAACGTTTCGCAGTCGACTTTTTCCGGCAAACCGGACGGCCTCCGGGGATCCGGACATCACGGCCGCAAGGCAGTTCGACGCGCTGGATGGCCGGCCCGGCTGGCGTGCCGGCGCCCAGGTCGATGCGGTTGCCGGCTCAGTAGCCGACCACGTTGTACTGCGGGAATACGGCCTCGAAGGCCTTTTGCAGCTGGTCCGCAGTCGCCACTGCGGAGGTGTAGACCGCAGCGGTCGTCCCACTGTTGTAGGCCAGCGTGACGGCCCAGGTGCCGTGCGCCTTGTTGACGCGGTCGCGTGCGGCCAGGGCAGCCAGTTCGCCGGGGCCGGTATCCCGTTCGGTTCCGTAGACTTTGCAGTTCGACATGTCGATCACTCCGGTGGCATTGAGGGATGCCGCCGGCCATGGGGCGAGGACACGCTCGGTCTGGCTGGCCTGCGATATCAACGATACGGGCGAACAGACGCGCTGCCGGCTTGTCCCGCCGGCATGCACCAGCGGCACGGCCAGCGTAAAAGCCGGGCCGCCACGCCGGAATGGTGCGTTCGTCAGGGCTGACGTTCTAGAACGCCGACTTCACCACGCCGCCGTCCACCCGCAGCGCGGCGCCCGTGGTGGCCGACGACAGCGGGCTCGCCACATAGGCGACCAGGTTCGCCACCTCCTGCGTGGTGGCAAAGCGCTTGATGAGCGAGGTCGGCCGCGCCGTCTGGAAGAAGGTCTTCTCGAACGCCTCGAAGCTCTGGCCGCCCGAGAGCTTGTCGACAAATTCATCCACGCCTTCGGAGCGCGTCGGCCCCGGCAGCACGGCATTCACGGTGACGTTCGTGCCGGCACAGATCTCGGCCAAACCGCGCGAGAGGCCCAGCAGCGCGGTCTTCGTCACGCCGTAGTGAATCATCTCGGCCGGGATCTGCACGCCGCTCTCGCTGCTGATGAAGACGATGCGGCCCCAATCTTGGGCGCGCATGCCGGGCAGATACGCGCGCGCGAGCCGCACGCCGCTCATGACGTTCACGTTGAAGAAGCGCAGCCATTCGGCGTCGTCGATTTCCTCGAACGGCTTCGGATCAAAGATGCCGAGGTTGTTGACGAGGATGTCGACCTTGGGGAAGCGGCCGAGCAGCGCATCGGCCTGGATCGGGTTGGACAGATCGCCGGCAAAGCCTTCGACCTGGGCGTCGGGCACCTCGGTGCGCAGGCGGGCGATGGCGTCTGCCACCGATGCCTCGGTGCGGCCGTTGACGATCACGCGGGCGCCTTCGGCGGCGAGTGCTACAGCAATGGCATGACCGATGCCCTTGGTTGAGCCAGTCACGAGAGCAAGCTTGTTCTGAAGGTGGAGGTCCATGGCGCTGAAAAAGGGAATATGGAGGAGGAGGGGCACGCCGCGCCACTTGCATTGCAGGGCGTTCGGCGCGGGCGTTTCAAGCATGATACGAACCGCCCCACCCTTTGGCAGCCGCAATCGTTTTGCAGCGATATCCAACGAGATTTGATGATCAGCGTTGGTATCGATCCCGGCTTGACGGCCTGGGCAAGCGACGATTAGTGTGCAATGAAGCACGCTCAGCGTTATCGGGAACGCCAGCGCGCCTTACAAGCCGGATCACCGGCCGAACGGGGAGCACCACCATGAGCATCGACGTACAGACACCAGAGGCCGCCACCGCCACGGGCAATAGCACCGGCGAAGGCGCCTACCAGCTTGACACCATGGACCGCGACACCAATATCGGCCGACTTGTGCATCGGGTCCGGCATGCGTTGGTGACGCATATCGACAGCGCCCTGGCGTCGCTGGACCTGACCGCCGCGCAGTGGACGGTGGTCATCTACCTTGCGGAAGACCTCGCCACCACGCCTGCCGAACTCTCGCGCCTGCTGCACTACGATCCGGGCGCGATGACGCGGCTGATCGATCGGCTGGAGAAGAAGAACATCGTCAAGCGTGCGCCCAGCGATGCGGACCGCCGCTCGGTGGTGGTCTCGCTCACCGACCAGGGCCGCGCGCTGTATCCGGAAATCCGGCCGCTGATCATCGATGTGCTGAACCACCTGCTGCGCGGGTTCTCGCAGGCCGAGGTCAAGCAGTTGGAGAACCTGCTGCTGCGCGTGCTGCACAACGCCTGACGGGTTCGGGACGATCGTCTCAACCGACAGTGCTGCCGGCGCGCAGGGCATCGCGCTGACGGCGCAACTCGGCCAGCGCGACAGTCGCGTCGGCCGGGATCGCGCTGGCCTGCGCCAGCGCGGCTTCCAGTGTGCGCGCCCGCTCGGCAATCGCGGGCTGCTCCACCGTCAACGCCGCACCCTTGATGCGGTGGGCCACGTAACGTGCCGTTGCCGGATCGGCGGCCTCGATGGCGTACGCGAGGTTTTCCAGATCCTCATCAAGCGAATCCAGATAGATCGACCAGAGGTCGCGATCGCTGCCCCCTGCCGCTGGCGAGGATACGGGCGCGTGCGACGCACTGCCGCTGTCATGATCGCCGCTGTCGCACCACAGATCGATCATGTCGCGCAGCACATCCAGGCGGATCGGCTTGGTCAGCATGCCGTCCATGCCGCTGGTCATCACGCGCTGCTGGTGCTCGTCATCCGTGGCCGCGGAGATGGCGAGGATGGGCGTATAGGTGCCGGCTTCCGACGCGCGCGCGCGGATGTGCTCGGTCACCGTGTAGCCATCCATGTCGGGCAGGTGGCAGTCCATCAGAATCAGGTGGAACGACTGCGCGGCCGTCTTCTCCAGCGCCTGCGCGCCATCGGCGGCGAGTTCGACTTCGCAGTCGAGTTCGTGCAGTTGCTGTTCGAGCACCAGCCGGTTGGTCGGCTGATCGTCCACCACCAGCACGCGCGTGCGTGACCGGGCGGCGGGTGCCAGCGAAGCACTGGCCAACACAGCCGGCTCGGGGGCGATGGTGGAAACGCGCTCGGGCGCTGGAGGCGCCGCCGTGGCCGGTGCCGCTTCCGGTACCACTTCCGGCAGCGCGACTTCTGCGGGAATCCTGACCGTGAAGACCGTGCCAACGCCCGGCGTGCTCTGTAATTCGATCCTGCCGCGCATCAGCCGTACAAGCTCGCGCGAGATGGCCAGCCCCAGCCCCGTGCCGCCAAAGCGCCGCGTGGTGCTGAAGTCCGCTTGCTGAAAGGCTTCAAAGATGGCGCGCTGGTCCTTTAGCGGGATGCCAATACCGGTATCGGCCACCTCGAAGACGAGCGTGCCGGCCGCGTCTGGCTTGGCCGCCGGCGCGTATGACAGTCGCACCGTCACGCTGCCCTTCTCCGTAAACTTCACCGCGTTCGACAGCAGGTTCAGCAACACCTGCCGCGTACGCGTCGGGTCAAGGCGCAGGCACAGCAACGGATCGACGCTGGTCGCAAACGCGAGCGTGAGCCCCTTGCGTTCGGCGCGCCAGCGCACCACGTCGAGTGCTTCGTTGACCCACGCCGCGATGCGCGTGGGCAGCCGTTCCAGCTCGACCTTGTTCGCCTCCAGCTTGGAGATGTCGAGCACATCGTCCAGCAGCACCAGCAGCGTTTGCGAGGCGGTGGTCGCCACATCGGCCAGACGCTTCTGCTTGTCGTCGAGCGGCGTGCGCTGCAGCAGTTCAACCGACGACAGGATCGCGTTCATCGGCGTGCGAATCTCGTGGCTCATCACCGCCAGGAAGCGGGCCTTCTCGCGCTCGCTGCGCTCGGCGCGGAGACGCTGCACCCGGGCACGCCACGCCAGAAAGAGCACGCCCGCAATCGCCATGCCAAGCAGGGCCAGCTCCCGCGCGCGATAGAACAGGATCGAGCGGTACGACGGCGCGCCGTAGTCCACCACTTCGAGCCAATGGCGTTCGATGACATCGGTGTCGGCCGCCGTGAGCGAATGCAGCGACTTATCCAGAATCGAGCGCAGCAGCGGCTGATCCGCGTGCACGCCCATGTAGAGCGGCACCGGCAATTCGCTGATGACGCCCGCGATGTGCAGCTCGCCGGCAAAGCGGCGGCGCAACAGCGGCTCGGCCGCGTAGTTGATGGTGGTGGCAACGTCCGCCCAGCCATCGGCAACCGCTTGCAGCGCCGCCTCCGTTGACTCGAACGGCAGCAGGCGAGCGTGAGGCAGCCGCTCGTGCATGATGATCTCGGTGGCGCCGCCACCAAGCATCGCGACCGTCATGCCATCCAGTTCACTGAGGTGGAAGATCGTGCGCTGCGAGGCCCGCGCCACCACCAGCGTGGAGCCCATGAAGTACTGGTCGGTGATGAGCAACTGCCGCTTCAGCGCGTCGGACGGGGCCAGCGTGGAGATGCTGGGAAGGAGGTCAACCCCGCCGTTGAAAAACGCCCGGCGGCTTTCGCTCCAGTTGCTGATGAACACGGGCTCGAAGCGCAGGCCGCTCACACGGCTGATGGTGTCGAGATAGCTGGACGCCAGCCCGCGGAGCTTGCCCTGTTCGACATACTCGAAGGGCTTCCAATCTTCCCGATAGGCGACGCGCACCACCGGATGCTGTGCGATCCAGGCGCGCTCTTCGGGTGTGAACTGCGGGGCTTGCGCACCCGCCGAAAACGGCCACCCCGCGATCGCAAACAGCCAACAGCAACCAACGAGGCGGCGCGCAAGGCTATGTGCAATACGCCGCCCGGCGCTCACTGCGCCTCCAGCTCGTGCTTGATCTTGAAGAGTTCCGTATCGGTACGAATGCCCAGCTTGCGGTAGGCGGATTGCTTTTGCGAGCTGATGGTCTTGATGCTGCGTGCGAACTTTTCGGCAATGTCCGTCACTGACATGCCGTCGAGGCAGCAGCGCAGTACTTCGCGCTCACGCGGGCTCAGTTCGGGGCGATCGACGAGGGCGGAAAGCTGTGCGCCGTCAGCCGTTGGCGCCGGTGCGTCGGCGGCCAGCGCATCACGCTCCATCTCAGCGGCCAGTGCGGCGTTCAGGCGCTTACCACCCGCCGCCACGGTGCGGATGGCCCGCACCAGTTCCGACAGATCTTCTTCCTTGCCGACAAACCCGCGCGCGCCGGCATGCATGACCATGCCGACAGTCGCCTTGTTGTGATGTGCCGAGGCCACCAGGATCTTCAAATCCGGATAACGCACGCGAATCAGGCGGATGAGGTTCAGGCCGTCGATCTCGGCGGGGCCGAGCGAGTAATCCATCAGCAGGACATCCACCTCGACAGCGTTGTCCTTGAGCGCCTGCACGATTTCCCGGCCCGAGGCGAACATGCCGGTGACCTCGATGTCGGCTTCCTGCTTCAGGCGCGCGGCCAAGCCATGGCGGACGACCGCATGGTCATCGAGCACGACCACGCGGATCGGTCGGGTCGCGGTCCAGTTCATGTTGCAGGTTCCATTCGACTTGTTTTAAGGCGGCGGCGCGGGCTGGCCCTAATGTGCCACAACGTGATGGCCATACATAACATTTAGGCACACTTTTGCGCTGATATTAGGCACTCAGCCATCTTTTGCATCGCACAAAGACCCCATATTAATGTCTTTATGATCTGTGCTCAGTAAGACTAAATGGTTGTTACATACCGCGCCGGAGGTTATTTGCCTTCGACGACGGTGTCGTCCCGGGCATAGATGGAGCAGTTCCGATAACGTTCCTTGCACCACGACATCGCGCGGAACTCGGCGTTCTGGCCCCATTGGTAGATGAACTCATCACCGTCGGCTGCGACGAAAACTTTCGGCCACGGCTTGTGCAGGTATTCCCCGAACCCGGCTTGCGATTTCGGGCCCAGTTCACCGGGCTTGCGCGGCTGCGGCGCGGCAGTCGTATTCACCGCCACCGCCGACGCTGCGGCGGCCCGCTCGGCCAATGCCTTCTGCGCGCGGGCGGGCACATCGTTGATCCACTCGGCCGGCGCGGCAAAGTTCAGGTTCTGCCCATAGACGGCAGACACCATGCGCGACGTGATACCGACCAGCCGCGCGTTGCTGTCGAACAGACCGCCGCCGCTGGAGCCCTGCGAGATCGCCGCCGACGTCTGGATCGCCTTGAGCTGCCCGCTTTCGTCGTGCCGCAGCGACGAGATCAGCCCCTCGCTGATCGTCAGGTCAAACCCCAGCGGATTGCCGATCGCGTAAACCTTCTGCCCAGTCACCAGCGTATTGCTGGGCGCGATGGTGACGGCGGGGTAATGGAAGTCAGCAATCTGCAGTTGGCACAGATCGCGCTGCACGTCGGGATACAGCAGGCGCGCGCCGAAGTTCGCATTGCCGCGCTTGAGGCTGACCTGCTTGCCGCCGCGCAGCACGTGGCAGTTGGTGACCGCCAGGCCGTCGCCGATCACCACCGCGCTGCCGATGGCCAGCGGCTGGCCGGCGGCGTTGGCCACATGCACCTCCCAGATGCTGGGCGCGACCTTGGCGAATACGTCGGCGGGCTCCAGCGCGGCGACCGGCAAGGCGGTCAGGGCCACCAGCGCGGATCCAGCCGTCAGCAAGGTACGGATCATCAAAGCGGTGCGGCGAGTCATCGCGGCGTCAGCAGATCAGAGAGGTCGCTCAGCGTGGTGGAGCCGTCTTCGGAACGCGTCTTGTCACGCATGAAGGCGACGTCCGCGTCCGTCAGATCGGGGCAGCTTCCGGTGCCCAACGACAGGTTGATGCGGTAGGTGCGGTAGCGCACGTTGAAGGGGTGCCACGATTTGCCGTCGTCGGACTCGACCACGCCGGCGCGACAGACGTGGGCGTTGGTCGGATAGCTGGCCATCATCTTGTATTGCTTGCCAGGCTGCGGCACAAAGGTTGCCGAGACCCCGCAGCTATAGACGAGCGTGGCTGATGCGCGGGTGAACCTGGCCGCGAGCGCGGTCGGCACGCCGGCCAGTACGCGGATCGGCCGGACCGCATCTGCCGACTTGAGCGCCGTGTGCGCGCCGCTGCAAGACTTGGCGTCGTCGAAGACGAGGATGGTGGGATAGGTGCTGGCGGACGGCCGAACAAAGTCCACCGTGGCGGTGCTAGCCCCAGCCGGCGGTTCGATATACGTTGTGCCACAGCCGGCCAGCCCGAGTGCACCCCCTACTACCGCAGCGATCAATCGGATCGTCATGCGTCCCCCCAGCGTTCGTTGGTTTTGATTGTTTGGTGTAAATCGCTGGCGCTGCCCCGCGCGCCACGCTGCGCGCAAGTGTAACCAAAGGTGGCTCGGGAAGATGCCATCACACCGCGCGGCGTCGCATCCGCGCGTCGGAGATCGACCGCGCTTACGCGAGCGCCGCCTCGATGCGCGCCTGCGTGCTGCGGCGCGCGCGCTCGAACACCGCCATGTCGCCCATCAAAAACGCCACGTTGGCGTTGGAGCGGAACGATTCGATCTCGAAGACGAGCTGATCGACGTCCACATCGGCGCGCAATTCGCCGGCGGCCTGGCCCGCGGCAATCGTGTCGCGAAAGCGCCTGCGCACCGACTCCCGATGTCCGCGCACGCGATCCTGGATGACGCCGGGGCGCGCCCGGTATTCGTAACTTGCCGCGCAGACAAAGCACCCGCCCGGCGACTGCCCGCCGGCCACGTAGTCGAACCAGCCATCGGTCAGCGCAC
>Ga0070659_100003953_pt1 | contig 10545 bp, 14 predicted proteins | sample KBSC23metaG_FD_64666 | JGI IMG/M metagenome (GOLD analysis project Ga0070659, IMG submission 64666) | Corn rhizosphere microbial communities from Kellogg Biological Station, Michigan, USA - KBS C2-3 metaG | ecosystem: Host-associated > Plants > Roots > Rhizosphere > Soil ...
AAAGAAGGACACGATCGGTACTCGATGAGTGGGAAAAGCGAGGACGTAGGCGCATCGCACCGCCGTCGCGGAGGGGGTGCCCACGAGGCAACGGCACACCGGAGGGCGAACGGCTGGAGCACCGCCAACTATACCAAGACCCGGCTTGCGGTCGTAGCGGCCGCGCGCGACAGGCCGCGTGGTGCGCCGGTTCGAGGCCGGCGCCGCCACGACCGAACGAAATCGGCGCAAACTCCACCCTTCGCCAACCGCTCGCGCCCGCGCACCAGCGCGCTAAGATTGAGCAATACGTCACCGCTTGGCCACCGCGATGCAGATCCAGGATCACGCCGAAATCGTCCACTTGCTTGCCGAACTCAAGCTGGAGCACCGCGATCTCGACGTGGCGATCGAGCAGCTGGCCCACGCCATCGGCCGCGACGAGCTGCAGCTGACCCGGCTGAAGAAACGCAAACTGCTGCTGAAAGACCACATCGCGCGGCTGGAAAGCAAGCTGATTCCCGACCTCGACGCCTGATCGCCGGATCGCCCATGACCCCGTTTGCCCCGATCCGCCTGCAGGACGAACACGTCGTGCTGGAACCGCTGAGCCTGGATCACGCACCCGCCCTGGAAGCCGCCGCCGCCGACGGTGCGTTGTGGAATCTGGTCGTCACCAGCGTGCCGCCGCCGGGACAGGCGCGCAGCTACGTCGAGAAGGCGCTGCAAGGCCAGGCCGAGGGGCACATGCTGCCGTTCGCGGTGCGCGAGACTGGTAACGGCGACATCATCGGCAGCACCCGCTACTACGAGATCGACGCCGCGGTGCCGCGCCTGGCCATCGGCTACACCTGGTACGCGAAGCGCTGGCAGAAAAGCCATCTCAACACCGCCTGCAAGCGGCTGTTGCTGCGGCACGCGTTCGAGACGCTGGGCTGCGTGGCGGTCGCCTTCCACACCGACGTGCTGAACGAGGATTCGCAGCGCGCGATCGAACGCCTCGGCGCACAACGCGAAGGCGTGCTGCGCGCGCACCGGCACCGCACCGACGGCAGCCTGCGCGACACCGTGTGCTTCAGTATCCTGGCCGAAGAGTGGCCGAACGTGTCCAACTGGCTTGAGCTGCGACTGAGTCGCCTGACCGATGCGTAGGGCGGGCACTGTCCGCCGGCTTTTGATCCTCTGATGCAAGAGCGGCGGACAGTGCCCGCCCTACGCATCGGCAGGGTTTCGGGCTCGGCCGACTCGCTCAATCCTCGCACTCGCGCAACAACGCCTGCACGTCCCGCAGCCGGCCGCGTTGTCGGCGGATGTACCACGCACAACCCACGAAGCCGAGCACGACGATCGGCAGGTTGAGCGCACACTGCAGCAGGATCAGCGATCTCAACCTCGCATCGTGCTGCCAGTGCTCGGGGGTCAGTTCCGGTGCGGCCACCAGCAGCGTCACCACGATCAACAGCGCCAGGCCCCCGGCGTTCACCCTGGCCATCCGGATGCCGGCGATCGTGCGACGCGCGGTGAGTTGCAGCAGATCGCCGGGGTCGTTGCCCGAGGCGCGCCACGTGCCGCGCCGGGCCTGCAGGAACAGGATCTGCATGGTCAGCACCAGCAACATCGCGCACGCCGCCCACAGCTTCCAGCGCAACTCAACTCCCGGGTGCGCGATCAGCCGCCACGTCTGCCACACCGCCACCGCGTTCAGCAGCAGCTCCAGCGTGACGGTCAGCCGCATGCGCCAGAGCTTCCGGCTGACCCGGCGGCGCAACCAGTCGATGTCGACCGATGGCTGCTGTTGCCAGGCCTCGCCCCAGCGGATCCAGTCGCCCTGCACGTTCATGCACCCTCTCCCAATACCGCAGCCAGCGCGCCCTTCGCGCGGTTGAGCCGCACCGCCACGCTGTTCATGCGGATACCCAGCGTCTCGGCGATCTCGGCGTGGCTGAAACCTTCCAGTGCCAGCGTCACCGCCTGCCGCAGGCCCAGCGGCAACTGGCGCACCGCGTCCTGCAGGCACCGGCGACGCTGCTCGAGCTGCGCGTACTCGACCGGGCCGTGCTTCAGGTCGACCAGATGCTCGCTCAATGCGCCAACCGGCGAACGCCGCATCTGACCGATCACATGAGTGGCACCGCGGTTGTGCGCGATACGGGCGACGAACGCCTTCAACGGCGCCTCGCCACGCCATCTAGGCAGCGCCTGCCACAAGGCCAGCGCGATGTCCTGCAGCAGGTCGTCGCGCAGCGCGGCATCGGCTTCGTAGCTGGCCGCGATGCGCGACAGCAGACCCGCATGCGCGCGCAGCAGCGCGTCGAATTCCCCCTGTCGCATGGTTGCGTTTCAGACCTTCGATGCAGGCTCGAACATGGGCACCTTACTGCCCACGTCGCGCCAGATCGCGTAGCTGACCGCTGCCGACCACGGTGCCAGCAGCAGGATCAGCGCAAACGTCCACGGCGTGGCGAACAGCAGCGCGAACAACAGCAGGTACAGCAGGGCGAACCATGCAAAGGGCGCTGCATGGGCAACCACGAGCCTCACGCTGCCGCAAATCGCCCGCCACGGCGGAACGCCGCGGAACAACAAGAGAAAAGGCGCAGGCAGCAGCAAGGTGGTGAACAGCAAACCCGGGAGGATCAGCGTACGCGTGAACTGCAGGTTGGCCAGTTCGGGGTGAGCCGCCATGTGACCGAACAACACCGCATCGACCGCCGCCGATCCATACACCAGATACGCAATCAACTGCTGCGCGCCAAACACCAGGAAACCCCACCAGGCTGCCAGGCCGAGCGCCGGCAGGAATTTGCCTCGGCGCAGGCAACCGGCCAGGCAGGCCAGCCGCAGGCGTTTGCCAGCCGCCACATCGTCCAGGCCCAGAAAAATCCCCATCAGCAGCAACGGCACCACCAGCTTCGACAGCGTCACCCCGATCCACGGGATCAGTTGCAGCACGATTTCCGCCAACAACTGCAACAGGCACAGCCACAGCAGCATCCACGGTGCGCGAAGCCACCAGCGCAACCCTTCCATGCTCCAGTGCAGGGCGCGCGTAAGGGCGGGCTTCGGTGTGGCAGCGGACAGGTGCTCAGTGGCGGACAGCATGGCGACGACCCCTCGATGCGTTGGCGATACCTCCTTAGTACGCCGCAGGGATGAAAACCTTACATGTCGCCGCATATGACCGGGTGGCCGGTTCCACGCCAGTCGGTCACAGCAGGCGATTGAACAGGCGATCGAGCTGGGCGCGCTTGAGTCGCTTCAGCAGCTTGCGTACCTCGGCCGGATAGTGCCGCGGGCTTTCCAGTGCCTGGTAGTCGGCCAGCCGCGTGGCGTGCCGGCGCAGGGCCGCCCATTCCGCTTCGTGTTTGGCCTGCAGCAGCTTCGCCGGATCGCGCAGCACCAGGCCGTTCTCCAGATCCAGCGACCACGCCCGTGGATTGAGGTTGTGGCCGGTCAGCACGGCCACGTCGTCGTCGATGAACAGGCCTTTCAGGTGATAGCTGTTGTCGCCGTCGCGCCACAGGTACAGATGCAACTGACCGCTGTCGATCTGCCGGCGGTGCGCCCGCGCGAAACGGCGCAGGTTGTTCTCGTACAGATAGGGCAGCACCCCGATCGTGCGGAACGGCTGGCCCGGCGGAATGAAAAAGTCGTTGGCGGTCTTGTCGCCGACCATGATGTCGATGCGGCAACCGCGCCGCAGCAGTTGGCCCAGCACCACACGCACCGGCCGCGGCAGATTGAAGTACGGCGTCAGCAGGATCACCCGTTCGCGGGTCGCGCGCAGCAGCGCCAGCAATACCGCGTCGAGCGTGTTGCCGCTGCGGCCGAAGCCCGCCAGCGGCGTCACCGCCACTTCGCCCGGCCCCGGCGTTTCGGATGGCACGCCGTATCCGGCCTGCTGCAGTTGCTGGCGCAACCGGCGAACCTCCGGTTGCAGGCTCCGCGTGGCGGGCACGTTTGGCACGTTCAATCGCCGCACCGCGGCGCTGCCCGCAAGATGCCGCTGCACGAAATCGACCATCGACTCGGCCAGCGCCGCATGCCGCAGCAGGTGGTAGCGATCGAGCCGGTAACGCCCGTGCCGCGCCAGGTAGGCATCGTTGAGGCTGGCGCCGCTGTACAACACCGCGTCATCGATCACGAGGCCCTTCAGGTGCAGCACGCCGAACAGCTCGCGGTTCTGCACCGGCACGCCGTAGATCGCCACGCCATCGCCCAGCCGCTGCGCCCAGGCGCGATACATGCCGGCGTTGCCCGCGCTCTTTTGCCCGCCGATCAGCCCGCGCTGCGCGCGATGCCAGTCGACGAACACCGAAACCTGCAGCTCTGGCCGGCGCGCCTTGGCCGCGTACAAGGCCTCCAGCACCTCGCGGCCGGCGTCGTCATCCTGCAGGTACAAGGTCACGATGACGATGCGCCGGGTGGCTTCGGCAATCAGCCGCAGCAGGGTTTGCCGGAACGCGACCGGATCGGGCAGCACCTCGATCGCGCCGGCCGCCACGGCGAAGGCCGGCATTTCTTCCAACGGGGTTCGCGCGCGGTTCGGCAGCGGCAACAGGCGTCGGGCCAGGCGAACGGGGGCCCCCATCAGGGCAGAGCGCTTGATCATGCCTGCCATCATCGCAAACCACGCCGGGTGCGCCTACCGGCAGCCTGCCTGGATCGGTCGGGCGGAGCGCCGATGTGCAGGCTGGCGCGGCCCTCGCGGCGCAATGAAGAATCCCCGCGCTCGCGTGTATACGGTCGGGAAGGCGGCCGTCCGGTCCGTCGCAAGGGGGGTCGCATGAAACACCTGATTCGTCACGCCGCCATCGGCGCCATCGCGCTGCTGATGCTGGTCGGTTGCGGTGCGCACGAGCACGGCGCCAGCAGCACGACGCCGAACTGACGCGCGCCTTGCAACAGGCCATCGCGCCGCCCGACGGCATCCAGGTCATCGACGGCGCCGTACTCGCGCTGCCCAGCGGGCAGGCCGATGTGCGGATCTACCTGGCGCAGACGAGCCCGCTGCATGCCGCGAAGCGTTGAATGCGCGATACCCGGGATTTCGCCCGCCGACGCATGCCTTGCACGCCTTCTGGTTCGCCGCCCTCAACCACTCTTGATCGGGAACGTCTGCACTTCGCCGCTGGCCGAGTGCGCCGTGGCTGGCCCGCTTGGCGGTTTCGCGCCACTCGTTCCGCACTGGTAGGCGCCCCAGGGCTGCGAGCCGTCGGCCGGTTCGGCCAGCGGCTTGATGGTGTCGGCATGCATCTTGGCGGCTTCGTTGCGGGCCATCACTTCCAGTTCGTCGCGCACCTTGATGTCGTTGCGGTTGACCGGGCCCACGTGATCCATCACCGAGACGGTGACCTTGCCCAGATCGCGGCAGCTCGAAACGTCGCCGCTCCAGGCGGTGCGCACGTTCTTGCCGGCGGAATCCAGGGTGATGCCCCAGCTGCAGGCGCCGAGCAGCAGGACGGGGGCGAGCAGGATCAGGGTTTTGCGCATGGCTGGCTCCGCAACAGTGGCTTGGGGACATGAAAGAGGCCGCACCTCGCGGCCGGCCTCCATCGTAACGCGGGGACGCGCAGGCGTCCCCTGATCGATCCGCGGTGTGCCGCGCCGGTTCAGCCGGCGCGGCAGCGCGGCTCACTTTGCCGGTTTCGCCGCCACCGGCTTGCCGTCGGCATCGAGCACCTGCACCGTGCCCAGCTTCAGGGCGCGGATCGGCGCCTCGATCTTCTTGAGATCGCCGACGATCACCCAGGTCAGCTGGTCGGGGTGGATGATCTCCTTCGCGGCCGCTTCCACCGAGGCATCGGTCTGCCCCTGGATGCGCGCCTTCAACGTCTGCACGTAATCATCCGGACGGTTGTACAGGGCGATGCCCTGCATCGCGCCCATCACCGCCGAGGTGGTCTGGTACTGGCCCGGCATGCTGCGCACGTCACCGACCTTGATCTTGCTGATCTCGGCATCGGTCAGCGGCTTGTCGCCGATCACCGCTTTCGCCTCCTTCAGCATTTCCGCGACCGACGGTGCGGTCTTGTCGGTCTGCACCGGCGCGTACAGCATGAACGGGCGCTGCCCGATCGCGTTCTGCAGGAAGCTGAAGGCGCCGTAGGCCCAGTGCTTGTCCTCGCGCAGGTTCATGTTCAGGCGCGAGGTGAAGGTGCCGCCGAAGGCGCCATTCATGGTCTGGATCTGCAGGTTGTTGGGCGCCTCGGTGGGCGGCGCCAGGCTGCCGGCGAGAATCAGGCTCTGCTGCGCTCCCGGGCGATCGACCAGGTACACGCGCACCTGCTCCGGCGGCGCCACCTTGCCGATGTTCTTCGCCGGCACCTTGCTGGCCGGGGCCTTCCAGTTGCCGAACACGGCGTTCAACTGCGGGATGATCTTGTCCAGCGTGGTGTCGCCGGCGACCAGGATCTTCATGTTGTCCGGACGGATGTAGTCGGTCATGAACCGGCGCATGTCCGTGGCGGACAACGCCCTGATCGAGGCCTCGGTACCGGAGCCGGTGAACGGGATCGCGTAGGCGTGGCCCTTGCCGTACAGCAGCGGTGGCAAGGTGCGCAGCGCGATGCCGGTGGGCCGGCTCTTCTCCTGCGCGATGCCGGCCAGCCACTGGCCGCGCAGGCGGCTGATGTCGGACTCGCGGAACGCCGGGTTGCGCACGATGTCGGCGAACAGGTCGAGCGAAGGCTTGAGCTGGTCATCCAGCGCGTTGAGCGAGGCATTGCAGTAATCCAGCCCGCAACCGCTGGCGATCAGGGCACCCAGGCGCTGCTTGCGCTTGGCGATCTCGACCGAATCCAGATCCTTGCTGCCTTCGTCGAGCATGGCCATGCTGAAGCTGGACGTGCCCAGCTTGCGGCCCTGGTCGGCGGCATAGCCGGCGTCGAACAGCAATTGCAGCTGCACCGCCGGCACGGTGTGGCGCTCGGCCAGGGTCACCTCGATGCCGTTGTCGAGCTTGCCGTGCTGGAGGGTCGGGAAGCTGAGGTCGGGGAAGCTGTCGACCTCGGGCACGCCCTTGCTGCGGTCGACGTCGCTGGCCACGGTCTTGTAATCGCCCTTCGGCGACAGCGCCGGAGCCGGAGCGCCCGGCATGGCGGCGCGACCGGCCACGGTGGCCATGTCGGTGGACTCGACCTCGCCCGGCACCACGGTCAGCGTGTAATCACCCTTGGCGATCCACTTGTCGGCGACCGCCTTGACGCTGGCCGGGGTCGCCGCCATCAGCTCGTTGAAGTCTTTCAGATACTGGCCCGGATCGCCGTGATAGAGCTGACCCTGGGCCAGGATGGAGGCCTGCGTGTTGACCCGCTCCAGCCCGCGCACGAAGGCCGCGCGCGTCTCCGTCTTCACCCGCGCCAGTTCGTCGGCGGTGGGGCCGTCCTTCAGGAACTTCTGCCATTCCTCGTCGATGGCCGCCTCGACCTTCTTCGGGTCGACGCCCTTCTTCACGTCCACCTGCAACTGGAACAGGCTGGCCAGCACGTGCTGTTCGACGTAAACCGAGACGTCGTCGGCCAGCTTGTCCTGGTAGACCAGGCGCTGGTACAGGCGCGAGGTCTTGCTGCCGCCTAGCACGGCGGCGGCCAGCTCCAGCTGGTTTTCGTCGCTGGTGCCGCGGCCGGGCGCGTTCCACTCGCGATAGATGCGGGTCTGCGCCACGTTGTCGGTCATCGTGCCGCGGGTGGAAGTGTCGCGGGCGGCGATCCACGGCTGCGGCCGCGGCACCTGCGGGCCGGCGGCGATGTCGCCGAAGTACTTCAGCATCTTTTCCCTGGCCACCGCCGGGGTGATGTCGCCGGCCAGCACCACCACCGTGTTGGCGGCGCCGTAGTAATCGCGGAACCACTGCTTGACGTCGGCCAGCGAGGCCGCGTTCAAGTCGTCCATCGAGCCGATGGTGTCGTGGTGGTAGGGGTGGTTGGCGGGGAACGCCTCGGCCTGGATCATCTCGCCGGCGCGGCCATAAGGCTGGTTCTCGCCCTGGCGCTTCTCGTTCTGCACCACGCCGCGCTGCTCGTCGAGCTGCGGCTGGCCGATCGCGCCGAGCAGGTGGCCCATGCGGTCGGACTCCATCCACAGCGCCATGTCCAGCGCGGTGGTCGGCACCGTCTCGAAGTAGTTGGTGCGATCGAGCCAGGTGGTGCCGTTCTGGTCGGTGGCACCGGCCAGTTCGAACGGCTTGAAGAACTCGTCCTTGTGGTTCTCCGAGCCCTGGAACATCAGGTGCTCGAACAGATGCGCGAAGCCGGTCTTGCCCTTGGGCTCGTAGGAGGAACCCACGTGATACCACACGCTCACCGCCACCACCGGCGCCTTGTGGTCCTCGTGCACCACCACGGTGAGGCCGTTGGGCAGGGTGAAGCGGCTGTACGCGAGTTCCGGGATCTGCTGTGTCGCCGCGCTGCCGGCATCGGCGGCGAGCGCGACGGGGGCGGCCAGCGCCATCGGTGCGGCAGCCCCGAAGACGAGCAGGCCGGAGATGAGCAGGGCAAGTGGCGTTTTTCTCACGGTGAACCTCCTGTTGCGCGAATGAGTCCTGGCAGGCTACCGGCCGCCACCGGACACCGCAAATGACGTCCGGCACGTTCGGCCGGATCCGGACAGCGAGGCGTCCGGCTGTCCGGCGACGGGCGCCGACTGTCCGCGGACGCGGAAAACTTCGCGGAACCCCTCGCGAAACACGTTGCGATTCAGCATGTTGCAACCCCTCGCGATTTGGCACGGCGATTGCTCTTCATCCAGCACAGGATTATTCACTTACGAGCTGGAGACCCGACATGAAATACGAAAGCCTCATGCTGCGCTGCCTGTTCCTCGCCTGCCTCGCGATTTGCGGTCTGATTTTCGCCGCCATGGTGACCATCACCCCGGCACCGGATGGTGGCCAGCTCGCCGCGAGCAGCCACATCAGCGCGATCCTGCTGGCCGCACCCAGCACGTGCGCGCTGCTGCCCGACGGCGTGGTCTGCCCGCGCCTCGGCGGCTGAGCAGCAGCCACGACAGCGGCGGTACACGCGATAATGCGCGGATGCTCCACGTCATCCTGTACCGCCCCGAGATCCCGCCGAACACCGGCAACGTGATTCGCCTGTGCGCGAACACCGGCGCCGCGCTGCACCTGATCCGCCCGCTCGGCTTCGAGCTCGACGACGCCCGGCTGCGTCGCGCCGGACTGGACTACCACGAATACGCCCGCGTCGCCGTGCACGACGACCTGGCCAGTTGCCTCGACGCACTCGACGCACCGCGCGTGTTCGCCTTCACCACCCGCGGCCACGCCAGCCACGCGGACACCCGCTTCGCCGATGGCGATGTCCTGTTGTTCGGTTGCGAGACCGCCGGACTGCCCGGCGAGGTGCTGGCGGCGATCCCCGCCGAACAGCACCTGCGCCTGCCGATGCGGCCGGACAGCCGCAGCCTGAACCTGTCGAACTCGGTGGCCGTGGCGGTGTACGAAGCCTGGCGCCAGCTGGGTTTCCCCGGCGCGGTGAAGGCCTAGCGCCCGGCCGGCGGGCTACAATCGCCGGATGAATGCCGCCACTCCCAACGCCTGGTTGCCGCAACCGTTGCGCAAGCTCGCCGGCCGCGCACTGGAAACCGCGCTGAACCACACTTTGTCGCTGGATCCGGATACGCAGCAGAAGCTGGCCGGGTTGAACGGCCGCAGCGTGCAGTTGCATCTGCGCGGGCCGGAAATCGCGCTGGCCGTGACCGTCGAGGATGCCCGTCTGAAAGTCGGCCCGCCGCAGGAAGACAGCCAGCTGAAGGTGGCCGCCACCCCGGGCAGCCTGCTGGCAATGATGTTCCGCCGCGACGACGATGGCATCGCGCCCGGCAAGGTGGAGATCGCCGGCGATGCCGAGCTGGCCCGACGGCTGGAAAAGCTGGCCAGCAAGTTCGCCCCGGATTTCGAGGAGGCGTTCGCCCGTAGCTTCGGCGACGTGCTCGGCGTGCCGCTGGCCAAGGCCGTGCGCAAGGGCCTCGCCCACGCCCGCGAAACCGCCAGCCACCTCACCGAAGACAGCGCCGACTGGCTGCGCGACGAGGCACGCGTGGCGCTCGCGCCGGGTGAAGTCGAGGGCTTCCTCGACGACGTCGATGCCCTGCGCGAACGCAGCGAACGGCTGGAGTCCCGCGTGCAGCGGCTGGCCCGGCGCCTGCAGGGCGACGCCGCGTGACCCCGCTGGCGGCGGTGCCGCGCCTGCTGCGGGTCGCCTCGGTGCTGTTGGCGTACCGGCTCGACGAACTGGTCGACGCCGCCCATCTGTACCGCCCGCTGAAACTGCTGCGACCGTTGCTGACCCGGCCGCGGGTCGACGTGGCATCACTGGCTCGCGGCGAACGCCTGCGCCTGGCGCTCACCGAGCTGGGCCCGATCTTCGTCAAGGCCGGCCAGGTACTGTCGACTCGCCGCGACCTGGTTCCCGCCGACATCGCCGACGAGCTTTCGCTGCTGCAGGATCAGGTGGCACCCTTCCCCGGCAGCGCGGCGCGCGCCATCGTCGAGCGCGAGCTGAATGCCTCGATCGACCGGCTCTATGCACATTTCGACGAGGCACC
>Ga0070659_100003958_pt1 | contig 10541 bp, 13 predicted proteins | sample KBSC23metaG_FD_64666 | JGI IMG/M metagenome (GOLD analysis project Ga0070659, IMG submission 64666) | Corn rhizosphere microbial communities from Kellogg Biological Station, Michigan, USA - KBS C2-3 metaG | ecosystem: Host-associated > Plants > Roots > Rhizosphere > Soil ...
GGTCGCCCCGCCTTCCATTCGCGCCGTGATAAAAGGCTGGTTGATCTCGGTAGTCTGTGCGCTCGACAGCTCGATCTTGGCTTTTTCGGCAGCTTCCTTGAGCCGCTGAAGCGCGAGCCGGTCGGTCCGAAGGTCGATGCCCTCCTTCGCCTTGAACTTGTCCGCCAGCCAATTGACGATGCGGGCGTCAAAGTCCTCGCCGCCGAGGAAGGTGTCGCCGTTGGTCGACTTCACCTCGAACACACCGTCGCCGATCTCGAGGACCGAGACGTCGAATGTGCCGCCGCCGAGGTCGTAGACGGCGATCGTCTTGCCGTCTTCCTTCTCGAGACCATAAGCCAGCGCGGCCGCGGTCGGCTCGTTGATGATGCGCAGCACTTCAAGGCCCGCGATCTGGCCGGCGTCCTTGGTCGCCTGGCGCTGCGCGTCGTTGAAGTAAGCGGGAACGGTGATCACCGCCTGCGTGACGGTCTCGCCGAGATAGGCCTCGGCGGTCTCCTTCATCTTTTGCAGGATGAAGGCCGAAATCTGCGACGGGGAATAGTCCTTGCCGCCCGCCTGGACCCAGGCGTCGCCGTTGGCGCCCTTGACGATCTTGTAGGGCACCAGCTCGGTGTCCTTCTTCGTGATCGGATCGTCGAAGCGGCGGCCGATGAGGCGCTTCACCGCGAAAATCGTGTTGTCGGGGTTGGTGACCGCCTGGCGCTTCGCCGGCTGGCCGATCAGACGCTCGCCGTCCTTGGTGAAGGCGACGGTGGAAGGCGTGGTGCGCGCACCCTCGACATTCTCGATGACCTTCGGCTTGCCGCCTTCCATGACTGCGACGCAGCTGTTGGTCGTGCCCAAGTCGATGCCAATGACCTTGGCCATAGCTTTTCCCTCTTCTTTCAGCCCCTCTCGGCCCCTCTCAGAGGCAGCCGAAGTGTTGATTTCGAGGGCGATATAGGTGCCCCGAAACCGACGACAAGGCATGGAGGAAGAGACTGTTAATCGCGGCCGCCGCCGGCCTTCGGGCTTTGGTGCGCAAGGTTCACGGCCACAGCTTCACGAATAAGAGCCTTGAAGGCCGCTTCGTCCAGTACCGCGCCCTCGTGAATGTCGATTGCACGGCGGGTGCCGCCCGTGAGGCCCGAATTGAACAGGCCCAACGGGTCCGCGAGCGTTGCGCCGCGAGCGAACGTGAGCTTGATCTTGTCCCTGTAGGTCTCGCCGGTGCAGATCAGCCCCGCATGCTCCCACACGGGAACACCGGCCGGATTGGAGGGCTTCCGCCACTTCACATCCTCGACCACGTCGGGATCCGCTTCGCGGATCAACCTGCGGACCCGCGCAAGCGCCACACCGCGCCAGTCGCCCATCGACTGAATTTTCGCGTCAATCTCGGTCGAGGCGCCGGTCATGGCATCGTCATTCCGCCATTGACGTGCAGCGTCTGGCCGGTGACGTAGCCGGCCTCCTTGGACGCGAGATAGACGCAGGCCGCGCCGATATCCTCGCCGCTGCCCATCTGCCCAAGCGGAATGCGCGACAAAATGCCCTCGCGCTGCTGATCATTGAGCGCATCGGTCATCGCCGAGGTCATGAATCCCGGCGCGATCGCGTTCACCGTGATGCCGCGGCTCGCCAGCTCCTGCGCCACCGACTTGGTCATCCCGATCAGGCCGGCCTTGGACGCGACGTAATTGGCCTGGCCGGGGTTGCCGGTCACCCCGACGACCGAGGTGATCGAGATGATGCGCCCGAAGCGTGCCTTCATCATCGGCCGGGCAGCGGCGCGCATCAGCCGGAACGCGGCTTCGAGGTTGATGCGGATGACCTCCTCGAACTCCTCGTCCTTCATGCGCATGAGGAGGTTGTCGCGGGTCACCCCGGCATTGTTGACGAGAATGTCGAGCCTGCCGCCTAGCGCCTCGACGGCCTGGGGCACGAGCTGGTCTACGGCAGTACTGTCGGACAGGTTGCACGGCAGCGCGACATGATCGCCGCCGAGCGAGCCGCGAAAGCTCTCCAGCTTCTGGACATTGCTGCCGGACACCGCGAGGCGCGCGCCCTGTCCCGCCAGCGCCCTGGCGATCGCGCTGCCAAGGCCGCCTGAAGCGCCAGTCACCAGCGCCGTCATGCCTGTGAGGTCGAACATTTAAGCGATCTCCTTCGCCGCGGCCTCGACGTCCTCGATCGTCACCACGCTCGTCACCTTGGCGTCGGGGGCGATGCGCTTGACCATCGAGCCCAACACCTTTCCGCCGATCTCGACGAACTCGTGGACGCCGGCGTCGAACATGTTGGCGACGCTCTCGCGCCAGCGGACCATCCCGGTGACCTGCTCGACGAGCTGGTTGCGGATCGTGTCCGGGTCGCTTTCGGGCTGCGCGGTGACGTTGGCGAACACCGGCACCGCGGGCTGTTCGATTACGACATAGCTCAGCGCATCGCGCATCGCCTCGGCGGCGGGCTGCATGAGCGGGCAGTGGAAGGGCGCGGATACGGGCAGCGGAACCGCGCGCTTGGCGCCCATCTCCTTCGCCATCTCTATCGCCCGGTCAATCGCCGCCTTGTTGCCGGAAATGACCACCTGCGACGGGTCGTTGTCGTTGGCGACCGTGCAAACCTGCCCTTGAGCCGCTGCTTCGGCGATCTTCTGCGCGAGCGCCAGGTCCGCACCGAGCAGCGCCGCCATTGCGCCCTCTCCCACCGGCACCGCCTGCTGCATCGCCTGTCCGCGCAACTTCAGCAGCTTGGCGGCCGTCGCAAGATCGAACGAGCCCGCCGCGCACAAGGCCGAATATTCGCCGAGGCTGTGGCCGGCCACAAAGCCGGCGACGTCAGCCAGTCGCACGCCCATTGTCCGAAGCACCGCAATCGAATGCGCCATGATCGCCGGCTGCGCATTCTCGGTGAGCTTGAGCTCGTCGTCGGGCCCGTCGCGCATCAGGCGGAAGAGGCTGTGACCAAGCGCCTCGTCGACCTCGTCGAACACGTCCCTCGCGGCGCGGCTGGCTCCGGCAAGCGCGGCGCCCATGCCGACCGCCTGGCTGCCCTGCCCCGGGAAAATGAATGCGCGCATCACAAGCCCTATTCGGTTATCAACCCGCACGGGCGGTTAGGCCGCGCCGCAGCGATTGCCAAGGCGGGGAGTACGCATGTCCGTAGCCGGGGAGAAGCAATCGATCGGCCTTGTGATGACCAGCGCAATCGTCGTTGGCACCGTCATCGGATCCGGCATCTTCCTGCTTCCCGTCAGCCTCGCGCCGCTGGGGGCGAATGCCCCAATCGGCTGGGTAATCAGCGGCTTTGGTGCGCTCTGCGTCGCCTTCGCCTTGTCGCGGATCGTGCGGCCCGAAGGCGGCGGCCTGCAGAGCTACATCGAGGCCGAACTCGGCGCGACTGCCGGCTTCATGGTCACCTTCGCTTTATGGATGTCGAGTTGGGCGGCCATGGCTTCGACCGCCGTTGCCGCCGCCGCCGCATTGTCGCGCATTGTTCCAAAGCTCGGCGATCCGTGGTCGGTCGCGATGGTCGCAATCGCGACGACGCTCGTCGTGACCGCGGTGAATCTTCGCGGGGTCAGGGCGGCTGGCGGGTTCGCCTTGGTCACCGTCGCCATCCGTATCCTGCCGCTTCTTGCGGTGATCGCAGTCGTGCTCTTGCGGCAGGCCAGACACGAGCCAATCGCGGCTTTGGCTCCCGCTCCTGTGACGACCGACAATATCGCGACCGCGGTGACCCTGACCCTGTTTGCAATCATCGGCTTCGAGACCGGAACCGCTCCCGTAGGCAAGGTGCGCAACCCGACCCGCACCATTCCGCTCGCCCTAATGGCCGGAACGACCTTCTGCGTGCTTTTGTATCTCTTCAGCAGCACGTCGGTGAGCATGATCCTCTCGCCCGAGGCGACGGTAAAATCGCTCGCGCCCTATGCCGACGCCCTCAAGGCGAATTGGGGGGAATCCGCCGTGCTGCTGGCGGCTGTCGGGATCGCAATCGCGGCGGTCGGCGGGCTCAACAGCAATCTGCTCTGCGGTGGAGAGTCCGGCTATTCGATGGCCTTGCGAGGAGATCTGCCGAGCACCCTGGCGCGAACGAGCCGAACGAACACGCCGGTTGTCAGCTTGCTTCTTGCGGCGGCGCTGACGGTCATCCTGATCCTGTCGAACACCAGCAGGAGTACCGGTCAGCTCTTCATCTTCGTGAGCATGCTGACGACGACGTCCACCTTGTTCGTTTATGTTTTCGGTGCCGCAGCGGCATGGCGAAGGCGACCATCCACCGCCGCGAAGCTCGTGATTGCGCTGAGTATCATTTTCTCACTTTTCGCCTTTTACGGCGCCGGGCTCGAAGCGAACCTTTGGGGGCTAGCGCTCCTCGCCGTCGGTCTAGCGATCCGCTGGCTGTGCCACCGGTTCAACCGTTCGCGCGCTGGCTCCAGCCTGGCGGCGGAGGCGAGCTGAGCCGCGCCTCGGGAATGAGCTTACGGAGCTTTGTCGCGAAACTCCTCAGGCACACTTCGCTCTTGCCCAGCGGTCCCGGCTCATAGCGCGCGCTCTGCATGCCGAGCTGTACGCGGGTGATAAGCTCTGTGTCCTCGGCATTGACACGGCGATTGATGCGCCAATTGAGGTGCCGCGCCGCCCGCATCTCGCGCCGCTCGTCCGGGACTGCATAGCTGATCTCGCGGATCACGGTCTCGGTCGCCGAAACGGGCAGGAACTGCATGAAATCGACCTGGTCGGGGTAGATGTCGAAGGCAACGTTGGGAAAGAGCTTGTAATAAAGCCACTTGCGCTGGTGCGTATCGGGCAGGTGCCCGACCGTCGGAAGCAGGCGCTGGTACGCCCGTTCGGACGGGTTCGCCGACTCCTTCTCGACAAGGTCGCCCTCCATCCGGTCGACGTGGCTCTGCGCCTCGATCCGGTAGTTGCGCTCGAACAGCCGCGTCAGGCCCGGGTGGCCGATCGGGATGTGGAGATGGTCGGAATAATTGTCGGCGATCGTCTTCCAGTTGAGCGGCCGCGGCCGCAGCGTCACGCGGCCGATCGCCCGCAGATCCTCGAACCGGTAGGGCGCGACCTCATCCGCATACGGCGCCATCATCTCGGCCACCGCGGGCGCGCCGGTCTCGAGCGTCACGAACAGGAAGCCGTGCCAGTGCTCCAGCGCGACCGGATGGAGGCCCAGCGTGTCAATCTGCAGCCCCGGATATTCATTGCGATGGGGCACGCCGATCAGCCGCCCGTCGCGGCCATAGCTCCACGCGTGATAGGGGCAGGTCAGCACCTTGGCGCAACCGCCATTGCCGTCGACCAGCCGCGACCCGCGATGCCGGCAGACGTTGGAGAAGGCCCTGACCTCGCCGTCGTCGCCACGAATGACGATCACGCTTTCCCCGAGATATTCGAGGCTCCGCCACTCGCCTGGCTGCGCAATCTCGCTTTCGTGGCACACGACCTGGGGGGCCGCACGGAGAAACGTCTTCTTCTCGGCCTCGAAGAACTCTGGATCGAAATAGAGCCAGCCGGGCAAGCTCATTCCGTCGAGCGGGTCGGGCTTGGCTTGGACGGGGCGAAGCTGCGTGGCCACGCCATGCTGTGCCACGGGAGCTGGGCGGACCGCAATCCGCCCATCCTTCCCTTTAGTAGCGGGGCGGGAACTGCGCGTGGATGATCGTGCCGGTCGGCAGCTGGCACTGACCGACGCCGCCCGCGGCCATGCCGGAGCTCGGACGCATCAGCCGGAAGTTGCAGCGCATGAAGCCGCCCGGCCCCTGCAGATTCGCGAGGACCTGGCCGGAGTAGTGCGTGATCGTCTCGCGATCGGGACCCCACGGTCCCCAACCGCCCCAGCCATAACCGTAAGGGTAGCGGCTCCAGCCACCCCACGGATATCGACCGTATCCATAGCCGCCCCAGTAGGAGCCGGGACCCCAGCCGTTCCACAGCGGGCCGTAGTCCATGATCTGGCTTTCGGAAGTGATTTGAAAGAACGGGCCCTGGTAGATCTGGCCGTTGCTGAGCTGCGCGACCATGGTGCCGCGCGTGCCGCCGGTTTCCCGCCAGGTGAAGGTCGCGCCGAGATTGCCCTTCGCGGCCTGTCCATAGCCGACGCCCGTTGTCGTGCAACCGGCGACTGTAATCGCTGCCAGTGACGCGGCAGCCATCCTGATCGCAAATGAAGTCATGACTGTACTCCTTCGGCCCCCAAAACGCGCCAAGGGCTGCGGCGGCTCCCATGCCTGTTCTGCCGCCGGAGAGCGAACGCGGCGTGCCATTACGACCCGGCAACGAAACGCAGGCTGAACGGACAGAGGCCGTCCTTGCCTTTGCGAGCAGTTTTCGGCATAGGCGGCCGCGATGGGGTGCGGGCTTGCTCGCGCCCCAGTGTTTTTGAACGACAGCCGGAGGGGCTTGCCGCTGGGGCAAGTCAGCGATCGGCCAAAGAGAGAAGTGAAACATGCCGCTATACGAGCATGTTTTCCTCGCGCGTCAGGATCTTGCCCAGGCACAGGTCGATGCGCTCGCGGAAAACGCCACCAAGATCATCACCGACAACGGCGGGAAGGTCGTGAAGACCGAGACCTGGGGCTTGCGCAGCCTCGCCTACCGCATCGCCAAGAACCGCAAGGCGCATTATGTCGCCCTCGATCTCGACGCCCCGGCGACGGCGATCGCCGAGCTTGAGCGTCAGTCCAACATCAACGAGGACGTGATTCGCTTCCTCACCATCCGCGTTGACGAGCTCGAGAAGGGCCCGTCGGCGATGATGCGCCGGAGCGACAAGGACCGTGAGCGCGGTCCGCGCGGCGATCGCGGCGACCGCGACGACCGCCCCAGCTTCCGCGCTCGTGAAGAGGAGGTCGAATAATGGCCCGGGCATTCTTCCGCCGCCGCAAGTCCTGCCCCTTTTCGGGCAAGGACGCGCCGAAGATCGATTACAAGGACGTCCGCCTGCTCCAGGGTTTTGTCTCGGAGCGCGGCAAGATCGTGCCATCGCGCATCACCGCCGTCAGTTCAAAGAAGCAGCGTGAGCTTGCCCGTGCCATCAAGCGCGCCCGGCACATTGGCCTGCTTCCCTACGTCGTGAAGTAAGGAGAACGACCCATGGAAGTGATCCTGCTTGAACGCGTCGAGAAGCTCGGCGCCATCGGCGATGTGGTGAAGGTCAAGGACGGCTTTGCCCGTAACTACCTGCTGCCGCGCAAGAAGGCGCTTCGTGCCAACGAAGCCAACCGCAAGGTGTTCGAGGCAAACCGCGCCCGGATCGAGGAAGAGAACGCCAACCGCCGCTCCGACGCCGAGAAGTCGTCAAAGGGCGTGGAAGGCAAGACCGTCCAGCTGATCCGCCAGGCGTCGAACACCGGCCAACTCTACGGCTCGGTCAGCGCCCGCGACATCGCCGAGGCATTGGAAGGCGCCGGCGCCCATGTTGCGAAGAGCCAGGTCGTGCTCGACCGCCCGATCAAGGCGATCGGCCTCCACGAAGTGAAGATCGCGCTTCACCCGGAGGTTTCGGTCACGGTCAAGGTGAACGTCGCCCGTTCGCCCGAGGAGGCAGACCTCCAGGAGCAGGGCGTCGACGTCATGGCTCAGATGTTCGAGCGTGACACGGCCGCTTTCACTGAAGAGTTCGAACCGGGCGCCGAGCCGGGCATTCCAGGTGCCGCGGAGAACCCCGGCACGCCGGAAGAAGCCGAAGTCGGGACTGACGAAGAGCAGGCCTAGTTCTTCAAACAAACTCAAAGAGAGCCGCCGGTCGAAAGATCGGCGGCCTTTTTCGTTGCGCCGAGCGGTTCGTCGCAAAGTTCGTTCGGCTGTCGGAACGGCTCCCCACACGCTCTTGTTTAGCAGTCAGAGCACGCGGGGCCGTGTAAGGGAGTAACACCATGGCTGACCAACGCGACGACGAGCAATTCGGAGAAAACCAGGACAAGAGCAGCGGCCAACCGACTACGGGCCAGCAAAGCCAGCAGAACCAGCAATCACCGACCGGAAGCCAGGGCAGCGAAGGCAGCTTCGGCGGCCAAAGCAGCGGCCAGGGCGGCGGTCAGCCGATCGGCGGCAATGACGGCGAGACCGGCAGTGGGTCGACGCTGAGCCAGGGAGCCGACTTCGGCGGCCAAAGCTCGAGCGGCCAGACTCAGCCGGGCGGCCATGGCGACACGATGACCCAGAACGAGGAAACGACCGGCCAAGGCGGCTCGCAGGGCGAAGGCTTTATCGGATCGCAGGGAAGCGGCTCCGACGACTATCTGCAGGGCGAAGGTGCATCGTCGAGCGGCGATTCGACCGGCGGTTCGGACTTCGCCAACCAGGGCCGCGGCGCTCTCGACGAAGACGAAAACGAAGATGAGAGCGGCCAGTCGGGTTCAACCGGCGGCTTTGGCGGCGGCGGGTCGGGAGGTTCCGGCAGCTCCGGCGGCGGCTCCTTCTAGGTAGGTCGCTTCGCCTCAAGACAGCGCCGCGTTCCCAACTGGAGCGCGGCGCTTCTTTATGCGGACTCTGTCGCCAGCATCTCCGTTTCGCGTTCGACCCATTGCGCCAGACTCGGGCGCGCAAGGATTCGGTCAACATAGGCGACCGTGCGAGGATACTTCTCCGGGCATACCTTGGTCTGCGTGTGACGGAAATTCGCAAACGGCCCGGCGATCGCAATGTCGGCGAGAGTTAGTCGATCGCCGACCACAAAACCGTCGTCGGTCGGGAGGATCTTCTCGAGATAATCGAGGATCGGCGGCAGGTCGTTGAGTTCAGCCTGTTCCGCCGCTTCGAGGTCGCCCGGGCGTCGCATGAATCGCGGTGCGACGATCCGGTTGAAGAAGATCTTCGCACCGCATGCCACGAGGATCGTGTCCGCGAATTCCTCATACCAGATCGTCTTGCCGCGCAGCTTTGGCTCGCTTGGGATCAGCTCCGGGTCGGGGTGTTCGGCCTCGAGATAGTGGACGATCGCAGTCGAATCCGGGAGGGTGTAGTCCCCGTCCCGGAGTGCTGGCATTTTCCTGAACGGACTAGCCTCGAGATATTCCGGAGAGTGGTTTGGAAAACCCGTCGGCTGGAGATCGAACTCGATCCCCTTCTCGGCTGCAAAGGCCAGCACCTTCCGGACGTACGGCGACAAAGACGACCCATAGATGATCATCGACGGCTTCTCCCCTGTTGCGCGGCGGATGGCGGATAACGCCGCACGCTTCGCTCGTTGAGCCGGCGTTCCTAGGAGTACCGGGGTTGCGCAGCAACAGCGGCAAGGACGAGGACCGGAAGAACTAAGCGACGCGATAGTAGGCCGCGACCCGGTCGAGGGCGAGCGTCAGGACCACTTTGCCCGCGCGGGCAGGCCAGCCGAGCGCAGTCTCCGCGTCGCGCATCCCCTCGCCCGCGCAAACGATCCGCCACAATATGTCGGCAAGGCCCGGGCCGGCAGCGGCAATTGCCTGGTCGAAGCGACGCCGGGCGTCCACCTGCGCGGCGTTCACGTCCACGCCGGCAGCGGATCCGCCGCGGCCGCGGGCCACGGGTGCCGCATCCCAGGCCATGGTCACGCGCGGCGATAGCTGGGCGCGCTCCCAATCGCTCCGCAGACGTTCCCCCGCGTCGAATTGACGCCGACTCACGTGGCCGTGAGCGAGGAGCCAACCTAAAGGCGATTCGGTCACATTGATCGTCAGCGAGCGAGGTGCCCGCCGGCCAGCCGGGGCCGCCCCTTCGCCGTCTCCAATGCCCTGTTCCGCGAGCAAGCGCGCAGCCGTCAGTCTCATCAATCCTCCCTGGTCGTGGCGATTCGATGTGCTTGCCACAACGGCAAAAGTGTAGGACAGAAGAAAAACCGTTTTGGTTAGCTTGCCGGGGGGGCGTATATGATAACACGCATCCGCGAAGTTCGGCGCGCCCGCGGGCTCACGCTCGACGAGGTCGCCCGGCGCTGCGATCCCCCGACGACGGCGCAGACGATTGGCAGGCTCGAGACCGGCACTCGCACGGTCTCCATCGGTTGGCTCAACCGCATTGCTCGCGCGCTCGGCGTCGAAGCGCAGGATCTGGTCGACGGCAGCGACACCAGCGAGTTGCCGGTGGTCGCGGTGCTTGGGGCCACTGGCGCGACCGCCCCCCGCAAGAGCGCGATCGTCGTTCCGCCACGCGTCGAGGAAGGGCAGGTCGCGATTGTCGTCGTCGCGGGAGTGGGCGACTATCGCGCCGGCGATGAGATCTGGTGCGATCGCATCGAGCCTGCGCAATCCGCAAACGCTCTCAATCGCGACGTGCTCGTGCCCCGGCCTGCGGGTCGCTTCCTGTTTGGTCGCTTGATCAACCGCGACGAAGACAAGCTACAAATCCTTCCGCTCGAAGCCGGCGGCCGGCAGCAGGTCGTTGCCAATCCGGCGTGGCTAGCGGTCGCATCGAGGCTTGTTCGCAAGCTCTAGGCTCCCGTCGACGCTCGCCCGAAATCCTAGGCGGCGCTGGAAGTGATGGTGGTGGTGGGCGCTGACGGGCTCGAACCGCCGACCCTCTCGGTGTAAACGAGATGCTCTACCAGCTGAGCTAAGCGCCCAC
>Ga0070659_100003959_pt1 | contig 10540 bp, 9 predicted proteins | sample KBSC23metaG_FD_64666 | JGI IMG/M metagenome (GOLD analysis project Ga0070659, IMG submission 64666) | Corn rhizosphere microbial communities from Kellogg Biological Station, Michigan, USA - KBS C2-3 metaG | ecosystem: Host-associated > Plants > Roots > Rhizosphere > Soil ...
ACTCTCACTGCGGTCGGCCGGCCAGGTAACAGCATGTCTCTCTTCTTTAACCATGAACGGAAGAGACTATGAACAACGCACACACCGTCAAGGCCGCAAGCGCCGTGCAGACCCGGACCCGGACCCGCTGGCTGATCCTCGCCATGCTGTTCGCCATCACCACGATCAACTACGCCGACCGCGCGACGATCTCGATCGCGGGACCCGACATCAAGAAGGAACTGGGCCTGTCGGGCGTCCAGATGGGCTTCGTGTTCTCCGCCTTCGCGTGGTCGTACGTCGTCGCCCAGCTGCCGGGCGGCTGGCTGCTCGACCGCTTCGGCTCGAAGATCACCTATTTCTTCAGCATCTTCCTGTGGTCGACGTTCACCTTGTTCACCGGCGCGGCCGGCTTCGTGACGGGCGGCGCCGCCGTCGGCCTGCTGTTCGTGCTGCGCCTGCTCGTCGGCGCGGCGGAAGCGCCTTCGTTCCCCGGCAACAGCCGGATCGCATCCGCGTGGTTTCCCACGCACGAACGGGGCCTCGCGGCCGCCGTGTTCAACTCGGCCCAGTATTTCGCGACCGTGCTGTTCGCCCCCATCATGGGCTGGCTCGTGCATTCGTTCGGCTGGCACAGCGTGTTCTACGTGATGGGCACGCTGGGCATCCTGATGGCCGGGCTGTGGCTGAAGACGATCCACGGCCCGAAGGACCACCCGTCGATCAACCCCGCGGAACTTGCGTACATCCAGGAAGGCGGTGCCCTCGTCGACCTCGAGGGCACCGCGCGCACGGCACAGGCCAGGCAGGTGGACACGCTCGCCTGCATCAAGGAATTGCTGGGCAACCGCATGCTGCTTGGTGTCTACGTCGGCCAGTACTGCATCACGACGCTGACCTATTTCTTCCTCACGTGGTTCCCCGTGTACCTCGTGCAGGAACGCCACATGACGATCCTGAAGGCGGGCTTCGTCGCCTCGCTGCCAGCGATCGCCGGCTTCCTCGGCGGCATCACCGGCGGCTGGCTGTCCGACCGTCTCGCGAAGGCAGGCTACTCGCTGTCCGTGTCGCGCAAGGTGCCGATCGTCGCAGGCATGCTGATGTCGATGAGCATGATCGCCTGTAACTACATCGAGGCCGATACGCTCGTCGTCGCCGTGATGTCGCTCGCCTTCTTCGGCAAGGGCGTCGGCGCACTGGGCTGGGCCGTCGTGTCCGACACGTCGCCGAAGGAAGCGGGCGGCCTGTCGGGCGCCCTGTTCAACACCTTCGGCAACACGGCCGGCATCACGACGCCCATCGCCATCGGCTACATCGTCGACGCGACCGGCTCGTTCGCCGGCGCCCTCGTCTACGTCGGCGCCAACGCGGCGCTGGCCATTGCCTGCTACCTGTTCGTCGTCGGCGATATCAAGCGCGTCAAGCTCGTGACATCGCTGTCGGCCCGATAACACTCTCCACCTCGACACAACACCATGAACACCATCGTTACCAGCGCCCCCGTCGTCACCGAACTCCGCGTCGTCCCCGTCGCCGGCCAGGACAGCATGCTGCTGAACCTGTCCGGCGCCCACGGCCCCTGGTTCACCCGCAACATCGTCATCCTCAAGGACAGCGCCGGCAACACGGGCCTCGGCGAGGTGCCGGGCGGCGAGAACATCCGCCGCACGATCGAGGACGCGCGCTCCCTCGTCGTCGGCAGGACGCTGGGCGAGTACAACAATGTGCTGAACTCGATGCGCACGGCGTTCGCCGACCGCGACGCGGGCGGCCGCGGCCAGCAGACGTTCGACCTGCGCACGACGATCCACGCCGTGACCGCCGTCGAATCGGCCCTGCTCGACCTGCTGGGCCAGTTCATGGGCGTGCCGGTCGCCGCGCTGCTGGGCGAAGGCGTGCAGCGCAACGCCGTCGAGATGCTCGGCTATCTGTTCTACGTGGGGAACCGCACGAAGACGGACCTCGCGTACCGCGCGGAGCCGGACGCGGACGACGACTGGCTGCGCCTGCGCAACGAGGAGGCACTGACGCCGGATGCCGTCGTGCGCCTGTGCGAGGCCGCGCGCGCGCGCTACGGCTTCAACGACTTCAAGCTGAAAGGCGGCGTGTTCTCGGCAGACGAAGAGATGGACGCCATCATCGCGATGCACGAACGCTTTCCCGACGCGCGCATCACGCTGGACCCGAACGGCGCGTGGTCGCTGGCGGAAGCGGTGCGCGTGTGCCGCGACAAGCACGGCATCCTCGCGTACGCCGAAGACCCGTGCGGCGCGGAGAACGGCTTCTCCGGCCGCGAAGTGATGGCCGAATTCCGCCGCGCGACGGGCCTGCCGACGGCGACGAACATGATCGCGACGGACTGGCGCCAGATGGCCCACTCGATCCAGTTGCAGTCGGTGGACATCCCGCTCGCGGACCCGCACTTCTGGACGATGCAGGGCTCCGTGCGCGTCGCGCAGCTGTGCCAGATGTTCGGCCTGACGTGGGGCTCGCACTCGAACAACCACTTCGACATCTCGCTCGCCATGTTCACGCACGTGGGCGCGGCGGCGCCGGGCAAGGTCACCGCCATCGACACGCACTGGATCTGGCAGGACGGGCAGCGCCTGACGAAGGCGCCGCTGAAGATCGAGGGCGGCCACGTGCACCTTCCCACGCGACCGGGCCTCGGCATCGAACTGGACGAGGCCGAGCTGGAGAAGGCGCACCAGGCCTACAGGAACATGGGGCTGGGCGCACGCGACGACGCGGCCGCCATGCAGTTCCTGATCCCGGGCTGGAAGTTCGACAACAAGCGCCCTTGCCTCGTGCGTTGATCGATCCTGCCGGCGCGCAGGCCCTACGCCGCGTAGGGCTTGCCGTTGACGACGACGTTCTCCATCGTGGGCTTGGGCGCGCCTTTCACCTGCAGGCGCTCGTCGGTTAGTTGCATATCGAAGTTCCGCAGCACGACGCCCCCGATGTCGGTCTGGCCCGGATTCGACGCGACGATGCCGAACGCGCCGAACCGCCCGCGGATGCCGTCCAGCACCAGGCCGCGCACGGACGAATGCGGCGGCGGCTCGCCCTTCAGGTCGAAGTACTGGCTCCACGGCCGGATCGCCACGATCTCGCCCTTGGCGGAATCGAGCACGAGGTCGCGCATCACGATGTTTTCGTAGATCTGCGGCGTGTCGGGCCGCAGCTTCAGGTGCGCGACGGCGCCCACCTCCCGCACCGTGCAATGTTCGACGACGACGTCGCGCACGACGGTCGCCTCGCTGCCGCACGTGAACATGGCGTGGCCGCGCCGGAACACGCAGTTGCGCACGCGCACGCGCTCGACGGGCGGGCTGTCCTTGTCGTCCGGCGCGTGCGGCCCCTTCGATCCCTTCGCGGCGATGCAGTCGTCCGTCACGGAAAAATGGCAGCCGTCGACGAGCACGTCCTGGCAGCTGTCGATGTCGATCCCGTCCGTGCTGGGCGCCTGCACGTAATCGTCCGGCACCTCGAAACTGCAGCCCCGCACGACGACGTCGCGGCACCGGTACAGGTGCAGGTTCCAGAACTGCGAATCCTTGAACGTGATCCCGTCCACCGTCACGCCGCGCGAGCCCTCGATGACCGCGAGGCGGGCGCGCGGCACGTCCAGGTTGCGGAACGCGGCCTTGTCCTTGGCGGCATTGCGCAGCTGCCAGAACCGGTCCCAGATGGGCCGGCCGGCGCCGTCCAGTGTGCCGGCGCCCGTGATTCTGAGGCCATCGCAGGCCACCGCGTTGATCAGGCCCGGATTGAAGCGCTCCTCGAAGTGGCCCTCGATGCGCGTGCGCTGGACGGGGAAATGGCGCATGTCCGTCGAGCAGCGCAGCACGGCGCCCCGCTCGAGGTGGAGATGGACGCCCGGCTTCAGGAACAGCGCGCCGCTGACGAACACGCCCGCGGGCACGACGACGGTGCCGCCACCCTGCCCGGCCACCCGGTCGTTCGCGACCCGGTCGATCGCGACCCGGTCGATCGCGGCCTGGATGGCGTGCGTATTGACGGTGGCGCCGTCGGCCACGGCGCCGGTATCAATGATCGAAATGCGTTTGCCATCCGGCTCGGCGGCACGCGCCACGCGGCGCGACAGGGAGAGGGACAACAGCGGCAGGGACAGCAGCGCCAGGGCGGCGCGGCGGCGGGCGAAAACAGGTACGGGCATGGCGATCCGGATCGGAAGTCGATATCCGGATCATGCTAAAGCAGCCGCGGCCCGAACGCGGCTCAATGTGCTGATCGATTCGCCGAGCGAATCAGCCGAACAATCTTTCGAACAACCACACGATCGATTTCGCCACGAATTGCGCGAACGGCAAAGCCAGCACGACCAGCAGGACGATCTGGCAGACGCGCAGCACGGGTTCGAACGCGTGCCAGTCGCGGTGCACGTGCGGCAGGTGGATGTGCGGCCGGTGGATGTGGGACAGATGCAGGTGAGCCCTCATGCGGGCGGGCGTCGGACCGAATTTCATCGTCGTCTCCGTATATGTATATACGAATTCAGCATATGCTCATGCGCTCCGCTCTGCCGATGATTTTTTCGATCGCGCGGCCCGGCAGGATTGACGGAATCAATTTGCTCTTCCGTCAGCACGGGCTATTCTTAAAGGTTTCGGCGTCGGAGCCTGCATACCACGTCCGCCAACACGGCCGGCGCGCCCCACCTGTCGATTTGACGCGGTACGCGTGGGGGCTTTGCCACGGCACCGTTGATTCGCATTCAACAGATTCCGGCGTTTTTGAGGTAAATCAAACGAAGCGCGGGCGGCACCCAACACACTGGTTGCCATCATCGACAAGTTTGAGGTCTATCATGCGAACCACCGATCCCGGCCTCGCGCAATCCGCCGCCGCGGCCGCCCTGCAGCGCTGTCACCGCGACCTCCGGTCCCGCGTTGCCCGGCTGCGGACGCAACCCGACGACTTGTTCGTGCAAGAGTTCCCCGCCGTCGTGACGGCCGTGGAGGCCGGCTTCCGCCACGAAGAAACCCTGCTCGAGCTGCTGGGCGACGCCTGCCTGCACCCGCGCCGCGCGGACCACGCCGTCATCCTCTGTGCACTGCACCGCACCCTGCCCCAGGTCGAGGGCGGCGACATCGCGCTGGGCCGGCAGGTGGCGGACGCGCTCGACGCCGTGCTGGCACTGCCCCCCGAACCGGCGACGGGGCATTTGCCGGACCGGGTACCTCGTCGCCACGCCCGCCCCCGCCGCGACCTCGTCCACCACGCGCACTGAGGCGAGCCATGGACTACAAGACGATCGTCGTGCACGTGGACGAATCGCGCCACGCGCCCGTGCGCATCCGTTACGCGGCCCGGCTTGCGCGCGACCATGGCGCGCTGCTGCTGGGCGCCGCGTTCACGGGCGTCTCGCGCGCCGTGTTCCCGACCGGCTTCGACATCCGCCCCGCGACGCTGGAAGCCAGCTATTTCGAACCGCTCGAGGACAACGCACGGCGCGCGCTCGCGGCGTTCGACGCGATCGCCGCCGAAGAACGCACAGCGCACGACACGCGACTCGTGTGCGACGAGCCCGACGAAGGCCTGGCCCGGCTCGCGCGCTTCGCCGACCTCGTCGTCCTCGGCCAGGACGATCCCGACGAAGCGCCCGCCGGCAGCGTCGCGCGCATTCCCGACTACGTGATCCTGAATGCCGCCCGGCCCGTCGTCATCGTGCCCCATCGCGCCGCGGCGCCTGCCCTGCCCGGCCGAATCCTGCTCGCCTGGGACGGCGGCAAGGAAGCGTCGCTCGCACTGTCCGCCTCGTTACCGCTGCTGGAACGGGCCGACGCCGTCGTCATCGCCGACCTGGCCGGCGGCGCAGGTGACGACTTCCAGGCGCAGCTGGCCGACGTGCGCGACTGGCTCGCCCGTCACGGCATCCAGGCCGACACCCTGCTGGGCCCGGCCGCCCACGACGCGGGCGGCGCCCTCCTCGACCTCGCGCGCGCAAGCGGCCGACCTGCTCGTGATGGGCTGCTACGGCCACAGCCGCCTGCGCGAACTGTGCCTGGGCGGCGCGAGCCGCACCGTTCTGGCGGAGACGGAGATTCCCGTCCTGCTGGCGCACTGAATTCGCGCCGGGCGGGCGGCGCACATGACGAACGAGGCAACGTCACGACAAGGACTTGTTGATGCGCTGCATACGATAGCGAAAGAAGCCGGTTTGATCGAACAAAGGAGAACACGGTTATGATCGTGCAGTCATGTCGATAACACCACTCATCTACGAAGACCACCCATGCGAGCACCATTTCAAGCAAGAACCGACGCCGATGCCGCCCAAACGGACAGTGCCGGGACAGTTGCACGGAAGCGGGTGCTTGCCGACAACCGGCCTGAAGCGGTGGCGCAACGCAAGCTGGCCGGCATGATGAATGACAGCCCGGGTGTGTCGCAGCTGCGGGCACAGGGCGACGCCGTGCGCAACAGTCCGCGGATGGCGGCGCAGCGTCGTCAAATGCACGCGCTGTTCGGCGGCGCGATCGTGCAACGCCAGCGTGCAGGCGTGTCCAGTGCGCTCGTCATTCAACGGCAGGGTCACACCGACGAATGGAACAATTACACGCGCGCTGCCGATGCGAAGATCAGTCCAGGTGGCGGCGTATCCCAGGACGACTTGAACAGGATTAACCCTCTCATCCAGCAGCACATCCGGTCCGCAGCCGACCGCTACAAGGACGTGCACATATCGTATGGCAGTGTCATTGTCATATCGAGTCCCAAAGCGCTGTTTCATTTCAGTATCGACCCGGACGATGCAACCCGTAGCCATTTCACTTTCGAAACCTACGCCGCTGGACGCTGGCTGAATGACGCTGCGGTATGGCAAAGCGACGCCGTCAAGGACGTCGTATCGAGTCCGGCCGATTCTCGACAATGGTTACTGGAACGCGAGGGCGAGCGCGGCATGAAAGACCGGCTCGTGAAAGCGCTCGAAAGCCGGTACGCGAACGCGCTGCACCGCAACGTCCAGGACGCGGATGTCGATGAAATCATCGCCGGCGAGCTGGCCAAGCATGACGTCATGAAGGACTTGAACCAACGTGGCGGTGACGACCCCAACCCGATTACCAATGCCGTGCCCAAGAAAAACTCCTCCGATGCGCATTGGCGGGCTCCTCCGGATCAGCAAGTCATGCCGGCCAACACCCAGCCGGCACCCCAGGACATCCAGGCTGTCTGGACCACGATGCAGCAAAACCTGCAAGCGCGCGTCAATGCGGCCCCGCCAGCAAAGGCTGCTGAGGTGCAGTCCCTGTGCGCCGAGATCGTCGCGCAGACGGATCGGATACTGCAACTGGGCGCGATGATCTACCGCCGTTTGCCGGGAACAGCCGCAAACACGACTCTGGCCATGTTCTCCGAAGCGCAGTCGAACCGTATCACCGCGGGCACGGACAGTCTCGATCGCAGGGAGAATGCCATCCGCCTGATGGACAACAATCCACACCGGGTGGGCTATCAAAACGGCGTCGCCGTGGTCGGCGATTGGGCATAGGTGGCCGTAGACCTTGCGGACGGTGCTGGCGCCGTAGGCAACGAAGACGTGCCTGCCCCGGGGCCGTCCAGCACCACGGCCGTCATCGGGACGGCCACCGTGTCACGCCAGATATTGCCCGCCGTTGACGTCAAACGTGGCACCCGTGACGAAGCCCGCTGCCTCGTCGGCCAGGAACGCGACCATGCGCGCCACGTCCTGCGGCGTGCCGAGGCGGCCGACGGGGATGCCGGCGACGATCGCCTGCAGCACCTCCGGCTTGACCTTCGCCACCATGTCGGTGTCGCAGTAGCCGGGCGCCACCGCGTTGACGGTGACGCCGTGCGCCGCGGTTTCCAGCGCCAGCGATTTCGTGAAGCCGAAGATGCCGGCCTTCGCCGCCGCGTAGTTGCTCTGGCCCATCTGGCCCTTGCGGCCGTTGATCGAACTGATGTTGACGATGCGCCCGTAATGGCGGGCGCGCATGCCTTCGACGACCTGGCGCGTCATGTTGAACATCGACCCGAGATTCGTGCGCAGCACGTCCCACCACTGGGCCTCGTCCATCTTGTGGAACATCGCGTCGGCCGTGATGCCCGCGTTATTCACGAGCACGTCGACCGGCCCCAACCGCTCGGCGACGCGCGCGACACCCGCGCGGCAGGCATCGAAGTCGGCCACGTCCCAGCGGAACGTGGCGATCCCCGCCTCTTCCTCCAGCCGCCGCGCCGCGGCCTCGTCGCCATGCCAGGTCGCGGCCACCTTGCAGCCCCGTTCGCGCAACGCCAGCGCGATCGCCTTGCCGAGTCCACGCGTACCGCCCGTTACCAGTGCCACCTTGCCGTCCATGGGAGTCTCCTGTCAGTGCCGATCGGATCTCCCATTCTGCTCGGCTCGTACGGGCGGCGCCAGCGGCGCTTCCGCACGCGCACTGTCGGGTATCCCCTACGCCACGGAAAGCATGCGGGCCGGGTCGGCCACGGCGGCGCGGCCCCGGTTCTGTGCACGGACGGACGTACCGTCGAGCCGGAAGAACCCGACGAGCCGCGCCAGCGCTTCCGCCTGCTCGCGCATCGCCTGGGCGGCCGCGGCCGACTCTTCGACGAGCGCCGCGTTCTGCTGCGTCATGTTGTCCATCTCGACGACGGCATTGCCGACCTGCTCGATGCCCGCCGTCTGTTCCGTGCTCGCGGTGGCGATCTCGGCGATGATGCCGCTGACCGTGCGGAAACTTGCGACGACGGCCGCAATCTTCGCGCCGGCCTCGGCCACGCGCGCCGTGCCCTGCTCGACGTTGCCGGTCGACGCTTCGATGAGCTGCTTGATGTCGCGCGCGGCGGAAGCCGACCGCTGCGCGAGGGTACGCACTTCGGATGCGACGACGGCGAACCCGCGGCCCTGCTCACCGGCGCGCGCCGCTTCGACGGCCGCGTTCAACGCAAGGATGTTGGTCTGGAACGCGATGCCGTCGATCACGGCAATGATGGCGGCGATCTCGCCGGACGACGCCTTGATCGCGTCCATCGTGGCCACCACGGCGTCGACGGCGCTGCCGCCCTCGGCGGCGAGCGTCTCCGCCGACCCGGCGAGGCGGCGCGCCTCGGCCGTGTGGTCCGCGTTCTGGCGCACGGTCGCCGTCAGCTCTTCCATCGACGACGCCGTCTCCTCGAGGGCGCCGGCCTGCTGCTCGGTGCGGCCCGACAATTCCAGCGACCCTTGCGCGATCTCGGCCGATGCCGCCTGGATCGCCGTCGTGCCGTGGCGCACGTCGGCAACGATGCCGGCCAGGCGCGCGCGCATCGCGTCCATCGCGTGCAGCACGCTCGCCGTATCGCCCGGCGCCACGTCCACGCGCACACCGAGGTCGCCCTCGGCGATGCGGTGCGCGATGCGCGCGGCCGCGTCCGGCTCGCCGCCCAGCTGGCGCACAACCGACCGCCCGACGAGCACGGCGGCCACGACGCCCAGCAGCACGGCGAGCGCCGTCAGGCCGAGCGTGACGCGGATCGCGGCCGCGTTGGCCGCATGCGTGGCCTCGCGGCGCTCGTCGATCAGTTGTTGCTGGCGCGCCGCGAGCTTGTCGACGAGGGTCTGGTAGTCGTCGCTCTGGGGCCGCAGCGTGCCCGCGATGTAGGCGTCGACGGCGCCGCGGCCGTCGCGCGCCTTCAGCGCCCGCAAGTCCAGGCGCGACTGCATGTACGCGGCGCGCCGTGTGACGAGGCCGGCCAGCAAGGTCTTCGCCTGCTGGTCGGCGACGGTGCGCTGCAGCTCGTCGACGATCTCGCTGGCGCGCGCCGAACGCTTGGCCGTCGTGTCCACGAGCGTAGCCTCGTACTGCGCGTCGTCCGTCTTCGCCGCCGCGATCGTGTCGGCCACGTTGATGTGGATGATCGCGTCGAGCCCGAGAATGAGGCGTTCGATGCGCAATTTATCGCGCAGCAGGTAATCCGTCATCGCGCTGGACTCGCGCGCACGGTACACGCTCTGCCCGGCGACGACCACGAACAGCGCAAGCACCGTGGCGAAACCCGCGAGCACGCGGGACCGGACCGTCAATCTTTCCAACATGGGTGATTCCTCTCTTGTCATGGGACGGATGCGGCCGCGCGTGTAGGCGCGGTCCGTACCATACCGCTCGTTTTCATCAAATTTATCAAATCAATTGATTTTCAGACAGATATTTCTTCTTTATCTGCAAGATTTGATAACTGAAAACAACAAATTGCGCATTTCCCGGTGCCTCGCGGGCACGGCGGCCTGGCCCAAGCGGAGATGCGTAATGGTGGGAAAGCCGATGCCGGTTCGCCGGCCTCGCCGGTGGACGCGATGGAATGCGCAGGCCGCCGCGCTGTGCCGTGGGCACGGCGGGCGATGCCTGGGGAGGGAGTGCAATGGGAAGCGGGGCGCGGGGCGGGCCACGGCCGTCCCGCGTGGATCACGCGCCGGTGAAAACGCCGTGGCGACGGCCGCGCGCGTTCAGCCGCGCGTGCCCGCCAGCATGGGAACGGCGGTGCGGCGCATGCCGGCCGCCTGCGCATCGAGCCGGAACTCGCCGACGGCAAG
>Ga0070659_100003966_pt1 | contig 10534 bp, 9 predicted proteins | sample KBSC23metaG_FD_64666 | JGI IMG/M metagenome (GOLD analysis project Ga0070659, IMG submission 64666) | Corn rhizosphere microbial communities from Kellogg Biological Station, Michigan, USA - KBS C2-3 metaG | ecosystem: Host-associated > Plants > Roots > Rhizosphere > Soil ...
CCCGCAGTGCACGAGCCGGAAACTGTCAGTCCACCCAAACTGCATCGAGAGCAGCACAAAGATCGTGAAAACCACGACAAACAGCAGGAAGCCCCGTTTCTCCGACCACAGATGCATAAAGAACATGACGGCCACTCCAGCTTCGATCAGAGACACCGACAACATGCGCCGGAACATTTGCGACGCCGATATATTTTGATAGGCAATCACGAACTGCAATCCCGCCAGTGCCAGTATGCAGAGATAGACAATCAGGTATTTCCCCATTCCTTCGTGTTTTTCTTCCGCGATGGTAGTCATAATGTTCTGCTCCAGCTGTAGTCAGTGGGCGAGATTCAGCAGATAAACAAACGGAACCACGAACATCCAGACCAGGTCCACGAAGTGCCAGTACAACCCGACGACCTCAATGTCATCCGCATGGTAACGGCCGCCCTTGTAGCGCAGGCCTACGATGATCAACGCGATCACGCCGCACAGAACGTGTGTAATGTGCAAGCCGGTGACACTGAAGAATGCCGCGCCGAACAGCCCCGTGCCCCAGGGATTCTTGAACAGCGTCATGCCTTCGCCGATCAACCCCAGCCACTCCCGAATGTGCAGCACGGCAAACACAATGCCGCACAGCGCCGTGATCATGGTCCAGCGGAAGGCTCCGGCTTTGTCCCCTCGCTTGGCGGTCTGGACTCCGACGAGCATGGTCAGGCTGCTGGTGAGAAGAATGAAGGTCATCACCGCCACGTTGACAATGCTGTGGAAAGGCCTGGGCCAGTTGGGGGTGCCGTTGCGCAGAAATCCGTAGGCCACGAGGCACGCCGCGAACGTCATGGTGTCTGCGATAATAAACAGCCACATCGCAAGCTTTTTAGTGGGAATGGCAAACGGGCGATCTGTCAGCATGCCGGCGGAGTGCCCTTGCATCGTGATATCAGCTTGACTCACAGCGTCTCCTGTTCGCGATCGCGCTAGAGTTTCATCCAAAGCAGCAACAGCAGATAGACCCAGAGTATGTCCACGAAATGCCAGTAGCGCGCCGTCGCGTCCAGGGTACTCCGACGCAGCTGGGACTTCCTGACCTTTCCAATCACATAAAGCAGTCCGGCCAGCCCTCCCAGCACATGCAGCACATGGGCCGCCGTGAGCAGGTAGAAGAAAGAACTGCTGGGATTGGTGGCGAGATATAGCCCCTCAGCCCGGAGCCGGACCCAGGCCACATATTGGCCGGCCACAAAGAGCAAACCGAAGACCAGGGTGATGTAGAGCCAGCGTGCCGGACTTTCACCCGGGAGGGCAACACCTCCCATGAACGTGGCAACGCGGCGGCGCGCGATCTCCAGGGTAACGCTGCTGCACAAAATCAGCGCCGTATTCAAGTAAAGGATGGACGGCAAAGTGAAACTCTGCCAGTCCAGCGACGAGCCCTTGCGCACAATCAACGCGCTGGTCAGGGCCGCAAAGGTCATGGTGATGGCATAGACCACCACCCAGATCCCGGTACTCGCCGGCGGCGGCGAGTAGTCCTGCACCATTCGCCGGTCTCCATCCGCGGGCACAAGGTTCCGCCAGCCCCCGTTACCGTTGTCCCGTTGAGGACGTGGCTCGATCTTCGGTGGTTCGTGGATCGTCGTCGCCATAAACGCCCAGACTCTCCTTACAACTTCAACCCCTGCAGCCTACTTCTCTTCGTGCTCGCTCACAACTTGCTCAGGCGATGTCTGCATCACGTAGTCGCCAGTCGAACTTTGCACCCCATACTGGTAAGGATCGTGATAAACCACGGGGTGCTTCCCGCCAAAATTATCGAACGGCGGTGGGGTTGGCGTGCTCCACTCCAAGGACGTCCCCTCCCACGGGTTGTCGGGCGCCGGCTTGCCCCAGAACCGGCTGTGTATCAGGTTGTACAGAAAGATGAACTGGGCTATGCCGGTCACGATCGCGGCCACCGTAATGAACCTGTGCACCGGGATCAGCGGCTGCAGATATTCGTCGACAAACGCCTGGTAGCGGCGCACGTTGGCGGCAATCCCCAGATAATGGAATGGCATGAAGATGCAATACGCGCCCACAAAACTGAGCCAGAAATGAATTTTACCCAGGGTCTCGTTCATCATGCGCCCGGTCATCTTGGGGAACCAGAAGTAGGTCCCGGCGAAGATGCCGAAGATGGCCGCCACCGCCATCACCATGTGGAAGTGGCCGACCACAAAGTAGGTAGCGTGCAGCATGATGTCGATCGACGGCTGCGCCAGGAAAAAGCCGCTCACGCCGCCGGTAACGAACATGGAGATGAATCCCAGAGCAAACAGCGAAGCCGAGTTGATACGCAACCTGGAGCCATAAAGGCTGCCGATCCACATCAATACGATCATGGTCGCCGGAATGGTGATGATAAGTGTCGGAAATGAGAATGCCAGCGAAGAAAATGGGTTCATGCCGCTGACGAACATGTGATGTCCGTAAACCATGTAGCTGAGAACGCCAATCGACGCCATGCAGCCTATGATCACCCGGTGACTGAGCAGCGGGCGTCGCATGTTCGTGATCAGGACATGCGAAACAATTCCCATCGCGGGCACAATCGCGATGTACACCTCAGGATGTCCAAAGAACCAGAACAGGTGCTGCCAAAGCAGTGTGGACCCGCCGGAGTGCGGCTGCAGTTGATCATTGATGACCAGATTGGATGGGACAAAGAAGCTGGTGCCGGCCACATGGTCCAGAATCAGGAGAATGCAGGCGGGCATCAACACTGCAAACGCCGTGAGACCCATGCAGGAGGTGATGAACCAGGCCCAGGCGCTGAGCGGCAGGCGCATCAGGCTCATGCCTTTCACCCGAAGATCAAGCGTCGTGGTAATGAAGTTCAGCGAACCCAGCAACTGTCCCACGCAAAAGATGGCAATGGACGACGCCCAAAGCACCTCGCCCAGACCTTGTCCCGGACCTGCAACCGCCCCGACTGCACTCAAGGGAGCATACTGCGTCCAACCCGCCAGGGTCGGACCATCACCCACAAAAAACGACGACATCATAACCAGAAATGCCGTGAACGTGACCCAGAACGACATCATGTTGAAACGGGGGAAGGGCATATCCTCAGCGCCCACCTGGATCGGCAGGAAGTAATTGCCGAAGGCAGCGAATGGCGCCGTGGTCAGAACAAAAAAGACCATGATGGTGCCGTGCATGGTCATGAGTTGCAGGTAATATTCCGGCGTCATGATGTCGCCGGGCGCGCCGTTCTTGGAAAGGAAATGCAGGCCGGGAATGGCCAGATTGGTCCAGCCCAGATGCAACCGCATGATCCAGGAGAGCACCATGCCCACGAATACCGCCACCAGAGCGAGAGCGTAGTACTGCTTGCCGATCACCTTGTGGTCGAGGCTGAAAACGTGCTTCCGAATGAAGCCCTGCGGAGGGGCATGGTGTTGCGCCGCATGTGCCGATACATCGTGCATGGATTCTCCTCAAACCAGCGAATGGCCGTCCTCACCACCTCGAGACGCAGCGGCTATTGCAGTGCCGCTTGCTTTTTCAGCCAGTCGTCAAAGTCGGTCTGTGAAAGCACTGAGAGATAGGCCTTCATGTTGTAGTGCCCCAGGCCGCACAACTGGGTGCAAACGATTTCGTACCTTCCGGTCTTAGTGGCTGTGAAATGAATCGACAAATCCAGGCCGGGGACAAAATCCTGCTGCACCCGCAGCTCCGGCACATAAAACGAGTGTCCCACGTCCTTGGCATGCATCAGCAGATGGATTTCGCGGTTTACCGGAATTGCCATTTCCGCGGTCACAATGTCGTCTTTAGAGTCCTGGTCGTTGGTCAGATCAAGGCCAAAAAAGTTCGCATCCGACTCGCTGATTAGCGAGGGATGGAGCGGGCCAAACTTCCCGTCCGGACCGGGATAGCGGAAGTAAAACGCAAACTGCCCGGCCTGGACCTGAATCGGCATGGCGTCAGCAGCCGGGGGTGTGAAATATACACTCGCCCAGGCCCGGGTACCAAATATTCCAAGGGCCAGGACTTCAGTGCCCACCAAAAGAAAAGCCGCGATCACCAGGCCCTTGGCGCCGCCCGGAAATTTTCCGATCTTCGCGTCCTTTGGCCGGTTGGAAAACTTCCAGATAAAAAACGCCAGAATAAACTGCGCCGCCAGAAACGAGATTCCCGCCTCCGCCATGGTCTCCGACATCTGTTCGTCAATCAGATGTCCGTGAACTGAAATGTCCTGTGGTTCCGGCCAGCTATGGCGCAGAATCGGAATCGCGGAAGCAATCGCAATTACGATGATGGTTATCGCAAAGAATTTTGCCATGAGGTCTCGCTTCTCGCCGGTCATTAGATCCGGCATTCGCTTTGAACCTGAGCGCGCGAACTTGAACGGCAGCGACTGGAGCGCGGAAGTCGCCTCAAGGAGAGACAGCACCCATCTCGGGTTGACCCGGTCATCCCGAACTCATCATTTCGCCTTGAACGTGAAGTCGGCAGTCCCGGGCTTACCCGCAGCCACCGTAACCTTCGCCGTCTGGGTGCCATATTCTTCCTGCCAGGCGGTCACCGTATAGTTGCCCGGCGGCACGTTCTCGATGGTGTAAGCGCCCTTTTCGTCGGTGGTCGCGTAAGGGCCCTTCACCACGACGAAGTAGCCGTGCATCCAGGGATGAATATTGCACTTCACCGGGATCGCCACCTCTTCCGCCTTCCAACTGGATTCAATCGGTGGGGCTCCCGGCGGCTGCGACTTGTTCCACGGAATATTGCCGGCGAGCGGGTTGGGCAGCGGGTGAATGTTGTGAGTGGTCTGATCGCTGGTCATCACCTTGAATTTCTGGTTGACGTCCATCGCCAGGACATGCGGCGTGTACATGCAATTCTTCTGATCAAACACCGGCTCTTTTGCCGGCGCCTGGCTGGCCTCAGCTGCACTCAGTCCCTGAGAAATGTAAAGCACAACGTTCTGCAGTCCTCCGCCCGCCCCCACAACCACATTCTCGAGGTGCGCCGGGCTGTTTTCATGCTGCTTCACGCAGAACGGGTCTTTCGACATGTCAATGCCCTTCATGTGCGGGGCCGCGCCATCCAGTTTGACCGTTCCTGTGATTTTGCCTTCGGCGGCCGCGCTCACACTCCGGGCTGGCCATAAGAGACCGATCGCGAGCAGCAGCAGGACTGAGATCATGCCTGCTGCTTGGTAGCGTGCTTTCATTTGCTTTTCCCTTTCTTCCGGATACATCCGATTCTTCACGTCCAGGTTGTCATTGCTGCGCTGCCGGCGCTGCCGCAGCGGCAGCACCCGGCTTCAAACCGATTTGCCGGGCAAGCTCCTTCTCTTTGCTTTTCATGGGCTGCAGGGAACGCAGATAGAACACCAGGTCCCAAGCCTCATCGGGCTTGATATTGTCCGACCACGAAGGCATGGGCGTTCCGTCCAGTCCGGTCATGAAAATGCGGTACAGGTCTTCGTCGGTGGTGCCGCACTTGAAGCGCTTCCCGTCATGAAAGTTGTAGGGGGCAATCGGCCGATTCTGGTCATCAGTGAGCGTGGCTGCGGATGGTCCATTCCCCATTCCCGTCGGCCCGTGACACTTCCAGCATTCCACCCGCTGAAACACTTCCTGCCCTGCCTTCAGGCGTTCCGCGGTGAGTTCCGGCTTTTTCGGAATTTCAATTGGCGTTCCCGGCTTCTCAGTGACGAAGCGCGCCGAGAAGTGTTTTACGTAAGCCACCAGGTCCGCCCGCTCTTGCGCGGACAGCGGGTTCCAGGACGGCATATTCGAGCTGTCCAGACCTCGCCCGATGGTATCGAAAAGATCTGAGTCCAGCGGCAGCGTCCCGGTTGTGGTGGAGCGGCACTTGAATATTCCCAGAGTAAAATTGCGCGGCTTGGGTTCGAGCCACTGCGCGTTCTCGCCCTCGCCGTCTCCCAACTCACCGTGGCAGCCGACGCAGTACCTGCGATAGTTGCCTTGCGCGGAAGTGGCATGACCGGTCAGCTTGCCGATGTGGCTCTCCATCCCCAACCGTTGATCCTCTTCCGCCTTGGTGGCCTGCCCCCAGGACAAGCTGCACAGAGCGATCGTCACCAGCGCCGTCAAAACCAGCGAACCGTTAAGCATCATTCTTCGCATCGAACGTTCCCTCTTTTAGAAGTCGAAGTCGAATCCCAGCAAAACGCTGCTGCTAGCCAGGTCGGTGCCGTCCGGCGCCGTTCCGCGTTGACGGATCCAGGAGTACTCGTTATGAATAGCGAATCCGGCTCGGCTATTCATAATCGGCATGTACCTGTATCCAAATACATAGTTGTCAATGTCACCCAGATTGGAAGGCGTGCCCGGAATCGCCTGCTGCGACATTCGTATCCACTCTGACCGCTGAATGAATACAAGCTGCGGGTTGTGCACGTAGTGGGTCTCGACGAACGCCCCGTTCCAAACCGCGGACCGTGCCCCGCCCGGGAGAGCATCAGGAGCAGCCGTGGCCGTACCGAAATAGGCGTCGTCTGAACCGTGCTGCGTCACCACCTGGAAATCCAGCTTTTTCAGATAGAAAATTCCGTTGAAGCCCACTCGACTGAAGGTCTTGTTCCCGAACCCGCCGCCGGGAATTGGTTCCCCTCCCGAAGTGAGGGTATTGGTGGGCGCCTGTCCGACCATGGCATAGAAGCCGACACGCTGGGTCCCAAGTTTGCCTAGTTCGAAGGCCTGACTCCCGGCAAAGAATCCGGTGTAGGAGTTGCTTCCTGGCAGGTCCACATTGCCGTCGCTGGAATTAAAGACGCTGGCTGAGATGCGCGTGCGGTCATTCGCCGAATGTCCCATCCACTCCAATCCGAACTGGTTGTCGCCAATCTGCCCAACGAAGTTGCTGTCTCCGACCGGAATGAAGTGATAGAGCTGGAAACCGCCGCCACTCCCACTAAGGGTAAGCCCGCGCTTCTCGGAAACGATGTTGTCCAGTTCGAATTTTCCGACCTTGACGTTGAGCCAGGGGCTGCCGAACAGGTTATCGAATCGCGCATTGACCGATTCAAAGTGGAAGACCGCGTTCTCATCCGACGAAAGCACGAACAGGAAGGAAAGATTCTTGTCGAGTGTGCCGCCCGAAAGCAGATCAAGGCCCCCAACGTCAAAACCGTGAGAGGTGATCCGCTGCTGCCCGCCGGTCTGATCGACGGCTACCTTGTCGGTGCTCTCGCGGTGCCAGCTCGGCGTAATTCGTATGGTCACCGGCCAATAACCGTTGTTCTGCCAGATCGGAGCGTCCCGATCATTCATCAGCTGGTAGCCGTTGTCCTTGAACTTCTGGCCGAAGTAGTTGAGCATCGGCCAGGCTTCATGACAGGCAGAACAGCGCAGGCCATACTTTCGCGCGAAGGCAGGGAGCGCGTTCGCATCACTGGCGGCAAAGAGGAGAAAGATCGACGCCAGCAGCACACCACTGGCGAAACGGTTCCGGGCAGAGGTCATCGAGTCCTCCTGGTATTACGCCAAACTGGAACGACCGGGTCCAGTTACAACGAACCAAAAGCTACTGCCCCTTTTGCCCACGTTGTGCGTGGGCCCCGATTCGATTGCAAGAGCTGCAAGTGCGTGCAGGCGCACTTACTTGGTGAGCATCGTAATATCATGGTCGCGAGAAAACCGTCAAGAAAAATGTTTAACGCGAAACTGCAGTCAATACTGTCTGGGGGTGCAGTGGAGATGGTGCGGCCTTAACTGAGCAACAGCGCCGCTCGCGGCGCCGGAGGATCCACCAGGTCTGCGGGCGAAAGGCTGCGGACCAGAAGTTTGGCGATCGCATAAGCCGTCCGGGCGGAGGTTTTCCGCTCCTGGCGCAGCACCGCCGGGCGCATAAAACCAAACATGAATCCGATCACGCTCACCGATTGGACCAGCGCATCGAACTCGGCTTCGGGCAGCTCCTGGCATTCCCTGAATTTCTTCAGACGTGCGCCGATGGCACGGGCCCTCTGGAGCGGACCGACCTGACGCAGCACCTGCCCAAAGCCCGGATCCAGCAGCGCCCGCGGTATGGCCACCCTCAGAAACTCGCGGTCCTGCCACATGTGCTCAACCGCCCAGCTCACCAGCCGCAAATATTCGTCTTCGAATGTGCGCGCGGAAGGCAGGTGATGCGTGAGGTCGGCTACTTCCAGGGAGACACGGTACTCCATAAGAGCAGGAAGCAGCCCCGCTTTGCCGTTGAAATAACGGTGAATCAGGCCCTCCGCACACCCGGCGGAAGCTGCGATTTCCCGGGTCGTGGTTGCGTCGTATCCCTTGCTGGCAAACAACTTCAAGGCGGCAACGATGAGCGCCTGTTTTTTGCCGGCGCGGTCTCGAGTCCGCCTCGATCGGGGTTTGTGCCCGTCGAGATCCGCTTTGGAAACTGCCTGTCTCTGTGAGTTCAACTTCATGACGCTGGCCGATCCGTCAAATAATTTTGTCAGCGTACCACCCATTTTGGGGACAAGTTGTAAAAGATTTGTCACGAATGCGCCCGCTGATCAATATCGAAAGCCAGAGAGGATTGCATCCGGAGCTGAGGTGAGGCCGGCTTTCTAGCGGTCTGGAGATCGGGCTCCATCCCGGGACAGTTGACAGCCTCACTTGATCGAGAGTATGGAACAGGAGATGGGAGTAGTTTCAGCACTACTATCTCGGAGGTCCGGCCCGACGTGCCAAATGGCAGGATTGAAGGCGTTTGGCCCGTTTCTTGTTGCCCCAATCCGCCCGCGCCTCACCCGCCGCTCACCCCGGCGCCATTCAGTCGTGATCATCGTGGTGTTTGCAATCGTCTTCCTGCTGGTGGCCGTTCCTCCGCTTCAGGGTCGCGGGCATGCCAAGAAAGTCGCATCCGAAGACTACGGCCTGGGCTTCTCCACCGAGATCGCAGCCCCCGAAAGTGAAGTGGTCAATGCCGTAGAGGCGGTGGTGAATAACGGGATCATCCAGGGAAGCAAGGAATACAACAAAGACCAGTACATCGAGAGTGCCAGCGCCGCTGCTTCCTCGCCGTTGTTTCCGGAATGGAAAGATGCGGGAAAGGTTTATTACAAAGTTCGCACTGGCGTGCTGGCGCCCCTGCATTTCAAGGACAGCAATGACGAAGGGACCCTGGCCGTCCGCTATGTAGTGCAGCGCAAGGATGCGTCCAAGTCCATCCTGCGCATCGACGCAGTCTTCGTCGAGGATTTCCGCCGCACCGTGCATCCCTCCGATGGGAGCGTGGAAAGCGCCGAGAGCCTTGAGATCCAGAATCAGATTGACTCGGTCGAGGCGGAGAAGAAACAACTCGAGAAACAGCGACTGGAGAAACTTGCGGGGCAGGAGTTGGAACGCAAGCGTGCGCAGGAGGAAGCATCCGCGCTCGCCGACGCGCAAACTTCACCCCAAACCCTCGACCAGCGCCTCGATTCCTTGCGCCACTTGGCGGAGCGCGTGGTCAAGGCCCCCGGCGGTCAACTCAAAACCGCCCCCTTCCGTAGCGCAACCAATGTGAAATTGCTGGACGCGGGTGCCGAAGTCGTAATCCTGATCGTCACTCCATACTGGTACGGAGTGGAAACTACCGACGGACAGCATGGTTGGATTCACCACGCACAATTGGAGTCGCTTCCGTGAGAACCGCCGCTTCCGCCGCCAAGTTCAGCCTGAGAATGCGTTCCGCCCTGTTGGCGGCCGCCACCTTCCTCTCGGTCACATCGGCCCGAGTCGGCAGCGCGCAGAGCGTTCCTTACCAGCGGGCGTTTCCTCAATCCCCGGCAGTGGTGGAGAAGCAAATCAAGCTGATGCAAGCGTCAAGCGCCGGACATCTCCCTGCGCTGGAAGGTTTTGCAGTCTCCGGCGATCATCCTCTGGATCGCTTTCACCGCGGCTACTATCAATGCACCGCCCAGGTGAGTTCCAGTCCAACCGGCGGATCGATGGTGCGAGTGAACGCCACCATAACCGCCTGGTACACCGACCCGGGTTCGGGAAAGTCGGGGTACCAGGTCCTTCCCTCGAATGGCCGGCTGGAGACCGATTTCCTCGACCGCCTGCAGGAAGCGCTGGGCGACCAGGCATCGCCGGCGGGTGCCGCGCCGCGGCCGAACCTTCCACCCTCCGCTTCCAGGAGTCCGTCCAATCCGCCGGGAGCAGTGCGCACTCCGGCGCCGGAGGCCGCCGCCAGTGCGGGATCCAGGCCACCGGCCGGCTCGCCCTTCAAACTGGGAGACCCGCTGAGTCTGGATCACATGTCCTCGTCGGCCACTCAAAAAGCCGTGATCGACCCGCGCGCCCAGGAACAGTCAAAGGAAGTGAAGGGCCTGGAGGAGATCCTGCACAACCAGGCCCATCCCGCCAACCTGGTAGCGGTGAAGAAATCCAGTACACCCGTGCTGGCCAATCCGATTGAAAACGCCAAGGTACTTTTCCTGGCTGCGGCCGAAGATGAGTTTGAAATGCTGGAAGCAAATTCGAACTGGGTGCATGTCCGTATTTCCGGACTTTCCCGAGGATGGATCCGTCGTTCCAGCCTGGAAATGCCTGGC
>Ga0070659_100003967_pt1 | contig 10534 bp, 10 predicted proteins | sample KBSC23metaG_FD_64666 | JGI IMG/M metagenome (GOLD analysis project Ga0070659, IMG submission 64666) | Corn rhizosphere microbial communities from Kellogg Biological Station, Michigan, USA - KBS C2-3 metaG | ecosystem: Host-associated > Plants > Roots > Rhizosphere > Soil ...
CATCCAGAAGTACGCGCCGCAGTACACCGACGCTCAACTGGCCGACGTCGACTTCCTGCGCGCCGAGCTGAAGAAATTCAAGATCGACACCAACGCGCCGCAGTTCCTGAACGCCGGCGTGGGCACGCTGCAGCTCGTGCTGTTTGAAGAGACGGCCGAATCGCAACTGTGGGAGCCGACCTTCATCATCGACTACCCGGTCGAGGTGTCGCCGCTGGCACGTGGTTCCGACACGCTGCCGGGCATCACCGAGCGCTTCGAACTGTTCATCACCGGCCGCGAAATCGCCAACGGCTTCTCCGAGCTGAATGATCCGGAAGACCAGGCCGAGCGCTTCCGCAAGCAAGTCGAACAGAAGGACGCCGGTGACGAAGAAGCCATGTTCTACGACGCCGACTACATCCGCGCCCTGGAATACGGCATGCCCCCGACCGGCGGTTGCGGTATCGGCATCGATCGCCTGGTAATGCTGCTGTCCGACAGCCCGAACATCCGCGACGTCATCCTCTTCCCGCACCTGCGCCGCGAAGATTAATCGTCGAGCCGATGCTCCATGAAAGAACGCCCCTTCGGGGGCGTTTTTGTTGGGCGAACGCGCGCGCAATTGGGGCGCCTACCCCGCGATTTGTAACATCACCCCGCCGTCGCAATACGTATCAAAGCACGATAAGTAGCTGATATTTAAAGAAAAAATAAGACTACAGATGCTTACAAATTAAAACGGCATCCATTTGGGCGATGGACCACACTGTGATCATCAAAACGCCGAACCGATCACGGCGCAGGAGAACGATGATGAACAACAACGTCCAATCGAATCAGAGCCAGCAACCCTACACCGGCACGTCGCCGGGCCAAGTGCCGCCGTCGTCGCGACGCATGCATCCGCTGATGACCGCAGCCGCCGTGGCCGTGATCATCGCCAGCCTGACGGCGGTGGCCGCGATTACCGGCGTGCTGCCGACGTCGAAGGCCACGCAGGGCAGCACCGATCCAAATGTCGCGGCGCAATCGGCGGCGGCCATGCCGGGTGCTTCCGCTCCGATGGCATTGGCCGCTCCGGGCCAGACGACGCAGCCGAATCAAGCCGCTCCGTATCCGGCACAGAACGTAGCACCGGCTCCGGCGCGCCCCCGTGAGCCGTCCTATGCTGAACGCGCTCCGTCGGCCAGCCCGAGCTACGCACAAACGCAGCCGCGCCAATCGGCCAGCCCGTACGCCGGCCGCGTAACGTCGATCACCCCGATCACGACGCAAGCCAAGGAAACGGGTCTCGGCATGATCGGCGGCGCCGTGGTGGGCGGCCTGCTAGGTAACCAAGTCGGCCGCGGCAACGGGCGTACGCTGGCCACTGTGGGCGGCGCTGTGGCCGGCGGTTATGCGGGTCATGAGGCCGAAAACTACTACCATCGCGATACGCAATACCGCGTGGACGTGCGCATGGACAACGGCACACACCGCAGCTTCACCTACAAGGCCGCACCGGGCTTCCAGTCGGGTGACCGCGTGCATGTCGAAAACGGCTCGCTGGTGGCCGGCTGATTCAACAGTCGCTTCGACGCCAAAGAAAAACCGGCCTTCGGGCCGGTTTTTTCATGCATGCGCTCTTGTGAGCCGTGCGCTTATTCCGCTTCGTCGATCCACGCTTGCTGGATCGCCTCGAGAAACTTCTCGCCGCCGCGCTTGTGGTCGTCGTCAAAGCCTTCCAGCTCGACGACCTTGTTGTGCAGATCAACGAAGTTCAGGCGTGTCGGATCAACGTCAGGGTACTTGTCGTACAGCGCTTCCGCGATCTGCTGGATGTCGTTCCATTTCATGGCTCAGTGACCTTCCTTGGCGTGGTTGATCGTGTACTTCGGGATCTCGATGGTGAGGTCTTCGTCCGTCACCTTCGCCTGGCACGACAGGCGCGAGTTCGGCTCCAGGCCCCAAGCCTTGTCGAGCAAGTCCTCTTCCTTCTCGGTCGCCTCTTCCAGCGAGTTGAAGCCCTCACGCACGATCACGTGGCAGGTCGTGCAGGCACACGACTTTTCGCACGCATGCTCGATCTCGATGTCGGCGCCCAGCAGCGCATCGCAGATGCTCGTGCCGGTCTTGGCTTCGATCACGGCCCCTTCCGGGCAGTACTCGACGTGAGGAAGGATAACGATTTGTGGCATGAAGAAACTCGTTCAATAAAGGGTTGGGAACACGGCCGCCAATGGTGAATCGGTCAGCCAAGCTCCTCGATACGTTTGCCGGCGAGCGCCTTGCGGATGCCGCGATCCATGCGGCGCGCAGCGAATTCGTCGGTGCCGTGCGACAGCGCATCGACGGCGTCCTTGATGGCGCGGTGGTCTTCGCCCTGCATCGTGGCGCGCAGCGCAGCGATTTCGGTGTCGATGGCGGCGCGCTCGTCAGCCGAGAGCAGATCGCCATCGGCGGCCAGCGCCTGTGACAGCGCTTCGAGCAGGCGCTCGCCTTCGACGCGCTCTTCGGCCAGCGCGCGGCGGCGCATGTCGTCTTCGGCAGACTGGAAACCTTCCTGCAGCATGCGCGCGATATCGTCGTCGCCCAGGCCATACGACGGCTTCACGGTGATGGACGCCTCCACGCCCGACACCGTCTCGCGTGCGGCCACCGACAGCAACCCATCCGCATCCACCTGATACGTCACGCGAATGCGCGCTGCACCGGCCACCATCGGCGGAATGCCGCGCAGTTCGAAGCGGGCCAGTGAGCGGCAATCGCTCGCCAGTTCGCGCTCGCCCTGCAGCACGTGGATCGCCATCGCGGTCTGGCCATCCTTGAAGGTGGTGAATTCCTGCGCGCGCGCCACGGGAATCGTGCTGTTGCGCGGGATGATCTTCTCGACCAGGCCACCCATCGTTTCGACGCCCAGCGACAGCGGAATCACGTCGAGCAGCAGCCAGTCTTCGCCCGGCGCACGATTGCCGGCCAGCAGGTTGGCTTGCATGGCCGCGCCGATGGCGACCACCTGATCCGGGTCGAGATTCGTGAGTGGCGTACGGCCGAACAATTGGCCCACGGCGCGGCGGACGATCGGCATGCGCGTCGCACCGCCCACCAGCACCACACCCTTCACCTCTTCCACCGTGACACCAGCATCGCGCAGCGCGCGGCGCACGGGTGACAACGTCTTCTGAACGAGGGTGGCCGTCAGCTCGGCGAAGGTCTCGGCGGTCAACACGAGGTGCACGGTCTCGCCGGTGGAGAGCATTGCGTCGATCTCGGTGCTGTCGGCGGTGGAGAGCCATTCCTTGGCCGCGCGCGCCTTGTTCAGCAGCAGGCGCGTGTCTTCTGCCGACAGCGGCTGCAGGCCAGCCTGTTCGACGATCCAACAGACGATGCGCTGGTCGAAATCGTCGCCGCCGAGCGCGGAATCGCCGCCCGTCGACATCACCTCGAACACGCCCTTGGTGAGCTTGAGCACGGAGATGTCGAACGTACCGCCGCCCAGGTCGTAGACCGCGTAGATGCCCTCGGCCGCATTGTCCAGGCCGTAGGCGATGGCGGCAGCGGTCGGTTCGTTCAGCAGGCGCAGCACATTCAGGCCGGCCAGCTTGGCGGCGTCCTTGGTGGCTTGGCGTTGCGCGTCGTCAAAGTACGCCGGCACCGTGATGACCGCGCCGACAAGCTCGTCGCCGAGTGTGTCTTCCGCGCGCTGGCGCAGCGTGGCGAGAATCTCCGCCGACACTTCCACCGGGCTCTTCACGCCAGCCACGGTCTTCAGTTGCACCATGCCGGGCGCATCGACAAAGTCGTAGGGCGTGTTCTCGATGTGGGCGACGTCCTTCAGCCCGCGGCCCATGAAGCGCTTGACCGAGATGATGGTGTTCTTCGGATCGCGCACGGCCTCGGCCTGAGCCTTGTAGCCGATATGCGCACCGCCCGCAGGCAGATAGCGCACGACGGACGGCAGCAGCGGGCGCCCCTGATCGTCTGGCAACACTTCCGGCACGCTGCTACGCACGGACGCTACCAGCGAGTTGGTCGTGCCCAGGTCGATGCCCACCGCCAGACGGCGCTGGTGCGGTGCGGGCGATTCGCCGGGTTCGGAAATCTGCAGTAAAGCCATGGGGATGTCTCGATTGCGCGGAATACGCAGGATGCCGACCTCGGCAAACCCGCCATTGTCGCAAATTCTGTGTCCTAGTCGTCCAGCCGGTCGATGGCCTCGGCGGTGTCGCGTTCGATCTTTTCGATGAACATCAACTGGCGCACGGCGTCAGCGGCTGCGGCGTTGTTGCCATCGCCGTTGAGCAGGCCGGCGAGCGCCTCATAACGCGTGCGCTTTTCCTTGCGCAGCATGCCCAACAGGTCGTCCAGCGCATCAATATTGCGCTCTGCCTTGGCGTCGCCCAACGATTCGCGCCATTCCATCTGCTGCATCAGAAACACGGGCGGCATGGCGGTGTTGTTCTCGGCCTGCACGTCGATCCCGCGCAGGTGCAGCAGATACGTCGCTCGCTTGAGCGGATCACGCAACGTTTGATATGCCTCGTTGGCGCGCGTGGCCCATTGCATGGCGACGCGGCGCTCGGCGTCGCCTGCGTGGGCGTAGCGATCCGGATGCGCCTGCGATTGCACGGTACGGTACGCAGCGTTCAACGCGTCTTCGTTGACCTCGAAGTGCTCGGGCAGACCAAACAAGGAGAAATGCGTGTCGCTAGCGTTCATGAATAAAAAAAGCGGCCGCGCCGCCTTGGTGTTGCTTACTCGACCGGCTCACCCCGATCGCACTTCAGGCACTCCACCACTACACCGATCTTGCTGGCGCGCCCCGCCTCGGTTTCGGTCCAGGGTCGCTGCTGCCAGGGCGGATCGTGGCGCATGTGCTGCCCGTGCCCGCACGCGAGACGGGCGACCCAGTGGCCTTCCTCGTCCCGCTCGAAACCGACAATCGCTTGCTTCAAATTGCCCCGCTTACACGCGGAACGACTCGCCGCAGCCGCACTCGTCCTTCACGTTCGGGTTGTTGAAGCGGAAGCCTTCGTTCAGCCCTTCGCGCGCGTAGTCCAGTTCGGTACCGTCGATGTACGGCAGGCTCTTCGGATCGACGATCACCTTGACGCCATTGGATTCGAAGACCTCGTCTTCAGCGGCAATTTCATCCGCGTATTCGAGCTTGTATGCCAGGCCCGAGCAGCCGGTGGTCTTCACGCCCACGCGCAGGCCCACGCCCTTACCACGGCGGGTCAGGTAGCGGGACACGTGCTGCGCGGCCTTGTCGGTCAGGGTGATCATGCGACTTCCTCTTCTATCAAACGGGCCTTAAGCCACCTTCTGCTCGGCTGTGCCGTGCTTTTCCTTATAGTCGGCCACGGCCGCCTTGATGGCGTCTTCGGCCAGGATCGAGCAGTGAATCTTCACCGGCGGCAGCGCCAGTTCTTCAGCGATGGCCGTGTTGCGGATCTCCAGCGCCTGATCCAGCGTCTTGCCCTTCACCCACTCCGTCACCAGCGACGACGAAGCGATGGCCGAGCCGCAGCCGTAGGTCTTGAACTTCGCGTCTTCGATCACGCCCTGTTCGTTGACCTTGATCTGCAGCTTCATCACGTCGCCGCAAGCCGGTGCGCCGACCATGCCGGTGCCCACCGTGTCGTCGCCCTTTTCGAAGGAACCGACATTGCGCGGGTTTTCGTAATGGTCCAGAACTTGGTTGCTGTAAGACATTTCACACCTCTTTCAATCGTTGGCTGGCGCCTGCGGACACCATTCTCGCCGTTGTTCTTAAACGCCGCGCTTAGTGCGCCGCCCATTGAATGCTGCTGATATCCACGCCGTCCTTGTACATCTCCCACAGCGGAGACAGGTCGCGCAGCTTGCCGATCTTGCTCTTGAGCAGTTCGACCACGTAGTCGACTTCCTGCTCAGTGGTGAAGCGGCCGACCGTGAAGCGGATCGAGCTGTGGGCCAGTTCGTCGTTGCGGCCCAGGGCGCGCAGCACGTACGACGGCTCCAGCGAGGCCGACGTGCAAGCCGAACCCGACGACACAGCAACGTCCTTGACCGCCATGATCAGCGACTCGCCTTCCACGAAGTTGAAGCTGATGTTCAGGTTGTGCGGCACACGATGTTCCATGTCGCCGTTCACGTACACCTCTTCCATCGTGTTCAGGCCGCGATACAGGCGGTCGCGCAGCATGCGGACGCGCTCGTTTTCGGTCGCCATTTCTTCCTTGGCGATGCGGAAAGCCTCACCCATGCCGACGATCTGGTGCGTCGCCAGCGTGCCCGAACGCATGCCGCGCTCGTGGCCACCGCCATGCATCTGCGCTTCGATGCGGATACGCGGCTTGCGGCGCACGTACAGCGCACCGATGCCCTTCGGGCCATACGTCTTGTGTGCCGAGAACGACATCAGGTCGACCTTCAGCTTCTGCAGGTCGATCACCACCTTGCCCGTGGCCTGTGCAGCATCGACGTGGAAGATCACGCCCTTCTCGCGGCAGATTTCGCCCAGCGTTTCGATGTCTTGAATAACACCGATCTCGTTGTTCACCATCATCACCGACGCCAGGATCGTGTCCGGGCGGATGGCCTGCTTGAAGACTTCGATATCGAGCAGGCCGTTGTCCTTCACGTCCAGATACGTCACTTCAAAGCCCTGGCGCTCCAGCTCACGCGTCGTGTCCAGCACGGCCTTGTGCTCGGTCTTGACGGTGATGATGTGCTTGCCCTTGCTGCTGTAGAAGTTGGCCGCACCCTTGATCGCCAGGTTGTCGGACTCGGTGGCGCCAGACGTCCACACGATTTCGCGCGGGTCAGCGTTCACCAGTGCAGCGACCTGCTCGCGTGCGGTCTCGACGGCTTTCTCGGCTTCCCAGCCAAACGGATGGCTGCGCGACGCCGGATTGCCGAAGCTCTCGCGCAGGTACGGAATCATCTTGTCGACCACGCGCGGGTCCACCGGCGTCGTCGCGGAATAGTCCATGTAGATGGGAAGATGCAGGGTGCTCATTGTCTTGTCTGCCTTGTGTGGGGGGCGATGTTCTCTATGCGGGACCGACTTCGTGGCCGGGCCTCAAGCCGTCGCAATCACGATTGCGCCAAGCTGAAAACGGAGTTGACCAGCGGCGCGCGCTTGACCGGCTCAGCAGCCACCGCAGTGGCCGGTGCGTCGGCAGCGCGGGCTCGGGCCGGCGTGCGTTCACGGCGGGCCGGACGGGCTTCGCGCATGTCCTGAATCACTTCGGGCTGGCGTTCGCGTTGCTGATCGACCAGGTTCTGCAGCGACACCGAATCGAGGTACTCAACCATCTTCTGGTTGAGCGTGGCCCACAGGTCGTGTGTCATGCAGCGGCCGTGCCCGGTGTGTTCCTCGCCGCCGCAGTTGCCCTTGCCGCCGCACTGGGTGGCATCGAGCGGCTCGTCCACGGCGATGATGATGTCAGCCACGGTAACGTCATCCGCACGGCGCGCGAGGCTGTAGCCGCCACCGGGGCCGCGCACGCTCTCCACGATTTCGTGGCGGCGCAGCTTGCCGAACAGCTGCTCAAGGTACGACAGCGAAATCTTCTGGCGCTGGCTGATGCCGGCCAGCGTGACCGGACCCTGCTCTTGGCGCAGCGCCAAGTCAATCATGGCGGTGACCGCAAAGCGGCCTTTGGTGGTCAATCTCATGGGCGTCGGGGAAATACCTGATCGTTTTGCTCAAGTATAAAGGAACCCGACAAAATCGGTCAACTAAGGTGTCGGGGGATTCCGCGTCGCAGCAAGGGGATTTGCAGGACCCGCTCAGTTGGAAACTGACCGGGCAACCGCGCGGCAGGCCGTATTGTGGACTAAAACAATCAACCACGTCGGGTAGGGCTATCACACCGCTCTTGCAGCGCACCTTGCGAATGTGATGCGCCAAGGCGTCGTCACTGCGGGTTTTTCCTTATGCAGCGGGCAGCGCAAATGCATTGACTTCTGTTACGCGGTAACCGAGACTGTCCAGTACGCAAACGTTTGCGAAGAGCGAGGCGCGATTGCCCTTAGGGATGCCTTACGGCATGACGGGGGTGACGACGCCCGCGCCCATCCGCACCAGACAGGCCTCTTCCTGGAGGAGACATCATGGATATCCGTCGTCGCCGCGCCCTGCAACTTGGCGCGGCCTCCGCTGTAGCCGTTGCCCTGCCCTTCCCGTTTTCCCTCGCGCATGCCGCCAACCAGCCGCCCAAGGTGGCGCTGGTGATGAAATCGCTGGCCAATGAGTTCTTCAAGACGATGGAGAACGGCGCACGTGAGCATCAGAAGCAACACGCATCTGAATACGTGCTGCGATGCGAAGGGATCCGTGACGAGATCGATACCACCGGCCAGATCCGCCTGGTCGAGCAGATGATCGTGTCGAAGGTGGACGCGCTGGTGCTTGCGCCGGCCGATTCCAAGGCGCTGGTGCCGGTGGTCAAGAAAGCCGTGGACGCGGGCATCATCGTCATCAATATCGACAACCGCCTGGACCCAGTCGCGCTCAAGGAAAAGGGCCTGAACGTGCCCTTCGTCGGGCCGGACAACCGCAAGGGTGCGCGGCTCGTGGGTGACTTTGTCGCCAAGTCGCTCAAGCCGGGCGATGCGGTGGGCATTATCGAAGGCGTCCCCACCACGACCAACGCCCAGCAGCGCACGGCCGGCTTCAAGGATGCCGCCGGGGCCGCCAAGCTGAAGGTCGTCAGCGTGCAGTCGGGCGAGTGGGAAATCGATAAGGGCAACAAGGTGGCGGCCGCCATGCTGCGCTCGCAGCCGGACCTGAAGGCGCTGCTGTGCGGCAACGACAACATGGCGATCGGCGCCGTGTCGGCCGTGCGTGCGGCGGGCAGGATCGGCAAGGTGGTGATCGGCGGCTACGACAACATCGACGCCATCAAAGCCATGCTGGCCGACGGGCGCGTGGCGGCCACAGCAGATCAGCATGCGAGCCAGCAAGCCGTCTTCGGCATTGAAACCGCCTTGAAGGCCGTGGCCGCCAAGACACCGCAGGCGAAGCTGACGGGCGTGATCGAAACGCCGGTCGACCTCGTCACGCGCGCGTAATCCACCAGACAGGCAAGCCGCCGCCAGCCATGTCTGCTGCTTACGAACCCCGGCCGCCGCTGCTGCGCGTTTCTGCCGTCAGCAAGCACTACGCGTCCCCCGTGCTGCGCGAGATTGATCTCGACCTGCACGCGGGCGACGTGTTGGCGCTCACGGGCGAGAACGGCGCGGGCAAGAGCACGCTCTCCAAGATCCTCTGCGGGTTGGAGACGGCAACATCGGGTTCGATGGCGCTGGCTGGCACGCTCTACGCACCGGCTTCGCGCAGCGCAGCCGAGGCGCTGGGCGTGCGCATGGTGCTGCAGGAACTGAGCATGGTGACGACGCTCACGGTGGCCGAAAACCTGTTCCTCGGCGAGTTGCCGCGCCGCCTCGGTTTTGTCGACCGTGCCACGCTGCGCCGCCAGGCGGAGCAAGCACTCGCCCGCGTCGGCCTGCACCTCGACCCGTGGACGCCCGTGCATACGCTCGGCATCGGCCATCGTCAGATGGTCGAGATTGCCCGCGCGCTGGCCAGTGCGTGCCGCGTGCTGATCCTCGATGAGCCGACTGCCATGCTGAGCGCACACGAAAGCGAGACGCTGTTCGAGCGCATCGATGCGCTGCGTCGCGAAGGCGTGGCGATCCTCTATATCTCCCACCGCCTGGATGAACTGGCGCGTATTGCCGACCGCATCGTCGTGCTGCGCGACGGCAAGCTGATTACTGATGCGCCGGCCGCCACGGTCACGCAGGAAGCGCTGATCCAGGCGATGGTCGGGCGCGAGGTGTCCACCGTGTCCGAGGCGTCCGAACCCGAGCGCACCGCACGTGAGCCGTGGTCCGGCAACGGCACACCGGCGCTGCGCGTGACGGGCTTGACGCGGGCACCGGCCGTGCGCGACGTGAGCTTCGAAGTCGCGCCAGGCGAGATCTTCGGCATCGCGGGCCTGGTCGGCGCGGGACGCACGGAACTGCTGCGATTGATTTTCGGTGCAGACCGCGCGGACGCCGGCACCATCGAAGCAGGCTCGCCGCTGGCGCCCGTGCGCATCCATTCGCCCGGCGACGCGGTGCGCCACGGCATCAGCCTGCTCACCGAAGATCGCAAGGACGAAGGCCTGATGCTCGCTCTACCGATCGCCACCAACATCGCGCTGGGCAACATGCCGGGCGTGACCCGGCGCGGCTGGCTGCAACCGGCACGTGAGCGTGCGCTGGCGCAGCGGCACATCAACGCACTGCGCATCCGCTGCGCGGGGCCGGAGCAGCCGGTTGGCGAGCTTTCCGGCGGCAATCAGCAGAAGGTGGCGATTGCCCGCTGGCTGGAGCGCGACACGCCGGTGCTGCTATTTGACGAACCCACACGCGGTGTGGACGTGGGCGCCAAGTTCGACATCTACGCCCTGCTCGATGCACTGGCAGCGCGTGGCAAGGCACTCGTCGTGGTATCGAGCGACCTGCGCGAACTCATGCAGTTGTGCGACCGCATCGGCATCATGCGCGCCGGGCGGCTCACGCACATCTTCCC
>Ga0070659_100003973_pt1 | contig 10528 bp, 9 predicted proteins | sample KBSC23metaG_FD_64666 | JGI IMG/M metagenome (GOLD analysis project Ga0070659, IMG submission 64666) | Corn rhizosphere microbial communities from Kellogg Biological Station, Michigan, USA - KBS C2-3 metaG | ecosystem: Host-associated > Plants > Roots > Rhizosphere > Soil ...
CCGCGTCGGAGGCCTGAAACAACGCCGCCTCCGCGCTGGCAACCCGGCCCCTGAAGCTGGCTTTCGCATCTCACTTGATCACCGTCTGGCAGCCCAGGCCGGCGAGGCGACGGCTGGTCGCTGCGCTATCGGCCGCGCGGGCCCGCGCCGAGCCGATCAGCCTGATCCCCGCCGCTTCGCCCTCGGCGGCGCCGAAGATTCGCACCCGGTAGTGCGCGCAGAGCGCCTGGACCTGCTGCGGCCGGAGGCTGCGGAGGTCCATGACAAGGGGCCGCCGGGCCAGGAACGGGTCGTTGCGGACGAGGTCGACGCCGAAGAATAGGGACTTGCTGTCCACCAGCACGATGTCGGCCGGCGTGGCCCGGATGGCGCGCTCGGCCGTGGCGTAGGGGTGGACGAAGCCGTGGACCTGCCACAGCCGCAGCGGGAGCAGGATCGCCAGCGACGCGGCGGCGGCGGCGGCGAACACCACCTGGGCCGAGCGCCGGAGCGCCGGGTCGGCGTCCTTCGTCAGGCGCGTCCAGCCCCACGCCGCCAGCAGGCAGAGCGTGCCCAAGAGCCCGTGCAGATAGCGGTAGCCCCAGCCGTGGCCCTGATAGGGCAGCAGCAGGCACATGGCCGCCGTCGTCAGGGCCAAGCCCACCACCATCGCCCTCAGCATCCCCTTGGCGCGCACCGCGGCGCCGAGGGTCGCGAGCGCCAGGGGCACGGTCAGCAGGCTTTGCCAGGTGAACAGCCGGACCAGGTTCTGCGCCATCAGGCCGAGCCCGTCGGCGTCCAGCGCCGCGAACAAGCTGAGCGCGCGGGTCACGACGCCGGTCTGGGCGGCGAACGCGGCGGCCTGCTGGCTCGAAGCCATGTGGTGGGCCAGGAGGCCCGGATAGGCCATCCAGAAGGCGCCGATCGCGGCGTAGGCGCAGCTGTGCCACGCTGCGGCCCTCCAGCGGCGAGCCAGCCAGAGCTCCAGCACGAAGGGCGCGGCGAACAGCGGATGGAAGACGATCTGGTGCAGGCCGGTGGCGACGAAGGCCACCGCGGGCGCCAGGCCGTGACCGAGCCGCCCGCCCCGAAACAGGAGCCACAGCCAGACCATGTTCAGCGCCAGGTGGGCGGTCATGGCGTAGGGCGTCATGGCGGTGACCAGGACCTGCGACGAGGTGGCGAGCAGCAGGGCCGCGGCCAGGGCGATCTCCTTCCGCTCGGGCCACAGGCGCCGGCCGACCCCGTAGGTCGCCAGCACCGCCACCGCGGCCAGGACCGGGCTCACCAGGGCTTCGGCCCCGGCGAGCGCGCCGATGGCCTGCAGCACGGCGTTCATCGGCTCGTAGCCGGAGATCCACTGGGCGTGATCCGGCGGGGAGAGCACGAAGATCGGCTGCAGCGCCGGCGCGTATTCCCGCCAGGCCGCCGGCAGTTGCGCCATCCAGTGTCCCGCCCGGAAGATCCTGGCGTCGAACACGGCCATGAACTCGTCCATCGACAGCGCGTATCCGTCGTAGACCAGCCGTGTCCCGGCGGCGGCGAAGGCCAGGACACCCGCCGCCAGGATCGCCGCGGTCTTCCAGCCCGAACTCGCGGTGGGGAGCGCCAGCGCCGGCGGCTGGACCGAGAAGAGCACGGCCAGCAGCGCCACACAGACAGCCGCGGCGCCGCAATCCTGCACAAGGAAGAAGTAGGCTGTGAGGCCCCGAGGCTGACCGAATGCAAGCTCGACCGCGCTCACTGGCAGCAGGCCTGCCAGCCAGAGGTCCCACGGCCACAGCGCCCTCGCCGGGAGCCGTGTCTCTGAAGTCCTCGCTGCGGTCGGCGGTCGAATCACACCGCTGACGATCAGCGCCAGCCTTTAAGACAAGATGACGGCCCCTTCGCGAGCGTTCAGCATTCGACACTCCGCCGACAAGAGACCCCGGCTGGGGTGAACCGGGGTCTCTGCGGGAGCGGTGCGCGAGCTCCTAGGCGAGCGCGAGCGTCCGCTGCCGCCGGCGCAGGATGGCGCCGATGCCGCCAAAGCCCATGATCATCATCGCCCAGCTGGCGGGTTCCGGGAGCGCCGGGCCGACGCCCAGCACGCGGAACTGCTTGGCCTGCTGGATCGCCGGGTCGAAGTGGTATTCGAGCGTGGTGATGCCCGGAACGCCCGCGCCGGCCGTGACGATGAACTTGTTCCCGCCGGTGCCGTCGACGATGCAGAAAGTGCAGCTCGGGCTGCCGTTGACCGAGAACAGGGTGGCGCCGTTCACCAGCAAGGTGAAGTCGGACATCACGAAGTCCGGGTCCTGCTGTTGGGTCGGGCTTTCGAAGTCGAAGGTCACCGACGACCAGGAGTGCGCGAAGGTCACCTTGAGGGCTTCGAGCAGCGGATCGCCGTCGATGATCGCCTCGCCCTGGCCGTTGATCGAGAGGTTGCCGGTGCCCAGGGCGTCGAAGGTGACGGCCGAGCCTTCCTGGTTGACGTGGCCGGAGACGGCGCCGGCCGTATCGGCCCCGTCGGAGTGGACGCCGAGCTGGCCGCCGAAGCTGCCGGTCTCCAGCGTATAGTCGTTGACGATGACGGTCGCCGCGAAGGCGGAACCCGCCAGGCCCAGGGAAAGCGCACAAGCGGCCGTAGCCGCCAAAAGCTTGATTTTCATGACCATCACCCTTTCGGTTTTCCCGAAAGAACGGTGATCTTCAAAATTTCCGGACACAAGCGAGTTTGTGTCTTGGTTGAAGTGAATTAAGATCTCGTCCACTGACGAGGGAATTAGACATCCTGTGCGCGAGGGATTTCGTAAACACCTCCTCGCTCGATTTCTGGCCGGCCTCTCTATGTGTCGTGTAGCCGACAAGCATTCGCCCGTCCGTACGCAGCACGAGTATTTGAAACGGTAAAGCTTGTGGTGGAATTCGGCGGCCAGGATTCAAGCGCTGGTTGTCCGCCGGCCCAGGCGTCTTGCCGGCGCTGGCGCGACTGGAGCGGCCGGGGGGAATCGAACCCCCGACATTCAGCTTGGGAAGCTGACGTTCTACCTCTGAACTACGGCCGCGTTCCGTCGAGGAGCGGGTTCTTAGCCGGTCTTCCGGCGGCCCTCAAGCCGGGGCTTGGCGGCCCAGAGGCGGTGGAAGCGCTGTCAGAGGCGCTGGATTGCCGGGGCGCCGCCCGGTCCGCTAAGACTTTCGAACATCCGTTTGAAGGAAGCCGCCTTGCCTGACCTTTTCGAGCCGCTGACCCTGGCCCACGGCCCCGCGCTGAAGAACCGCTTCGTGCTCGCGCCGCTGACCAACCTGCAGAGCCATCCCGACGGGACGCTGTCGGACGACGAGTTCACCTGGCTGACCTATCGCGCCAGGGGCGGCTTCGCGCTGACCATGACCTGCGCGGCGCACGTGCAGCGGATCGGCCAGGGCTTCCCCGGCCAGCTCGGCGTGTTCGGCGACGAGCACCTGCCTGGGCTGACGCGGCTGGCGGCGACCATCAAGAGCTTCGACAGCGTGGCGGTGGCGCAGCTCCACCACGCCGGCATGCGCAGCCCGAAGGACCTGATCGGCGAGGCGCCGGTCTGCCCCTCCGACAACGCCGAGACCGGCGCGCGGGCCTTGAGCCTCAGCGAGGTGGAAGCCCTGCGCGACGACTTCATCGCCGCGGCCGTCCGCTGCGAGAAGGCGGGCTTCCAGGGCGCGGAGCTGCACGGCGCGCACGGCTACATCCTGGCGCAGTTCCTGAGCGGCGAGATCAACCAGCGCACCGACCGCTACGGCGGCAGCCTGGAGAACCGCGCGCGGATCGTCCACGAGATCATCGACGGGGTGCGCGCCCGCACCGGCGCCGACTTCAGCCTGGGCCTGCGCATCTCGCCCGAGCGGTTCGGCCTGAAGCTGGCGGAGATCGTCGAGTTCGCGCGCGGCGTGCTGGCCGACGGCAAGATCGACTACCTGGACCTGTCGCTGTGGGACTACGCCAAGCAGCCGGTCGAAGAGGAGTTCCAGGGCCGCAGCCTGATGAGCTATTTCGCCGAGCTGCCGCGCGGCCAGGTGCGGGTGGGCTGCGCGGGCAAGGTGATGACGCCGGACGATGCGCGGGCCTGCCTGGACCAGGGGATGGACTACGTCCTGCTGGGCCGCGCGGCGATCCTGCACCACGACTATCCGCAGAAGCTGGCCGCCGACCCGGGGTTCACCCCGATCCGCACGCCGGTCAGCCCTGAGCACCTGCGCCGCGAGGGCCTGAGCCCCACCTTCGTGAAGTACATGCAGACCTGGAAGGGCTTCGTCGAGGAGCCGGCCACCGAGCCGGCGTGAACGGGCTCGCGTTGACGGGGCGGCCCCGCGGTCGCACCATCGCGCGAGTTTTTCCAGAGGAGGTCCCGATGGCCGACGGCGAAGCAGTCCTGGACCGGGCGAAGTTCCACGCCATGACCGAGGGCACCCCGGAGGACTGGGCGGCCATCATGCGCGCCGCCGCCCCGCACCGCGGCGAGCTGGCCGACCGGCTGCTGGCGCACCTGAAGCTGCTGGACAACGACCACGGCGGTTTCGCGGTGGACCGGCTGGAACACTCGCTGCAGACCGCCACGCGGGCGCATCGGGCGGGCATGGACGAGGAATATGTCGTCTGCGCCCTGATGCACGACATCGGCGACATCCTGATGCCGGCGAACCATGCCGAGCTCGGGGCCACGATCCTGCGGCCCTACATCTCCGAGGCCAACCACTGGATGATGGACAAGCACGGCGTCTTCCAGGGCTACTACTTCTTCCACCACCTGGGCCTCGACCGCGACATGCGCGAGCAGTTCCGCGGCCACCCGCACTTCGAATACTGCGCGCAGTTCTGCCACCTCTACGACCAGAACAGCTTCGACCCGGCCTACGAGAGCATGCCGCTGGACGCGTTCGAGCCCATGCTGCGGCGGGTGACCGAGGTTCCCAAGCAGTCGATCTACAAGCGGGATTGAGGCGCGCTCACTGCACTCGCCGAACCTTGAAGCCGCGGGCGGCGAGCAGGGTCGGCAGCCCGTCGGGGCCGACCATGTGCAGGGCGCCGACATTGACCAGCTCGACGCCGAAGCTTGCGTCCAGCTCGTCGGTCAGTGTCGCCGCCCAGGCGAGGTTCCGCTGCTTGAGCAGGGCGTCGTAGAGGTCGGGGTTGTCGTGCGCGAGTTCGCCGACCAGGCCGGGGCCCAGGCGCGCCAGGTCGCCGGCCAGCCACTGGGCTTCCAGGGAGGCAGGGCTCGGATGGGCGCCGGTGCGCTGGCCGGGCGCGCGGCGCTGGCGGATCACATCGGCCAGGTACTGGACCTCGGCCGGCTCCGGCAGGCTGGAGAACATGCGGGCCTGGTCCTCCAGGGTCTCGAAGACCGCGATCTCCTTGCCGCTGGCCCGCGCCTGACGGGTGACCGCCACGTCGGCCCCGGCCTCGACCTTCGCGCCCTTGGCCAGCACCGGGCGCATCGACAGCATCAGGGCCGCGGCCCAGGGGCGCAGGTGCTCGATGCGCGCCATGTCGGTCTGGCCGCGCAGGGCCTTGAGGTCGGCCGGCCGCAGCTTCTCGCTCAAGCCGCGCGCCGGGTCTGTGCCATAGCGGCTGACGATCAGGCCGACGGTGGCCGGGTCGGCGGTCCCGAGGTCGGCTTCGAACCAGACCTTCCGGGCCGCGGCGTAGGCGGCGTCATAGGCGGGCGTGCGCCAGCGGTCGCCGGGCTGCAGGGCGTGCAGGGTGCCGAAGAGGTAGATTTCCGCGGTCGGGCTGGTGACCCGCCACATGGCCGGCGCGGCTTGGGCCGGCGCGGCCTGCGAAGCCGCCACCGTGAAGCTGGCGATGGCGGCGGCGGCCGCCAGGAGGGCCATTCGAATGCGGGACACGCACGCCCTTTCAGGGGCGCAGTTTGTGCTACTCGCCCCAAATCCGGAAGTGCTTGGATAGCTTGAGGCCCTGGCGTTGGTAATGCGACCCGAGGTCGCCGTAGAGGCGCTCGGGCTTCTCCGTCAGGGGCTCGTAGACCAGGCGCGCCACCGTCTGGCCGTCCTCCAGGATGAACGGCGTCTCGTGGCTGCGAACCTCCAGCACGCCGCGCGAGCCCTTGCCGTGCGCCTCGTCGGTGCCGAAGCCGGGATCGAAGAAGCCGGCGTAGTGGACGCGGAACTCGCCGACGGAGGGGTCGATCGGGGTCATCTCGGCGGCCTCCAGCACCGGAATCTCCACCGGCTGCTTGGAGGCCAGGATGTAGAACTCGCCCGGGTCGAGCAGCAGCTGCCCGTCCTTGGGCCTAAGCGGCTCCCAGAAGTCGCGCGGGTCGTGACCGTCCTCGTGGTCGAGATCGACCAGGCCCGCGTGGCGGCGGCCGCGGAAGCCTGCGATCTCGCCGGTCAGGTCGACGCCGACGCTCTCGATCCGCAGGCGCTCCGGCGTTCCGGTCTTGAGGCGTAGCTGGTTCAGCCGCGTGCCGGTGCGCACCAGCACGGAGAAGGTCTGCGGCGCGATCTCCATGTAGATCCGCCCGTCGTAGCCCTCGTCCACGTCGTCAAAGGCGTTGCCGCGATCGGTGAGCAGGCGGACGAAGACGTCCACGCGGCCGGTGGAGCTTTTCGGGTTGGCGCGGGCCGAGACGCCGGGCGGCAGCTTCAGGTGCTCCTGAAGCTCGGCGATATAGACGCAGCCGCGCTCCAGGACGGCGCCGGCGGTCAGGTCGACCTCGTGCATGGCCACCGCCGCGATCCGCTCGCGCACCGTATGGGCGCCCGGCAGGAACGAGGCGCGCACCCGCCAGGCGCGGCCGGCCAGCCGCAGGTCCAGGCTGGCCGGCTGGACCTGATCGTCCTCGAAGGCGGACTCGGCGGTGATCGCGCCGTTGGCGATCAGGGCCTCGATGGCTTGGCAGGGCAGGATGCCCGGGCGTTGTGTTGCGCTCATGGGCGGCGAAGAGTTAGCGCAGATGCCGAGCCTTGCAAGCAAAGCTTGGAGGGCATGGTGAGAGGGTGGCTTGAACCGCCAAGGACACCCAGATCGCCAAGAGGCCGCAGGCCGCTTCAACCATCGAGGCCAGGCGAGAGCGCGAGCTGCGCTCGCGGCGGCAAGGCGCCTTGGCGCTCTTGGTGTCCTTGGCGGTCATTCTCCGGATCGCGCGTCGGAACGCCGACCGCAGGAATGCTGGGCCGCGATTCAGGAGAGCCGGCTTGACGAGGCGCCGTCGCTGCCCTTCTTGCGGGCCAGTTCTAGACCGAGGAGAGCGTCATGGCCGAAGACCCGCGAGCCGAAAACCCGAGGGATTGGGAAACCGAGACCCGTCTGGTGCGCGGCGGCATGGCGCGCAGCCCCTATGGCGAGATCTCCGAGGCGCTGTTCCTGACCCAGAGCTTCGCCTACGAGAGCGCCGAGGCGGCCGACCGGCGGTTCTCCGGCGCCGATCCGGGGTTCATCTACCAGCGCTTCGGAAACCCCACGACGCAGATGTTCGAGGACCGGCTGGCGCTGCTGGAAGGCGCCGACGTCTGCCGCGCGACGGCGTCGGGCATGAGCGCCGTGCACGTCTCGCTGATGGGCCTGTTAAAGGCCGGCGACCACCTCGTGGCGGGCCGCGCCCTGTTCGGGTCGAGCCGCTGGATCATCTCGCAGTGGCTGCCCCGATTCGGCGTCGAGGCCACCTATGTGGACGCCACCGACCTGGAAGCCTGGAAGAACGCGATCAGGCCCAACACCAAGGCCTTGCTGGTGGAGAGCCCGGCCAACCCGCTGCTGGAGGCCACGGCGATCGGCGCGGTGGCCGAGATCGCGCACGCGGCCGGCGCCAAGCTGATCGTCGACAACGTCTTCGCGACCCCGATCTTCCAAAAGCCGCTGGCGCTGGGCGCCGACGTGGTCGTCTATTCGGCGACTAAGCATATCGACGGTCAGGGCCGCGTCCTGGGTGGCGCGATCCTGGGCGGCGAGGCGCTGATGACCGAGGCCTACAAGGACCTGCTGCGCCACACCGGCCCGGCCATGTCGCCGTTCAACTCCTGGGTGCTGCTGAAGGCGCTGGAAACGTTAGAGCTTCGGGTGCGCCGGCAGAGCGAGACCGCCGCGCGGGTCGCCGACCTGATCGCCAGCTCCGGCAAGGTGCGCCAGACCATCTATTGCGGCCGGCCCGACCACCCCCAGGCGGCGATCATCGCCAACCAGATGAGCGGCGGCGGCAACCTGCTGGCTTTCGACCTGGGCAGCCGCGAAGCCGCCTGGCGCTTCCTCAACGCCCTGCAGATCTTCGACATCTCCAACAACCTGGGCGACGCCAAATCTATGGCGACCCACCCCTGCACCACCACCCACCGCTCCATGTCGCAGGCGGAGCGGGAGGAAATCGGGCTGACCGAAGGCTGGGTGCGGATGAGCGTCGGCCTGGAAGGCGCCGGCGACCTCAGCCGCGACGTGACCCGCGCCCTGGATGCGGCCTGAGGGCTTCGCGGCCCGGTCGGCCCATGACATGCTGGCGGCGATGAAACGGCCTGGCGCAGCGATCGTAGGCGCAGCGGCGATCGCCGCCGCAGGGTTGGCCGCGCGCGCGGCCGAGACGCCGCAGCCCGCGCCCCCCGATCCGCCACCGCCCGCCAGCCTGGAGATCCGCGATGTCGAGGCCTGGGCCTCGGCCTACCTGCACCGCGACGACTGGACCCTGATCACCCACGACACCGAGGGCGCGCGGTTCGCCATGCCCGAGGGGGCGACGCTGGCGCCCGGCGGGGTGATCGAGGCGGACATCCGCACCGAGCTCTTCCGGCCGATCAAGATGGAGGCGGGCTGGGCCCGCTCGGGCCTGGCGCACTGGTCGGTCGATTGCGCGGGCGCACGCTACGCCGTCCTCAGCATGACCATCTATTCGCACAACAACCTGCAGGGCGAACTCGCGCGCAAGAGCGGCGCGGACCGCAACTGGATGACGCCCAACGAGTCCCAGCAGGCGACGATCAGCGTCATCTGCCACGCCGCGCGGCAGGGCTTGCCGCAGGCGCCGCAGGCCGCAGCGCCTGCGGCGCCGTTCTGAGGCTCAGGCGGCGGTCTCGAGCGCGGTGGGTTCCACCGCATAGACCCGCGAGCAGTATTCGCAGGTGACATGGATCTTGCCGTCGGGCTCGACCATGTCGGCGCGTTCAGCCGCGTCGAAGGACTTCAGCACCGTCTCGATCCGCTCCTGGCTGCAACGGCAGAAGGCCCGCAGGGGCTGGGAGCCGAACACCCGCACGCCGTCTTCGTGGAACAGCCGGAACAGCAGCTGCTGCGAGGACAGCTCCGGGTCGATCAGCTCGTCCTCCCCGACGGTCTCGAAGAAGGCCTGGGTGCGCGTCCAGGCCTCCGTGGTGGAGCCCCGGGCGTCGTCCTCGGCGACGCTCTGGATCAGCATCCCGCCGGCGCGCCAGAGGCCGTCCGCCACGGCCACCGCCAGCCGCACCCGCGTCGGCGTCTGTTCGGACTGGGCGAAGTATTGCTCGGCGCACAACGCCAGCGTCTCGCCCTCGATCGCGGTGACGCCCTGGTAGCGGTCCATGTCCGGGCCTTGATCCACCGTCATCATGAAATGGCCCGCGCCCAGCAGCGATCTGGCGCCCGGACGGGCGAAGCCCTGGCTGGCCTTCTCCACCTCCGCCTCGTCGAAACCGCAGTAGCCGCGCAGGCCCCCGGAGGTGTCGTAGTCGGCGACCACGAAGCGCACGGGGCCCGAGCCGCGCGCCTCGACGATCAGTCGGCCGTCGAACTTCAGATTCGAACCGACCAGCGCGGCGAGCGCGCAGGCCTCGCCCAAGAGGTTGGCCACCGGCTCTGGATAGTCGTGGGCGCGCAGGATCGCATCGACCGCCGGCCCCAGGCGCCCCAGGCGCCCGCGCACCGGCTCACCCTCGATCTGGAAGGCGGTCACGGCGTCGTCCGGAACGGTAATATCAGGCATCGGCGGCATATAGGTCTCGACGGCTGAAATGCGAGCGCGACAGATGCTCCCCCTCAGGGGGAGCTGTCAGCGAAGCTGACTGAGGGGGTCCAAGCCCTCGAAATCAGCGGATGAAACCCCCTCCGGCGCTTCGCGCCACCTCCCCCAACGGGGGAGGAGCTGAAGGCTCAGATCGCGCCGAAGCACCACGCCAGGATCGACTTCTGGGCGTGCAGGCGGTTCTCGGCCTCGTCCCAGATCAGGCTCTTCGGCCCGTCGATCACCTCGTCGGTGACTTCCTCGCCGCGGTGGGCGGGCAGGCAATGCAGGAAGACCGCATCGCCCTTGGCGAGGTCCATCAGGGTCTCGTCCACCTGGTAGGGCTCGAGCGCGTCGAGCCGCTCGTCATGGTCGGTATCGCCCATGGAGACCCAGGTGTCGGTGACCACCACGTCGGCTCCGGCCACCGCTTCGTGCGGGTCGTCGCCGGCCTCGACCATGCCCTGCTCCTGGGCCGCGCGGGCCAGGTCGTGCAGGTCGGGATGGTAGATCGCCGGTGAGGCGATCTTCAGGCGGTAGCCGAGCTTGGGCGCGGCGTGGATGAAGCTCGCGCAGACGTTGTTGCCGTCGCCGACGTAGGCGATCGTCTTGCC
>Ga0070659_100003978_pt1 | contig 10519 bp, 9 predicted proteins | sample KBSC23metaG_FD_64666 | JGI IMG/M metagenome (GOLD analysis project Ga0070659, IMG submission 64666) | Corn rhizosphere microbial communities from Kellogg Biological Station, Michigan, USA - KBS C2-3 metaG | ecosystem: Host-associated > Plants > Roots > Rhizosphere > Soil ...
TTCGCTGACGGCGTTCTATCTCTCGCGCACGTCGGACGTGTATCGGATGCTGCTGGACAACAGCGACTCGCTCTTCCTCACCAGGCCGCAGATCGCGATGCTGCAGCACGACGACTCGGTGTACAGTGCGCAGGTCCGCGATGTGTACTCGCGGCTGGGCAGCTACCTCGCCGCGGGCGCGGCGCACGATCCCGGCAAGGCGGAGCTGGACAGCGCCAACGCCTCGGCGAAGGCATACTGGAAGATCTTCTGGCAGCAACCGGAGATCGCCGATTCAGCCGTGACGCCGGCGCAGCGCGAGCTGGTGCCAATGCTCAAGGGGATGCTGTCTGTCCCGCGCAGCGATCGCGAGCACAGTGAGTGGCAGTTCGGCTATCCCGTGCCACTCGTCGACAAGCCACGACCGGCGGCGCAGAAACCGTCGGGCGGATCGCAGTCGATGCAATCGTCTACCGGACCGTGAGTCGGGGCGACGCAGTGGGGCGAGGCATGCCTCGCCCCTTCCGCGTTGTACTACAGCCCCAGATATGCCCGGACGCGTGGCTCCATCTTGTCCGGTGACCAGAACGGCGCCCACACCAGGTTCACCTGCACGTCCTCGACACCGGGGAGCGTGCGAATGGCGGCGTCGATGTCGCCAATGATCTCGGGGCCGGACGGACAGCCGGGCGAGGTCAGCGTCATGTCGACGCTCACGGTCGATCCATCGACGCGGACGCCGTAGACGAGACCGAGATCGACGATGTTGAGCTGGAGGTCGGGGTCCTTCACTCGCCGGAGCATGAGGCGCACCTGATCCTCGCTCACGACTCCCGGGGCGGCTGGTGGGGAAGTTTCGGTCGCCGCCCCGGATGCTCCGCCGGCTGCTGCGCCGGCGTCAGGCGCCGTGGCGCTTGCTGCTGTGCTTGCTGCTGTGCTTGGTGCTGGAGTGCTTGCCGCTGCTCCTGGAGCTGCGCTTGCTGGAGCTTCCCTTTGCGCTACTTCCGCCGGAGTGCTTGCTGCGTCCGCGTGCGCTGCTTGCTGCGTGTCCATGCTTTGAAGATAGCGACTTCGCATGGCGGCCTCGCCCGCGCGCCAGGGAGCGCCTGGAGGTGTTCCATCCACGCTCGCTGTCCGCACGGAAGACGGCGTCGATCGCGACGTCGTTGTCGTTTGCTCCCTCGTTCACCGCGAGCGACGCGGCGTCGCTCAGATCGGAGCGAACGTCGCCGATCACCTTGGCGGGATTCCGCGCCCGCGCCTCGTGCACGCGATTGGTGAGGAGGACGACGAACATGTCGCGCTCGGGATCGATCCAGATGGACGTCCCCGTGAAACCGGTATGTCCGAACGCGGACGGGCTCAGGTAGTGCCCCGATCCATACGATCCGCTCGGCGTGTCCCACCCGAGCGCGCGGTGACCCGCGGCGCGCGTGGTGAAGAGGTCGACCGTGGAATCGGCGATGATGCGGACGCCATTGTACTCGCCGCCATGCAGCATCATCTCCGCGAAGACCGAGAGATCGGCCGCGGTGGAGAAGAGTCCCGCGTGTCCGGCGACGCCACCCATGGCGAAGGCGTTCTCGTCGTGCACCTCGCCCTGCAGTGGATAGCCGCGCGGCGGCGACACCTCGGTGGGAGCGATGCGATCGTGCAGCGACGGGTCCGGGCGGAAGCCGGTGTCGTACATCCCGAGCGGATGGAAGACGTAATCCTGCAGGAACTCGTCGAGCGACTGTCCGGAGACCGCCTCGACGACGTAGCCGAGGACGTCGGCGCCGAGGTCGGAGTACTCGTAGTACTGACCCGGGTGCGACTGCAGCGGCGTCTCGAGGATGATGCGGCGCGCTTCGGCGGGATCGTGCGTGATCTTCCAGATCTCACGCCCGGCCGGAAGCCCCGAGCGATGGATCAGGAGCTGGCGAATGGTGACCTGGTCCTTCTCGCCGCCGGAGAATTCGGGGAGATAGCGCGACACCGGCGCGTCGAGCGCGACACGATGCTGGTCGAAGAGGATCATGATGGCCGTCGTGGTACCGACGACCTTGGTGAGCGAGGCCAGATCATAGATGGTGCGATCCGGATTCACCGCGGGAGAGCTCGCGGCCCAGTCCAGCCGGCCGTAGCCGCGCTGCAGGACGCTCACTCCCTTGTGGCCGACGACGACCGAGGCGCCGGGGAAGCCGCCGGCGGCGATCCCCTTCTCGACGATACGGGTGATGTCCTCGAGCCGGTCGGCCGACATCCCGACGGAGGCGGGGGAGCCGAGCGGGATACCAGGTGTTCCCGGCCCGACCGGGGTAGTCACGCTGTCGCCCGGCGACGGCCGTCTCGTCGGAGTCGGAGAGACGTCGGCGGCCGTCGGAGCGAACGAGTGGATCGATTGTTCGATCGGCGCTGGAGAGGCGAGCACTCCGGCGAGCGTAAGGACGGCTGCGGCAACCAACATCTGAGCACCAACGAGCGAAAAAGGAGGGGGACGGCAGGGAGCCCAATCTGCCATATTTGACGAGTCTGGCAACCCTATAGTTTCGGCGTGAGTCAAAAGAGAGCAGAACCCGCATGACGACGGACCAGCTCACCGTACGGAGAGCGATCGACGGTGACGAGCGTGCCCTTCGCCAGCTGTGGATGGAGAATGCACCGCACATCGATGCCGTGGTTCTTCGTCTCTGCGGGGATCGGGACCTTGCCGCCGACATCGCGCAGGAGGTTTGGATTCAGATCTTTCGGGCGTTGCCGAGCTACCGTGGCGATTCGCAATTCGGGACGTGGGCACACCGCATCGCGGTGAACCGCAGCCTGAACGCGCTGCGCAAGGTTCGGCGGATCGCGAAGATCGAGACCGACGTGGAAGAGGAGACCGCGGCAGCGCCGGATGATCCGGCGGCCGAGAGCGAGCGCAGCTTCATGGCCCAGTCGATCGACCAGGCGGTGCAGCGGCTCTCACCCGGAGCGCGCACGGTGTTTCTCTTGCACGATGTGGAAGGATACACGCACGAGGAGATCGCCCAGGAGCTTGGGATCACCCCGGGTGGATCGAAATCACAACTGTTCAAGGCACGCGCGAAGCTACGCCGGCTGCTCGCGCACTTCGCGGATGGATTCGCCGGCGCCGGACCAAGTCATGCCACTCCCTTCTAAGGAACTGTCGGAGCAAGCCCTCGACGCACTGATCGTGCGGGAGCGGACGCGTATCGTCGCGCCGCTCACGGAGTGGCGCACGCTCGCGCTGCAACTGCGCGACGAGGGGCTCCTCCGCGCGCCGGGCGATCCGCGAGGCGCGCGTACCGACGCGCCGCCGCAGCCACGCGTCACGCCGCGAGAGCGCGTGGGGTGGATCGCTCCCGCCGCGCGCTGGACGATGCGCATCGCGGCGAGCGTGGCGCTCGTCGCCGTCGGCATCGTCGCCGGACGTGGGATGACGGTCGGCAACGACATCGCGCATACCATCCAGATGGCGATTGCCGACTCGAGCGACGTGTCGCACGTCCGCGTGGGCGGCGCACCGTACGGCTCGGCGGAAGAAGCGCGCACCGCACTCGTGAAGTCGGAGTCCGAGTACCAGCGTGCGGCAGCGTACCTGGCGGCGACCGATACCGCGGCGCGGACCGCGGCGTCGCCGCAGGTGCTACAGGATCGCCTCGCCGCGCTCGACGAGGTCACGGTCACCGCGCTCAAGGCGCTGCGCGACGCGCCCGACGATCCATTGCTCAATCAGTACTACCTCTCCGCGGTCTCGGCGCGCGAGGCGACGATCCAGCGGCTCAGCCATTCGCTCCCGGCCGACGCACGCGTGGTCCGCTTCTGATGTCGATGATCTGTCGATCATTCGTGTCCCGATCAACAACGCTCCTGCAGCGCGATGTGTCGTACTAGCATGACCACTCGACCCGGAACCGCATCGAGCCACGCGAATGCGCTCACGCTGAACACCGCCGGCGCGCTCGGCTTCCTTGCGCTCGCGCTGTGCAGCGGGACCGCGGGCGCGCAGCGTCCGGCTCCCGTTCCCGCGCCGCCGAGTGCGCCGCGCGCACCGCAGACGATCCCGGGCGCGTCGGGATGGGTCGGCATCACGACGACACAGATCGGCCAGGGCACCAGCCCGGATGACGTGCACGTCGGCTATCCGGTGATCGTGAGCGTGGACCCGGGCTCGCCGGCGCAGGTTGCCGGACTCGTCGCGGGCGACACGGTGCTCTCGTACAATGACGTGAATGCGCAGGCCGACATGTTCGCCGTGCAGCGCTTCCTTCGCCCGGGGCAGCGCATCGTCGTGCGAGTGCGGCGCGATGGCGAGCGCGATGTCGCGTTGACCGTCGCCAAGCGTCCGTCGCGCTCGCACATGCGCGTCTCCGTGCGCACGGACGAGGTCGCACTGGTCCCCCCAGCGCGAATGGCGCAGTTCGGGCCCATTCCCATTGCCGCGCCGCTGCGCATCATGCGCGAGGCGCCGCTCGCTGGTGCGCAGCTCGCGGAGTTGAATGCGGGACTCGCGAACGCGCTCAACGTGCGCGATCAGGGCGTGCTCGTGGTCGACGTGCTTCCAGGCTCGCCGGCGCTGAGCTCGGGACTCCTGCCGGGCGACGTGATCCTGCGCGCCGACTCGCTCGTCGTGACGAGCCCCATCGCGATCATTCGCGCGATCCGGATGGCGAGCGATCGGTCGGTGATTCTCGACCTGCTCCGCAGAGGGAAGACGCAGAAGGTGACGCTGCGCTGGTAGCTGCACGAGCGCTGCGATGAAGAACGGGGTGACCGATTGCGCGGTCACCCCGTTCGTGTTTCAGCACCTCCGCGCCTTCGCCGAGTCACTCGAGCTTCCGCCCCGCGGGAAGTAGTGAGTGATGAATCGCGAGCGCCGCGACCGCGCCGCTCGCCGCCGCCGCGATCGCGATCTCGGGCGCGTGGACGATGTCGCCTGCCGCATACACGTTGTGCACCGACGTGTGCAGGTGCTCGTCGGTGATCGCGCGCCCGATCTCGTCACGCTCGCAGCCGAGCTGCGCGGCGAGGTCGTCGGCCGGCTCCTGGCCCAGCGCGAAGAAGAGCTGCTCGCAGTCGAGGCACATCCCGCCTTCGAGATCGAGCGAGTGCGCCTCGCCGCCCACGGACTTGAGGCATTCGATTCGTGCCTCGAGCACGGGAATGTTCAGCGCGTCGAGCTTCGCGAGATTCGTCGCGTCGATGTCAGCTGGCCGGCCGTTGGTGCAGATCACGACCTCGCGCGTCCACGTGGTGAGCGCGAGCGCCATTCCCACCGCCTTGCGCCCGCTCGCGATGACGACGGTCTTCCTGTCGCGCGCTTCGTAGCCGTCGCAATCCGGGCAGACGTGCGCGGTGGCGCCGTAGCACCGCTCGAGGCCGGGAACATCGGGCCACACGTCCACGAGTCCGATTGCCAGCAGGAGACGCTGCGCGGTGAGCGTGATGCCGCTGGAGAGCGTGAGGCGAAAGCGATCGTCGTTGACCTTGTCCACGCACGAGACGGTCGCGTCGATCAACTGCGCGCCGTAGTGTGTCGCGGTCTCGCGGCCACGCGCGCGCAGCTCCGGCGGGCGAATCCCCTCGAGGCCGAGGAAGCCGTGCACGCCGCGCGTCTCCCAGTTGCGAGGATCACCGGCGTCGATGACGACGACGGAGTGCAGATATCGCGCGAGCCAGATGGCGGCGGTGAGCCCCGCGGGGCCGCCGCCGACGATGGCGACGTCATACGTAGTGTCCGACATGCGTCATGGCAACGCAACTCGGGTGCCCGCCGCGATCGAGCGGCTACAGGGAGAACGTCCAGATGGGCGGCTCGTCCGGCGCGGACGTCACGGCATGCGCACGCACGCGGAAGACGCGCTCGATCAGCGAGGCGTCGAGCGCCTCGGATGCATCCGTCTCCAGCGCGACGTGGCCACCCTCGAGCACCACCAGATGCTCGGCGTACCGCAGCGCGACGTTCAGGTCGTGCAGGATGGCGACGACGGTGCAGTCCTGCCCCGCGAGCTCTCGCGCCGTGCCGAGGAGCTGCAGCTGGTAGTGCACGTCGAGCCCGCTGGTCGGCTCGTCCAGCAGGAGCGTGCGGTGCGACGGCGCATCGTTCGCGCGCCAGATCTGCGCGAGGACGCGCGCGAGCTGGATCTTCTGCCGCTCGCCGCCCGAGAGCGTGGGGTATGGCTGCGTGGCGCGGTGCGTCATGCCCACCTGCTCGAGCGCGCTCGCGACGATCTCGTGATCGCGCTCGGTCGGTGCGCCGCGGATGTGCGGATAGCGCCCCATCATCACGACGTCGATGGCCGGGAGCGGAAACGCGAGCTCGACGTGCTGCGACAGCAGCGCGCGGTGCCGCGCGAGCGCATCGGGCGCGATCGCGTCGATCGGCTCGCCGTCGTAGCGCACGGTTCCCGCCGACGGACGAAGCAGGCCGGCGGCGACGCGAATCAGCGTCGACTTGCCCGCGCCGTTGGGTCCGAGAACGGCGGTGAAGCGATCGCGCGGGAACGAGACGCTCACCTCGTCGAGCAGCGTCGCCGCGCCGGCGCGCACGGTGATTCCGCGCAGCTCGATCATCCGCTCAGCCGAAGAGCGCGATGCGGCCGTGCCGCTGCTCACGCAGCAGGATGCCGAGGAACACCGGCGCCCCGACGATCGCGGTGATGATCCCGATGGGGAGCTCGGCGGGAGCGATCACGAGCCGCGCGACCACGTCCACGATCGACATCGTGACCGCACCGAGCAGCGCGGATGAGGGGATGAGCCAGGTGTAGCTCGACGAGCGCGCGAGGCGCAGCACGTGCGGGATCACGAGCCCGACGAACGCGATCACGCCGACCATGGCCGTCGCGACCGCGACCATCACGGTGTTGACGATGAGCAGTCGCCGCACGAGCGCGCGTGGATCGATGCCGAGGAGCGCCGCCTCGTCCTCGCCGAGCATGAGCGCGTTGAGGGCGCGTGCATCGCGCAGCGCGAGCGCGAAGCAGAGCACGAACGCGATGGAGACGAGGATCACCGCGCGCCAGTCGGCGGTGGTGAAGGTGCCGAGGTTCCAGAAGGTGATGTTGCGCGCCTGTGGATCACGCGCGATGTAGGACATGAATCCCGTCCCGGCGCCGCACACCGCGTTCACGGCGATCCCCGCGAGGAGGAGCGTGAAGACGTTCACGCGCCCGAACGACGACGAGACGCGATACACGATCAGCGTCGCCACGAGCGCGCCGATGCATGCGAGCAGCGGGCCCGCGAGCGCACCGATCATGGCAAGCGGGCCGATCACGCCGAGCGTCGTTCCGCCAAGGACGAACCAGAGCGACGCACCGAGCGCCGCGCCCGCGGACGTTCCCGCGAGTCCCGGCTCCACGATTGGATTGCGGAAGAGTCCCTGCATCAGCGTGCCGGAGACGCCGAGCGTCGCGCCGGTGAGCGCGGCGAGGAGCACGCGTGGGAGGCGGAGCTGCAGGAAGACGTTGCGGCCGAGCGTGTCAGCCGTGTCGAGCGGAATCCACCCGGCGCCCTGCGCGATGTAGCTCGCCATGCGCGCGGGCGGGAAGGTGAACGCGCCCACTGCACCGGAGAGGACGAGCGAGAGCGCGAGGACGATCGCGAGCGCTACGTAAGCACGCGTGTTCGAATGTCGCGTCACGCGCGCCGGCCCGGAATCAGTGCGCAGGGCTTCGCGCCGTGTCCGCGTGAACCCACCCGGCGATCTTGCGCACGGCCGCCGGCGTGCGCGGGCTGAAGTACATCAGCTCGGTCTCGTCGATGCGGTACACGCGCCCGTTCTTCGCCGCGGGCGTGAGCGAGACGCCGGGAAGCGTCGCGAACTTCTGCGCGCTTCCCATGCGATCGAATCCCACATCGGTCGCGATGATGACGTCGGGTGCGGCCTTCGCGATCAGCTCGGGAGTGAGCCGCATCATCCCGCCGACGGAGTCGACCGCGTTCGTGCCGCCTGCCCAGCGGAGGATCACGTCGGCGGACGTGCCGCGCTCGAGCGCGAGGTAGTCGTTCACGAGCTGGCCGAAGTGCATCACCAGCACGCGCGGATGCGCGCCCGTCGCGTAACGTGCGGAGTCTGCGCGCACGCTGTCCATCGCCATGCGCCACGACGTGACGACGCTGTCCGCCTGGCGCTCGTGATGGAACATCGAGCCGAGCGTCGTCATGAGCTGCATCGCGCTGTCGGGGGTCGACCCGGGCTTCAGCACCTCCACGGGGATCCCGACCTTCTTCACCTGCGCGAGCACCGCATCCGGGCCGACGTTCCCATCGGTCAGCAGCATCGTCGGCCGCATCGAGATGATGCCTTCGGCGCTCAGCGCGCGATGATACCCGACCGACGGGAGCTTCGTGATCTGCGCCGGATAGATGGACGTCAGGTCGCGCGCGACGAGCACGCTCTCGGCGTGGATGTCGTACATGAACTCGTTGATCTGCTTGGAGACGCCGACGACGCGCGCACCGCTCGATTTCGTGCCGCCGCCGCACGCGACGAGGATACCGGCGCAGGCGAGCGCAGCGCGAAGCGCGTGACGCGACGTCACAGCGAGTGCGCCGAGATGCCGACGCGCACCGTGCGCGGGAGTCCGAGCTGCTCCAGCGGGCCGGTCCAGTTCGCGGTGTACTGCCGGTCGAACAGGTTCTCGACGGCAACGAAGAGATCAGCGCCGCGCACGATCTCGTGCCGCGCATCGAGATCGACGAGCGTGTACGGCGACATGGCCTTGCCGCCGAGCGCGTGGTTGGTCCCTTCGTAGCGGACGATGGCGCTCGCGGAGCCGCGCAGCGCGGTCCAGCTCACGCGCGTCGATGCGCGCTGCAGCGGGACGCGATTGACGGGTGCACCGGACGACAGCACGCGCGTGCCGTCATAGTCGTAGCTCGCGGCGATCACGAGCGGGTCGATGGGGTGCAGCGCGACCTCGGCCTCGCCGCCCTTCGCCGTCGCGGCGCCGAGGTTCTCGCGCATGAGCGTGATGCCGCCCGCGTTCGGTCCCGGATGCTGGAACGCGAAGTCGTCCAGATCACGATACCGATTCCAGAAGAGCGTCGCGCGCGCCTCGAACAGCTCGGCGGGGTGCCAGTCGATGCCGGCATCGTAGCCGGTGAGATGCTCCGGCGTGAGCGCGGGATTCCCGACGAAGACGTTGGGGCCGGAGTAGAAGGTGCGGTACTCCTCGGACAGCGTCGGCGCGCGGAACGCCTGGTAGAACGAGCCGCGCACGGTGAGCGCCTTCGTGAGCGCGTAGCGCACGCCCACGCGCGGCGCGAACGCGGAGTTGCTCTTGTCGGGATACGACGTGAGCGCGCTCGGCGTGACGGTCGCGTCGAGCCGGCTTCCGCTCACGCTGCGCCAGCCGTCCACGCGCGCACTCAGCTCGATGCGGAGCGGATCCGTTGGCGCGAGCACGCCCTGCGCGAAGAGTCCGCCAACGTCCTGCGATCCCGCCGATGCGCGCGTCCCGGCGATCGCACCGTTCGCGTACACGACCTCGTTCATCTGGCCGGACATGTGGCGGAAGTCGGCGCCTGCGCCGATCGTCTCGAAGATGCCGACAGCGCGCGACCACTGCAGCGAGCCTCCGATGTCGTGACTCGGGATGTCCTGCTGCACGAGTGGCGTCTCGCTCGTGCGCAGCGCGTTGACGCTCGACGAGTTGCTGAGATATCCCTGGTTCTGCGCGTACACTCGCGCCGACAGCGTTCCGTCCCCCGGAGTTGCGAGGTCGGTGCCGACGGTGCCGCCGAGGATGTCGCGATGATTCGGCTGCGTGAGCGGCGTGCCGAGTGCGCGATTGTCGGTGAAGTAGTCGACGTCGGCGAAGGTGCGGCCGAGTCCCGTGGTCCACTCCACGCGCCCATTCACGCTGCGGCGGATGACCTGGCTCTGCTCGTCGATGGGGCCGCGCTGATCGGGGCGGAGGGTGACGTATCCGCCGCCATCGCCGTAGTCGGCGGAGAGCGAGTAGCCGAGCGGCCCGGAGATGCCGCTGCCGTACGCGCTCAGCTCCGTGGTGCCGCGGCTCCCGACGCTGGCGGTGACGTCGTATGCGCCGCGGCGGATGGGGCGTGAGAACATCGAGATGACGCCGCCCATCGCGTAGTTGCCGTACAGCGACGAGCCGCCGCCTTCGAGCACCTCGACGCGGTCGAGCTGTGAGCGCGGTGCGCGATTCCACTGCACCCACTCACCCCACGGGTCGTTGAGCGGGACGCCGTCGAGCAGGACGAGCGTGCGTCCCTCGTCGGCGCCGCGGATGGAGACGATCTCCTCCGCTCCCGAAACGGTGCTCGACGTGCGCGGCAGCTCGATGCCCGGGACCTGCCGCAGGAGGTCGTCGGTGGTGCGGGCGGGGGAGGAGCGGATGACCGCACGCGGCATGACGTTGACGGTCGCAGCGACCTCGCGGGCCGGGCGCGCGCTGCGGCTCGCGGTGACGACGACGCCGGGGAGGAGGACCGAGCGCGCGGCGGCGCTATCGACGGTGTCGCGGGCGGCCGGCGTGGACGTCTGCGCGGCAGCCGGGAAAGCAGCGCCCAGGGTGAGTCCCAG
>Ga0070659_100003980_pt1 | contig 10519 bp, 5 predicted proteins | sample KBSC23metaG_FD_64666 | JGI IMG/M metagenome (GOLD analysis project Ga0070659, IMG submission 64666) | Corn rhizosphere microbial communities from Kellogg Biological Station, Michigan, USA - KBS C2-3 metaG | ecosystem: Host-associated > Plants > Roots > Rhizosphere > Soil ...
AACGCCGCGAGTCGCTCGGCTTCAAGCTCTTCTATCGCCTCTTCCGGCTGATGTTCCGCTCGCTGACGGGGACCACCGTCCGCTCCGGCAACTTCGCCGCGATGCCCGGCTCGATCGCCAAGCGGGTGCTGCTGCACCCGACCTTCGACCTCGCCTACTCCTCGGCGATCCTCGCCCTCGACATCCCGGTCGAGTACGTCCCCTGCGAGCGTGGCGAGCGCTACGAGGGTCGCTCGAAGATGACCTACGGTCGCCTCGCGATGCATGGCCTGCGGATGCTGATGCCGTTCACCGACCGGATCGCGATCCGCGCCCTCGCCGTCTTCGTCTTCTTCGGCGTCCTCGGCGCGGTCCTTGCCGCGGTGGTGATCTGCCTGAAGCTGTTCACCTCCTCCTCAATCCCCGGCTGGACTAGCTACATCGCCCTCGGCGCCCTGATCGTCTCCCTGGTCGCCCTGGGGAACTTCGTCAGCCTCTTCGTCCTCTTCTCCCAGACCCGCGCCGTCTCCCTCGCCAACATCGAGGAGTTGACGGGCGAGGAGTAAGGGAAATCGGTGTTCCTTTTGTTCGCTATGCGGACATAAGGCGCACCGATCCGAAGTCGGCGCCCGCGGCCGCCACCGCGGCGGCGTAGCCCGGGCCGACGTCCAGGTCGGCTATCGCCACCTGTTCATCGTTTCCACCTTTGTCCTCGTTATGACGAGGAGAAGGGTGGAAACGATCAGAGCCGAGGCCGACGCCGAGGCACTTGAGGTGGGCCTCGTGGCGGGTCCAGGCGCGGTAGAAGGCTTGGGACTGGTCGGCGGGAGCGGCGGCGCGGATCTCGGCGGCGACCTCCGGCGCCAGCGCCCGCTCGGCAAGGGCGAGCAGGTCACGCGCCGGCTCGATCTTCTCGACGTCGACGCCGACCTCGCGGCCGAGGGCGACGGCGACGAGGGCAAGGTCGCTGGAGTGGCTGAGGTTGAACCGGATTCCGGAGGAGCGGTCGGCCAGTCGCGGCTTGCCGTTTTCGCTGATCTCGAGTGCTATCTCGGGCGCCGGTTCGTCGAGGTAGCGAGCCAGGACCCGGCGCAGCGCCCAGCGCGCCGCCACCCAGCGCCCGGTCGCGTCCTCGCGGAGGAACCTCGCCGCCCGCTCGCGCTCCGCCGCCGGCAGTCCCTCTACCCCAGGCCAAGGACCGTCGAGCCTGGAGCGCCAGACATGCGCTTCCCCCGCCGTCAGGGCGAGGTGGTCTGGCCCAGGGGACCAGTCCTCGTTCAAGGGCGCAGCGCCTCGGCGATGCGTTCGTCGAGGCAGCGAGCGAGCAGCGCCGCGCCGGGCTCGCGCAGCATCTCCAGGTGGCCGAGCGGGAGGACGTGCTGCTCGACCCCGCCCAGGGCTCGCTCAGGCCAGGCGATGTAGGCGGGTTTGCGCTCGTACTCCAGGGAGGTGATGAGGAGGACTTTGCCAGGCCAGGGCTCGGCGCGGTAGCTGTCGCGCGCCTCGCGGGCGGCGGCTTCGATCAGGTTCTCGATCCGGCCTCGGGCACGGGGCAGGCGCCGGCCCAGGGCGCGTTCGCTCGCCGCGACGAGGCGGTCACGGTGCAGCGCTAGTTGCTGGCGGGCCTCCGGGCTTGTTATCTCGCTCACCCGCCCGGCCAGCCGTTGTGCTGGTCGCAGCGCCAGCGCCAGCTGCAGGCGGCGAGGGAGCGGTTCGGGTGGAGGTGGCAGCAGCTCGGCCGCCAGCCCCTGCATGATTCCCTCGACCCAAGCCCAGGACCGCAGGTCTTCGAGGTCGGCCCCGAGCGGGTCGGGGAAGGCCTCGGTCAGGTCCGGACGCCCGTGAGCGGTGCCGAGCAGGTAGCGGTTGGCTTGCCCCTCGGCGAGTGGCTCCAGCAATCGCGCCCGCAGTTGTTCCCACCCCCGCGGGGTGAGCGGGTCGGAGGGTTCGCGGCCGAGGTCCTGCCACGCCCGCTCCAGCGCCCAATCCCAGCGGTGGCCATCGGGAAGGCGGCAGGCGCCGTGGGGCGCCGGGATCAGCAGTCGCGGCTCCAGCTTCTGCTCGGAGACGCCGCTCTGCCAGAGCCACAGGCGGAAGGCGTCCACGTCGCCGTCGAGCGGCTCGGGCCAGCGCTGCTGCAGGTCCTCGCGCCAGTGCCAGATCTCGAGTGCGTAGCGCGAGATCCCCGTCGCCACCTCGCCCCGCAGCCAGTCGGCCCAGGCCCGCACGCCCTCTGGGCCCTTACGGTCGGGCACCTGCTCACCAGCGTTGCGGGCTCGCAGCCAGGCGGCTTCCATCAGCGGGTCGGTCCGCACCCCCGGTTCGATCTCCAGCGGACCCGCGTTGGGCGGGTCGGAGTCGAGCGAGGCCAGCAGCGCTACCTCCTCGCCCGCCGCCCGCAACTGCTGGGCGATCTCGTAGGCGACGGTGGCGCCGTTGCAGCGGCCGGCGAGCAGGTAGGGGCCGTGCGGCTGCACCGTGCGCAGCTCCTCAATGCAGCTCGTCGCCATCGTCGCGATGCCGCGGTCGATCGCCGCTTGGCCGTCGAGGCCGCTCGGCTGCAGCGCGTAGAGGGGCTGGTCGGCGGCGAGGTGGCGGGCGAGGGGAGCGAAGCCAACGACGTTGCCGTCGCCGGCAGTGAGCGCGAACAGCGGCGGCCGCGTCCCCGCGGGCTTGATCGGGACCAGGTTGCTCCAGCGCCGCGCCACCGCGCCGGAGCCGAGCAGCGCCGCTAGCCCCCGTGGCGTTGAGGCTTCGAAGATCACCGCCAGCGGCAGTCGCTTGCCGGAGACCTCTTCCAGCTCAGCAAAGAGCGCGACCGCCAGCAGCGAGTGGCCGCCGAGGGCGAAGAAGTCCTCTTCGACGCCGACGTTCTCCATGCCCAGGACCCGCTCGAAGGCCGCGACCACCTGCCGCTCGGCGTCGCTGACGGCGATGGTGTTGCGGACCTCCCCTCGCGCCAGGTGCTCGCGGCTTGGCGCTGGCAGTCGCTCGCGATCGACCTTGCCGTTGGCGTTCAGCGGCATGCTCTCCAGCTCGATCCAGGCCGCCGGCACCATCGCCGCCGGCAATCGGGAGACGCCGTGGCGGCGCAGCTCCGCCGGGTCGACGGCACCGTTGGCGGAGACGACGTAGGCGGCCAGAGCCTTGTCGCCCTCCGCCCGCTCGTAGGGGGCGACGGCGACGTCGCCGACCGCCGGGTGCTCGCGCAAGGCGGCCTCAATCTCGGCCGGCTCGACCCGGAAGCCGCGCACCTTGAGTTGGCGGTCGAGGCGGCCGAGGAACTCGATCGTGCCGTCGGCCCGCCGCTGCACCCGATCGCCGGTGCGGTAGCGGCGCTCACCACTACGCGGGTCGGTGATGAAGCGCTCGGCGGTCAACGTGGGGTCGTCGCGGTAGCCGTGGGAGACGCCGTCGCCGCCGATCCAGAGCTCACCCGGCACGCCGGCCGGCGCCGGCTGCCCGGCGGCGTCGACGACTTCGCAGACGGTCGCCTGGATCGGCCGGCCGAGCGGCACGGTGGCGCCGACCCGGTCGCCGGGGCGGAGGTCGTGGGTGAGGGCGAAGGTGGTCGTCTCGGTCGGGCCGTAGCCGTTGCTGAGCTTGCCGTCGGGCGGCAACGCCGCCAGCGCCCGGGCGACGTGGCTGGGCGAGAGCACCTCGCCGCCGGCGAGCACGTGGCGCACCCAGCCGAAGCACTCGGGCCGGCGGTCGACCAGCTCGTGGAAGAGGCCGGCGGTCAGCCACATCGTCGTCACCCCGTGCCGGGTCACCGCTGCGACCACCGCGTCGGGGGAGGGCTGCTCGGCGAGGGCGGCGACGGTGCCGCCGTTGGCCAGCGGTCCCCACAGCTCCAGCGTGGTCGCGTCGAAGGCGGGCGAGGCGGCGTGCAACATCACGGTGCCCGGCCCCAGTTCGGCGAACCCGGGATCGTCGACGAGGCGGGCGATGTTGCGGTGGGTGATCTCGACCCCCTTCGGCTCGCCGGTCGAGCCCGAGGTGTACATCACGTAAGCGAGGTCTTCAGGCCCGGCGTTCGGCTCGATCGGTTCGCCGCCTTCGGCTTCGTCAAGACTCACGGTGTCGAGCCCGGCGGGCAGTTTGTCGGCTAACTCCGGATGCACAATCGCGACCTTCGCCCCCGCGTCCTCCACCGCCCGAGCAATCCGCGCCGCCGGATGACTGGGGTCGAGCGGCACGTAAGCAGCCCCCGCATCGAGCACCCCGAGATAAGCCACAGCAGCCCGAGCCGAGCGCGGCAACAGCACAGCCACGCAATCGCCCCGCTCCACTCCCCGCCCCCGCAGGAACCCAGCGACACAACGCGCGCGCTTCGTCAGCTCCTCATAAGACAGGCTCTCCAGCTCATCGACCAACGCAACAGCTTCGGGCGCTCGCCGAGCCTGCCGCTCCACCAAATCGGGCACGCTCGCAGCCCGGTCGAACTCCGGTGCCGGGAGGGGGCCGGGGGAGTGCCCGCCGGACCCTCCCCGCTGTTGTCCGGCGGGCACTCCCCCGGCCCCCATCCACCCCTCGAGCTCACTCATCTCCTCCCCACTGAGCAGACTCAACTCGGAAAGCCGCGCGTCCGGGTTGGCGGCGAACTGCCGCAGCAGATGCAGGTGATGTCCCGCAAGCCGATCGGCAGTGGCGTCGCTGAACAGATCGGAGTGCTCCCAGGCGAAGGTGAGCGAACCGTCACCGTCGTCGATCCCGATCACGTTGAGGTCGGCCTTGGCGGTGCCGTTCGGGATTGCCTGCACCAGCCGCGTCCGCAGCCCACTCCATTGCTCTTCGCTACGCGGCGCGTCGTGGAAGGAAAACAGGGTCTGGATCAGCGGCGAGCGGCGCGGGTCGCGGGCCGGCCGCAGCGCCTCGACGATCGCGTCGAAGGGGGCGTCGGCGTTGCCGTAGGACTCCAGCGCCGAGGCCCGCACCCGTTCCACCAGCTCGCGCACGGTCGGGTCGCCGCCGAGGTCGCAGCGCAGCGGCACCGTGTTGACGATCATCCCGATCAGCCCCTCGGAGAGGGGATCGCGGCGGTTGGCGAGGCCAGAGCCGATCTGCAGGTTGTCCTCGCTGCTGTAGCGCTGCAACTGGGTGAGGAAGGCGGCGAGGGTGACCATGAAGAGGGTGCCGCCGGCCGCATGCGCCAGCTCGCGCAGTTGCGCGGCCAGATCCGCATCAACCCGCCGCCGCACCGAACCGCCGAGGAACGACTCGCGCGCCGGCCGCGGCCGGTCGGCGGGCAGCTCCAGCAGCGGTGGGTCCGCCTGCAAGCGGCCGGCCCAGTGACCGATCTGGCGGAAGACCTCCTCGCTTGCGGTGGCAGCGCGCTCCCAGCGGGCGTAGTCCTGGAACTGCACCTCCGGCTCCGGCAGCGACGGCGCCCGCCCCTCGGTGCGGGCCGAGTAGAGATGCGCCAGCTCTCCCGCCAGCACCGCGAAGGACCAGCCGTCGTGGATCAGGTGGTGCTCGACGTGGACCAGCACCCACGCTTCCTCGCCGAGCCGGGCGAGGGTCCAGCGCAGCAGCGGCGCCGCTTCCGAGTCGATCTGGCTGCGGACGCGGCTGCGGACCAGGCGGGCCCAGGCGAGGCTGTTCTCGCCCCGCAGGTCGACCTGCTCCAGTAGCACCTGGCAGCGCTCGTGGATCACCTGCGCCGGCTCGCCGTCGCGGGTCTCGAAGCTGGTGCGGAGGATCTCGTGGCGCTGCAGCAGGTCGGCCACCGCCCCTTCCAGCGCGCCGGTGTCGAGCTGGCCCTCGAAGCGGAAGATCGCTGCGAATTGGTAGGCGATCGACTCCGGGTGCATGCGCCCGAACAGCCAGGCGCGGCGCTGCGCCGCGGTTAGCGGGGCGGTGGCGGCGCGAGGACCAGGGCGCAGTAGCGGCAGCGCCGCGGCGGCCGGCGCCCGCTCGACCAGCTCGGCGAGCAGCGCAGCGGTCGGCGCCTCGAAGACGGCGTTGATGTCGACGGCGGCGCCGAGCCGGTGGCGCAGCATCCCGACCAGGCGGATCGCCAGCAGCGAGCTGCCGCCGAGGGCGAAGAAGCTCTCGTCGGCGCCGACGGAGTCGAGCTTCAGCACCTCGGCCATCAGCTCTGCGACCCGGGCCACGCGCGGGTCCGCCGGCGTCTCGCCGCCGTCCTCACGCCGGGGCGAAGGCAGGGCGTCGTGGTCGACCTTGCCGCGCTCGTTGAGCGGCAGCTGCTCCAGCACTCCGATCCAGCTCGGGACCATGAAAGTAGGGAGGCGCTCCGCGAGGTGGGCGCGCAGTTCCTCGAGGCTCGGCTCGGCCTCGCCGCGCGGCGCCACGTAGCCGAGCAGGCGCTTGTGGCCGTCGACCTCGGCTCGGGCGACTACCGCCGCTTCGCGCACCTCGGGGTGGGCGAGCAGCGTTCGCGCGACTTCGCCGGGCTCGACCCGCTGGCCGGAGATCTTCACCTGGTCGTCGCGGCGGCCGAGGAAGAGCAGCTCGCCGTCCTCGCGCATCCGCACCAGGTCGCCGCTGCGGTACATCCACCCACCGACGAAGGGGTCTTCGCGGAAGCGCTCGGCGGTTCGCTCCGGGTCGCCCCGGTAGCCGCGCGCCACGCCCGCGCCGCCGATCCACAGCTCGCCTGGCTCGCCGTCGCGCACCGGCTCGCCGTCGTCGTCGAGCACGTAGAGTCGGTAGCCCGGCAGTGCCCGTCCGATCGGCACCGAGCCCTCGTCGCTTGGCCGGTATTCGAAGGAGGTAGCAAGGATCGTTGCCTCGGTCGGGCCATAGCCGTTGAAGAGGCGCAGGCCGGGATGGGTGAGGCACAGTTCCGCCGCCGCGACGGGGGAGAGGACGTCGCCGACGGCGGCGGCGACCCGCACGCCGGCGAGGTCGTCGACCGCCACCGCGACCAGCTCGTGCAGGAGGCCGGTTGAGATCCCGAGGAAGGTAACCCCGCGCTCGGCGATCAGCTTGCCGAGCTGCCGCGGGTCGGGTCGCCCGCGCGGGCCGATCACGAGCCGGGCGCCGTTCATCAGCGCCCCCCAGATCTCCAGCCCGGAGACGTCGAACTCGAGCGGGACGATCTGCAGGACGATGTCCTCGCGGCGCGGCAGCACCTCGGCGCCGCTCTTGACGAAGTTGATCAGGTTGCGGTGGGTGATCTCGACCCCCTTCGGCTCGCCGGTTGAGCCCGAGGTGAAGAGGACATAGGCGAGGCGATCGCCGCCGGGCGCGGGCTCCGGTTCTGGCAGGCCGTTCGCCGCGGCTACCGCGGCGACGTCGATCCGCTCGATTCCCGCCGGCAGCCCGGCGCCGTGATTGCCGCCCGTCAACGCGAACCTTGCCCCTGCCAGCTCCAGCATGCGGCGCTGGCGCTCGGCTGGGTAGGCGGGCGAGATCGGCACGTAGGCCGCGCCCGCGCGCACGATCCCGAGGAAGGCGACGACCGCCTCCCATGAGCGGGGCAAGCAAACTCCAACCGGCTCCTCGTCGCCGACACCAGCCGCCAGCAGCGACGCGGCGATGCGGCCGGCGGCAGTGTCCAGTTCGGCATAGGTGAGCCGGCGCTCCCCGTCCTCGATCGCGACCGAATCCGGGCAGGCCACTGCATGCTCGCGAACGAGATCCGCAATCGAGTCGAGCACTACAGCCACCGCATTCACCTCCCCAGTTGTCGTCTGTGAATAAACCGTCTACCACGAGTAACAGGACTCGGGTGATACCGTCGCGATCCTTGAAATGCCTCTTGATCACCGGCGGCGCGGGTTTCGTCGGTTCGAATCTCGCCGTCTCGCTTGCTTCCCGGCACCCCGAGTGGGAGGTCATCGCCTTCGACAACCTCTACCGGCGCGGCTCGGAACTGAATCTGCCGCGGCTGCAGGAGGCGGGAGTCGAGTTCGTCAAGGGGGACGTGCGCGAGCCCGGCGACCTCGGGGCGCTGCCGGAGCTCTCGGCGCTGATCGAGTGCTCGGCCGAGCCCTCGGTGATGAGCGGGGTCAACGGCGACACCGGCTACCTCGTCCACACCAACCTCACCGGCGCCTACAACTGCCTCGAGCTAGCCCGCCGCGACGGCGCCTTCGTCGTCTTCCTCTCGACCAGCCGCGTCTATCCGGTGGCGCCGCAGGTGGGGCTGAACCTGGAGGAGGCGGAGACGCGGTTCGAGATCGCTCCCGAGCAGGCGGTCCGGGGAGTCTCGCCACAGGGCATCTCCGAGGAGTTTCCGCTCGATGGCGCCCGCACCCTCTACGGCGCCACCAAGCTCGCCGCCGAGCTCCTGATCGAGGAGTACCGCGAGGCACTCGGCGTCCCCGCCGTGATCGACCGCTGCGGTGTCATCGCCGGCCCCTGGCAGATGGGGAAGGTGGACCAGGGGGTATTCACTCACTGGATGCTCGCCCACCACTTCCGCAACCCGCTCAGCTACATCGGTTTCGGGGGGCATGGCAAGCAAGTCCGTGACCTCCTCCACGTCGAGGACCTGGTCGACCTGGTCGAGCGCCAGCTGCTCGACCGCGACGCCTGGGACGGGCGCACTGTGAACGTCGGTGGCGGCCGCGAGTGCAGCCTCTCGCTACGCGAGACGACGGAGATCTGCCAGCGGCTGACCGGCAACGAGGTTCCCATCGCCCCCGTTGAGGAGACGCGGCAGGGGGACGTGCCTATATATCTGTCCGACTGCACCAGACTTTTCGGCTTGGACGAGTGGCGGCCACGGCGCAGCGCCGAGCAGGTGCTGGCCGACATCTACGAGTGGATCGCCGCCGACGAGGAGCGGATCGCCCAAGCCCTCAACATCGACGCCCAAGCGGCGGGAAGGGAGTAGCGAAGCAATGCCGGTCGCGATCATCACCGGAGCCGGGGGCCTGATCGGCTCCGAGGCCGTGGACCACTTCGTCGCCCAGGGTTTCGACGTGGTCGGGATCGAGAACGACATGCGGGCACGCTTCTTCGGCCCCGAGTCCTCGACCTCGCACGTGACCCAGCGGCTGATCGAGGCCTACCCGAACGAGTTCCGCTGGGAGAACGCCGACATCCGCGACGCCGAGACGATGGAGCGGGTCTTCCGCGAGCACTCCGGCCAGATCGAGCTGGTCGTCCACACCGCCGCCCAGCCTTCCCACGACTGGGCCGCGAGCGAGCCGCAGACCGACTTCGGCGTCAACGCCAACGGCACCCTCAACCTGCTCGAGGCAGCCCGCGCCCACTGCCTAGACGCACCCTTCGTCTTCTGCTCGACCAACAAGGTCTACGGGGACACCCCGAACCGGCTGCCGCTGCAGAGCCTGGAGAAACGGCTGGAGCTGCCCGAGGACCACCCTTACCACAAGGGCATAGATACGTCGATGTCGATCGACTCCTCGACCCACTCACTGTTCGGTGTCTCCAAGTGCGCGGCCGACCTGCTGGTGCAGGAGTACGGGCGTTACTTCGACATGCCCACCGTCGCCTTCCGCGGTGGTTGCCTGACCGGACCCCAGCACGCCGGTGCCAAGCTGCACGGCTTCCTCGCCTACCTGATGAAGTGCACCGTTACCGGTACGGCTTACACCGTCTTCGGCTACGAGGGCAAACAGGTTCGCGACAACATCCACTCCGCCGACCTGATCGCCGCCTTCGACGCTTACCGTAAGGTGCCGCGCCCCGCCGCCGTCTACAACATCGGCGGCGGCCGCTTCAGCAACTGCTCGATGCTGGAGGCGATCGATGCCTGCGAGCGGATCGCCGGCCGCGAGCTGCAGTGGGAGATGGGCGAGGAGCCGCGGATCGGCGACCACCGCTGGTGGATCTCCGACCTGGAGCCGTTCAAAGCCGACTACCCCGACTGGGACCTGCGCTACGGGATCGAGGAGATCCTGCGCGAGATGTACGAGCAGAACGTCGACCGCTGGATGCCGGCCACCGCCTGAGCGCTAGAAGAAGGCGTTGCTGCCGAGCAGGGCGACGATGACGGCAACCACGATTGCCTGAAGACTCCGGTTCAAAGAATCGAAGCGAAGATCCATGGCTTCGAAGCGGGCGTTGATTTCGCGACGCAGCTCACTGAGGTTTCCGTCGAGGCGCTTGATGTCGCCATCAAGGCGTTTGATCTCCCCTTCGACGCGCACGAAGCCCTCGTCGACCTTCTTGTTGAGGTCGTCGAGGCGATCGTCGGTCCACTTCTCTCTGGGCATCATCACCGCCATGATCATAGCGTAACGTTTTAGCTGCAACAGAAGATGCGCAAAAGTAAAATTTGGCGCGCCACTTCGTAGAAATTCTGTGACTTCCGATAGCGTCGCGGTCCATGGCAGAGGGGCAGAGGGCATGAAGCTGTCGGTCGTGATGCCGGCCCAGAACGAGGAGGGCTCGGTCGGCGCCACGGTGGAAGGTGTGGCAGCCGCCCTCGAACGCGAGGGGATCGACTACGAGGTCGTCGTCGTCAACGACGACAGCACCGACTCGACCGAAGCGGTCGTCGCCGCGATCGGCGAGCGCAACCCGCGGGTGCGGGTCCACTGCTCCCACTACGAACGCGGCTTCGGGATGGCGATCCGCGCCGGCCTCGACGTCTACGAGG
>Ga0070659_100003981_pt1 | contig 10516 bp, 9 predicted proteins | sample KBSC23metaG_FD_64666 | JGI IMG/M metagenome (GOLD analysis project Ga0070659, IMG submission 64666) | Corn rhizosphere microbial communities from Kellogg Biological Station, Michigan, USA - KBS C2-3 metaG | ecosystem: Host-associated > Plants > Roots > Rhizosphere > Soil ...
GGCAATGTCACGCCAGCCGTGGTGTTTGGTCGGGAGCACTTGGATCGGCGGTGAGGTCATTACGATTTCCGAAAGAGCCGACCACCGCCCGTTCCGCGGCGTTTCCACCTCGATAGGGCAGCCGCCGGACCCGCACACTTGTTCGCCAGTCAGCAATACAATCGCCTCATCGCGACCGTCATCGTTCAAATCGAGCAGCGCATAAGCGTAGCGGACGGTGAGCTTATGCTGTACCTCAACTTCCACGATTTCCCGCCGGAGGTGCGGAATGAGCCACGCTCTAAGTTGCCGTTCCTCGATAGATGCGGGATTGATAGGTGCATCCGTCGCTGGCTTTTCAGTCAGCCTCCAACGACCGCGGCCAAAATCCAAAAAGCTCGAATAGCTGCGCCAGCTACCTACCGTTCTTTCATCCCACTTACACGCATAATTCATCGGCGCGAGCGGCAAATCATACCACAGTCCTTCGCACATCACATTGCGAACGTCCGCCGGTCGCACAGATTTGCGAGTGAATTTTGTGATTGAGCGAGCCAGCGATGCCGTTGAGGGCTTTCGCGGCGGCGAGTCAGTGCTCGCGATTGTAGTGAGAGCAGCAACAGCTAAGAAAATCATATGCCGATTGTGCAGCTCCTAATCACCGCGTCAAGGGCGCCGAATTGTCCGTTTGCCACCCATTTCGGACACCAGCGCCCGCAGAAAACATTTTCCTACTCACCCGCTTTTGTGCCTTATCCTCGCCGATGAGCATCACACCCAAACCCCGCTCGCGCCGCGCCTGTCCTCAGCGATGTCGAAGAGATGGCTGGACTCTCGATCGGCAGGCGTCCTTCCTCGCTACCCTTGAACGCACCGGAAATGTCCGGGCCGCCGCCGCCGCGGCGGGGATGAACCGCGCCAGCGCCTACCGTTTTCGCGATCGCCTGGGCGGCGAACGCTTCCGTTATGCGTGGACCCTGGCGCTCGGCCGCCGGCGCGAGCGGCTGCTCCAGGACCGGCTGGCAAAGACGACACATGCGCTCGCTCGCCTGCGCGTCAGCGGCAAAGGCGACACCGAGCAACACTCTGTTGTCGCTTACGAAATCGGCAAAGGCGACACTGGCCGCGAAACCGCGCAGCATCGTCAACCGAGTCAAGCGTGTCGCCCTTACGTCATTGCGAGCCCGCGAAGCGGGTGCGGCAATCCAGAACCTCCCGGCTCACCTGGATTGCTTCGTCACTACGCTCCTCGCAATGACGGCTTACCGGCCTTAAATCGCTTCCGTGAGCAAGGCTGACCGTCCCGATCTTCCCGGCGCATCGAGCCGCTTCAACGAGGAGCAGGCGACCTATGCGGTGCGCGGCGCCGATCAGCCGGACCTGGAGAAGGGCGTCGCCGCCATTCGCGAGGTGCTGAGAACGCTGCCGCGCAATCCGGGCGTGTACCGGATGCAGGATGCGCGCGGCGACGTGCTCTACGTCGGCAAGGCGCGGGCGCTGAAGAACCGGGTCACCAATTACACGCAGGTCGCCAAGCTTCCGAAGCGGTTGCAGCGGATGGTGTCGCAGACCCGATCGATGACGATCGTCACCACCCGCACCGAGGCGGAGGCGCTGCTTCTCGAAGCGCAGCTGATCAAGCGTTTCCGCCCGCCGTACAACGTCCTGCTTCGCGACGACAAAAGCTTCCCGTTCATCCTGCTCCGTGAGGACCATGCCTTCCCGCGGGTTCAGAAGCACCGCGGCGCGCGGCGGGTGAAGGGGCAATATTACGGTCCCTTCGCGAGCGCCGGATCGGTCGCCCAGACGCTTAATGCGTTGCAGAAAATCTTCCTTCTAAGAAGCTGTTCCGACAGCTTTTTCGAGAACCGGTCGAGGCCTTGCCTGCTTTACCAGATCCGGCGTTGCTCGGCGCCTTGCGTGGGGCGGATCAGCGAGGGCGGCTATGCCGAGCTGGTGAAGGAGGCGAAGGCCTTCCTCGCCGGCCGGTCGACCGGGGTGCAGGAGCGGCTCGGGCGATTGATGGCGGAGGCTGCCGAGAAGCAGGATTACGAGCTCGCGGCGGTCTTCCGCGACCGCCTTCGCGCGTTGACCTATGTCCAGGGCAGCCAGACCGTCCACGCCGAAGGCTTGGGCGACGCCGACGTGTTCGCGCTTGCCTGCAAGGCAGGAACGATGTCGATCCAGGGCTTCTTCATCCGCGGAGGGCAGAATTGGGGCCATCGCGCCTTCTTTCCAGCCCACACGAACGAAGTGCCGGAAGCTGATGTTCTGTCGAGCTTTCTCGTCCAGTTTTACGAGGAGGTCCCGCCGCCGAAACGAATTCTTCTCGACCGCGATTTGCCGGACCGTGAGTTGCTGGAAGAAGCGTTGTGCGAGCGGGCAGGGCGCGCGGTGTCGATCGAACAGCCCAAGCGCGGTGCTCGGGCGAAGCTGATCGAGCAGGCGAAACGCAATGCGGAAGAGGCGCTCGACCGGCGGCTCGCCGAAAGCGCAACACAGAGCAAAATTCTCGCTGAACTTGCCGACGTCTTCGAGCTTGCGGAGGTGCCGAAGCGGATCGAGGTCTACGACAACAGCCACATCATGGGCACGAACGCCACCGGGGCGATGATCGTCGCCGGGCCGGAGGGCTTCCGCAAGAACAACTACCGCAAGTTCAACATCAAGCGCCCGGAGACCGCGCCCGGCGACGATTTCGCAATGATGCGCGAAGTGCTGGAGCGGCGCTTCGGCCGGCTCGAGAAGGAGGACCCCGAACGGGCGAGCGGCGAATGGCCCGATCTTGTCCTGATCGACGGCGGCAAAGGCCAGCTTTCCGCTGTTTGCGAGGTGATGGAAGACATGGGAGTCCACGACGTGCCGGTGGTGGGCGTCGCCAAGGGACCTCACCACGGGCGCGAGGGGAGGGAGGTCTTTCATCTACCGGGCGGACGCGAGATCACTTTACCGACCAACTCCGCGCTGTTGTTCTACCTGCAGCGATTGCGGGACGAAGCGCACCGGTTCGCCATCGGCACACACCGGCAGAAGCGGGCGAAGAGCCTCACCACTTCCAGCCTTGATGATGTCCCGGGAATTGGGCCGACCCGCAAACGGGCGCTTCTGATGCACTTTGGAACGGCCCGAGCGGTGAAAGGCGCGGCATTGGAGGATCTTGAGCGGGCGCCTGGAATCTCCAGCGCGATGGCGCGTCAGCTCTACGATTATTTCCATCCGCGCGGATGAGCCTTCACGTCGACAGCGAAGCGATCGTCTGCGGGCTGCGCGCGCACGGCGAGCATGGCGGAATCGTTCGATTGTTGACCCCGGGACACGGCTTGGTTGCCGGCTATGTCCGCGGCGCTCGCGGCCGGCGAATGCGGCCGATCCTGATTTCTGGAAATGTCGTCTCGGCTCAGCTGCGCTCGCGAACGGATGCTCAGCTCCCGCAAGCCACACTCGAGCTTGTCAGGAGCCGCGCGCCTATCCTGACCGAGCCGCTCGCTGCCGCAGCAGTTGAATGGTCGGCGGCGCTGATCGCCGCCAGCCTGCCGGAGCATCAGCCCTATCCCGATCTTTACGAAGCCGCGGCAGCTTTCCTCGACGCGGTTGAGGCGGCGCCGGCGGCGCGGGGCTGGGCGGTGGCGCTGGTGAGGCTCGAACTCTTGCTGATCGCGGAGCTCGGCTATGCGCGGCCACTACCGATGCTTCCGGAATCCATCAGAAGCGGCGTCGATGCCGGCTGGCCCGACGTTATGGCGGGGCTGGAAGTGTCCGGACGACTGCTGGAGCGCGAAGTGCTTTCCGCCGCGTCAGCAAGCCTCATGGAGTCGCGCCTGCGGCTTGTGGAGCGGTTGAAACGGGCGGCGCAGTAGAACTGCCGCTTGCTTGCGCGATTGCTGAATCCTACCTCGAGTGCATGGGCTCGTTTTCAGCAGACACCTTGTCGATCCTTTTCCCGCACGTAGCGACAACCCGCGACATCGCGGTGCGAGTCGCCGTGAGCTACCTTTCCGAGCAGTCGAACCCGTCTCTCGGCCGCTGGTTCTGGTCCTACCATATCCGCATAGAGAACGGATCCGACACCTCGGTGCAGCTCCTGTCACGAAAGTGGAGGATCGTGGACGGCCGAGGCACGGTGCATGAGATCCAGGGTGAGGGTGTCGTCGGCGAAACCCCGCTGATCGCCCCCGGGTGCAGCTTCGACTACGTGTCAGGCTGTCCGCTCGATACCCCGAGCGGATCTATGAGCGGCACGTACCACCTGGTCGACGAGAATGGCGCCGCGTTTGAGGTCGCCATCCCGAATTTTGCGCTGACAGCACCGAACAACTGAACGGCGCCAACGAAAATGGCGGCCGAATCGGCCGCCACTTGGTCTTGAAAGTATGTCGCAATCAGGCGGGGCTGACTGGGCTCAGATTACCGTGTCCGTGGTCACTTCCGCTGATGAGAACGGCACCCACCGCCACCACAACGCCCAAAGCGATCAGAAGCGGCAGAATGTTGACAGCGGGGGTTGGCGAGCCGGCCTCCGGCGGCGGGGCCTGCGTATCGGCGGGCTGGGCAGCATCGTTCATCGCGAGCACGCAGCCGTCGACACTGGCCTGCGACGTTCCGCAAACCGCCGAGTTGGAGCCTGCAGTCCCGAGCGCACTCAACGCGACGAGCGGATCAACCGGAGCTGCGAATTGAGGCGCGGCGGAGGCCGCCTGGCTCCAAAAAAGACCAACGGCCGCGGCCGCGGCAACAACCTTCAACCGTGTTTTGCTGGTGGCCATGCAACTTCTCCGATCAGAGGGGAGGCTCTTGCCACCAAACGGGACGGACGGAAAGCATAGATTTAAGTGATTTGGATTAAACTTTGATGAAGCGAGGGCGATCTGCGGCGGGCTGTTGCCACGGTGCATCAGTGTGAATATCGCCGTCCCCCTCGCGTGCATCGGCCCTTTTCGGAGATCGCTTTTTGAGTCGATTGCTCGCTTTGTCGGCCAATTCCGCGTGGAATCTGCTGAATTTCCGTCGCGGACTGCTGCTTGCCCTGCTGGAGCAGGGCTATCCCATCGCCGCGCTCATCCCTGCCGGGGAAGGGGTGGCGGAGCTGGAGCGGATGGGCGTCATCGTGCGGACAGTCCCGCTAAGCCCGCGAGGTCTCTCTCCTGCGACCGATCTTCGTCTCCTAGGCTCCTACTGGCGGCAGTTGGGGCAGCTGAAACCCGCAGCCTTCCTTGGCTTTACCGCAAAGCCCAACATTTACGGCTCAATCGCCGCCCGCCGAAGAGGCATTCCGGTCATTGCCAACATCACCGGGCTGGGAACCGGGTTCTTGAGCGGGCGAATCCTGGAGGTGGTCTTATCGGGACTTTACAGGGCCGCGCTCGCACATGCTGAATGCGTGTTTTTTCACAACAGCGACGACCGCGAACTCTTCCTCGCCCGCGGTCTGGTGAAAACCTCCAGCGCCCAGGTTATCCCCGGTTCGGGCGTCAACCTCGACTATTTCGCTGTCGAACCTCCGGCGGGAAACCCTGCTCCACACTTCCTGTTCATCGGGCGATTTCTAAAGGACAAGGGAATCACGGAGTTTGTCGAAGCAGGCAGAAAGGTGAAACAGGTCCAGCCAAACGCGCGTTTCACAGCGCTCGGGACGGTCGAGCCTCACCCCAAGTCGATTGGTAGCGAGACTGTGGAACAGTGGAGGCGCGAGCAATTTGTCGAATTTCTCGGATCCGCAGACGATGTGCGGCCGTTCATCGCACAATCGGATTGCGTCGTTCTCCCCTCCTACCGGGAAGGGCTTCCCCGTGCTCTCCTCGAGGCAAGTGCAATGGCGCGCGCAGTCATCGGAGCCGATGTCCCGGGCTGTCGCAGTGTGGTGGAAGATGGAAGGACCGGCTTCCTCTGTGCGCCAAGGTCTGCGTCATCGCTCGCGGCCGCGATGCTGAAGTTTGCGAAGCTCTCTCCCGACCGGCGTGTATCGATGGGGCTGGCAGCGCGAAGGAAAGCCGAATTCGAGTTTGGTGAACAGCGAGTGATCGAGTCGTACATTGCCGCTTTGGAGGGAATCTTCGGTGACCGCACGTCCGGCAAAGGCGGTGCACAATGAGGAGTCCGAGACGCCCTCTATTCTTTGCGAAGTCGCGAGTTTCTGGGCCTCGGGGGCATCGCGCCTACGCGGTCGGCGACGTGCATGGGCGGCTGGATCTTCTCGAAAACCTGCTGGATCGCATCGAGGCGGACGTCCGGGGTAGACCAAAGCGAAAGACCAGCATCGTCTTCCTCGGGGACCTCATCGATCGCGGTCCGTCGTCGTCGGGCGTTATCGAGCGGCTGAGGACATTCCAGCCCGCGTTCGCAACCCCCGTTTTCCTGATGGGCAACCATGAAGAGGTGCTTTTAAGAATCCTGGGCGGAGAAGCCTCGCTGATCCCTTCCTGGTTGCGCTTCGGCGGCGTGGAAACGCTTGCGAGCTACGGGCTGGATGCCGGCGATCTGGCATGCGCCACCGCCGCGGATGCGGTCGCGAAGGTGAGGCAGGCAATTCCGGAGGATCATTCCGCATTTATCGCGACCTTCGCCGATACCGTGTCGTTCGGGGATTATCTGTTCGTTCACGCAGGGATTCGGCCTGGCGTGGAGCTTTCCGAACAATCGAGAACGGACCTGCGGTGGATTCGCGATCCCTTTCTCGAGGATCAAACGGAGCGGGATTACGTTGTGGTGCACGGTCACACGATTCGAAACGATGTCGAAATCACTTGCAACCGCATTGGAATTGACACCGGGGCGTTTCACAGCGGAGTGCTTACGGCGCTCGCAATCGACGGCGACGACCGCTGGTTCCTTCAAACCGGCGTCAAAAAAGTCGGAAACGAGCCGCTTTCCCCAGCGTAACCAGTCGCCTATAGGCCTCTGCTGGCCAGCCAGCTGTAAAGGTGAGTAGTGGATCGATTAGCCTTGAGAGCTTGTGGAGCGCCGGCGTTTTCAGCAGCTCTGCTCCTATTGTCGCTGGCAGGTTGTGCCGACACCCGCGGAGGGACGATCCCCTATAATGTCGGCTTGCCGGCCCCCGATGGGCCGCCAATCACTGCCCTGCCGTCCGACTACAAGATCGCGCCGATGGACACGTTGACGGTGAAGGTGTTCCGCGCAGACGACCTGAGCGGCGATTACAAAGTCGATCTGCTTGGCAACATCGCAATGCCGCTGATCGGCGACGTTTCAGCTGCGGGCAGAACCCCTCAGGAGCTGAGGGACGTGCTGACCGAGAAACTGGGTGCGAAATATTTTCAAAACCCCGACGTCAGCGTCGCGATCAAATCGTCGGCCGGTCGGAATGTCACCGTCGATGGGTCGGTTGGGCACGCGGGCGCCTATCCGGTGATAGGACAAATAACTCTCATTCAGGCGATCGCATTGGCGGGAGGCACCACGGACGATGCCAACGCGCGTCGGGTGGCAATCTTCCGAACGATCGACGGCAAGCGCGAGGCGGCCGCGTTCGATCTGACCAGCATCCGCCATGGCGAAATGCCCGATCCTCCTGTCTATGCCGGCGATATCATCGTAGTCGACGGGTCGAGGGTAAAGGCCACCGAAAAGCAGATTTTGCAGTCTGTCCCATTCCTTGGCCTGTTCCGGCCATTTTGAGGATCTCTGACAGGTGACGTTGTGAACAGAGATCTGACGTTGACCGAGGAGGGCGCCTGGCCCGTCGATCCTTACCGGTCGAACGCGCTGGACACACCGCAGCGCGAGGAAACGCGGCCAATCCTCGACCTTCCGACGCTGCTACGAATTGTGCTCGAATGGCGCTGGCTCATTCTCGCGACCGTCGCCGCCGGCCTTGCGGCCGCAGTTGCGGTGACCCTTCTCACCACCCCTCGCTATCGAGCGTTCGTCACGCTGCAGGTGAACCCGCCGACGGTGGCGATACTGGCCGGCAACAACGCCGGGACCGACACTGCCAAGGACGATAATTCCCAGGATTTCGTCGCGACCCAAGTCGGTCTGTTGAGCAGCAGCAGCCTTGCGGAGCGGGTGGCACAGGATTTGAATCTTGCCAGCAATCCGAATTTCGTCCCCATCAAGGCGGACCCAGCAACGAGGCTTCGGATCGCCGCGGGCAAGGTTGCGACTAATCTGGACGTGATCCCGCCCGAAAATGGCGAGCTTATCCGCTATACTTACAGCTCCGAATCCCCCCAGCTTGCCGCCCAGATCGCGAACGCAATCGCGGACGCATTCATAAACTCCAGCCTTCAACGCAAATATGAGGCCTCGGCCTACGCACGAAATTTCCTAGAGCGGCAAATCGCAAAGACGCGCGGCGAACTCGAAAATTCGGAACGCCAGCTGGTTCAATATGCGCAGGCGCAGGGGATCATCAACACCGGTTCTGCGGACTCCGCGGACGGTTCGACCACCAGCTCGGACGCGGGTTCTCCTCAAGGAGAATCCCTGATCCAGCAGAACCAGGCGCTGTCGGACGCGACCGCAAAGCGGATTGCCGCACAAGGCGCCTATCAGGCTGCGCTGGGCAGCGGAATGACCTCCCAGGAAGCGAGCAGCACCCAACCCCTGCAGCAGCAGCTCGCCGCACTGGAGGCGCAATACCAGGACAAGCGCACCTACCTGAAGCCGGATCATCCCGAGATGGTCAGCTTGCGTTCCGAGATCGACGAACTTCAGAAGCAGATCGCCAAGGATGCGTCACAGGTAAGCAATGCCCGCATCAATTCTCTGCGCGCCGACTACCAAGCGGCTGCGTCTGCAGAGCGGTCGCTGCAGGCGAAGGTCGCGCAGCTCAAGGGGCAGGTGCTGAATCTGCGTGGACGAAGTATCCAATACGCGATCCTTCAGCGTGACGTGGATACCAATCGTGCGCTCTACAACGCGCTCTTGCAGCGATACAAAGAGGTGGGCGTCGCAGGCGGAATCGGCACTTCGCCAGTGTCGATCGTTGACCACGCCAACGTTCCTTCCGCTCCCTACAAACCGAGATTGATGCTGAATCTACTGATCGGCGTGGTCCTGGGATTCCTGGCCGGAATGGGTGTTGCGATCGTGCTGGAGTATATCAGCGATACGATCAAAACCCGCGAAGACGTGCGGAAAAAGCTCGGGATCCCCTGTCTGGGCTCGATCCCCAAACGCTCGGGCAAGGATTTCCTGCTTCAAGACCTCACGGACCCCGGATCGCCTGTTTCGGAGGCCTATTCCACTGTCGTTGCTTCATTGCAGTTCAGCACAGAAAGCGGGGTTCCGAAAATTCTTCTTGCGAGCAGCGCCCGCTCTGGCGAGGGCAAATCCTCGTCGGTTCTCGCCTTGGCACAGAATTTCGCCCGCCGCGGCAATTCCGTGTTGTTGATCGACTGCGATCTGCGCAAACCGGCGTTCAAGTCGGCTTCAGGCGACATCGGGCTGACAAAGCTGCTGACCAACGACGATCCGGTCGCCGCTCATGTGTCGGCCACACAGTATGAAAACCTGTGGCTGCTTGGCGCCGGTCCGTTGCCGCCCAACCCGGCGGACCTGCTCTCCACGGGCCGCTTCCAGGCGATCCTGCGGGAAGCGGCTGCACAGTTCGACATGGTGTTGATCGACGCGCCACCGGTGCTTGGGCTTGCGGACTCCAGCCTTCTCGCCGCGATCTGCAAGAACGTCGTCTTCGTCGTTGAAAGCGGCAAGACCCGGCGGACCGCCGCGGTAGAGGCAGTCAACAGGCTGCGCCGGTCGGGGGCGCACGTTCTCGGTGCTATTCTGTCCAAGTCGGTCGAGGAAAGACGTGGTTACGGCTATGGGTACAGCTACAGTTACGGCTACGGTTACGGAAAATACGGAGCGGTAGACCGCAAACGAAGCGAGATTGCGCTGATTCCTCAGCAGGTTGAGGAATAGGTAGCTCAAAAGGGGATCGATGCGACTTCGGGGGGCCGCCGCCATTCTTGCAGGGACGGTGCTTGCCGTGTTCCTGTTTCGGCTGACGATTGTCCGTGCCGACCCTGAATCTCATTGGTCTCAGCAATTCGCGCCGGGTGATCCTGCCGTCCTCACCGCCACGGCGATGCGGGAAGTGGGCCTTGCCGCGGCGGCCAGGAAGAATCCCTCCACCGGCACTTTGCAGAAGATCGGCGAACTGGCCCGCAAGTCGCCTCTCGCGGTCGAACCCTATCTCGTCGAGGGAGCGCTCGCCGACAAGAAAGAACAGTTTGCTGTTGCGGCCCAGCTCTACCGGGAAGCCGCGCGGCGCGATCCGCGATCCGTCGCAGCTCATTACCTGCTGGCGGATCTCGATTTGCGCACTGGGGACACGCAAGACGGGATCCGGGAGCTCGCGGACCTGGCGCGGTTGGTTCCGAGGGTCACTATTCAGCTAGCGCCTGCAATTGCCAAATTCTCCCATAGCCCCGGAGCGGCGGACCAGCTGCGCAACATGTTCCGTTCAAATCCGCTGCTTGAGCAGCCAGTCTTGTCGGTGCTGGCCCAAGATCCGTCTAATGCAAATCTCATCTTGTCGGTGGCGTCCGCCAGTCCGTCCACGGCCGGGCCTCCT
>Ga0070659_100003983_pt1 | contig 10513 bp, 9 predicted proteins | sample KBSC23metaG_FD_64666 | JGI IMG/M metagenome (GOLD analysis project Ga0070659, IMG submission 64666) | Corn rhizosphere microbial communities from Kellogg Biological Station, Michigan, USA - KBS C2-3 metaG | ecosystem: Host-associated > Plants > Roots > Rhizosphere > Soil ...
GCGGTGCAGGCCGCGATCGCCGGTCACGGCGTCGCGATCGTCAGCCGGGTTCTCGTCGCCGATGCATTGGACACCGGTTTGCTGGTGGCACCGTTTGCACCGGTGCTGCGCGGCGAAACCTATCACTTCGCCTGCGCACCGGACATCGAGAAGCGCCAGGATATCGTTGCGCTGAGAGCGTGGTTCCTGAGCGTCATGGCGGGGCGTCCGCCGCATCAGGCAGCCTGACTGGCCCCGCGGAGAATCGCCGACGTTCCGCTTTCCGATGTTGCGCTTCCATGGCGCGCGCCATCCGGTCGACCCACGGCAAGCCTGGTTCAATCCACCCGCGTGTACTCCAGGCTGACGGCCAGTGCTTCCTTGCCGTGGCGGGTCTCGTAGTACTGGTAGACGAAGTGATCGTCGTCGTCGACACGCATGACTTCGCGAACCGGGATCGGCGTGCCGTCCTTGCCGGCCATTGCGCCGGTGAAGGTGTAGGTTCGACTTGCTGCGTCGAAGTTGCCGTGGGCGACGATCATGCCGGCGAAATTGGTGTCCATCCAGCTGCTGTCGTACTTGCCGGTGGCATCGTCGTAGCCGATATAGCCCAGGCCTTCGAAGGGCTTGCTCGAAGCGATGCGCAGATCCTGGCGGAGGTGGCTGCCGCCGAGCACCATCTTGAGGTCGGCGGTGCCGTGATCGACCACGGGTGCCGATCCCGCGTCGAGCCACATGGACTGCCGCACCACCCAATGTCCGGCGAGGCCGGCGAGCGGCGCGTTGGGTGCCTCGGCCTGCTGCCGGGCCACCGGCGCGGCGGCGCGGGCGGCGCCAACCCCGCCCAGACCCGACAGCACCAGCACCAGTACCCATCCACTTGCCGCTACGAAACGCATGTTCATCGTGCCCATCCTGTCGGTTCGGGAAGCACCGAGGATGGACGGCCGGTCGGCAACCCTCAATGACCTGCGAGGTCATGGCCCGGTCAGCCGGATGCGGCCAGCTCGGTGCAGATCGCCGCGGTGCGGTCGTCGGCGGGAAACGCGCATTCGATGCGCAGCTCGTCCAGGGTGACGTCGCGCGGCATCGAGAAGGTGGTGATCGTCTCGAAGAAGCGCAGTTCGCCGCAGCGGCTGCGGAACACCAGGGTGAGCACGGGAGCCGGTGCGCTCTCCAGGTCGCGCAAGCGCCACTGTTTCGGTACGCCGGGGTAGGCCAGCACCTCGGCCAGCAAGGCCTGCAACGCCTGATCGGTCGGCGCGGCGGCGAGTTGCGCATGGACATGGCGGATGAACTTTTCCGCGACCTCCGGCCAGTTGACGATGACGGGACGAAAATCGTCCGGGTCGAACACCTGGTGCAGCAGGTTGGTGTGCCGGCTCTCGCGGCCGTCCATCAGCAGGCGGTTCACCCGGACAGCCGCGCCGTTGGCCATCAGCACATTCCAATGCCGATCGATCACGAAGGCGGGATAAGGCTCCTGGTGCGCCACGATCAATTCGATCGCCTGGCGCATCCGCTCCAGCACCGGCGTGGCCAGCGCGTGCTCCTGATACTGCGGCGCGTAGCCGCCGGCGAGCAGCAGCGCGTTGCGCTCGCGCAACGGCATGCCCAGCACATCGGCCAGCCGGCACACCAGCTCGCGGCTCGCGCGTGCCCTGCCCGTTTCGACACAGCTCAGGTGCCGGGTGGACATGCCGACCTCCAGCGCGAGATCGAGCTGGCTCATGCGCCGCGCGGTGCGCCACTCGCGCAGCAACGCGCCGACGGGCGGCTGCGCATGCGAGGAGTCTGCCTGCGCCTTGGAAACCATGCTGCTGCCTGCGGCCGTGGGGAATCCGCGCATGCTATGCAACACGGGGCGGGCAACGCATGGGCCGGAATGCACGTGCGCGAACAGGCGGGTTCCACGCAGCCCCGGGCGCTACACGAGGATCGCCCGCGATCGGCGCGCCGCCGCGCGCCGGCCCCGCCGCACCGCAGGCTTCCATCCGCCGGATCTATTCGGCCACCTCGACCCCCGAGCCGCCCATGGCCTGCGGCAGATCCCTGAGCTTGGTCAGGCCATCGCGCATCGGCAGCACGCTCTCCTGGTAGTGCACGTGCACGCCGGGGACGAAATCGAATTGATCGATCAATGCGGCGTAGACATCGACCAGTCCCCACGCCGGGTGTTCGGTCAGTACATGGCCGCCGCAGCGCGTACACCAGCGCCGCACGCTGGCGGGGGTCTTGGCATAGCGGCCCAGCTGCGACTCGCCCTCGACCACGCGCACCGCATCTTTCGGCCACAGGCTGAAGGCATTCACCGGCCCGGCCGACCAGCGGCGGCACGAGTCGCAGTGGCAATAACCCATCGCTTCGGGTGCGCCATCGAGCGCAAGTTCGACGGCGCCGCAGAAGCAGCGCGCAGTGTGGGTGGTGGCTTCGTTCACGGGAGATTCTCCGTTCAAGGTTTCATCGCGGGAGCCTTCGACGGATCGTCGGCCGGATTGACGTAGTGGATCTGGAACGGCCCGTAGAAGCTCAGGTCGATGACGGTTCCCTCGCCTTCGGTATACGCGTAGTGGTGGTGCGTGGCGGGCAACAAAGCGTAGCCCATCTCGGGCAGCGCCCTGGCCCTGGTCTTGTCCACCTTGTCGCCCATGCCGACATAGAACGTCCCCTTCAGCACGGTGAAGCCCTCGGCGGTCGGGTGCCAGTGCGGGGCGAACGTGGTGTGCGGCGGGATATTCAGGCGCAAGGTGGAGAAACCCTCCGCGAACGGATTACCGCTCAGCACGGCCAGTTGCACGCCCCTGGGCAATACCGGCGGTGCCGGCATCCATTTCAGGTCGCCGGGCGCCAGTTGTACGGCTGCGTCGGCAGGCGGCGCGGCGGCCGCGGGGGTCGGGGCCAGTTCCAGCGAAAGCGCCAGCAAGGCGATCGCGCATGTCGTTTTCATGGACGCATCCTCCGTTTGACAGAACCTGCTTATGGAGAAACACCATGACGCGGCAAACTGCGACAGCGGCCGTCACACGTACTGGGCGATGCCGTTGCCGAACGACCAGTTCTCGCGGCTCGTCTCCACCAGGTTGATGAACACGTCCTGCGGGCGCAGGCCCGGGGCGGCGGCGAGGTTGTCGGCGATGCGCCGGTACAGCGCCTGCTTCTGCGCCGTGCTGCGGCCGCTGGCGCAGGTGATCTGCACGATCACGAGATCGTCGCTGCGGGCAATGCCGAGGTAGCCCGGATCGCCATCGAACTCGTCGGCGTCGTGCTGGCTGACGAGAATGAAGCGATCGTGCTCGGGCACGTCGAAAGTGTCGCGCATGGCGTGGTAAACGCCGTCGCGCAGGGCGGCGAGATGGGCGGCCGGCTTGCCGCGGCGCAAGGCAATGCGTACGAGGGGCATGTGGGATCTCCGAAAAGGTTGCGGGGATGGGTTGGGACATGGCGCGGCGATGGCGCGCGAATCGCATCCTCGCGGATGCTCAGCCGCCGACGCCGGGTTGCGAGACGTGGCCTACGCGGTAGCTCCGTGCGCCGGCACTCGCGATGGCGCCGTGCGCTTCGGGCCACAGCCGCAGGCGCAGCAGCGTCCAGCCGGTGGGGTCGAAGGCGCTGACCGCGGCGAGCGCACCGGCCGCACGATCGGCTTGCGCCGCCTGCGTCTCGGCCTCGCGCAGCCCGGCGAGCGGTGCGTGGTCGGCGATGGCGACGATCTCGCGCGTCGCCCGGACGGCCGCGCGCAGGTCCCCGGCCAGATCGGCCTGCCACACCGACCAGGTGCGCACCGATGGCCAGCCGAATGCGTGGGCGAGCGCGGCAAAACCGGCGCCGCCCAGGAACGCGTTCATGCCTTCGCTGTCCTGCCACAGGTAGAACGGCGCGTAGGCATTGTCGCCAACCGGCCCGGGCCGGTCACCACGTTCGGCATACAGGTATGCCTTGAAGCGCAATCGCGGAAAGTCATCCAGCAGATGACCCTTCTCGGCGATGCGGCGGCGGACGATCGCCATGTCGTAGTCGGCCGGCAGGGTGAAGCCATATTGCATCGCGATCATGACGCGGTCGCTCCATCGACCTGGCGCAGGATCGCGATGGCCGAGGCCGCGCAAGGCCAGCCGGCATAGAACGCCAGGTGGGTGATCAACTCGGCCAGCTGCGCGCGATCGAGCCCGTTGTCGCGCGCGCGGCGCAGGTGGAACGGCAGTTGCTCGGTCCGGTGCAGCGCGACCAGCACCGCCACGGTGGCAAGGCTGCGTTCGCGCGGCGACAGCTGCGGGCGCCGCCAGATGTCGTCGAACAGCACCTGATCGGTGAGTTCGGCGAGTTTCGGGGCGAGATCGCCCATCAGTTGCTGGCCGATGTCAGGGGTAGTGGGCATGGCGTGCTCCGTGTAGCGGCGGTTGACGCGGCACACGGTAGCGCGCCAATCTTGTGCTGAAAATCGGGAATTTCAAAACGATTGATCCCGAAAAACAGGACTATTCCATGCGCCGCGTCACCTTCGATCTCGATGTACTGCGCAGCTTCGCCAGCGGCGTCGAACTGGGCAGCTTCGCCAAGGCGGCCGAGCGGCTCGGCCGTTCCACCTCGGCGGTCAGCGCACAACTGAAAAAACTGGAGGATCAGGCCGGCACGCCATTGTTGCGCAAGGCCGGTCGCGGCATGGCGCTGACCGACGCCGGCGAGATCCTGCTGGGCTACGCGCGCCGCCTGCTGGAACTCAACGACGAAGCGGCAACGGCGATCCGCGGCAGCGAACTGGCCGGCCGGATCCGGCTCGGCCTGCAGGAGGATTTCGGCGAAACGCTGTTGCCCGAGGTGCTGGGACGCTTCGCCCGAGCCCATCCCAAGGTGCGCATCGAGGCACGCATTGCGCGCAACGCCGAACTGCTGGAGCGCCTGGCTGCCGGAAAGCTCGACCTGGCGCTGGCGTGGGAGGCCGGCGACCGCACCACGCACGCCGAACACCTCGGCGACGTGCCGATGCGCTGGATCGGAGCGGCAGTCGATCGCCTGCGCCAGCCACTCGACGACGATGAACCACTGCCGCTGGTGATGCTGGAGCCGCCCTGCCTGCTGCGCACCACCGCACTCGATGCGCTGGATCGCGCCGGCATCGCCTGGCGGATTGCCTTCAGCAGCGCCAGCCTGGCCGGCGTCTGGGCGGCAGTGGCGGCGGGGCTTGGGGTCACCCTGCGTACGTCGCTGGGCCTGCCGACCGGCGTGCATGCGCTGGCTGCCGAACCGGTGAAACTGCCGGCGCCGGGCACGCTGGGCCTGGCGCTGTGGTTCGCCGAATCCGTGCCGACGCCGGCAGTGACCCGGCTGGCCGCGATCATCCGCAGCGACTTGCAGGGATGGCTGGCGGATGCGCCGTTGCCCGACGGGCTCGGCCGCCCCGGCTTTCGATCAAGGGATGCCCGCATCGGTCGCTACAGGCAGGGAGCTGTCCGCAAATAACCGCGGATCGGACGGGGCGCACGGCAAAGGGCAGATGCCATCTGCGCCGACCGATTGGGTTATCGTTGCATGTCGCCGCGTGGACTCCGGCAGCAAGGGGCGTGTGCATGAAGCGATGGCGCATGGCATACAGGGGCTGGCTGTTCTATTGCCTGGCGCTCGCGCCGGCAGCGGCAGCGGCACCTGCGTCCGAGCCGGCTGCTGCACCCGCCGCCGCGCCCACGCACATTCGCGTGGTCACCGACAACAACTACCCGCCGTACCTGTTTCTCGACAGCAACGGCGAGCCGCAAGGCTACGAGGTCGACATGTGGCGCCTGTTCCAGGCCCACACCGGGATCCAGATCGACCTGGCGCCCATGTCGTGGACCGCGGCCCAGCAGGAGCTGCTGGCGGGGCGGGCCGACGTGATCGACTTGATCTACCGCACGCCGTCGCGCGAATCGCTGTACGACTTCTCGGCGCCCTACGCCAGGCAGGCGGTCGGCATCTACGTGGATCGCCGCATCCGCGGAGTGCGCGACACCGCCTCCCTGCGCGGTTTCCCGGTGGGTGTGGAGCGTGGCGATGCCTGCGCCGAACACCTGGAATCCCTCGGCATCACCGATCTGCACGAGTACACCAACTACAAGGAGGTCATCCAGGCCGCGACCGAGGGAAACATCCGCATCTTCTGCATGGACAGCAACCCGGCCGACTATTACCTGTATCGCTACTCGGCCCTGGATCGGTTCTACCAGGCCTACGTGCTCTATACCGGTCGCACGCGCTGGGCCGTGCACAAGGGCAACGCGGCGATGCTGCAAACGGTGCAGCACGGCATGGATCTCGTCACGCCCGCCGAGCGCGAAACGCTGCGCGAGCGCTGGCTGGAACGTCCGTTCATCCTGCAACCCTATCTGCACACGGCGCGCATCGCGCTCATCGCCGTACTCCTGCTGGTCGCCCTGATGGCGCTCTGGGTGTGGTCGCTGCGCCGCCGGGTGGCCGTCCGCACCCGCGAGCTGCGCTCGGAAAAAGGCAACCTGCGTGCCCTGTTCGATGCCAGCCCCGATGCCATGTGGGTCAGCGACGGCAAAGGGGTGCTGCAGGACTGCAACAACCGCATGTCCGAGCTGTTCCGGCGGCGCCCCGAGGAGTTGATCGGACGTACCGTGTTCGAGGCATTCGACCCCGTCAACACGCCGTTTGCCGCCGCGTCGAGAGCGATGAGCGACGACGTGCTGCAGCACGGCCAGCACCGCACCGCCACGCTCCCCTTCGAGGAGGGCGACGGCGCCATCCGTCAGCTCGAAATCATCAAGGTTCCGCTGTACTCGCCGGCCGGCGTGGTGAACCGCGTGCTCAGCGTGGCACGCGACATCACCGCACGGCTGCAAACCGAGGCGCAGCTGCGGTTGTGGGCGCACGCATTCCAGAACGCCGCCTTCGGCGTGGAGATCTGCGATTCGCGCACCCGACGCATCATCGCGGTCAACCCGGTCTTCGCCCGCGAGCGCGGCTACACGCCCGAGGAAATGGCGGGCATGCACGTGGATGCGCTGTACGCCCCCGACGTGGTGGCCAGACAGCAGACCCTGCGTCGTGCCGCCGAGCGGCAAGAGCACTCCGTGTGGGAAACCGAACAGGTGACCCGCGACGGCCGGCGCTTCCCGGTGCTGCTGGATTGCTCGGTGATCCACGATGCCGACGGCGAGGCGCAGTACGCCATCATCTACGCGCAGGACATCACCGAGCGCAAGCGCGCCGAAAGCGAACTGCGCCTCGCCGCCGTGGCCTTCCAGACCCAGGAAGCGCTGATGGTGACGGACGCCACCGGGGCCATACAGCGGGTCAACCAGGCCTTTACCCGGCTCACCGGCCATGCGCTGGAGGACGTGCTGGGCCAGCCGTCGTCGATGCTCTACGTGCGGCGCGACGATCAGGCGTTCCAGCAGGATCAGATCCGTCGCGACGGCTTCTGGCAGGACGAACAATGGATCCTGGTCAAGCAGGGCCAGCCCCGGGTGGTGCGCACCGCCACATCCGCCGTCACCGATGCCCAGGGACAGGTCAGCCACTACGTCTGCACCATGGTCGACCTGACCAGCGAACGCGAGGCGCACGCCAGCGTCGACCACATGACGTTCTTCGACTCGCTCACCGACCTGCCCAACCGGCATTTTCTGCGCAACCACCTGCAACACCTGCTGGCCGAAGCCGACAGCTTCCGCGCGATCCTGCTGCTGATCGACCTGGATCACTTCAAGCGGGTCAACGACCTGCGCGGCCACGCCACCGGCGACCAGTTGCTCATGCTGATCGCGCAGCGCCTGCGCCGGCTGCTCGACAGCGAGTGCGTGCTGGGCCGATTGGGCGGCGGCACGTTTGCCCTGGCGATACCTTGCCGCGAGGAAAGTCGCACCGAGCGAACGGTGCGGGCGCGGGATTGCGCCGAGCGCATGCGCCAGGCGCTGAGCGAGCCGTTCCGGCTCGGCGGCGACACCCCGGTGACGATGACGGCCAGCATCGGCTGGACCGAGCTGGTTGCGGGGCACGACACGCCCGAGTCGGTATTCCGGGAAGCGGAGCTGGCCATGTACGGTGCCAAGGCTGCCGGACGCGATCGGGTGTGCCGCTTCGAGCCGGAGATGCTGGCCGAACTGGCGCAGCGCGAGGCGCTCGTCCACGACCTGCGCAATGCCATCGCCAGCGGCACCCTGACGCTGGATCTGCAAGCGCAGGCCGATCGCTGGGGAAAGGTGCTCGGCGCCGAGGCCCTGCTGCGCTGGACTCGCCCCAACGGCACCCAGGTGCCGCCCGGCGCATTCGTTCCCCTCGCCGAGGAAAACGGCCTGATCCTGCCGCTGGGCGACTGGGTGTTGCGCCGCGCCTGCGAGCAACTGGTGGCGTGGTCGACCCACCCATCCACCCGTGCGCTCTCCCTGGCGATCAACGTCAGCGCCAGGCAGTTTGCCCAGCCGCGCTTCGTGGATGGCGTACGCCAGGCACTGGCGGCCACCGGTGCCGACCCTGCACGACTGAAACTGGAAATCACCGAAACGACCATCCTGGAAGACCTGGCCGACGCGGCCACCAAACTGACCGCATTGCGCGCGCAAGGCATCCGCATTTCGCTGGACGACTTCGGCACCGGCTATTCCTCGCTGACCTACCTGTCGCGCCTGCCGCTGGATCAGCTCAAGATCGACCAGTCCTTCGTCGCCTGCCTGCCCGAAGACGCCAACGGCGCCATGGTGGCCCAGACCATCATCGGCATGGGCCGCGGCCTGGGCCTGGAGGTGATCGCCGAAGGGGTCGAGACCGCCGCCCAACGGCAATTCCTGATGTCCCAGGGATGCGACATCTTCCAGGGCTATCTGATCGGCCGGCCGATGCCGCCTTCCGAATTCGAGGCGATGCTGGAGAAGAACCCGGCCCCGGCCTGAGACGGAATTGCGGTCAAGCATCAAGAACTATCGGGCCGTCATTCCCGCGTGGCGCTTTTCAACAGCCGAATGGCTGGTCAAGCGGGAATGTCCCTCGAGGCGATCCGCCGCCACATCGCCCCACTGCCGAGAAGTGAGATCGGCTGGCTCACGGCGGACTTGCGCGACCCGCATGTCGGCCGCGCACCCGATGCATTGCACGAACGCCCGATGCACGAGTGAAGCGTCGACGGGCCCGCCCGCATCGCCCGCAGGCCTGTCGCGCTCCGCACCCGCGCAGCGCTTCAGCCAACTGATCGGCATGCCGCCGATGCGCGACCTCACGCATCGGCGCCTGCGGCGCGCCGCCGCGGCGCTGCAGGAAACGCGCCGCCCCATCGCAGCGCTCGCCGAAGCCTGTGGCTGCGAATCCGAAGCCGCGTTCAACCACGCGTTCAAGCGCGAATTCAGCCAGGAAGGACGGCCTGTCGCTCATGGCATCCGGCTCACGGCAGCGCTCTGGCTTCGACTGTCGTCGGCAGCCCGACTTTTTTGCAGAGCGCAGCGAAGCGCGGGTCGTCCTTGTAGCGCAGGATAAGCGGGTCGTAGAGCAGATAGCCGATCCCCGGGTCGCGGGTGACCCAGGCATGATCCAGCCAGTGGAACATGCGATCCGGATCGTGCCGCAGCGCATAGACTTCGGCGATCTGGTACGGCCCCAGATCAGCGTACTTGCCGACCAGGGTCTTCAGTGCAGTATCGGCGGCGGCGCGATCGGTACCGATCTGCAGTGCCAGCGTCATCGCGATGTCGTGCCAGGAGCCCGGTGGCTCCTGTTGCGCGGCGGCCAGCGCAGCCTCGGCATCGCCGCGCCGGATTTCCACCACGGTCAACTGCTCGTACAGGTCGGTTCCCCCGGGTTGCAGCGCGATCGCCGTACGGGCGGCGTGTTCCGCCTCATCCAACCGGCCGAGCGCATTGAGATACTGGCTGAGTGCGACGTACCAGGTTGCGTGGCGTGGGTCGCTTGTCAGTGCCTGCCGAATCAGTTCCGCGGCCGGCTCGGATTGCCCCAACGTGGCCAACAAGCTGCCGAGATTGGCCTTTGCCTGGGCATCGTTCGGTGCCAATTGCAATGCGCGCCGGAAGGCAGCCTCTGCCCCGGCCCAGTCGAAATCGGCATTCAGGAGCAGATAGCCACGTGCGCTATAGGCAGCCGCGGAATTGGGATCCAGCGCCAGCGCGGTGTCGGCCGCGGTGCGTGCCTTGGCGTAGGCCTGACGCTGCTCCGCGCCGGCGAGGATCGCACCGGCCAAATTTGCCTGCGTAAACGACAACGCGGCAAACGCGCGGGCGTAGCGCGGATCGAGACGGGTCGCCGTGGTGTAGGCAGTGATGGCCCGACGCACGCTTTCTTCGGAGGCTTTTGCGGAATAAGCATTGCCTTGCAGGAAGGCGTTGTATGCATCGAGATTGTCGCTGGGCGGCCGGTCGCTCTGGATCACCGCGCCATGGCCGCTTAGCAGTTTCGCCTTCAGCGCATCGGCAACAGACTGGGTGATGTCGTCCTGCAACTTGAACAGATCCGTGTAGGGCCGGTCGTAATGCTGCGACCACAGCGTGCTGCCGTCCACCACATTGACCAGCTCGGCGCTGATGCGCACCTCGCC
>Ga0070659_100003986_pt1 | contig 10509 bp, 4 predicted proteins | sample KBSC23metaG_FD_64666 | JGI IMG/M metagenome (GOLD analysis project Ga0070659, IMG submission 64666) | Corn rhizosphere microbial communities from Kellogg Biological Station, Michigan, USA - KBS C2-3 metaG | ecosystem: Host-associated > Plants > Roots > Rhizosphere > Soil ...
GATTTCCGCCGGCAGCTTCAGGTGCACGCCCTGTTCGTCGGTGACGAGCCAGAAGCGGAAGAGCTTTCCTTCTTCGGGGGTGCGCTGGTAGACGGAGCCTTTTAGCGTTTTTTCCAGCGCCGGCACCTCGACTTCGGCTGAGCCGATCTTGGACGCGTTCGGGCAGTGAGACGGTTCGGTGGTTTCGAAGCCGACCTGCGCAGGGCTGCAGCCTTCGAGGCCCTGCCCGGCTGCGGGGTTGATCGTCAAGCCTTCCGGCAGCGTGACGACCGCGCTCTTCAAAGCGGAAGTCGTCCTGCCTTGGGGCGTTTCGTCCTGGGGAACTTCAAGCTCGGCGTCGAAGCCGGTCGGAGCCGAAGCCTCCGGATTGGTCGTCGTCGCACTGAAGTGCGGGTTGAAGTTGACTTTGCCACAGCCGGTGATCTGCGGGAACGGCGCAGACTTGGTGCGCGATTCTTCCGGCAACTGATAGCTGCGAGCGGTGACGGTGAGCTGCCGCTGCAGGCTGCAATCGGTCGGGTTGCTCATGAAGGGAGCTTCGGGCAGGCCTGCGGGGCGCCCCCCCGGAGGCGCTTCGTTGTTGATCGCTTCGAGGGGCGTGATCCGGTCTTCGTCGTGGCTCGGCGCCGCCGGCACGCCCCAGAGGGTCGTTTTCGCCTTGATCAGGCCGGCGGCCGAGGGCGCCCCTTCGACCGTTGCGATGATGCTGTAGTCGATCGGGTTGACGCGGGCGTTGATCAGGGCCGGGTAGGGGCCGGCGAAGAAACCGAAACGAGCGACGACGTCGCCGCTCGTCGGCGGGACCATGTTGTAGATGGGCTCGCGGAAGGTGCCCGAACTCGTGCCGCCGACGGTGACTTCGCTGATTCCCACCTGTGAGGCAATCGGGCATTCGCTGTCTTTAGGTTCGCTGCCCAGTTGGACCACGGTGCAGCGGGGAATTCCCTGCGGGTTGCCGACTACCCCGGGCGGCAGTCGCACTTCGACGTCGCGGGTGGTGGCATAGGGTTTGCCTTCTTTTTCATTGAGTTCGAAGAAGGTGGTGAGGTCTGCGTGCGCTCCCGCCTGGGTGCTCGAAAGCGATGCCGAGACTGATTCGAGTTCGTATTTTTCGAATTCGGCTGCGCTGACCGATCCGGCCCAAGCGCCGAGTACGGAGAGGAGGGTGAGCAGGAGCGCGGTTCTCGCGACAGCGATTCTCATTTGCCCGCTCCCTTCTTCTTCGAGCCAGCTTTTCGGTGACGACGTTTGTGGTGCTTCTTAACGCAGTGGGTCTTGCCGTTCTTGATGACCTTGTGCTTGCCCTTGGGGCATCTCTTGGCCCCCGCGACGTTGTCTTTGGCGCCGATGGCAGGGGTGGCCGGCGTGGGGATGGTCGGCCCTGGGATCAACCCTCCGCGACATCCTTCCGCTTCGCATTCTTCTTCAGCGCCTTCGGGAAAGCCCCCGCCTACCCGGGCGTCATAAATAGAGGGGGTTTCGTCGTTGTCGGAAGGCACAAGCAGGTCCGACGTGCGAAAGAAGACGTCGTCCCCACTGTCGCTGACCGCGTAGAGGTAGTCGGTGCGGGCGCTTTGGCCGGAGGAGATCAGGTAGATGCAGCCTTCGGGGCGTTCGCAGGTGCCGACTTCGTCGGCCTCCCACTCGTAGACATCCTGCAGTTCGTCGGTGTCGCCGGGGACGAGGGCTTCGGTCGACTGGAAGAAGGCGCGGTGGCCATCTGGGCGCAGGTTGTCGACGAAGCCGAAAGCGCTGAAGGGCTCAGGATCATCGACGAAAGTGCTGATCGACTCGAGGCTCGCCCGGCCGTTCGCCGGCGCTTCCGTCGGGTTACATGAGAGGCAATCAAGTTCTTCGCCCAACGAGTCGTAGCGGTAGATCTCGACGTGACCTTCGGGGTCATATCCGTCGAGATCAGCACGGGACTCGAAGAGCAGCACGCCGCCATCGGGAGTGGTGCGCGAGGGCTCCTCCCCCGCCTCTCCGAAGCTCGCGACGTGAGGAACCCAGACCTCAAGGCCGATGCCACCTTCTCCTTCCATGTCCTGTTTCGTGACGGCCCCGACGAAGCTGATTACACCTTCGCGAGAGAGATAAAGATTCTCTTCGCCGGGCTGAGCTACAGCTTCGTTCGGATTTCCTTTTTCGGTGAGGACATTGGGAGATACGACATAGGCGGCACTGCCATCGGCGGCCAGATTGACCACCGTCGCGTTGCCGTTTTCAGTGAAACGAATAGTTTTTTCCGCCAGGGCGTCGAAGGCGTAGAGATCGCCGCCTTCGAGATAAAACATGCGGTTGCCGCCTTCAGTTATGCCGGCAAAGGTTGCTTTTTCGCCGACTTCATAGGTTTGTTCATTGTTGTAGCGGAGGTACAGTGGTCCGGCGGCAACAGTTTTCCCCAACTTGAAGGCGATGCCCTTACCGTCCAAGGAAGCCCCTTCGTAGAAGGCGTTTTCGTCAGCCGCGGGAGTCGTGTCGCCCGGTAGCAGAGAAACGACGTGGGTGATTTCGTTCGCGGTTCGATCGTAAATTGCCCGCGTGCCGCTCGGCGGAGCGTTGGGCTCTAGCTGGATGGGCGTATCCCCGGAAGCGTTGCTGTTAACGAAGATAATGTGGCTGCCGTCTTTGCTGATCAGCTTGCCTTCAGCCGCCAGTTCGCCGGCGATGCCGCCACGGCCGATCAGTTCTGAATGGCCGTCTGGATAACGGACATAGTTGGCCCTTTTTCCTTCGATTGCGGCGCTACCGGGACCCCCACCGGTACTCCAAAAAGAGAAACCCTGATCAGGCGAGGTGCTGCCAAGAAGTGGTGCGGCAGCTTCCGTCCCTTTAGGTCCGGCGGCGCCGGTTTTCCAGCCGCTTGGTCCGCGAGTAGCGAGGTAAGGATCGCCGGCCAGCGAACCGGTGCCCTCGAAGCCCGGGATCGACCCACCTTCGACGCGGAAGGAGACCTTTTCCCCGGAGGGAGAGGCCTCTTTGGTTGCGAAGTAAGTGCCGAGGTGCCAAACGCCGGTGGGGGTGCGCGAGTTGGTGTCAGCCGGCGTCACCAGCTCGTAGGCGCGGCAGTCCGGCAAAGGCGCCGAGAGGCCGGTGCGGAAGACATCGTTCAGGCATTCCGGAGCGGGTTCGGGGGCGGCATAGGTGGTGAAGGCATCTTCGCTTTCGTCAGAGTCTTCTTCGTTGATCGCGATCACCCGGAACACGTAGCTCGTACCCGGCGAGAGGCCGGCGGCCGACGCGGAGACTTCGACCCCCACGTTGCCGCCTAAGAGTTCGGCTGCTCCTGCGATTTCGGCGCCTTCAAAGCCTTCGGCTTCAAAACTTTCCCTGGCGGCGTATTCGAAGGCGTATTCGGTCGGGAGGCCTTCGGGGTTGATCGTCGCGTGAAGTTCGGCTTCGGTTTGCGTCACTTCGGAGAATGAGACTGCTTCGACGACGGGTGGGCCGATCGGCGGCTGCGGGCCAAAGGCGAAGGAGTGGCCGACGCCGCTCGGGCCCGAAGGTACATAGAGGTAGCGGCCGGTGGAATTAACGGCGCCGTTGGGGCTTTTCGACCCATTGTCGATGGCAATCTCGTTTCCAAACACGGGTTGGAAACTGTGTTCGATCGTCGACACATACTGTCCTTCTTCGGTGAACTCGTAGACCACTTTGGCGCTTTCGTCAAACACGAAAACGTGGCCGGTACCTTCGTCCACCGCGACAGAGAGTCTTCCTTCAGGGAAGTTACCCGCGGGAGTCGTCGAGCCGTCGATCGTCTGAACCAGCGCATGAGGTGAGGTGAGTTCCAGCGCCCTGATCACGAAGTCACCAAGGGAGGTGCTGTGATCGGTTGCATAGATCCTCCCATGGGCCGCATCAACAGTCAGGCCCATGGCTGGAGCATCTATGGCGAAGATGCCTTGACCGATGGTTTCGTCAATGACTTTGTTCCCTTCAGCCGCCGATTTGTACTCCGTGATGTGGCGGCCGAAGTGGACGAACAGGTGGTCATTCAGTCGGTTGATCGCTATACCGGTGATGCTCGCAAACAGGCCTTCCGCGATTCGAACCGGTGCATTGCCATATTTGATTTCCCCTGCTTCGGGGTCGTAAGCGGTTGGCGCGTATCTCGCCACTTCTTCGATGTTGGCCCCGATCGCTCGATAGTTGAAGACGTAGAGGTTCCCTTCGCTATCGACGGCCAGGCTTTTCGGTCCTGACGAATCAGGTATCTCAGTAAGAAAAAGCCCTTTGGGATCGAATATGTCGATCCTTCCTTCGGCGCCATGTTCCGCTTCGCTGCCAAAGCTGGCGACATAGATATCGCCATAAATATCGGTCGCCACGCTGCGAGGCGATGAAAGGGGACGTTCTTGTTCCTGAGGACAACCGGGGTCCGGAACGGGATCCACTTCGGAAGTCGTGCATCCGCCGGCCAGCGAAAGGGCGGGGTCGAAGACATGGGTTTCCGCCGCAAGAGCATTAGGCGCTGCTCCCATGCTCAACAACAGCAACATCAAAACAAAGGTCAGAAGCGTTTCTCTCTTCGCAAGCTGCAACGGATCCCCCCTCTCCCTGGTAACGGTGCGAAGATATGGCACTCGACTGGTAATGTCAAGGAACAGTCCAGTTCTTTGCAGATGCCGCAGTCGCCTAGGTGGGCGACCGCGGCATAGGCACTTTTGCACTACATTGTTTGATCAGGCGTTAGCGAACCAGAGTGGTTTCGGTTCTGTAATGACGTAGGTGGCTTTCCATCTGGTCGTCGGTGGACAGAGGAAGCCGCCTTCCTGCTTGTTGACCACGGCGTTGATTTCGGCCGTGGCAGGTTCTCCCCCTATCACCGTGCCAAGGGGGGTGCCGGTGCCGGTGCCGTAGACGCAGGAGACACCGAAGATGCTCACTGTCACCTTGGTGCCCTTGCCGCTTACCGTGCCATTACCGCCGCTGGTCGCTTCAACTTCGAGTTCTCCCAGGACGGTCGTGTCGGTTGTCGCGGTGCAGGGTGTCGTCGGGGTCCCCCAGATGATTTCTGTGATGACCTTTACAATCGGTATACCGGCGCCGCCTGTGTTAAGTGAGTGGGTTGTGACTGTACTTGCGGTGCATGTGACAATCGTTTCACCCGATGTGTTCTGGAGATCAGCGGAGGTTCCCGCTTTCAGCGTCAGGTGTCCCATCGTCCCAGCCGGATAATGCCATCCCGCTGGGCATTCGTTAGCGGCATTCGGTTTTGTTTTGCATGTTGTGGCCGCCGAGGCAGTGCCCGCCCCGACAAAGGCCATCAATGCCATGGCCGCCACAGCGGCAAGGCCGAGCAACTTGATGAATCGCATTGGATTCTCCCTTGCTTCCGGCGCGGTCGGCGCCGGGTTGGTTGCGACTGGTTGCAGGAAACGAACTAGCTGCTCCTGCATGCTGGAAGGCTTATGGACGACCTTCCAAGTGACCCCAAGTACGTTGGGTATCAGTGATTACTTGTAACATATTGGAGGGGTCTCGGTCAAGAACAAGGCAGTATTTAAAGGAGCAGGCGGATCAGGCGCCAGTAGGCGCGCAGCGCCAGGCGAACCGGCAACGAGCGGGCGGCGCCGGCGATGAAGGGGGAGCCGAGGTCGGGGGTGAGCCAGGCGGCGAACTGGGTGGCGGAGACGGTGCGGTGGCGTTGGATCTGGCGGCGCTCGCGGAGGAGGCGGGGAAGCCAACGCAGGGCTTCCAGGTTGGCGGTGAGCTTCTGCCTCCCCCAGCCTCCAGCGGCGGAGACGAAGAGGAGTGCCAGCTCGGTCGCCAGCAGCGCCGGGGCCAGCAGCGCCAGCAGTGAGGCCGGATAGGTCCGGACGAGAAAGGCGAGGCGGTTGCGCTCGAGCCAGCGCCACTTCTCGCCGTTGGCGCTGAACTCGTAGTCGTGGGCGACGATGGCGCTGGGCTCGATCCCGACCGCGCCGCCGGCCAGTCGCAGCCGGACCGAGAGGTCGACGTCCTCGTGGTACATGAAGAACCGTTCGGGGAAGCCGCCGACCCGGCGCCAGTTGGCGAGCGGGATCGCCAGACAGGCACCGGAGGCAGCCGGCACCTCGCCGGCGGGCGGTGCGGCGGCAAGCGGCTCGCCATGCCGGCCGGCCCAGACGATTCCGGTGAAGTGGATCGGATTCCCGGCCGAGTTGATCGTCTCCCCCGCCCCGTCGGCGACCAGCGCCTGCCAGGCGGCCCAGCCCCTCCCCTCGCGCCAAGGCCTGCGGATCGCCTCGCCGAACCCAGGTAGCGGCGCCGCGTCGGGGTTGAGGATCACCAGCAGGTCGCGGCTGGCCGCTTCAGCGCCGGCGTTGCAGCCGCCGGCAAAACCCGTGTTACGCCCCATCCTCACGATCCGCGCGTTAGGGGCCAACTCGCGCACAACCTCGACGCTGCCGTCACCGGCCTTGTTCTCGACGACGATCAACTCGTCGCCCTCGCTCAACTCAGAGAGCAGAGCGGGAAGGGTCTTGGCGAGGTCGTCGCGGCTCTCGTAGGCGACGATCAGGACTGAAAGCGTCGGGCGCACCGACGCGGAGGCTATTGAGCCGTCCGCGCCGGTGCGAATCCCTCACTCCTGGCTACTTGTGGTGCTTCTTCCCCTTCTTCTGGTTCTTGCTCTGGTTCTTGCAGGAGGCGACGTTCAACTTGAACTTGTTGTTCTTCACCTTCTTGCCGTTCTGACCCTTGATGTTCAACACGGCCCGCTGCGGCTTTTCGCAGATGTTGGCCGAGGTGCGCAGGAGGCTCTTCTTGCCGCCCTTCATGTTGAGGACGACCTTGCTGACCGGAACGTCCGGCGTGCTGTTGAACACCGTCTTCAGGCCACCGTGCTTGGCGCTGATCACTCCGCGCAGGTAGATCTCCACCTGGCCTTGCATGTCTGCAAGCAGATCCGGGAGTTTGTGGCTGGAGGACACGAGGTAGACCTTGCCCTTCAACTTCCCGCTGAGGAGCGGTGATTTCGCTTCCGCATTGCCGTAGACCGAGGCCGCCGGGCAGGTGTGGGAGGCCAACTGGGGCCGCGTGCACACCGTGCCGATGTGGCGCTGGTCGAGGAACAGCGAGTGCGGGGTAGTCAATGCCGTACGAGCGATGTTGGCATCACCGCTGCGCGTGGTCAGGACTGCCTTCAACCGCGGGTTCTTCGCCCGCGTCGTCGGTCCGAACAGCTGCACCTTCAGCTTCGGCTTGAAGCCGAGCTTGTTGCATTCCGTCGCCTGGAACGGATCGTTGATGGCGAAGGAACTGAACGCGGCCGGGTTGGTCGGGTCAGCGCCACCACCGTTGATCGTTCCCGTCGTCGCCTGCGCGGCGCAGTTCGTCGGGTTGACCATGAACTGGCTGCGATTGATGTCGACGTTGATCGTCCGCAGGTCCAGCTTCACGCCGCCGAACACGTCCGGGATGACGTCGGAGACCGCGTTGATCTGTGCGGTTTCCGGGTTGACGTTGAGCGCCACCCGCACGACCACGGTGCCGAGGTCGAACGGGCCCGCCACCGCCGGCGTAACCGTCACCAGCGAGAGCGCCGCGCCTTTGTACGGACCGGCCAGGTAGGCCGTGCCGCCCAGGTGTAGCGGGTTTTTGCCCGTGCCCGAGACGGTTTCGACCGTGCCGATCTGGCTTTCGGTCGAACAGCTCGGTTTGGCTTTCTCCGCCGTGCCGCTGTTGGCGGTTGCCGCGGCGATCGCCGCCTCCGAGCAATAGGGGATACCGGCGAGTTTGCCGGTCAGCCCTTTCGGCAGGGTGACGTTGACCACCTTCAGCTCCTGCTGGCCGTCGGTGCGGGCGATCCGCACGTGGAACGGGCTGAAGGAGCCGCCTTTGGTGCTGTCGGTGCTGGCTTTGTAGCTCGGCGAGAACTTCCGTTCCGCCATCGTTTTCGGGCAGCTACCGCCGTTCGGGTCGGTCGAGAGGGTGAACGGTTCGCTGCTGATTTTCACCACTTCTTCCGGCCGCGCCCACGGGGTCATTTCCCCGGTGGTCGTAGCCGGCGAGCAGGTCGGCGGGCTGGTCAGCACCGCTTTCGCCTGGTCGAAATGGATCCTGACCGAGGTAAACGGCACCTGCGGTAGGCCTTCCGGCAGTTTGCCAGCGAGTTCACCGACCTCCTGTTCGTTGAACACCGCCGTCAGCTGACCCGTGCTCGGGTTGGCTTTGACGTTGCCGACGAGACGAGCGTCGATCCCCTCTTCTTCTTCCTTGGCTTCGACCAGGATCCGGAACTCTTCGCCGGATTGCGGGTCGTTGCTCTTCTGTTCGCCGACGTAGACGTCGCCTTCCAGCGGCGTTTCCAGCGGCGGGCTTTCGATTTCGACCGTCCCGACTTTCGACTCGGCCGGGCATTCGTTTTCGTAAGTGCGAACGCCCTTCTTGAACTGGGAGTCGGTGCAGGCTTTGAGGCCCTGCGCCCCGGATGGGTTAAGGCCCATCCCGGCCGGCAGCGTCTCCGTCGCCTTGCGCAGGTGCGACTCCTGCTGTTCGCTTTCTTCGCCGGTGAAGTATTCGAGGGTCGTGTTGACCGTCGGCCCCGCCGGGGAATCGATTTCTTTCGTCCCCGGTTCGACTTCGACGCCGGGTCCGAACGGGACGGTTTCACAGCCTTCCTGCTGGATCAGTTCGCCCGTCGAGCTCTCCACCTTGGCCTCGAACGGAGTCGAGCCGAAGGGGAATTCAGGATCTTCTTCCCCGTATGAATGAGCCCGGAACCAGGTCGAGTAGAGGTTCGGGAACTGTTCCGGATCGAGGCAGGTGGTCGGGTTGTTGATGTAGGTCCCGTTACCTTCTTCGACCAGGCCCAGATTGCCGGCTTCCTGGCCGAAGTTGACCAGGCGGCTGATCAGGGTCGCGAAAGGCGGTTCCTGTTTCGGCAGTTTGATCGTGAAGGACTCATGGAAGTCGTTCTGCCAGGAGACTTCGGTTTCCAGGAAGACGACCTCTTTGCCAGCGGCGACGAAGCCGAACAGGGCCGGTTCGCCGGGTTTCGGCTGCAGGTTGTAGACCGGGATTTTCGTTCCGCTCGATTCGCTCGGGGGGATGATGAAGCCTTTGGGAAGGGTGTTACCGGCCGGGAAAGGCGGCGATGGCGCCGGAACGCCGGCGATGGTGGTGACGAGGGTGATTTCCTCGCGACCCACGATCGTGCCTTCTTTGCAGGTCGGCACGTGGAATTCGCCGACTTTGTTTTCGAATTCCGCCAGCGAGCACTTCGGCGTCGCGTTCGGATTGACGGTCAGGCCGGGTGGCAGGTCGACCCTCAGGGTTTTGATCGACTGATCCCCTGCCGGGTCTTCGACTTCAGCGGTGGGGACAGGAATCCCAGCTGGTTCTACTTTGCCTTCGCCAGATTTGTGTTTGATGATGTACTGGGTGAACCCGATCGGCGGATGCCCGCCGGCCAGGGTGTAGAAAGCGCCTGACGTCTGCGACGAGCAGTGGATTTTGGGTTCACCGCCCACCGGTTCATCGGTTTTGCAGGTTGCCGCCTGCCAGCCGTTGGCCGCATTCGGCGGTTCGGTCTGCGGTTCGATGATGTTGCCGGTGTCGGCGAGAGCCGATCCGGCCATTGCCAACACAACTCCGAGACACATGAGAAGCAATGCGATCGAGCGCTTTGCCATTAAAACTCCTCCTCGTCTTTCCCTTACGAGGCGCCCCCTGTAGCGCCCTGTCTACAACCCTCCCGCGGAAAACATTACAGAGACCAGCCGGTGTTTCAAGTATCTCCTTTAGTACTACCCGAGTAACCGTTGCATCATTCGGTGATGTAACACTTTTCCGTGACTACCTTTTCTTACCCTTCGAGCCGCCCTTCTTCCCCTTGCAAGGCGTGCGCAACGTCGTGTGACGGTTGGCCTTGCGGCCGTTCTGAGCTTTGAACTGGAGAATCCCGACGACCGGCCGCGCGCAGAGGTTGGTCGAGGCGACGAGGAGACCGTGCTTACCGCCCGGCAGGGTGATCACGAACTTGCTCACCGGCAGGTCCGGGACCCGGCTGAAGGTGGTGCGGATGCCGCCGCGGAATTTGTCGATTTTCCCGTCGAGGACGACTTCCACCTGGCCCTTGAGGCGAGCGACCATGTCCGGCAGCAAGTTGTTGGATGAGCGCAGGTAGACGGGTCCCTCGAGCGGTTTACCGAGCAGCGGCGAGAAGGCCATGGCATGGCCGTAGACCGAGCGTTTCGGGCACTTGTGGGCGGCGAACTGAACCCGAGTGCAGATCGTCGCCAAGCTCGCCTGGTCAAGGAAGAGCGCGTGCGGCAGGCCGACCGAGGCGCGGGCGATGTTGGCCTCCCCCGGCCGCGTCTTCAGCACCGCCCGCAGCCGTGGGTGCTGGGCGCGATGGGTGGCGCCGGACAGTCGCACCATCAACCGCGGGTGGAACTTGAGCTTCTTGCAACCCGTCGCCTTGAAGGGGTCGGAGACGGCGAAGGACGAGAAGGCGCTCGGTTTGGTCGGGTCCGCGCCGCCGCCTTTGATCGCGCCTGCAGTCGCCCCTTTGCGGCAGTT
>Ga0070659_100003988_pt1 | contig 10509 bp, 8 predicted proteins | sample KBSC23metaG_FD_64666 | JGI IMG/M metagenome (GOLD analysis project Ga0070659, IMG submission 64666) | Corn rhizosphere microbial communities from Kellogg Biological Station, Michigan, USA - KBS C2-3 metaG | ecosystem: Host-associated > Plants > Roots > Rhizosphere > Soil ...
CGAGCTCGTTGGTGCCGAACTCCACGACCTCGAGGATCCGACAGCCCGGGCACCGCTTGATCGTCTCGACGAACCCGGCGTGGGTGTAGTGCAGCACCGTCGACGACTCGTCGTTGAACGCGATCACCTTGGCGGTGCCGTTGGTGGCCGCGATCACCGCGTTCGCCGCCACCGCGCCGAAGCCCATCGTGTACTTGGCAGTGTCCACCCGCGCGACACCGTAGTTGACGAACGTCGTGTACTGCGACTCGCCGGGAGTGCCCGTGACGCTCGGATCGGTGCAGTCGAAGCCGAACAGTGGGATGATCTTGATGCCCCGGGCCTTCGCGGCCGCGAACTGCACAGGTGCGTAGGCGCAGTCGAAGTTCGCGACGATGCCGTCGACGCCGAGTTCGATCGCCTGCTGCACCACGGCCGGCGCACTGCTCGGGTTGAGCCTGAGGTCGAGCACGCTCACCTGCCAGCCGAGCGCCTTCGCGGCTTCGACCGCGCCGCTGACCGGGATCGACGAGGTGGGCGACTGCTGCCCGCGCGAGATCACCGCGATCTTCTTGCCCTTGGCGGCGAGCCGGACGCCCGGATCGGGGGACCGGTACGTCCCCCGCCAGGCGGCGGCCGTCGCCGACCGGGCCTGCGCCAGCACCGCCTCGGCGCCGGTCCCGCTCGGCTCCGCGCTCAGCGTCCCGTCGATCGGATCCCGCCGGTCACCGGCGCAACCGGCGGCCGCGAGCAGCGCCACCACGACGCCGGCCGTGACGATCCCCCGCAACCGGCGACGCCCCGCCGGGTCAGCCAACCCCCCACGCCTTCCGGTACACGTTCTTGTAGTTCACGTTGTGCTGGACCGGCCCGGACGGCGGCAGGTTGTGGTCCTTGTCGACCAACATGCCGCCCAACCCGTTCGGCCGCGGCTTCTCGCCGTTGAACGCGCTGTTCACCGTGTCGACCACGGTCCAGCCGAACCAGGCGGTGTCGGTGTTCAGCGTGAAGTTGAGACCCTGCTTGGTCCGGATCAGGTCGAGGTCCTTGTCCTGCCCCTCGCCGCCGACGACGATCACGTCGTTCTGCCGGCCGGAGGCCACCAGCGCCGGAGCGATGAACTGCTGGGTCGCCGACGAGTGCGAACTGCGGATCGCGTTCGCGTCGGGATGGCGGGCCAGCGCGTCGCGCACCTTCGCCTGGAGCGCGGCCGGACCCTCGGCGCTGACGAGGTTCACCGACTCCAGCACCTTGCAGCCCGTGCACCGGGCCATCTGCGCCAGGAACCCGGCGTTGGTGTAGGTCAGGATCGTCGAGGTGGGGTCCGTGAAGCTGAGCACCTTCGCGGTGCCGTTGGTCGCCGCGATCAGCACGCTTGCCGCGATGCTGCCCGCTGCGGCTATGGACTTGGCGTTGTCGATCTGGCCGTCACCCCAGTTGACGAACGTGGTGAACTGCGACGGACCCGGCGCGCCGGCCACCGTCGGGTCCGTGCAGTCGAACGCGAACAGCGGCGCGATCAGGATGCCCTTCGTCTTGGCCTCGGCGAACGCGTCCGGCGCGTAGCCGCAGTCGACCGCCGAGATGATCGCGTCGACGCCGGCGTTGATGGCGTCGCGGACGAGACCGGCCGCCCGCCTCGGGTCGTACTGCATGTCGAGGACTGTCGCGGTCCAGCCGAGTGCCTCGGCCGCCTCAGCCGCCGCGTTGACGGGGATCGCGGCGCTGGGCGACGCCTGGCTCGGCGAGAGGAGTGCGATCTTCTTGGCCTTGGCGGCGATCCGGACCGTGGGGTCCGGCGGCCGGTACGTCCCCTGGTACAGCCTCTCGACCAGCGCGCGCGACTCGGTCAGCACGTCGACGGGCGGTGCGCTGCCGGATCGCAACGCGCTCGGGGACGCCGACGCGGCTGGGCGATCGACGTCGTCATTGCAGGCGGCGGTGCCGGCGGCCAGGCCAGCGAGGGCCACGAGCGCGACGAGCGTCCGCACCGGCCGGACGCTCCCGGAACGGAACAATCCACGCGGCATGGAGACCTTCATTCTTTCTCTGACATTGGTGGGGTGATACACCTGCTGGTCACACGCCGGCGGTGGCCCGTTGCAGCGCGTGCCGGCAGACGGTGAGCAGGGCGTCGCGCACCGACGGGCGGGAGCGCGCGTCGAAGGTGATCAGCGGGGTGTCGCTGTTCGCCGCGACGGCCCAACGGACGTCGTCGAGTTTGTGCTTGAGGCGTCCGTGGAACATGTTGATGGCAACGACGAACGGGATGCCGGTCTGCTCGAAGTAGTCGACCGCCGGGAAGCAGTCGTCCAGCCGGCGGGTGTCGACGATGACCAGGGCGCCGAGCGCGCCGAGGCAGATGTCGTGCCACATGAAGCCGAACCGGTCCTGTCCCGGGGTGCCGAACAGGTACAGCTTCAGGCTGTCGTCGAGCCGGATGGTGCCGAAGTCGATGGCGACGGTCGTCGTGGTCTTCTCCGGGACGTCGCCGGTGCGGTCGATCTCCGCCGCGACGTCGGTCATCGCGGCCTCGGTGGTCAGCGGGGGCGAGTCGGAGATGACCCCGACCGCCGTGGTCTTGCCGACGCCGAACCCGCCGGCGATCACGATCTTGATCGGCGTGGGCGCGATCGGTTCAGGAGATTGCGGATAGCCCACGGATGACCCTCTCGATCATGGCCGGATCCTTGGCGACGGACCGTTGCGGGCGCAGTACCCGCAAGTGACCGGCCGCCGCGAGGTCAGCCACGAGGACGCGGACGACCTGCAGATGCAGGCGGAGAAGCGCGCCGAGTTCGGCCACCGATACCGGTGCCCGGGCGGCGGACACGACGTCGCGGTGCTCGAACCGCAGCGCCTGCGGCGCGGCCCCGGCCGCCGCGACCACCTGGGACTCGATTGCCAGCGTGGGATCGACGGGCGACGTGCGGCCGCCGGTCAACTGGTACGGGCGCAGCGGAGACGCGTCCAGCGGCTCATCCTCGTACGGGTCGTCCTCGACGATCTCCCCGTCGACCACGTTGCCGTCGAGGTCGTACGGCATGGGTAACGGGCCGGCCGGCGGGTCCGCCCGGTGCATGTACGGGCGGAGCCGATCCGTCCAGCCCGGGGAGTCGCTCATGACGCGATCCCGCTCCGCGGTATCGCGCCCCGAGCGGCGCTGAGCCTGATGATGACCTCCCTGCGCCCGGTCATACAGCCGCCACGGAGTTCTTCAGCTCATCGATCAGCTGCGGGGTGAGCACGCGCCCGGCCCGGTTGGCGAACACCGCCATCTCGTAGGCGATCGTGCCCAGGTCGGCCCGCCGGGACGCGAGCACGCCGAGCGCCGACCCGGCCGAGATCGTCGCCACCAGCAGGTAACCGTGCTCGAAGTCGATGATGACCTTGTTGGTGTAGCCCATCTGGTACAGCCTCGATGCGCCGCCGGCGAGGCTGGTGATGGCGGAGGTGATGGCGGCGAAGCGCTCCGCGTCGTCGCGGTTGCTCGTCGTGGCCATGGCGATCAGCAGGCCGTCCGACGAGACCGCGATCGCGTCCGAGACCCCTGCGGTCTCGGATGCGAAGCGGTCGAGCAACCAGTTGAAACTTCGCGCTTCCGGCGATGCGATAGTCATCGTCGCTCCACATTCTGCGGCTCGGCCCCGTTGGGAGTACCGCTGTTGAACTGAAAGGTGGGGCTGGGGTCCTGCGTCGGGAACTGCACGGTCGGGCCCGCGTTGGGGGAGGTCCCCGGCCGTCCCGATCCACCATTGCCGGCCTGCACCGCGGCCGCTCCGCGGGCGAATCCGGCGACGAGCGCGTCGAGCTCGTGCTGCTCGGCGTCCGGGTCCCGGTCGACCGGCGCGTGCGCCGGCCCGGGGGCCAGCGGCATGCCGGCCGGCATCGCCGGCACCGCTCCGGGCACCTTGAGCTCGTCGGCGAGGTGCGATCCGGGAACCCGGCGGGTGAGCGTGGTCTCCTCGTCGGCTCCCGTGGTTGCGGCCGCCGCGACCGGTTGCGGCACGGCCGGTGCCGGCCGTGCCGGCCCTGCCGGCCGTGGCGGTTGCGGCGGTTGCGGCGGTTGCGGCGGTTGCGGCCACGCGGACGGCACCCTGATCGGCAGCGTGATCTCCGGATCCCGACGGCCGCCGGTCGGCGCCGGATCCGCCGGCCTGCCGGTCGACGGGGTGCCGGTCGGGGTTCCCGCCGGTGCCGGCCCGCTGCTCGACGAGGCGGCGGGACTGCGCCGGAGCGGAAGCGGGTACCGGTCGGAGTCGTCGGGTGGCGGACCGGCCGGCGCGGGGCTGACCGGCGCCGCGCTCATCGGGGCCGCGCTGACCGGCGCCGGGCTGTCCTGCCCGACGGTCATCGGGGCGGGGCTGACCGGCGCGCCGCTGACCGGTGCCGCGTGGTCCGGGGCGGCGCTCACGGGCTCGATCCGCTCCGCGTCGCGCGGCGGCGGGACGCGCAGCGGTTCGGCCTGGTCGGCGTCGGCGGGGACCGCGTCCGCGCCGGCCGGCGCCGCGGCCGACGCGGCGGCGGGTCGGTCGGTGCCGATCGGGCCGGTGCCGACGCCGTCGGCGTCGATCCGCTCGACCGACGGCGACTGGCGCTGGGCCGGCACCGGCGGCGTGAGCGGCCACTGCGGCGGCGCCGGCGGAGGCGGCACAGCCGGCGATGGCACAGCCGGGAGCGGCACAGCGGGCGGCGACGCGGCCGGCGGTGGAACCGCCGGTGCGGCGACGCCGGCGGGGGGCGGCGCGTCGGGCGGAGACTGCAGCGAGCCGGGAACGCTCGCGACGCCGCGCGCGAAGCCCTGGGTGAACGCCTCCGCCTCGGCGCGCGCCGCGGCCGGGTCGATCGGCGCCGCCTCGGCCGGAGCCGGGTCGCGCGGCGCCGACAACGGCGTTCCCGAGGGCAGGTTGCGGCCGGGAATGCGCCGGCTCAACCCGGATCTGGCCTCGACCGGCGCCAGAGGTGTTTCCGTGGGCGAATCCTTGGCCCGCGCCGGCTCCGGTCGCGCCGGCTCCGCCCGCGGCGGGGCGGCCGGCATCGGAATCGCCGCGGGCGGCGCGGCCGGCATCGGAATCGCGGCGGGCGGCGCGGCCGGCATCGGAATCGGCTGCGCGGCGCTCGGCCGCACCAGCGGCTCGGGGATCGTGGCCGGCGCGGTGGGCGGCGGCGCGGTGCCGGCGCTGGGCAGCTCGGCGGCCGGCTGCGCGGCCGGCAGCATCGGCGGGCCGTCCCAGTTGTGGAACCAGTCGAACGGGTCCTCCTCCGCGACCCGGCGCATGGCGGCGGAGGTGCGGTCGGGCACCGGCATGAGCTGGGTGGTGCGGCGCACCGCCTGGCGCATCCCGCGCGGTTGCGGCGCCGGCGCGGTCGGCCCGACCGCGGCGGTGAGCAGCCGCCCGGGCAGGTCGATGACGACGGTGATGCCCTGCGGCTGGTTCGGGGTCAGCGTGACGGTGAGGCCGTGCCGGCGCGCCAGCCGGCCCACCACGAACAGACCCAGCACCTGGGTCGGCGCGATGTCGAGGCGTTCCCGGTCGATCAGCCGCTGGTTCTCGGCCGCTAGCTGGTCCGGGGACATCCCGATGCCGACGTCGGAGATCGACACCCGGCAGCCCCCGCCGGAGAACCCGACCCGCACCTCCACCGGAGCCGGCGGCGGTGAGTAGGACACCGCGTTGTCGAGCAGCTCGGCGACCAGCAGGATCAGGTCGGGCACGGCCCGCGGCACGGCCGCGACGTCGACGGCGTCGACCAGTTGCACGCGGGTGAACTGCTCGATCTCGGCGGCCGCGGCCCGCACGATGTCGGCGAGCCGCATCGGGTTGCCGGTCGGGTCGTCGGCCGCGCCGGAGACCACGAGCAGTGCGGACGCGCTCCGCCGCAGGCGGGTGGCGACGTGGTCGAGGCGGTACAGCCGGTCCAGCAGCTGCGGGTCCTGCTGCTGCCGCTCGAGGACGTCGATCAGGTTGAGCTGCCGGTCGGCGAGGTTACGGGTGCGGCGGGCGACGGTCGCGAACATCGCCGATACGTTGCGCCGGGTGGTGACCTGGCGGGCGAGCAGCGCCGCCGCGCCCTCCTGCACCTGGTTGAACGCGACGGCGAGGTCGGCGACGTCACCCGGACCGGTCGTCGGGACGGCGCGCAGGGTCGGCGCCGCCTCGGCCTGGTCCTCGACGTCGCTGACCCGCTCCAGTTCCTGCCCGGTGGCCGCGGCCACGGCGACCGCGGCCTCGTTGAGCCGGGCGAGCGGCACAGCGATGGAGCGCGCACCCGCGGCGGCCAGACCGGCCACGATGAGGAGCAGCAGCAACGCGAGGACGCCGACCAGGATCGCCGCGGTGCGGGCCCCGTTCGCCGCGCGGTCCGCGTCGTCCACGATCTCGCGCGCGATCCGGTCACCGACCAGCCGGCGCAGCGTCGTGTAGGTCTCGACCGCCGCCGCGACGCGACCGATGACGACGTTCACGTCGCCCGGTGTGCCGATCGCTTCGGCCAGCTCGGTCACCCGCCGCGACGCCTGGCTGTTCTCGGCGTTGGTCAGCAGCTGCCGGTGCTCGCCCTTGGCCAGCTGGGTGAAGTGGGTCGTGTACAGGGCCTGCGCCGTGCGCGCGTCGGCGAGGATCTTGTCGCCGGCGGGCTCGGTGGCCATCACCAGCACGGCGGCGCCGAACCGGGCGGCCTGCTCGTTGGCGCGCAGCAGCTCGTCGAGGGCGGCCGCCGGCGGCACGGAGGCGGTCTCGTTGGCCGCGCGCGGCGGCGGCATCGCGTCGAGCACGGCCGCGATGCCCTGGCTGAAGATCGTGTGTGCCACGAGGCTGAGCACGCTGCGGTCGAGAACGCGGGGGCGCACCTGGTTGAGCAGTTCGGTCAGCGCGGTGACGCCGGGACGCAGCCTCGGGTCGGCGCTGGTGCGCACGCTCTCGATCGCGTCGTTGACGGCCTGGCTCTGCCGCACGACGGGCGAGGGCTCCGCGCCGGCCTGGGACAGGTAAACCAGCGACAGCAGCCGCTCGCGCTGCAGTTCCTCCAGGAGCACGCCGACGATGCGTCGGGTACGCGCCTCGTCGGCGACGGTCGCGGCCGCACTCGCCTGGTAACCGCGGTCGATGACCACGGGGATGGCCAGGCCGACGACCGCGACCAGCGGCACGAGCACGAGCAGCGCCAAGCGCTGCGCGACCCGTAACCGGCCCAGGCGCCGCCGCAACCGTTCGATCACCGAGCACCTGCCGGTGCGCGTGGCGAGCCGACGATCGCCGTCACTGCGGGGTCGGCGTTCGGGTCGGGGTAGGCCGGGTACGGCTGCCCGGGGGGCGGCTCCGGCCCGGGTCCGACCGGGCTGCTGTGCCGCCCGGTCGAGACGAAGTTGCCGGTTTCCGGCGGTGCGCCGTCGGCCTCCGGCCGGCGGCGCACCCACACCACGACGCCGACGATGATCGCGACGAGCACGCTGAGCGCGGCGCCGCTGAAGATCTGGATCCGCCACACCGAGACCTCGTCGAGGCGGGCGGCGAGCAGCCGGTCCAGCTCGGTCCAGACGGTCTGGCTCAGCCGCTGCGAGGCATCGCGGACGCCGACGGCGGCGGCGTTGAGGTTGTCCGGCAGCGGCGGCATCACGGCCACCGCGATCGACGGCGCCAGCGCGTCCGTGGCGGCACCGAACTGGTCCAGCGGGGAGAGGATCGAACTGCCGACCTCACCGTCGCCGGTCGCGTCGACGACCTTGCCGAGACCGGTGGCGACGGCCGCCGAGTTGGTGGCGATCCGGTCGCGGAGCACGGCCGCGCGGGCGTCCTCGGCCTTCATGCCGCGGTTGACCACCGCGAGGTCGGCAAGCTGGCCGGCCGCCTGGGTGACCTCCGGCAGCCGGATCATGCCGGCGTCCATGAGGTAGTAGCTGTCCAGTTCGGGGTCGAGGATCAGCCGGGACGTGTCGCCGACCCGGCGGATGAGCGCGACCGTGAGGTCGACGGCCTGGCCCCAGCGCTGGTAGGCCTCGGCGCCCGGGGCACCGGGCCGCTGGCTCAGTTCCTTGATGGAGTCGCGCAGGGTCGGCCAGCGGGCGCTGGTGCTCAGCGCCGATCCGGTGCGGAGTTCGACCCGCTCGACGGCTGCGAGTTCGGCATCCAGGGCGGCGGTTTCCACCTGTTCACCGCGCACCGCCGCGCTCTGTGACGCGACGAGCACGCCGAGCAGTTTCGTCAGCGGCTGCAGGTACTCCACACCGCGCCGTTCACCCTCGATGAACGTGACGTCGTCACTGGTGTCCGTGACGGCCCAGGCGGCGATCACGGCCACCGGCGCAATCACTGCCAACGCCAGTAGAACCGCTGTGACTACTCGAACCCAGCCAGCGCTGGACCCGCGTTCCGCGACCGCCAATGTCGCCTCCCGCTCACCGGGTAACCGCTCTCCGGGGGCTTCGCGATCAGCGGCATCGCGGCGCGCTGACCCCCTGGTCGCAATCGTTACCCACCAGTTTGTTTCCGACCATCGGTGAATCTACGTCTAACGGTGCGGGAACGGTCAACACCGGAACCCATACATCGGCCGATCAGCCCCTTCGCCGCCGTCCGAACATCGCCTCGCGTCGCAGCATGGTTACTGCCGGACCTATCCGCAAGTCCCCGGTACCAACCGCACCGGTCATACCCGAAAATCGTCCCGTCAGGTAGGCGACGCGCGATTGCACACGACGCGCGCAGGCCATACTCTTGTGAATCGAGGCCGGCACTTTCCCCCGTGAGTGCCGGCCTCCCTCTATGGCAACCTCCATGCATGGCGGTCCATACTCTCGAGCCCACCGAACGGACTCTCCACGGGCATTTCTCGTCAGACCGGGAGCCCGTACTCACCGTCGATCCCGGAGACACCGTCCGCTATCGAACGCTCGATTCCGGATGGTCTGTCGGGCAGTACACCGGCGGTGACTTCCCGAACCGGCCCCGGGTACCGCAGCATCGGCCCGGCTATGGGCACGCGCTGGTCGGTCCGGTGGCGGTGCGCGGGGCGCGACCCGGCGACACGCTCGCCGTCCGGATCGACGCGGTGGTGCCCGGCGGTTGGGGCTACACGGTCGGCGGCGGCTGGCCAAGCCCGTTCAACAAGCACTACGGCATCGAGGCCGACGGCGTCGTGCACACCTGGACGCTGGACGCGGCGGCCGGCGTCGGGCGCAACCAGCACGGGCACGAGGTCGCGCTACGGCCATTCATGGGGGTCCTCGGCATGCCGCCGGTCGAACCCGGCGAGCACTCGACGATTCCGCCCCGGCCGCACGGCGGCAACCTCGACTGCAAGGAACTCGTCGCCGGGAGCACGCTGTACCTGCCGGTGCCGGTCGCCGGCGCGCTGTTCTCGGTCGGCGACGGGCACGCGCGGCAGGGCGACGGCGAGGTCAGCGGCACGGCGATCGAGTGCCCGATGGACCGGGTCGAGCTGACCTTCGACGTCCGCACCGACCTGCCGATCGCGGCGCCGCTTGCCGAGACGCCGGCCGGCCTGGTTGTCATGGGCATCGGTGACACCGTCGACGAAGCCACCTACCGGGCGCTCAATGGCATGTTCGACGAGTTGCAGCGGCGCCTCGGGCTGACGAGGCCCGACGCGGTCGCACTGGCCAGCGTCGTGGTGGACGTGCGGGTCACGCAGGTGGTGAACCAGGTGGTGGGCGTCCACGCGGTGCTCCCGACCGGTGCCCTGCTGTCGCCTCCATGATCCAGTTGATCTTGCAGTTGTGGATGAGATGCCGGGTATCTCGTGGTGAATTGTCCCGCCACAACTGCAAGATCAACTGGATCATGGGCCGGCAACGCGCTACAGGCGCAACGCGCTACAGGCGCGACGCGCCCGGGCCGTACGCGGCGAGCGCGTCGTCCGGGTTGGCCAATGCGCACCGGTCCAGGGACAGGCAGCCGCAGCCGATGCAGTCGTCCAGGTTGTCGCGCAGCCGAACGAGTCGCGCGATCCGCTCGCTGAGCGCCGCCCGCCAGGACTGCGACAGCCGGGCCCAGTCGGCGCGCGTCGGCACCCGGCCGTCCGGCAATTGCGCGAGCGCGTCGGCGATGTCTTTCAACGGCATGCCGACGCGCTGGGCGGCCCGCACGAACGCGACCCGGCGCAGCGTGTCGCGGCTGAACCGGCGCTGGTTGCCGGCGGTGCGCCGGCTCTGGATCAGCCCGCGCGCCTCGTAGAAGTGCAACGTCGAGACCGCGACGCCGGCGCGGGCGGCGAGCTGGCCGACTGTCAACTCCGGTGGCTGCACGGGCCCACCCTACCCAGACCTCAACATACGTCGAGGTAAGTACGCTTCGTCCCGATGCACACGGCGCGGGTGGTCGGGCGCGGTGCCGTCCTCCTGGAGGTGACGGCGCCGGACCCGCACGAGCGGGTCGCCGCCTGGTACGCCGCGCTGTGCCGCCGGCGCGACGAGGGGCGCCTCGCCGCCGTCGACATCGTGCCAGCCGCCCGCACCGTGCTGATCGACGTCGTCGCCGCGCCGGCCGCACTCGCCGCCGACCTCGCGGCCGC
>Ga0070659_100003989_pt1 | contig 10508 bp, 8 predicted proteins | sample KBSC23metaG_FD_64666 | JGI IMG/M metagenome (GOLD analysis project Ga0070659, IMG submission 64666) | Corn rhizosphere microbial communities from Kellogg Biological Station, Michigan, USA - KBS C2-3 metaG | ecosystem: Host-associated > Plants > Roots > Rhizosphere > Soil ...
GATTCGCAACCCAGCCGCGGATTTGCTCGCGTGTCAGTCTTCCCTCGTGCATCTTGATGTTGAAGGGATGATGGATATGATAACCGGAGCCCTTGGCACGCAACCGTTCTTCGAATTCTTCCCGTGTCCATGCCGGGTCATCGGTTTCTGTCGCGATATTCATAACGTGATCTCCATGCCATCGTAAGCGACTTCGATATTGTGTTCGGTCAAGGTTGCACGTTCGGGCGAATCTTCGTCGAGAATCGGATTGGTGTTGTTGATGTGGATGAGAATCTTGCGGCGCTTGCCGATGCCGTTCAATACCTCGATCATGCCGCCAGGGCCGGCCAAGGGAAGGTGGCCCATGTCAGAGGCCATTTTTCTGGAAAAGCCGAGCTGCACCATTTCATCTTCGGTCCATACGGTACCATCTACCAGCACGCAGTCAGCCTGTCGCATCGTGGCTTCGACGTGCGGTTCGATTTCTCCCAAGCCGGGGGCATAGAACAGGGTTTTGCCGCTGACCGTGTTTTCGATCAGCAGGCCGCTATTGTCACCAGGCTGCGGTTGATGACGGTGTGGGGAATAGGGCGGGGCCTTGCTTTTCAGCCGTAGGAAGCGGAAGCGGATGTGATCGATTCCCGGTACTGTCACGGGCACATCTTTGCCCTGGTGTCTGACCGGATGCCATTGCACGCCGCAATAATGGGACAAGACCTGCACCAGCGGCAAGCTCTGGCTCAGATCATCCCAAACCGATTCGGTGCAATACAACTGCAGCGGTTTGCCTTCGCGCAGCATCAAGAGGCCGGTGACATGGTCGATTTGCGCATCCATCAGCATGACAGCGGCGATACCGCTGTCACGGCTTGCGCGTGCCGGTTGTAGTGCCGGTGTGGCATGAATCTGGGAAAGAATGTCGGGCGAGGCATTGATCAGGACCCAATCGGTGCCATTGGATGAGACTGCAATCGATGATTGGGTGCGGGCACGTGCCTGAATGCTGCCCTTGCGAAGGCCATCGCAGTTACGGCAATTGCAGTTCCATTGCGGGAAGCCGCCCCCGGCCGCCGAGCCTAATACGATGACTTTCATGAAAACTCATGCGTTTCAAAAATGGGGAATAAAAAACGCGGCGATGAAGAAGACGATCGCCGCGTTCGATAGTTGGTTTTCGCCAATAACAGTGATCAGCGATTGGAGATATACATCGTGATTTCAAAGCCGAAACGCAGATCGAAAAATTCAGGCTTGGTCCATTGCATAGTAATCTCTCCTGTAAAAAGAAAGGGTGGACAAACATATTAAATGACTGCCAGTTATCGCATTGCATTCAATGTTATAGGTCTTGCAATTGCACAATGCAGTGCAATATCCATGCCGAAGAAAACAATGCTGCCATTTGATTAATGTTGAATGCCATTCAGGCAGCGCTTGTGGAAATGAAGATGCTCTTCGATAAAAGTCGAGATGAAATAGTAGCCGTGGTCGTAGCCTTCATGCCTGCGCAATTCCAGCGGCTGCTTCGCCTTTCGGCAAGCTGCTTCGAATTCTGCGGGGTAAAGCTGCTCAGCCAGGAATTTGTCGTTTAAGCCCTGATCGATCAGGATGCCTTTCGGGAAAAGTGTAGTCATGTTTTTCATCAGTGCGCTCGCGTCGTATTCAAACCACTTGGACTGATCCGCTCCGAGGTAGCCGGAAAACGCTTTTTTGCCCCAAGGGCAGTGGCTTGGTGCGGCGATGGGCGCGAAGGCGGATACCGAACGAAACAGATCGCGATTGCGCAGCGCTAGCACGAGCGCACCATGACCGCCCATGGAGTGTCCGAAGATGCCGACACGCTCTGCATCCACCGGAAATTCGTTCAGCATTAGTGCATACAGTTCGAGGATGTAGCTATACATCCGGTAATGCGTGTTCCATGGTTCAACGGTCGCATTGACATAGAAGCCTGCACCCACACCGAAATCCCAGTTCTCACTTTCACCTGGCACGTTGGCCCCACGTGGGCTGGTATCGGGGGCAATCAGGATCATGCCTTCAGCTGCAGCCACGCGTTGCGCGCCAGCCTTGATCATGAAGGTCTCTTCGGTACAGGTCAGTCCCGCCAGATAAAACAGTGCTGGTGCCTTGCCCGTTTCTGCCTGTGGCGGCAGGAAGACCGAGAAACGCATCGGCAAACCGATTTCCTTCGATGCATGTTTGTAGAAGCGCTGTATGCCTCCAAAGCAGGTGTGTTCGCTGATGAGTTCAAGCATGACTACTCTTCCTTTCATTGATAAGCGCGAATCGGGGCGCGTCGTGACGGATGAGTGGGCAAAAGTGTTCGAAGATTCTATACGTTTGCATATCGAAGTAAATTGCTTGGGAGGCGCGTCGTTATTACATGTGCGAACGGCCAAGGCTCTTTGTGTCATGGAAATGACACAAGGTGTTGAAGGCTGTGTGCATGAAGCAGGACACGCTGCCGTGCAGCGTGGCAGGGCATCAGGAAGAAAGGTAAGGAAGCAAGCGGGCTGACAGATGTGAGAGGGGAAGTAGTTCCGATTGGCATGGGAAATGCTTAAGTGCTGTCAGGTAACCATGCTTGCCGAGTCGCCATGCTGCACCTGTCATGAAAAATTTTCAACAGGAGAGCCCCCGATGGCATTCAATTGCATTCTGAGGGCGCGTGGGGGGCTATAGAGCGAACTGCATGCGTCATCAATTGCTCTGGGAATATGGCTAATTAGCCCGAACTGGGCGACGTGCTAACGGTGTATTTGCGCTGCAGGACAAGAAATAACAAGGGGGAGGGAGACCGGTCGCTGGAAACGGTGACCGGGAAGGTAGGCATCCCGGCGGGGGCCGGGATGCCACTTCAATTTTTGCGCTACCCAAGAGTTACCTGCGGGGTGTCATGGCATGGCACATTCGATTCCATATAAGACTTACGCCAAACCGCGCCAGCGGCGTTGCACAGTCTTGTCGTACAGAGATCATACTGTCTGCATCGGCGTGCCTTGCTGACCTATCGCTTAACGCGCAATGGACAAACTTTGATTTCGGGAGAAGCGGCACATCAGCGCTTCCAATCATGCATTTGCTGCATTCGATATGTGCTTGGTACCGAGGATTACAGTGCACCACGCTGAGGCATAACACGATAGTAGGACTTACGCAAAACCGCCCCAGCGGCGTTGCGCCGCCATGCCGTACAACTCGTACTGTCTGCGTCGGCGCGCCTTGCTGGGACAATTTTGCGTAAGTCCTATATAGATTTCAGAATTGAAACTTGGAGGCCGGCCAAATCCTTTAAAATAGCGGGTTCTACAGGATGAAAGTCATGGCTATTTCGACAACTCAAGAGATCGTCACCGAACTGCGGGCCGGCCGCATGGTTATTCTGGTGGACGAAGAAGACCGCGAGAATGAAGGCGACTTGGTGCTGGCCGCCGATTTCGTCACTCCGGAAGCGATTAACTTCATGGCCAAGTACGGGCGCGGTCTGATTTGCCTGACGCTCACCGAAGAGCGGTGCAATCAGTTGAATTTGCCCATGATGACTTCTCGTAACGGCACTTCGTACGGGACCAACTTCACTGTATCGATCGAAGCGGCCGAAGGCGTCACTACCGGGATTTCCGCTGCCGATCGGGCGCGCACCATTCAGGTAGCAGTCGCCAGAAACGCTAAACCGTCTGACATCGTGCAGCCGGGTCATATCTTTCCTTTGAAGGCGCAAAAAGGTGGCGTGCTGGTACGGGCTGGCCATACAGAGGCTGGCTGCGATTTCGCCGAACTGGCCGGATTGACGCCGGCAGCCGTGATCTGCGAAATCATGAAGGACGACGGTACCATGGCCCGTCTGCCCGACCTGATCGAATTCGCGCAAGAGCACGGCCTCAAGATTGGCACGATCGCCGATTTGATTCACTACCGCAGTCAGAACGAGAGCATCGTCGACCGCGTGGCAGAGCGCACCATGCATACCGCATACGGTACTTTCCGCGCCATCGCCTATCGCGATAAGCCCAGCGGCGGCGCTCACCTGGCATTGGTGCATGGCGATCTTCACTCCGAGCTGGAAACCCTGGTGCGCGTGCATCAGCCCGTATCGATCCTCGACCTGCTTGAAACCCAGGTAACCACACACTCCTGGAACATGGCATCGGCTATGTCCGCGATCAAGGCATCCGAACGCGGCACGATGATACTGCTCAATTGCGAAGAATCGGCCGAGCAGATGTTCTCGCAGTTCGAGGCGCTGAATGTGCCTGATCCCAAGCCGGTGCCGCGTGCCGCCCGGATGGATCTGCGCACTTATGGCATTGGTGCACAGATCCTGAAAGACCTTGGTGTTGGCAAGATGAAGCTGCTTGCCAATCCGAGAAAAATGCCGTCGATGGCCGGCTTCAATCTCGAAGTCACTGGTTATCAGGTTAAACCCGAATAGAACGGTTTGCTGATCAGCGTACGGGACCAATCCCGGCTTCCGTACATCGATCATCAAACCGCTTTAAGCCGCTGCTCGGCGAACGGTCAGCGGCTGTTGCACCCGAATATGATGCGACCTCCGATCAGTCGTTTCGATGCTAAACGGCATCAGACTCGCATTTCTTGATCAATTCGCGCTGTTGCGCATGAAGGAACTACCATGACAGTAGGAAGTTACGAATCCAACCTGACGGGCGAAGGGCTGCGTATCGGCATTGTCCAGGCCCGCTTCAACGAAGACGTGTGCCACGGTCTGTTGTCGTCCTGTCTGGCCGAACTGAAGCATCTCGGCGTGGCGGATGAGGATGTATTGCACGTCACTGTGCCCGGCGCGCTGGAAATTCCGCTTGCATTGCAAAAGATGGCCGAGACGCAGCAGTTCGATGCACTGGTAGCGATCGGCGCCGTTATTCGCGGCGAAACCTATCACTTCGAGCTGGTGGCCAATGAATCCGGCGCCGGCATCACCCGTGTTTCACTCGATTTTGGCATTCCCATCGCCAATGCCGTATTGACCACCGATACCGACGAACAGGCCGAAGCGCGCATGGCAGAGAAGGGCACCGATGCAGCGCGCGTCGCCGTCGAGATGGCCAATCTGGCAATCGCATTGGAAGAATTGGGCGAAGTAACCGAGGAAGAATGAAATGAACCAGAAGACTGTTCACGCCAATCCCAACAAGAGCCGCACCCCTCGTCACCGGGCGCGCGAATTCGCGCTGCAAGGATTGTATGAGTGGCTGCTGAACAATGAAGACGCAGGTGTCATCGATGCGCATATCCGCGAGGCGCACGGCTTCGACAAGGCCGATGCAGAACATTTCGACGTGCTGTTGCATGGCACGATCAAGCAGGCGCCGGAACTGCGCGAAGGGTTAGCACCCCTGATTGACCGTCCGATCAACCAGTTGTCGCCAGTGGAACATGCGGCGCTTTTGATCGGTGCCTATGAGTTGCGCAACCACATCGAGATTCCCTACAAAGTGGTCATCAACGAGGCAGTAGAGCTGACCAAGTCCTTCGGTGGCATCGATGGACACAAATATGTCAACGGCGTGCTTGACAGGTTTTCAGCCAAGGTACGCGAGGTGGAAGTCGAAGACGTGAAGCATCGTTGACGATACGCTCCTCGATGAACTCCACTGGCATCGATATGCACTTCGCTTCACGCCTTGCCAATATCGCGCCTTTCCATGTGATGGAATTGGCGAAGATGGCAACCGAACTGGAACGCCAGGGACGCCATATCATTCACATGGGTATCGGCGAGCCCGATTTCACGGCAGCGCCTCCGGTGGTGGAAGCTGCCGCACGCGCCATGAGCGATGGCCGGCTGCAATACACTGCCGCAGTCGGCATTCCGGTATTACGCGAAGCGATTTCCGCGCATTATCGTCAGGTCTACGGCTTGGATGTGGCGTCGTCGCGCATCGTCGTGACTGCCGGGGCGTCTGCAGCGCTGCTGCTGGCCTGTGCCGCTTTAGTGGAGAAAGGGGCGGAAGTCTTGATGCCCGACCCTTCCTATCCCTGCAACAGGCACTTCGTTGCTGCTTTCGAAGGGCGGGCGAAACTGATCCCGAGCGGTCCGGAACAGCGTTTCCAACTGTCCGATGCCCAGGTGCGCGAGCATTGGGGTAGCGACACGCGCGGAGTGCTGCTTGCCTCGCCCTCTAATCCGACAGGTACCTCGATTCCACATGAGGAATTGCGGCGCATTGTATCGATAGTGCGCGAAAGAAGAGGTTTTGCCATCGTCGACGAGATTTATCAAGGGCTGAGCTACGAAGGGGAGGCATTCTCCGCGCTGTCGCTGGGCGAGGATGTTGTCGTCATCAACAGCTTCTCGAAATATTTCAACATGACTGGCTGGCGTCTCGGCTGGCTGGTTGTGCCTGAGCAACTCGTGCCGCAGATCGAGAAACTGGCACAGAACCTGTTTATCTGCGCCTCCAGCGTTGCACAGTATGCGGGTGTGGCATGTTTTACACCGGAAGCGATCGCCATTTACGAGGAACGCAAGGCGGAATTCAAGCGCCGCCGCGACTATATCGTACCCGCCTTGCAGGCACTGGGCTTCAAGGTGCCGGTGATGCCGGATGGCGCATTCTATGTTTATGCGGATTGTTCGGCATTGTCCGGTGATGCGGATCGTCTGACGCGGGAGATGCTGAATGAGGCTGGTGTAGTGCTGGTGCCAGGGCTCGATTTCGGGCCGCATACCGCTCGCCAATACATCCGTGTCTCCTATGCGACCTCAATGGCTAATCTTCAGGAAGCCGTTGCGCGGTTGCATCGATTCTTCGCGAAGCGTTAAGTTATCGGATTCCACCAAAAAAGAAGGAGCCTTGCGGCTCCTTCTTTTTTGCATCAATCTTTGATTACACGGCAGCAAGCTGATCCGACTTCTCTTCCGTGTGTTCAGTATCGGTATTAGTACCGGTACCGGTCTTGTTCTCTTGCGGACGCGCCTTGGGCGTAGCGTTTGCGGTATTGCTTACCGTAGTGGTGATGGTAGGCACTTTCTTGCCCATTGCCACATCCTTCAGGCGTCGATACTCCGCCAATACCTTGGCGCCATAACCCGAGTCATTCTCTGCGGCCCCGGCACCGACATACATCTTGAGACCGGCTTCCACCGAACCACCACGGGTGACGTAGTCCTTCAGGATCAGCGCGCCAACCTTGATGTTGGTAACCGGATTCAATGCCGCCTTGATGCCGCCAAGTTCCGCGAATTTGTCGTGATGCACCTTGGACATCACCTGCATCAAGCCCTGTGCGCCGACCGGGCTTTCAGCAATCGGGTTGAAACCGGACTCTATTGCCATGACCGAGAGGATCAGGAGCGGATCGAGCTTGATCTCCTTCGCCGTCAGATAGGCGGCTGATACCAGCATATTGGTGGCATCGGTAGCGACGCGGTAGCGCTTGGCCAGCCAGTTGGTGACCCATTGTTGCTGACGCTCGTTATCGGCAGTTTTGGAGTTTGCACCTTTTGCAGTCTTGGCTTGGTCCGGCAGGCTTGCCGAATGGGCTGCCTGGGTATCGGGCTCATCTGCTTCTTCGGCATTTGCCTCGGCGAAGGGGGACAGCGCGATCATGCGGTCAGCCAACTCCGGCTTGACGAACATGGCACCCAGTGCGGCAATGGCGAGGACGCCTAGCACCATCAAGGTGTGATGGGCGGTGGTGATGAAGCCTCTGGCGGTATCGCGGACAAAAACAATCCACGCAGCGGATTGGCTGGCTTTTTCTCGGGTGAAGTCATATGACGCCCGAATGAAACGATGAAGCATAGAACCTCCTGAATCGTTCCGGCAGACAAAAGCTCACGACAAAGCGTTTGGTAGACCTTTATGTCCGCCGAGAATCAGAACAATTGCTTGCCATTGCGCGTAGTGCAAAGGCGGCAAGCATCGGAACTACCTGCTCTCAGAGCCGTCGGCCGCGCACGGCGCCGATCAGCGACAGGCATGTTTTCGGGGAGGGAGGCAGACGCCTCGTGAATACACTCCTTGCAATGTCTTGTGGGGCCCCGATCTCCCCGTGAGTGATGAAAAATTTCCAGTGCCGATCGATCTTTCCGATCAGCATGTTCATCAAGTGGGGCAAATTTTAGGGGGTGGTTTATACGTAGTCAATAATATTAAATCTACTTTTTATAACTTTTAAATCTTAAATTGTCGATGGTAAAAAATGTAAACCCAATAAAATCAACGGCTTGGCCTTGCAAATTAAAAGATATAAGCGAGGTATCAATATTGTGAAAAGTCATGAAATATTCAGATCTACGGGATTTTGTTTCCCAATTGGAAAGACTGGGTGAGTTAAAGCGTGTTGCCACGCCGGTTTCCCCTTATCTCGAGATGACAGAAGTTTGCGACCGCTGCTTGCGCTCTGGCGGCCCCGCGCTATTGTTTGAACGTCCTGCAGGTCACGCAATCCCGGTGCTGGGCAACTTGTTTGGCACTACGCGCCGCGTTGCACTGGGTATGGGCGCAGAGGATATTGGCGAACTCCGCAAGATCGGCCACATCCTTGCGACCCTGAAGGAGCCGGAGCCACCCAAAGGCATCAAGGATGTATTGGGACTCGGGTCCATGGTGAAAGCCTTGTGGGACATGGCGCCGAAAGAGCAGCGCAGCGCGCCTTGTCAGGACATTGTCTGGGAGGGAAGTGAGGTGGACCTGTCGCGGTTGCCGATCCAGCATTGCTGGCCAGGCGATGTGGCACCGCTGATCACATGGGGCCTGGTCATCACCAAGGGGCCGCACAAGAAGCGTCAGAACCTCGGCATCTATCGTCAGCAGGTGATCGGGCCCAATAAGGTGATCATGCGCTGGCTCGCGCATCGGGGTGGCGCGCTGGATTTTCGTGAGCATGGCATTGTCAATCGCGGCAAGCCATATCCGGTCGCGGTGGCGCTGGGTGCTGATCCAGCGACCATCCTCGGTGCGGTAACGCCGGTGCCGGACAGCTTGTCGGAATACCAGTTCGCCGGGCTGTTGCGGGGAAGCCGTACCGAGCTGGTGAAGGCAATCGGCAGTGAGCTGCAGGTGCCGGCTTCCGCCGAAATCGTGTTGGAAGGGCATATCTATCCGGACGAGAATCATCCGAGCGGCTACGAGCACGCATTGGAGGGGCCATACGGCGACCATACGGGCTACTACAATGAGCAGGACTGGTTTCCTGTGTTTACCATCGACCGCATCACCATGCGTCGCGATCCCATCTATCACTCCACCTATACCGGCAAGCCGCCGGATGAGCCGGCCGTTCTGGGAGTGGCGCTAAACGAGGTGTTCATTCCACTGCTGCAAAAGCAGTTCACGGAGATCACCGATTTCTATTTGCCGCCTGAAGGGTGCAGCTATCGCATGGCGGTGGTGCAGATGAGGAAGTCTTATCCTGGTCATGCTAAGCGGGTGATGTTTGGCGTATGGAGTTTCCTGCGGCAATTCATGTATACGAAGTTCATCGTCGTGGTGGACGAGGATGTGAACCCGCGTGACTGGAGGGAAGTGATCTGGGCGATCACCACGCGCGTCGACCCTTCGCGCGACACCACGCTGGTGGACAACACGCCTATCGACTATCTCGATTTTGCATCGCCCGTCAGCGGATTGGGCAGCAAGATGGGCATCGATGCCACCAATAAATGGCCGGGCGAAACCAGCCGAGAGTGGGGGAGAACGATCACGATGACCGATGAGGTGAAGCAAAAGGTTGACCGGATCTGGTCGGAATTGGGAATCTGATCAGGACTGCAAGGGGACTTTGCTGGTAGAATAGCGACCGGCGGGCCCCTGCGCATTGTGGCATGGTCAATCTGGTCAGGTCGGGAACGAAGCAGCCACAACCATTCACCGCAAGTGCCGTAGACAAGGCTCGCCCTCGTCCCTTTCTTCATTTTTTCTCCAGCAATCTCCGATTACATTGGCCACGCACGGTCAAGAATGCGTTTTTGCAAGCTTGATGCAGCGAGGGTGCCGTACACCCGCCCGCATTGGAGGTCGATACGACTGGCGATGAAAGCTTCCGCAATGTCAGTGGGAGCGCTTTCAAGCATGAGCATTCCCTGTACAGCCAGCACGAGCCGTTGCGTAAAGCGGCGCGCCAGGGCTTCGCGTTGTTCAGGCGGTGCTGACAAGTCGTGGCGCAAGGCTGCGGCCAGTTTGTTTAGTCCGGCATGCCCTGCGGCAAATTTGTCCAGATGGTCGAGCAGCAACAGGAATCCGTCCGTTTCCCGTTCGATGGCGCGCAGCATATCCAGACACATCACATTGCCCGAGCCTTCCCAGATCGAGTTGACCGGCGCTTCCCGATAGAGGCGGGCCATCGGGCCGGTTTCGACATAACCGTTGCCGCCCCAGACTTCCATGCATTCACCGGTGAATTCCAATGCACGTTTGCAGATCCAGAACTTGCCGGCTGGTGTCACGATGCGTCGCCACGCACGTTCCAGCGGATCGTTCGGCGATTCGAAGGAGCGTGCGAGGCGCAGCATGAGGGTAGTGGCGGCCTCGCTCTCCAGCGCGAGGTCGGCCAGC
>Ga0070659_100003998_pt1 | contig 10498 bp, 7 predicted proteins | sample KBSC23metaG_FD_64666 | JGI IMG/M metagenome (GOLD analysis project Ga0070659, IMG submission 64666) | Corn rhizosphere microbial communities from Kellogg Biological Station, Michigan, USA - KBS C2-3 metaG | ecosystem: Host-associated > Plants > Roots > Rhizosphere > Soil ...
CGCGCGAGCCATGCAGCAGCAGGCCCACGCCGGTGGCGTGCAGCGGACTGGAAACGACTTCGCCGAGGCCGTCGATCTGCTGCGGCACGCCGATGCGCACCATCTTGTGGAAGATCTCTTCGGCCAGCTCCAGCGCGCCTTCCATCTTCGAGGCGCCGCCGGTCAGCACCACGCCGGCCGCGACCAGGCTCTCGTAGCCGGAGCGGCGCAACTGGTCCTGCACCATCTCGAAGATTTCCTCGTAGCGCGCCTGCACCGATTGCGCCAGCGACTGCCGGGCGAGCCGGCGCGGCGGGCGATCGCCCACGCTGGGCACCTGGATGGTTTCCTCCGCATGCGCCAGCCCGGTCTGCGCGCAGGCGTACTTGATCTTGATCTCCTCCGCGTGCGCGGTCGGCGTGTGCACGCCGTAGGCGATGTCGCTGGTGACCTGGTCGCCGCCCACCGGCAGCGAGGCGGTGTGGCGGATCGAGCCCTGCGTGTAGATCGCGATGTCGGTGGTGCCGGCACCGATGTCGACCAGGCATACGCCCAACTCGCGCTCGTCGTCGGTGAGCACCGCCTTGGCACTGGCGAGAGCCGACGGCACCAGTTCGTCCACGGTGAGTCCGCAGCGTTGGATGCATTTGGAGATGTTCTGCACCGCCGCCGCCGCGCCGGTGACCAGGTGCACGTTCGCCTCCAGCCGCACGCCGCTCATGCCGACCGGGCGGCGGATGCCGTCCTGACCGTCGATGCGGTATTCCTGCGACTCCTTGTAGAGCACCTTGCGATCGGCCGGGATCGCCACCGCGCTGGCGGCCTCCAGCACCTGCTCCAGATCGCCGGCGGTCACTTCGCGGTCGCGGATTGCCGCGTTGCCGTGCGAGTTGCGGGTTTCCAGGTGGCTACCGGAGATCGAGGCGTAGACCGAGCGGATGTCGCAGCCGGCCATCAGCTCGGCCTCCTCCACCGCGCGCTGGATCGAGTGCACGGTGGATTCGATGTCGACCACCGAGCCGCGCTTCATGCCGCGCGAGACATGGGTGCCGATGCCGATCACGGTGATCGGCTCTCCCGGCTCGTACTCGCCGACGATCGCCACCACTTTCGAGGTGCCGATGTCCAGTCCGACCACCAGTTGTTTTTCGTTGCGCGTTTTCATGGCGAGTTGGTCATGAGCGGGTTGAACCTCCAGCGTTGGCCCCGGCCGCGTCGGGCCAGCGCACGGCGAAGCCGTTGGTGTAACGAAGATCGGCGTAGACGAAGCCGTCGGCGTGACCGGCGATCAGCTGCGGGTAGACGTCGAGGAAGCGATGCAGCCGGCGCCCGGCCTGCTCGCGGTCGCCGATCACGATGCGCGCGCCGCCGGCAGTAGTGACACTCCAACTGCCGCGCTCGGTCAGCGCCACGCCGTTGATCCGCAAATGGGCGCCGGCGAACGCCTTGCTGGCCTCGGCGTAGAAGCTCACCACCTCGGCCAGGCGCGCATCCGGCCCCTGCAGGTCGGGCAGCGCGACCAGATCGCCTGCATCGGGAACGTCGAACACGCGCCCCTGCCGGCTGATCAACTGCTTGTCGTTCCAGCGCGCGAACGGCTGGCGCTCGTAGACGCGTAACTGCAAGGTGTCCGGCCAGTGCTTGCGCGCCTCGACCGACTCCACCCACGGCAGTGCCGCGACGGCCTTCTGCACCGCATCGAGATCCAGCGCGAAGAAGCCCTTGCCCAGCCGCGGCAACACGGCCGCGCGGATCTGCTCGGCGCTGACGTGCTTGAACTCCGCCTGCACGGTCAACTGGGTGACCGGCCAGCGATCGGCGGCAAACCAGCCGCGCAGCAGGCCGACGACCGGCAGCGCGACCAGCGCGATGGCCAGGCACCAGGCGGCGAGGCGGATGGCTCCTTTCATTTGGCGCCTCCTTCGGAGTCGCGGGATTCGGGATTCGGGATTGGGGATTCGGCAGAGCCGGCCTCGGTGGTGTCCGAATCCCGAATCCCTAATTCACCGTCCTGAGCGTGTCGAAGGACCGAATCCCGAGCGAAGCTCGTCTCAAGCACCCGCCAGCACAGTTCCTGGTAGTCGATGCCGGCAGCGGCGGCGGCCTTGGGCACCAGCGAATGCGAGGTCATGCCGGGCGCGGTATTCACTTCCAGCAGCCAGTAGCGGCCGTTGCGGTCGCGCATCACGTCGACCCGGCCCCAGCCGGTGCAGCCCAGCGCATCGAACGCGGCCAGCGACAGCGCCGCCAGTTCCGCCGCCGCCGCACCTTCGGCGCCGGGACAGAGATACTGGGTGTCCTCGGCGATGTACTTGGCGTTGTAGTCGTAGAACGCACCCTTGGGCACTATGTGGATGCTCGGCAGCACCTGGCGGCCGAGGATCGCCACAGTGAGCTCGTCGCCTTCGATCAGGGTCTCCATCAGCAGGTCGCCCGGATAGCGGGCAGCCAACTCGACCGCCGCCGCCAGATCCCGTTCGGCGAACACCCGGGTCACGCCGACGCTGGAACCCTCGCAGGCGGGCTTCACGATCAGCGGAAAGCCGATCCGGCGCGCGGCGGCATGCACAGCCTGCCCCGGACTCGATCCGGGGTCCGCGCCGCGCGGCAGCGCGGCGAAGGTCGGCGTCGACAGCCCCAGCGACTGCCACACCCGCTTGGAGCGGGTCTTGTCCATCGACAGCGCCGAGCCCAGCACGCCCGAGCCCGTGTACGGCACATGCAGCGACTCCAGCGCGCCCTGCAGCACGCCATCCTCGCCGCCGCCGTGCTGGCCGTGCAGGATGTTGAACACGCGGGCGAAGTGACCCGCGCGCAGCGCGTCGAGCAGCGCGGGGATACCGTCGATCGCATGGGCGTCGATGCCGCGCGCGCGCAGTGCGGCCAGCACGTTGCGGCCGGAATCCAGTGACACCTCGCGCTCGGCCGAGCTGCCGCCCATGACCACCGCCACCCGGCCGAACTGCGCCGGGTCGGTGATGCGCGGAACGCCGGGATTCGGCCCTTCGACAAGCTCAGGACGGTGAATTCGGGATTCGGGATTCGTGGTTGCGGCCATCATGCGGCCCCTTTCGTCTTGAGTTGGCCGGCGTTCGCCAGCTCCAGCGCCGCCGCGCCGATGTCGCCGGCGCCGAGCAGCAGCAACAGGTCGCCGTCGCGCAGCAGGCTGGGCAGGCTGGTGCGGAATTCGCGCGGATGCTCGACCAGCACCGGGTCGACCTTGCCGCGCGCACGCACGGCGCGCGCCAGCGCACGGCCGTCGGCACCGGCGATCGGTGCCTCGCCGGCAGGGTACACGTCGGTCAACACCAGCACGTCGGCTTCGGCCAGCACGTTGGCGAAGTCGTCCAGCAGGTCGCGCGTGCGGCTGTAGCGGTGCGGCTGGAACGCCACCACCAGGCGGCGCTCGGGCCAGCCGCCGCGCACCGCATCGAACACCGCGGCGATCTCGCGCGGGTGATGACCGTAGTCGTCGATCAGCAACACGCTGCCCTTGTCGATGGCCACCTCGCCGCGCCGGTGGAAGCGTCGGCCCACGCCCTGGAAGCCCTTCAGCGCCGCGGCGATGGCCGCCACCTCCACGCCGAGCTGCCAGCCGATCGTGGCCGCGGCCAGGGCATTGAGCACGTTGTGCCGGCCGGGCAGATTGAGCGTGACCGGAAACGCCGCGGCACCATCGGGTAGTTGCAGGTCGAAATGCATCTCGAAGCCGTGCTGGCGCAGGTTCAGCGCACGCACGTCGGCTTCCGCGCTGTCGATGCCGTAGCGGATCACGCGGCGGTTGGTGGCCCTGGCCAGCGCGGCCACTTCCGGATCGTCCACGCACAACACCGCCAGCCCATAGAACGGCAGCCGGTGCAGGAAATCGGCGAAGGCCTTCTTCACCTCGGCAAAATCGCCGTGGTAGTTCTCCAGGTGATCGGCGTCGATGTTGGTGATCGCGGCGATCACCGGCGACAGCAGCAGGAACGAGCCGTCCGATTCGTCGGCTTCGGCCACCAGGTACTGGCCGGTACCGAGCCGCGCGTTCGCGCCGGCTGCGTTGAGCTGGCCGCCGATCACGAAGGTGGGATCGTAGCCGGCCTCGGCCAGCACGCTGGCGGTGAGGCTGGTGGTGGTGGTCTTGCCGTGGGTGCCGGCGATCGCGATGCCGCGGCGGAAGCGCATCAGCTCGCCCAGCATCTCCGCGCGCGGGATCACCGGGATGCGCGCGGCCAGCGCGGCGGCCAGCTCCGGATTATCCGGCTTGATCGCGCTGGAGGTGACCACCACGTCGGCGCCGGCCACGTGGTCGGCCGCATGGCCCACGTGTACCTCGATGCCCAGCTGCTGCAAACGCTGCACCGTGGCCGAACCGGCCCGGTCGGAACCGGACACCGCATAGCCGAGGTTGTGCAGCACCTCGGCGATGCCGCTCATGCCGACGCCGCCGACGCCGATGAAATGCACCCGGCGGAACGTGCTCATCGGATCCTGCTGGGCGGACAGCCGGTTCATGCAGCCACCTCCAGGCAGGCCCGCGCGATCGCCTGCGCCGCATCGGGCTTGGCCAGCGTGCGCGCGGCTTCGGCCATCGCCAGCAGGCGGTGGCGATCGCCCAGCAAGGCGCTCAGCCGCTGCGCCAGTTCGTGAATGTCCAGTTTGTTCTCCTGCATGATTTCAGCGGCGTCGACCGCGGCCAGCGCTTCGGCGTTGCGCGTCTGGTGGTCGTCCACCGCGTGCGGAAACGGCACCAGCAGCGCGCCCAGGCCCGCGGCGGACAGTTCGGCCAGGGTCAGCGCACCGGCGCGGCATACCGCCAGATCCGCCCAGCCATAGGCGGTGGCCATGTCGTCGATGAAGGCCACCACCCGTGCCTCGACGCCCGCCTGCGCATAAGCCGCACGTGCTTCGTCGAGACCGCGGCTGCCGCATTGATGCAGCACCTCGGGACGCCGTGCCGGATCGATCCGCGCCAGCGCCTGCGGCAGCGCCAGGTTCAAGGCACGCGCCCCGAGGCTGCCACCCAGCACCAGCAGGCGCGCGGCGCCATCGCGACCGGTCATGCGCCGCGCCGGCGGCGGCAGCGTGGCGATCGCATCGCGCACCGGGTTGCCGACCCACTCCGCCCGCGGCAACGCATCGGCGAAACCACTCAGCACGCGGCGCGCGAGCCCGGCCAGCCTGCGATTGGTGAAGCCGGCCACGCGGTTCTGTTCGTGCACCAGTAGCGGCCGGCGCAGCAACCAGGCCGCAAGGCCGCCGGGCCCGGCCACGTAGCCGCCCATCGACAACACGCTGCGCGGCCGCACCCGGCGCAGCACGGCCAGCGAGGCGAACAGCGCGCGCAGCAGCATCAGCGGTGCCAACAGCCGGGTCTTCCAACCCTTGCCGCGCAGCCCGCCCACCGCCACCGCGTACAGCTCGATCCGCTGTGCCGGCACCACCTGCGTCTCCATCCCGCCCACCGCGCCCAGCCACATCACCGGCACCCGCTGCGCCCGCAGGCACTCGGCCACCGCCAGTCCGGGAAAGATGTGGCCGCCGGTGCCGCCGGCCATGATCAATACGGGCCGGGATTGGGATGCCCGGGATTCGGGATTCGAGATTCGGGATTCGTCAGAGCGCGACGCGCCAGCCCCGGCGTTTTCGTGACCTGCGGCGTGCGACATCGTCACGAGCCCACGCGACGTGCCTTTGCGAATCCCAAATCCCGAATCCCGAATCCCGGACGCCATCATGCTGCCTCCGCCTCGCGCGACTTCACCGCCGCATTCGCGTCGGCCACGACCACCGCGGCGGGCATGCGCGTGGCCATCTGGCGTGCATCCAGGGCACGGTTGATCTCGAATGTGGCGCGCAGCAGCACGCCGGCCATCGCGCAGGTCAGCACCATCGAGGAGCCGCCGTAGCTGATCAGCGGCAGGGTCAGGCCTTTGGTCGGCAAGGCGCCGAGGTTCACGCCCACCGAAACGATCGCCTGCATCGCCAGCATCAATGACACGCCGAACGCCACGTAGCCGGCAAAGCGCTGGCCCACTTCCACGCCCTTCAGGCCGACGTACAGGCCGCGCCCCACCGCCAGCGCGAACAGGCCGATCACGGTCACCACGCCGGCCAGGCCAAGCTCCTCGCCGATCACGGCGAAGATGAAGTCGGTATGGGCCTCCGGCAGGTAGGAAAGTTTCAGCACGCTGGAACCGAGGCCGACGCCGTCCCACTCGCCGCGGCCGATCGCCATCAGCGACTGGGTCAGCTGGAAGCCGTCGTTGAAGGGATCCTTCCACGGGTCGAGGAACGAGGTCAGCCGCTTCATGCGGTAGCTCTCGCCGGTCGCCGCCACGTACAGCAGGGGCATCAGCGGCAGGCCCATCAGGAACAGGAAGATCGGCCGCGCCCCGCCCAGCCAGACCATCGCGATGGTCACCGCGATCACCAGGGTGGCCGAGCCGAAGTCCGGCTGCGCCAGCAACAGCAGCACGATGACGCCGGCCACGGCGATCGGCTTGATCAGGCCGAGGAAACGGGTCTCGACGCTGTCGCGATGGCGCACCAGGTAGCTGGCGACGTAGATCACCAGGATCAGCTTCACCGCTTCCACCGGCTGGAACGTGGTGACCAGCAGGTTCAGCCAACGCCGCGCGCCGTTGATGCGCATGCCCAGGTGCGGCACGAACACCGCCAGCAGCATCAGGAACGCCAGTGCCAGCAGCGGAAACGCGAACTTCTCCAGCAGGCGCAGCTCCGTGCGCATCGCCAGCCCCGCCACGACCATGCCCAGGCCGAGAAAGATCAGGTGCTTGCGCAGGAAATAGAACGCGCCCAGATGCTGGCTGTCGGCCACCGCGATCGAGCTCGACGTCACCATCACCACGCCGACGCTGGCCAGCCCGACCAGGGCGACCAGCAGCCACAGGTCGTAGTGACCGCGCGGGCCGTTGCGGCGGCGAGCCTGGGAGGCTGCATCAAACATTTGCACCTCCGGTGCGGGATTCGGGATGACCAGACGTCCGTCTGTTGAGAGCCGGGATTCGGGATTCGAAAGAGCGGGCACGGCGGGCTGCCGCGGGTCTGCGCCCCCGAATCCCAAATCCCGAATCCCAAATCCCGGCTTTCATATTCACCGCACCTTCAACGTGGCGAGACCGACCAGCACCAGCACGACGGAAATGATCCAGAAGCGCACGATCACGCGGGGCTCCGGCCAGCCTTTCAGCTCGAAGTGATGGTGGATCGGCGCCATGCGGAACACGCGCTTGCCGGTGAGCTTGAAGCTGGCCACCTGGATCATCACCGAGGCGGTTTCCATCACGAACACGCCGCCCATCACCAGCAGCACGATCTCCTGGCGCACGATCACCGCGATGCAGCCCAGCGCGGCGCCGATCGCCAGTGCGCCGACATCGCCCATGAATACCTGCGCCGGATAGGTGTTGAACCACAGGAAGCCCAGCCCGGCCCCGGCCAGCGCGCCGGTGACGATCGCCAACTCGCCCGCGCCGGGAATCGAGGGAATGCCCAGGTATTCGGAGAACACCTTGTTGCCGGCCACGTAGGCGAACACGCCCAGCGCGCCGGAGACCAGCACGGTCGGCATGATCGCCAGGCCATCCAGGCCGTCGGTGAGGTTCACCGCGTTGGAGAAGCCGACGATCATGAAATAGGTGATCGCCACGAAGAACAGCCCCAGCGGCACCACCACATGCTTGAACAGCGGCACGTACAGCGCGGTCTCGGCCAGGGTCGCGCCGTGGGCCGCGTGGGGCGCGGTGTAGTACAGGAACAGCGCGGCGCCCAGGCCGAACACCGATTGCCAGAAGTATTTCCAGCGGCTGGCCAGGCCGCGGCTGTCCTTCAGCACCAGCTTGCGGTAGTCGTCGTAGAAGCCGATCGCACCGAAGCTCAGCATCACCGCCAGCACCACCCACACGTAGCGGTTGTGCACGTCGGCCCAGAGCACGGTGGCGACGGTGACCGACAGCAGGATCATCACGCCGCCCATGGTCGGCGTGCCGGCCTTGACCAGGTGGGTCTGCGGGCCGTCGCTGCGCACCACCTGGCCGGCTTTCAGCGCGGCCAGCCGGTTGATCAGCCACGGCCCGCACAGCAGCGACAACGCCAGCGCGGTGAGCGCGGCCATGATGGCGCGGAAGGTGATGTACTGAAACAGATGCAGAGCGGTGAAATGCCGTGCCATCCATTCGGCCAGTTCAAGCAGCATCGGAAGCCCCCCCCTTGGCATCGCCGGCGGCGAGCGCAGCCACCACCTGCTCCATGCCGGCCGAACGCGAACCCTTCACCAGGCAGGTGATGCCCGGGTGCAGCTGCGCCCGCAGCGCGGCGATCAGCGCCGGCTTGTCGTCGAAATGCTCGCCGCCAGCGCCGAAGGCCTCCACCGTGGCGGCCCCGAGCGGCCCCACCGCGAACAGCCGGTCGACACCGCGCTCGCGCGCTCGCGCGCCGACGCCGGCATGCAGGGCGCGCGCATCCGCGCCAAGCTCGGCCATGTCGCCGAGCACCAGCCAGCGCTCGCCGTCGGCCAGCAGCAAGGTGTCGATCGCCGCCGCCATCGAGCCGGGGTTGGCGTTGTAGCTGTCGTCGATGATCGTCCAGCCACCGGCGGTAGCTTCGCGGCGCAGGCGGCCGGCCACCGCAGGCACCTGTTCCAGTCCGGCGACGATGGTTTCCAGCGGCACCTCCAGCGCCAGCGCCACCGCGGTCGCGGCCAGCGCGTTGGCGACGTTGTGGCGGCCGGGCAACGGCAGATTCACCGAGGCGTCGCCCTGCGGCGTGCCGAGCACGAAGCGCGAACCGTCCGCGCGCTGCTCGACGATATCCGCGCCCACGTCGGCCGGATGATCCAGGCCAAAGCGCAGCACCGTGCGTGAACCGGCCAGGCCGCCGAAGAAGCCGGCGAAACCGTCGTCGGCATTGATGACGGCGATGCCGTCGGCCGGCAAGGCCTGGTACAGCGCGCCCTTGGTTTCGGCCACGCCTTCGATGCTGCCCATGCGCTCAAGATGCGCCGGCGCGATGAGCGTGACGAGGCCGACATCTGGCCGCGCGATGGCGGCGAGATAGGCGATGTCGCCCGGCTTGCCGGCGCCCATTTCGAACACCGCATACTCGGTGTCGGCCGGCATCGCCAGCAGGCTCAGCGGCAGGCCCAGTTCATTGTTGTAGTTGCCGGCACTGACGTGGGTACGGCCGTGGCGCGACAGGATCGAGGCGACCAGGGTCTTCACCGTGGTCTTGCCGTTGGAGCCGGTGATGCCGACCACGCGCACGTTGCGCTGCGCGCGCACCGCACTGGCCAGATCGCCGAGGGCCAGCTCGACGTGGTCGACCAGCAGCTGCGGCAGTGTGCTGTCCACCTGGCGGGCTACCAGGGCCGCCACCGCGCCACGGGCGAGCGCCTCGTCCAGATAGTCATGGCCGTCCACGCGCTCGCCCTTGATCGCGACGAACAGGTCGCCCGGCCGCAACTTGCGCGTATCGATCGTCACGCCGGTGATCTCGGCCTGCTCCAGCTCGGCGCTGCCGCCGAGCAGGCGCCCGTGGGTCCACATCGCGATGGCGCCCAGCCGCATCATGCGCGCACCCCCCGGCCCAGCCGATCCAGCGCGGCATGCGCCACCGCCAGGTCGTCGAACGGATGCTTGCCGGTGGCGCCGTCCTGATAGGTTTCGTGGCCCTTGCCCGCAATCAGCACCACGTCGCCGGCGCGAGCCAGGCCCAGCGCGTCGGCGATCGCCACGGCGCGGTCGCGCTCCACGGCCATCGCCCTGGCCTCGGTCATGCCGGCCACGATCTGCGCCACGATCGCGTCACCGTCTTCGCCGCGCGGATTGTCGTCGGTGACGATGGCCACGTCGGCCAGACGCGCGGCGATCGCCCCCATCAGCGGGCGCTTGCCGCGGTCGCGCTCGCCGCCGCAGCCGAACACGCAGATCAGCCTGCCGGCGCAGTGCGCGCGCAAGGCGGTCAGCGCCTGCTCCAGCGCGTCGGGCGTGTGCGCATAGTCGACCACCACCAGCGGCAGCCCGTGCAGGCCGCCCAGCCGGTTCATCCGGCCGTTGACCGGCTGCAGTTGTTCGATCGCCTGCACGATCCGCTCGAACGATTCGCCCAGTGCGCCTAGGCAACCGATCACCGCCAGCAGGTTGGCGACATTGAAGCGACCCAGCAGATGACTGTTCAGCGCATGCCGGCCCCAGGGCGTACGCAATTCGAAAGTCAGCCCCTCCGCCGAGGTGACGACGTGGCTGGCGGCAATCTCCGCCGCGCCGTCGTCGGCCGCACTGAAGCGCAGCGCACGCACGCCGGCCGGCAGCTTCGCCGCCAGATCGCGGCCGAACGCGTCGTCGCTGTTGATCACCGCCACGCGCAGTCCGGGCGAGGCGAACAGCTTGGCCTTGGCCGCGCCGTAGGCCTCCATGCTGCCGTGGTAATCGAGATGGTCGCGGGTGAGATTGGTGAAGGCGGCGACTTCGAAATCGACCGCACCCACGCGGCCCTGCGCCAGCGCATGCGAGGAGAC
>Ga0070659_100004000_pt1 | contig 10496 bp, 9 predicted proteins | sample KBSC23metaG_FD_64666 | JGI IMG/M metagenome (GOLD analysis project Ga0070659, IMG submission 64666) | Corn rhizosphere microbial communities from Kellogg Biological Station, Michigan, USA - KBS C2-3 metaG | ecosystem: Host-associated > Plants > Roots > Rhizosphere > Soil ...
CCCAAAGAGGGAGAGCTGAATCGCCGGGCAGGCAATGACCGGCAAATCAGCCCAATTTAATTAGCACGGTCTGTAAGGGAAATTGAGTATTGTGAATTAGCCGCTGCACCAAACCATCAAGCAGATCAATACTGAATCTTGATTTTTGATTCCCCGTCTGCATCATCCGTATAAATCCACAATATATTGTTGGTTTCGCCGTACATGAATTTAACAATTGAATCCCATTGACTTTCCGGCTTTGCTTGTTGCCATGAAGCTGAATAATTATCCCAAACAAAAACCCGGTAAGGTATGCCTTGCGCAACAAAAGAGTGGATGAAACTCCTCGTGTAACAAGAAGAGCTTTTCCAAAAATGTCTTATGAGGTTCGACAGCCGTGACGGGAAAGGGTGTTTCGCCATAAACGGGTTGAGGGAAGTATTCATTGAGCAGGGATTGAATCGGTACTGTAAGAAAGGGCGTTAGCAAGGATCGCACACTGACCTCAATTTTTACTTCCTCTGCTATATAACGATGGGGTGGATACAGGGATGGGTAGCGCACATACAGTGTCTGAGGATCAGTATCCGGAAAGTCGACAGGTACAGGTGCCGCATCTACCGATACTGTTCCAGGCGGGAGCCCAAGTGCCATGAGTTGCTCTTCAACGGCTTCGCGCAGGGTTTCCGTTGTAAAGAGACCAGGATATTTATTGGATTGTAATGTCTCAAATATTTATAAAATTGAGACATCCATGAAAATTATAAATTTTAAAGAACAATCAGTAGTTCAACAACTGCAGCGAGTTTCTATCCACTTTTCAGGCGCTAACTTCTTCAATAAAGCAAAAGGGTGTGGTATCAGGAATACAGAATCAGGTTATGGCTCAAGTGGCCAACCTGTTGCATGATCCCAAAAGAGAATAGTTAAAGGATAATAAAGATAGCAAAGGTTAAAAGCTTTCCTCTCGTTCATGAGTTTACCTTAATGAATACCCTGAGGCAAAAAAGTGAAAATTAATTCATGGTTGATCTTCTGAGTATTGGCATTTAGGTACAGCCCTTTATTTATATAATAGTAAAACACCTTAATGATCAGGTTTTTCAAATTGAAGTATAATTCATCCATTCCCTTTTTATCTTTTTCAACATTATGTTGTGCCTCTTGCAAAAAGTTCATCAGGGCGTTCCCATGGACAATTTCGTTTCTAAGTTTAAAACACTGGCCCATTAAATCCCTATTACTTTTCATCTCGCTTACTTTCCCGGAAAACAGAAGCGGTAAGACTAAAGTCATGTAATCGTTGGAAATGTTGCTTCCAAAGAAACTCTCCGGCGTAAAGACCAACTTTAAAAAATGAGTAGAACAATATGGGGCGCACCATCATCGAAAAATTCGAAGATTATGCTACAGTTGATTTCGCTGTATTTCTTTGGACTGCGGATGATGTCGGAAAGTCAAAAGAGAAACAGGAATTAAGCGATAGGGCAAGTCAGAATGTAGTATTTGAGACAGCATTTTTCATTGGCAAACTTGGAGGAGAAAATGTGATAGTATTATTGGAAGAAGGCGTGGGAAAGCCATCAGATTACAACGGTGTAATCTACATTCCTTTATCAGGGAATTGGAAAGATGAACTCAGGAAAGAAGTAACCGAAATATTTCGTGTGTAAAGACTTCAAAGTTTAAACGTTTTACATTCTGTTTTACACTAAAATTAAAAGCCCCTGATTATCAGGGGCTTAAGCGGACCGGACGGGACTCGAACCCGCGACCTCCGCCGTGACAGGGCGGCATTCTAACCAACTGAACTACCGATCCTTATTCTGTTGGGGCAGCAAAAATAGGAGAGAAAATTATTCAAGCCAAAACAAACTCAGTTCTTTCCTAAATAGTTTGCAAATATTTCATCGATCATTTTTCCAAAGCTTCAGCCCTTGCGTTTTGTAGAAAAAGCCGCACAAACGGAAAAATTCTTCTTCTCAAATCAAGGCTTGTGAAAGAATAACCAAAAACTTCTTTCAATTGCAATGAAAAACAATAATTGCATTTCTTAAGTCATTATCCGTTAATTTGTGCCCTGCGTTATGAAAACAAAAACTTATAAAAAAGCACTGAGCTTCACCCTTTCTTGCGTCCTAATTGTTTGTTTTGCCCAGGCCCAGGACTGGCCCAATTTGCAGAGATATCAACCCGACAATGCAAAACTGAAAAGCTTGCCGGCGCCGAAAGACAGGGTTGTATTTATGGGGAATTCCATTACCGATTTCTGGATCAACAATTCACCCGCGTTTTTTAAAAACAATCATTATGTTGACAGGGGCATCAGTGGGCAAACATCACCACAAATGCTGCTTCGTTTTCGGCAGGATGTAATTGCACTTCATCCAAAAGCTGTAGTAATCGAGTGCGGCACCAATGATATTGCAGGTAATACCGGGCCGTCCACAGTGGCTATGGTTGAAGACAATATTAAAAGCATGTCCGAACTGGCAAGGGCCAACAAAATAAAAGTTGTGATAGGTTCTGTATTGCCTTCCAATAGATTTTCGTGGGCACCCAAGGTGCAACCTGCGGATTCCATCATCAAACTGAATGTTTGGCTCAAACAGTACTGTAAGGAGAACAACTTTACATATGTTGACTATTATTCAGCCCTTGTGGATGATGCAAAGGGATTAAAAAAAGAATACGGTCCGGATGGCGTTCATCCCAATAAAGAGGGATATGCCGTGATGGAAGGAATTATTTCGGCCGCCTTGAAAAAGCTGGTGAAGAAATAGTGGCTTTTAACTTTTGCAGCATTGATCGACCAATCATGTAAAACTCAGATGGTTTTGATTTTTATTGGTTAAATTCCATATCAAATCAACAAGTGTTTTTTCAAAACCTGTTATGAAAAGGCTTGCCTTCGAAGGAATTGACTACCTGCTTTTGAATATTTCAATGCTGATTGTTTTTCAAATAAAAACGGCGCATGATTTTGCGAATGGTGTAGAGATTATTTTGCGTGACGCTGCTTTTTCAATGCTAATCGGGTTTTCTGCTATCCTCCTTTATACCATCTTCAGCAGTCTTTTCAAAAAAGCACAGCCCGTGGCTTTAGTAGTTTGCATTTTGAGCAATCTTCTTTTGTACCTCTGTTAGCCTTACAAAGATTCATTTAACGGCAATCGTTTTCATCAGACCAAAACAACACCGCACTTGTATTGCCATTGTTTCAGGACTGCCGTGCAAATGTTGTAATGCCGTCCACAAGAACATCCAGGTTTTTTGTAGTGGTGTAAACATTTGGAGTGATACGAACCCCATGAATGTTTTCCCACTCAATTCCCACGGTGTGTAATTTATAATTGTTGAACAAAAAGCTATCGAGATCACCCGGTTTCTTTCCATCGATCGACACCATTCCAATAGCACATCCCCATTTTGGATTTAATGAAGTATGCAGTTTTACATTCGGAACATCCTTTACTTTTTCCATCCAGTAATTTTTCAAATAGTGCAAACGTTTTTCTTTGCGCTCACTTCCGATCATGTCGTGAAACTCCAGGGCTTTCCCAATTGCCTGTTCAATAAAGAAAGGTCTTGTACCAAGGTCTTCAAACTTGCGGATGTTTTCTGAAAAAGGATCACCGTTGGCAAACAAGGGATAGATGTTTTTGATCTTCTCTTTTTTAATATACAACATGCCGCTTCCAATTGGCGCATACAACCATTTGTGCAAACTGCTGGCAAAATAATCGCAATGCAGATCAGGAATTTTAAATTCAAAATGTGCAAAACTGTGTGCACCATCCACCAAAACATCAATGCCTCTTTTGTGCGCCTCATCAGCTATTTTTTTCACCGGGAGTATTTGCCCGTTCCAGTTGATGATGTGCGTGATGTTGACGGCTTTTGTTTTTGGTGTGAATGCATTCACATATTGACGGACCAAATAGTCTTCGTCTTCACTTGGCAATTCGAGGTTTACCCAGTTAATTTTTATTCCGTCCCTGATCTCTCTTTGCTTCCATGCACTCAACACATGCGGATAATCCTGTTTTGCCGATACAATTTCATCACCCGCTTTTAATTGCAATCCGAAAATGATTGTTTCCAAACCTTCGGATGAGTTTCTGTTCATGGCAATTTCTTCTGCACTGCAACCACCAAGCTTTGCAAGATTGCTTCTCAATGGTTCCCTGCCCTGGTCTAAAATGCGCCACATATAATAACTGGGTGCTTCATTACTGAGATCATAAAAACGTTTCATGGCATCCTGCACCGTTTTTGGGGCAGGTGAAACACCACCATTATTTAAATTGATGAGGGACGGCGAAACGGTAAAGGATTGTTGGATGTAATACCAAAAATCTTCGTCGGTAGCCAGGTCTTCAGCAGAAACATTTTCAGCACCACGAATGGCTCTTTCCAAATTCCTGCTCCATGCAGGTTTTACTACGGATGAAAGAAACGCAGTTGCAGAAGCAATTCCGGCCTTCTGCAAAAACGAACGACGGTTGATGGGCATGCGAAAGGTTTTTATAAATGTAAATATTTCTCACGTGACTATCGAAAAAGAAAAAGGGTGAACTGATTAAAATTTTTTAGAGACGAATTTAATTTCCTTTACAAATAAATTGCTACCATATGACTTTGCGTGCGGCGCCAGGTTCAATATTCCGTAATTCTTATTGCAGAAATTCGAACAGCAAACTTCTAAGACCAGAAATAAATGTTGAGCAGTGTTGAATAAATCAAGAAACGTAGAAAGTGAGTGACACAACAGCCGATGATAGCAATTAGGCAGTTAAGTAGAAAATCACCTCTGAAAAAAAGAATTCAAACTTGTGTAGGCAATCACTTCATCTGATCTTGAGCCAAATGGGCGATAATAAACCAAAATGACATAACTGTTTTCGGTAGCAAAATAATTTCCTTCCGTTTGGCTGAAATCGGGGTAACCTTTTCCTGTTGCAGGTTTCAAAGCATACAGATAATTATAAAAACCCTGTTTTAAAAACATCGTCTTTTCATAGGCTCCGCGTTCTTTATTGAAGGTCATTTTACCTGAAGTATCGGAAGCATAATTGGTAAACTCACCAAACAAATACAAATCATTGCCGGGGAAAGGAAGGTTGTTGGGAGGGAAATAACTAAAGTGCACCCATGCATAATCGGCCTGCCAATATGGATTAATGCTTTCCAAAGTTTCCATGGTATAGCTTCCATTTAAATCACGATAGTAAACATAAACCTGTTTTGTCCTGTCGGGATCGGGTTTCACAATCACGTCGGTTGTGTCGCGGCGAGTGTCTATTTCCTGCATGCGGTCGCTCTTCAACCGAAGGCTTCGCAAATCAATCCAGCGAAATTCTTTACCTGCAGGCAAAGTGGTTTGTGCTTCATCACTGTATTCATAATAATTTCCACGGTAGATTGTTGGACGGTTCATGAACACTGATGTTTGCCAGTTGTTATTTTGAAGAATCACTACTTTCAAATCATTAGGACTTAGCACCTGTATCCTGCTATCCAATTGCACACCGATATTTAATCTTTGGGCTGTATTGTACAATGCCGCACTAAAGGGTTGAAGAATTTGTGCCCCCACACTTCCTTTGGCATCGGCAACAACCATTCGTTTTGTGAATACTAATTTGGAAGTATCGTTATCCAAAAAAACTTTCAAAATATAATTGCCGGAAAGACTTGGATAACAATTTCTGTCAGGAATATTTGCCTGGTAATGAATGTAATGTGTTGTTGATAAAGAAGAATTCCGATAGTTGGTTATTCTAGCGTTCTGAAAGCCTTTAACGTATTCAAAAGTTTTTAAAATGCTCGGAGTCCAATCGGCATTGCACAACTCGAATGTGTAGTAATAATTTTTTACACGGTTGTCCAGATCATCAAAATGAAGTTCAAGCCCGTCATTGCTTGCCAACGCAATAATTGGAAAAGATGTTTGGTCGCCTGAGCGGAAGAGTTTGACAGACTTAATATTGGGATAAAAAATTTGATCCTGGGCAAAACCTGCACAAGCAAGTAGAAGGCAAACAAAAGCAATAAAGATTTGTTTCATTAATTTAAAAATAAGCTATTTAGCAACGAGGAATTATTTTTGAATGTGAAACGTGAATTGTTGGAAGCGAATTTGAGTTTTCGTTAACTCCCAAACCTGGTTTGGAAAGAATGTAAAACCTAATGACCCTTCAACTGGCGATTCACGATTGACGATTCACAATATGAACATTTCATCTTTCATTGCCCGCCGCATTGCATTTAACCAGCAAAAATCGTTCTCACGGTTTATCATCAGGCTTTCAATTACAGCAACGGTGATCAGCGTGGCGGTAATGATCATTACACTTTCGTTTGTAAATGGTTTCCAGCAAACGGTAAGCAATAAGGTGTTTAGTTTTTGGGGGCACTTAAGAGTTGGCTACCGCCAACCAATGAAAGCAAATATTGCAGAGGAAGAACCGATTGCAGCAAACGATTCGCTGGCAAAAAGCATCAGGCAAATGCCGGAAGTAAAATCCATTCATCCGTTTGCAACAAAATATGCCATCTTAAAAACACCTGAAGAAATTGAAGGCGTGTTGGTAAAAGGTCTCGATGCAACTTATGATACCATGCACATGAAATCCTTCATGCAGCAAGGACGGTGGATCCGTTTCAACGACAGCACTTATTCAAGAGAGATCGTAATCTCATCTTATACCGCAAAGCAATTGAATTTAAAATTGAACGATCGCATTCTGATTTATTTCATCAAACCCGATGGCAGTTTGCGACCCGACAAATTGACCATTGTTGGCTTTTATAAAACCGGTATCGATGAATACGATAAAACGTTTGCCATTGGCGATTTGAAACTAATCAGAAGATTGAACAACTGGGCTGAGGACGAAATTGGCGGTTATGAAATTTTTTTGAAGGACTATAAGCAAATGAATAAAGTGAGTAACGAGATTTTCGGTCTCGCTAACTTTCCTCAATTGTGGGACACAAAAACGATTCAGGAAGTGTATCCAAATATTTTTGACTGGCTGAATATTCAGGACACCAATCAAAATATCCTGATCACCATCATGACGATAATTGCCATCATCAATCTCATTACCTGTTTAATCATTTTGGTTTTGGAACGATTGCGAATGATTGGAACTTTAAAAGCGTTAGGCGCAAGAAACTGGACCATCCAAAAAATATTTTTAAATCATTCTGCATACATCACATTGACAGGAATCATTCTCGGCGCCCTATTTGGATTGGGATTACTTTGGCTGCAGCAGGCCACAGGCTTTATTCATTTGCCTGAAGATGCTTATTACATGGACAAGGCCGAAGTAAAAATCATTTGGTGGCAGGTTGGTTTGGTTGCGGCAGGTACATTGCTCGTTTCAGTGTTGGTGTTACTCATTCCAACATTTATCGTAAGAAGAATTCAACCGATAAGAGCAATCAGGTTTAGTTGATAGTAAGCTGCAAGTGGTCACAAATGGATTGCGCTGATAAATTCATTATTCAATGTTTTCAGCCTACACCAAATTTGTTTTCGGTTTACTGGGGTCGGTTGCAATCAACAGTTGAGTTGTAACCAATAGTATTTGCAACTACAATAAATGGGATAAAATAATTCCAGTTGCGACTGCCGCATTCAAAGATTCCGCTTCTCCTTTTTTGGGAATGGTGATTTGTTCGGTCGCATATTGGAGCACTTCATTCCTCACTCCTTTCGATTCATTTCCAATGATCAAAATTCCTTTTTCGATTTTGGAATAACTGCTTAGATTTTTTCCATGCAGCGTTGCGGCAAAAACAGGAACAGACTGTTGCTTCAACCAATTGTCTGCTTCATCATAATAAATATTTACTCGTGCGATGCTTGCCATGGTTGACTGAACAACTTTCGGATTGTATAAATCGGCACACCCTTTTGAACAAACAATATTTTTTACACCAAACCAATCGGCAATCCTCACAATGGTTCCAAAATTTCCCGGATCCTGAACGGTATCGAGATAAAGAGTGAATGAAGAAGCGTCCGGTCTTTTTGAGGAAAGTTTTTTGATAATGGCAACTACCTGATTGGGTGTTTGCAAATGGGAAATCCTTTGCAGTTCGGCTTCGCTGATTTCAAACAAATCAATCTTATTTGACTGGTTTGATTGAAGCCATTCTGTAGTGGCGTAAATTCTTTCAATTTGCTGGGGAATAATTTGTATCAGCTCGTTCACAATTTTAGGACCTTCAGCTACAAACCAATTTAACTCGTCTCTAAATTTTTTCAGGCTTAAACTTTGAATATCTTTGATTTCATTTTTACTTAGCATAGATTGGCTCTCGATTATGAATGATTCAGCGGCAAAAACTTTTAAAATGTTTCGTTTCTTTTTTGTAATTGCCGTATTCTGTTTTTTTCTTGCCTCCTGTGGCGTTACCGATTATCCGCACAAGCCCTTTGTTTACGATTACAAAATCAACATCTTTCCAAAAGGTAAATATAGTGCCGAAGAAGAAAAGGTGTTAAAAGATCAGTTGGATCAGCAAATACATGACAGTATCCGCGTGAGAAGACAAAGAAAATTTTTGGTGGTGAAGGTTCTTAAAAATCCGCCAGTATTCGATAGTGCTAACGTTGGCATTTCTGAAAGATACATGACCACTATGCTTCACACTTTGGGTTATTTGCGTGACAGCATCAATACTTCTTACAACATCGACACAATAGAAAATCAGTATCGCACCACAATTAATTTTGACGTTTATCCTACGCAACTTTTCCGGATGGATTCAATTTGGTATAATTTGAAAGATTCCGTTCCACCGCTTCCATCTATCGATACTTTACAAAACCTTACTAAAAATTCCTTGCGCGAAACCGTTATTCATAAAGGAGATCCGTTTTCTCAATATCTAATTTCTTCCGAGTTGGATCGCCTTGCAGATTTGGCAAGAAACAATGGTTATCTCAAATTCAGAAAAGAAGAATTGTGGGCGGTGTGGGATACGGTTGGAAGATCAATTCTTACGCCGACTACCGACATCACAGAGCAATTGCGACAGTTGGAAGAGTTGCGAAAGAAAAGAGAAAATCCAACGGCAGATATCGAAATCCGTTTGAGGTCAAATGTTGATACAGGCCGCTTGACAAGATATCATGTTGGGGAAGTAACTGTTTATCCCGACACTGATATTGATACCACTCAAAACAATACGAGCAGTGCAAAGACAGAAATACTGACTGAAAATCTTTACAGGTTTATTTCTTACCGCAATTTGTTTAAGGCAAGAAAGCTCACACATTTTATTTCATTGCATCGTGGCGATTTGTACGCACAGGAAAATTATTTGAAAACACAAAACCGTTTTAGTGCATTGCCTGCATGGAGATTGGTTACCGTCAACCAATTGCCAAGAGGCGGCACGGATACTGTGGATTTTGAAATTCTTTTGGTTCCTGCAAAACAATACACAGTTGGCGTGAACTTCGATGTGAGCCGAAACCTTGGCAACTCGGGAAGCACTTTTGGTTATGAAGGAAATCTTGTTGGACTGGGCGCTAACTTTACTTTACTCAATAAAAATTTCGCAAGAGCCGCCAATGTTGCTACAACAAACTTCCGCTACGGAATTGAATTAACCTCAAGAATTGACAGTATTCAAACACAACAATTTCTTCTTTCACACAATATCCAATTTCCAAGGTTGGTTCCTAAGCTAAGATGGCTTCCTGTTCCGCAAGAACAAAAAGACAGGGCATCAACATTTCTTTCCTTCAATCTTGGCTATACCGACCGTTTTAAATATTACCGTCTTTCCACATTAAGCACATCATGGGCATATGAATTCAGTTTCAAAAAAACAATTCTCGGTGTACGCCTTTTCAATCTCGAATACAACGTATTGGAAAGAAGAGCTGGACTGGATACGTTGATCAAACACAATCAATCGTACAACTACATTTTCAATGATGGATTCATTCCTTCGACCATCATTAATGTAACCACAACAGGCGGTAAAAAATATGTTACCAATCTGCTTCGCCTTACTTATGAACAAGCGGGAATATTAACCTTACCTCTTCTTCAAAAATTAGTGCCCGATGCAAAGGTTTATCGCTTTTTAAAACTCGATGCAGAACTGACCCAAACCAGGAAAGTAGGTGGAAGAAAAAGAAATGCGCTTGCTTACAGGGGCTTTGCCGGTGTTGGGTTCGGATTGCCTTACTCCAATGTGCATGGCAACGGAATCAACGTGTACATGCCATTTTTCCGCCAATACTATGCAGGCGGACCAACGAGCATGAGAGCATGGAGTGTTCGCAAATTAGGCCCTGGTTCTACAATCAAATCTTTCGACAGAACTGCCGCCCCCGACAGGTTTGGTGATATGAGGCTTGAATTCAATTTTGAGTGGAGAATTTATTTGGCACAATTCCTCGGCTCCTACCCTTTAGAAACTGCTTTGTTCACCGACATGGGAAACGTTTGGTTTCTTAGAAAAAATCCTGATTTCCC
>Ga0070659_100004014_pt1 | contig 10476 bp, 7 predicted proteins | sample KBSC23metaG_FD_64666 | JGI IMG/M metagenome (GOLD analysis project Ga0070659, IMG submission 64666) | Corn rhizosphere microbial communities from Kellogg Biological Station, Michigan, USA - KBS C2-3 metaG | ecosystem: Host-associated > Plants > Roots > Rhizosphere > Soil ...
AGATCACCGGCGTGATGTAGAGGGTGATCAGCTGCGAGAACGCGAGCCCGCCGACGACCGCGATCCCGAGCGGCCGCCGCGATTCGGCACCGGCGCCCGTGCCTAACGCGATCGGGAGCGTCCCGGCCAGCGCGGCGACGGTCGTCATCATGATCGGCCGGAAGCGCACCTTGGCGGCGTGGACGATCGCCTCGGCCGCCGGCATGTGCTCGTTGCGCTCGGTCTCGAGCGAGAAGTCGATCATCATGATCGCGTTCTTCTTCACGATGCCGATCAGCAGGATGATCCCGACGAAGGCGTAGATCGTCAGCTCCTGGCGCGTGATCAGCAGCGCCAGCAGGGCACCGAAGGCGGCGAACGGGAGCCCGGAGAGGATCGTGATCGGGTGGATGAAGCTCTCGTAGAGGATGCCGAGGATCACGTAGATCACGAAGATCGCCAGCACCACCAGTACCAGCATCCCGGCCTGCGTCGACTGGAAGACCTGCGCCGTCCCCGAGAACGCGGTCGTGATCCCGCCGGGAAGGTTCTGCTGCGCCAGCTTCTCGACCGCGGCCGTCGCCGCGCCTAACGACGTTCCCGGCCGGATGTTGAAGGAGATCGTCACCGACGGGATCTGCCCGGAATGGTTGACGGCCGACGGGCCGATGTTGCGGGTCAGCGTCGCGATGCTGCTCAGCGGGACCAGCCGCCCCGACGACGACGGGACATAGAGCTGCTGCAGCGCGCTGATGTCGCGCTGGTACTGGGGGAGCACTTCCATGATCACCCAGTACTGGTCGTTGGAGGTGTTGATCGTCGACACCTGGCGCGAGCCGTAGGCACCGTAGAGCGTCGACTGCACCGCGTCGGCCGTCACGCCTAACGCGGCGGCCCGGGCCCGGTCGATCTGGACGTTCACCTGCGGGTTGCTCAGCTGCAGGTCGCTGGTCACTTCCATCAGCAGCGGGGACTGCTGCATCGCCGTCAGGAACTTCGCCGCCGCCGGATAGAGCTCGTCGATGTCCGACGACTGCATCGTGAACTGGTACTGGCTGCGCGACGAGCGCCCGCCGATCTGGATCGCCGGCGGGAGCTGCATGAACACCGACACCCCGGGGATCTTCGACAGCTTCGGCCGCAGCTCGTCGATGATCTGGTCGGCGGGGAGGCGCCTGCCTAACGGCTTGAGCGACATGATCACCCGCCCTTCGTTGGTCGAGCCGAGCCCGCCGCCCCCGCCGACCGACGACATGTAGGCGAGGATGTTGGTGTCGCGCTGGATGATCGAGGACACCTGCTGCTGGTAGCGCACCATCTGCTGGAACGACGTCCCTTCACCGGCCAGCGTGTTGGCGCGGAGCTGCCCGCTGTCCTCGTTGGGGATGAACCCCTTCGGCACGAGCGAGAAGAGGAACCAGGTCCCGACCAGGATCACCCCCGAGAACACCATCATCAGCCCGCGGTGCGCCATCGCCCAGTCGAGCGACCCCGAATACTTCGCCAGCAGCCAGTCGTACGCCGCCTCGGTCCTGTTGTAGAGCGTCCCGTGCTCGCGGTCGTGCTCGGAGTGGAGGAAGAGGCTCGACAGCATCGGCGTCAGCGTCAGCGAGATCACCCCCGAGATCAGGATCGCCACCGCGATCGTGATCGCGAACTCGCGGAAGAGCCGGCCGATGATCCCGCCGAGGAAGATGAGCGGGATGAACACCGCCGTCAGCGACAGCGTCATCGACAGGATCGTGAAGCCGACCTCGCGCGACCCGTCGAGCGCGGCCTTCAATGGCGGCGATCCCATCTCGAGGTGCCTGACGATGTTCTCGAGCATGACGACCGCGTCGTCGACGACGAAGCCGACCGCCAGCGTCAGCGCCATCAGCGACAGGTTGTCGAGCGAGTAGCCGAGCACCGACATCACCGCGAAGGTGCCGAGGATCGACATCGGCAGCGCGAGGCTGGGGATGATCGTCGCCCACACGTTGCGGAGGAAGACGAAGATCACCAGCACCACCAGCACCAGCGTCAGCAGGAGCGTGAACTTGACGTCGTGCACCGACTGCTCGATGCCGACGCTGCGGTCGAACAGCAGCTGCATCTGCACGTCGCCGGGGATCTGCGAGCTGATCGAGTCGACGGTCGCCCGCACCCGCTCGGCCACCGCGACGGTGTTCGACCCCGGCTGCCGCTGGACCGCGAGCACGATCGAGCGCTCGCCGTTGAACCAGCTGGCGGTGGTGTTGTTCTGCACGTCGTCGATGACGCGGCCGAGCATCCCGAGCTGCACCGCCGCGCCGTTCTTGTAGGCGACGGTGAGCGCGCGGAAATCGTCGGCGTTGCTGAGCTGGCCGTTGGTCTGCAGCGTGTACGACGTCGCGCTTCCCTGCAGCACGCCGGCCGGGCGATTCGAGTTCTGCGCCGAGATCGCACTCGAGACCTGGTCGAGGCTGATCTTGCGGTAAGCGAGCGCGGTCGGGTCGAGCTGGATGCGCACCGCGTACTTCTGCGAGCCGTACACCTGCACCGCCGCGACGCCCTCGATCGTCGAGAGGTGCTGCGCGATCGTCCCCTCGGCGATCTGGTCGAGCTGCGGGAGCGCGAGCGTCTTCGACGTCAGCGCATAGAAGATGATCGGCGACGCGGCCGGGTTCACCTTCTGGTACGACGGCGGCAGGATCTCCGGCGGGAGCTGGCGGAGCGACTTCGAGATCGCCGCGTTGACGTCCTGCGCCGCGGCGTCGACGTCACGGTCGAGCGAGAACTGGAGCGTGATCGACGTCGAGCCCAGGCCGCTGCTCGACGTCATATTGTCGATGCCGGCGATCGTCGAGAACTGCTTCTCGAGCGGCGTGGCCACCGACGCCGCCATCGTCTGCGGGCTCGCGCCGGGGAGGCTGGCGTTGACGGTGACCGTCGGGTAATCGACGGTCGGCAGGTCGCTGATCGGCAGCGACCGGTAGGCGACGACGCCGAAGACGGCGATCCCGATCATGACGAGCATCGTCATGACCGGGCGGCGGATGAAGATGTCGGAGATGTTCATCGACGCTTGGCCGCGGTGCCGGCAACCGTCCCGCCGGCGGCGCCGCCTAACGCGGCAACGCCGGCCGCGGCGGTGTCGCCGGCCGGGTTCATCGGATTCCCTTCCTTCCCCGGCTCGATGATCGTCACGTGCGAACCGGGGTTGAGGCGCGACTGGCCATCGGTCACGACCTGTTCGCCCGGCGCGAGCCCCATCGTCACGATCGTCAGGTCGCCGACGTTGCGTCCGGTCGAGATGTTCCGCGTCTGCGCGGTCTTCTTCTGCGGATCGACGACGTACACGTACGTCCCCTGCTGCCCGATCTGCACCGCCGGAGTCGGGACCGCGATCACGTTGCGCTGCACGCCGGCGCGCACCGAGACGAATACCAGCTGTCCCGGCCAGAGATGGCTTTCGGCGTTGTCGAAGCGGGCACGCCCCGTCACCGTCCCGGTCAGCGAATCCACCGCGTTGTCGAGGAAGGTCAGCTCGCCCGTCTCGCTGACGGTGCCGCTGTCGGTGGAGGTCGCCGTCACCGGCACGCTTCCCACGCCTCGCGCGCTGAGGAACTGGAAGTCCTGCGGCAGCACCGGGAATCGGATCTCGATCGGGCGAAGCTGGTTGATCACCACCAGCGGCCCGCTGCCGGGGCTGACGAGGTTGCCCTGCCTCACGAGCAGCGCACCGGTTCGTCCATCGATCGGCGCGCGGATCGTCGCATAGCCTAACGTCACCTCGGCGTTCTGCAGCATCGCCCGGTCGGCCGTCACCGTGGCCGCCTGCGCGGCGGCAGTCGCCTGCATCTGCTCGGCCTGCGACTGCGTCACGTAGCCCTTCGCCGCCAGCGACGTGTAGCGCTCGGCGTCATGCTGCGACGCGGTCGCCTGCGCCTGGTCGCGGGCGAGCACCGCGCGCGCCTGGTCGACCGCGCCCTGGAGCGGACGCGGATCGAGGCGGAACAGCACCTGCCCCTTCCGCACGTAATCGCCCTGGCGGAACGCGACCTCGAGGATGCTCCCGCTCGTCTGCGCCTCGACGTTCACCGTCTGCACCGGCTCGACGACGCCGCTGGCGGTGATCGTGATCGGCGCGTCCATGCGCTCGGCGGTCGCGACCCGGACCGGGACGGACGGTGGCTGGCGCTTCGGCTCGGCCTTGCTGCAGGCAGCAGCGGCGAGCAGGCCGGCGCCGGTGTATATCGTCAGGCGCGTTGCGCGCATCATCGTGGAGTTCCGGTTGTGTCCGCGGTCAGCGGAAGGTTCGGCCGACCCTGCAGGTCGAGAGCGCCGGCATCGTGTGCGAGCTGGGCGAGCCCGGTGCGCCATTCCCACCGCGCCTGGATCGCCTCGGCCCGCGCGGTCGCCAGCGCGCTCCGCGCGAGCAGTACGTCGACGATCGTGCCCACTCCCTCGCGGTACCTGCCTAACGCGACGGTCGCCGACTGCTCGGCGCTGGCAAGGAGGTCGGCCGAGCTGCGCACCCGCTCGCTCGCCGCTCGCAGGACGTAGTACGAGGTGAAGACCTGGACCGAGATCTGGTGCGCGGTCGAGATGACCCGCGCCTGGCCGGCCGCATATTGCTGCCGCGCCGCGCGAAGCTGGTAGCTCGACGCGAAGCCGTTGAAGAGCGGGATCTGGAGGCCGATCCCGATCGAAACGTTATGATTGGCGCTGTTGTTGTTGGTGCTCGATTGGAGCGTGCCGATATAGGCCGCGCTCGACGTCAATGTCAGTGCCGGCAGCCCGGCCGAGCGGGTGACGCGTACCTGCGCCGCCAGTGCCGCGGCTTCGGCGCGCAGCCCGGCCAGCTCCGGTCGCGACGCGATCGCGCGGTTGATCAGCGTGTCGACCGACGCGGCCACGTCGGCGACCGAGTCGCTCACCGTGACGTCGGGGATCTCGAACCGCGTGTTCGCTGACAGCCCCATCGCCTGGGCGAGACTGCCGCGCGCGCCGAGCAGGTCACCCTCGTTGGTGGCGAGCTGGAAGCGGGCCTGCGAGAGCGCGGTCCGCGTCTGCAGCACCTCCTGCAGCGTGGCGACTCCCATCCGCTGGCGCTCGGTGGCGGCCGCGAGATCGGCCTCGGCTTCGGTCACCGATTCGATCTGCGCATCGCGCGTCGCTTTCGCCGCGAGATAGGTGAAGAGCGTCGACTCGACCTGCAACACGGTGTTGGCGACTGTCGCGTTGTGGCTGAGGTTCGCGGCGATCGCCCGCTGCTTCGCGGCCTCGATCGTCCCCGATCGCCCGCCGAGATCGAAGAGGAGGTATGACAGCTGGATCGTCGGGGTGAGCAGCGTGCGTGTCACCGACCCTGAGCTGTTGCCGACGTTCCCCGTTCCACCGCCCCCCGACGTGTTGTTGTTGTTCGTCGTCGCGCCGGCGGTGTGGGTGAGGTTGCTGGTCGCGGCGATCGTCGGCAGGAGCGCGCCACGGCTCGCCCCGTAAAGCGACGCGGCCGCGCGGGCGAGCTCCCACGACTCACGCGTATCGGGATTGTTGCGCAGCGCGACGTCGATGACGTCACCGAGCGAGAACTGCCGCACCTCGCTGGCGTTCGCGGCATCGGCGGCGAGCGCCGCGGTCGCGGCCGGGGAAGCTGGCGGCACCGGCGACGGCGGCGGTGTCCGCGCCGCTTCCGGCACCGTCCACAGCGACGCAGGGTCGCGCGGCTCGCCGCGCACCCCGTCGATCGAGGGAGCGTTGTGGACGCACCCGGCGATCGCGATGAGCGCGCTCAACCGGGCGCAGTAGTATGGAGTCAGTGTCTTGACGCGCAACTATTTCAGCGGTTGTGATTCGTGAGGCTCGGTCAGCGGTCGCACGGGTCAGGCCAGATCCGGCGCACCCGGCGAGCCGGTTAGAGAGTACGCACGGCCGACGGTCGTCGTTGGCCCGCGACTGTCCGCGTGTTGCGAATTCGCGGCGCCGCTCTCTAGCTTCGCGAACCGCTCCCATTTTCCCCGATTCGACCCATCATGCGATCTCTGCTCGCCCTTCTTCCACTCGCCCTGAGCTTCCTCGCCGCGCCCGATCGGGCCGCGGCGCAGGGGGAAGCGCTCTGGTACTCGACCGACGCCGAAGCGAGCGTCCAATCGTTCATCGCCCACGCCGACCAGATCAGCGTCGTAGCGCCGCAGTCGTTCTCGATGGACAGCGTCGGCATCATCTGGGGTCGCGTCGATGCGCGCGTCATCGCGACGGCGCGCGCGAAGCACGTCAAACTGATCCCGCTGATCGTCAACCCGGGCTTCGACCAGCAGATCTTTCACCACGTCCTCAACAACCCCGACGCCCGGCTACGCGCCGTCCGCAACATAGCCGCGCTCTGCCGCGACAACCACTTCGACGGGATCCAGTTCGACTTCGAGAACGTGAACATCGTCGACCGCGACGCGTTCACCTCGTTCTCGCACGACGTCGCCGACTCGCTGCATCGCGCGAAATGCTCGCTGTCGGCGGCGGTCGTCCCGCGAGCGTCGGATTATCCCGGCCCGACCGCGTATCACAAGTGGATCTTCGAGAACTGGCGCGCGGCCTACGACTACAAGGCGCTCGCCGAGTTCATGGACTTCCTCTCGCTGATGACCTACTCGCAGCACACCCGCCGCACGCCGCCGGGCCCCGTCGCCGGCTACGGGTGGATGGAGGATGCGGTGAAATTCCTCCTCTCGTCGGGCGTGCCGGCGTCGAAGATCTCGCTCGGGCTGCCGTCGTATTCGGCGTACTGGTATCCGACGTACGATGCGCAGGGCGGTGCGCATACGACCGGGTCGGGACTCTCCTACACCGCGGCGATGGGATTGCTCGCCGAGAACGCCATCACCCCGACCTGGGACGCGAAGGAGAAGGAGTCGTTCGCGTTCTGGGAGAACGACGGGATCAACGAATTTCTCTTCCTCGAGGACGCGCGGGCGTTCGCGGCTCGGCTCGCGCTCGTCTCGCAGTACAAGCTGCGCGGCTACAGCGTCTGGGTGCTCGGGCAGGAGGATCCGGCCGTCTGGCAGCTTCCTGGCGTGAAGCGCTGATCGCGCGAATTCGCAGCCAACGGGGTGGAGGAGCTCTGCCGCGTTACCCTCGGCCCGCTCCCCCGTCGTCTTGAAAAGGAGCGATTCACGACGGAGGGTGCGGGATGTCCGAGGTCGACTGGAAGACAAAGCTGCGCGAGATCGAACGCGAGTACGATGGCCTCCCCCCGGAGCCGCCGCCGTCGGTGATCCGCACCAAGAAGCTGGCCGAGCAGGCGGCGCGCGACCGGGTGTCGAAGCGATGGGTGATCGTGCGCGTGGTGCTGGTGCTCGCGCTCAGCGTCGCGATCGTCTTCTGGCCCTATGACGCGCGCTGCGGCCTTCCGCTCACCGGCTACATCGCGGCGATCGCCACCGTCGCGTTAGGCGGGATCTGGATCGCGGTGCTGAGCTGGCATCATCGCATGCCGTTCAGCCACGCGATGTCGATGCTCGTCCTCGTGTGGGGGCTGGCGATCCTCGCCCGCGAGACGCTTCCGCGCGTCGGCTACGCGCGCCCCGACACCGACCGCGCCAGCTGGCGCTGTCCGTCGTAGCCGGGCGCGGCCGGCACGACCCCGAGCCATAGCGCGGCCAGCCCGACCGCCCGGCCGGGGTCCGCGCGACATCGACTGTGTCGCTCGGGAGCCGATTATTCGATCGGTGCTCCGGCGCGCGCGGGGAGCTTCACGCGGAGCAGCTGCCCGACGGTGGGGGCGACCTGCATGATCGTCGGCTCGCCGTGAAGCCGGCCGGCCGGGACGCCCTTCGCGATCAGAAGGAATGGCGTCGTCAGGTCGCCGGGCTGGCTGGTGCAGTGCTCGCGCACCGCCGGCATGTCGGCGACGCAGTGCTCGCCATGTCCGCCGCCATGGTCGGCCGTGATCACGAGCGCGACGTCGCCATTCTCGACCGCCGGCTGGAGCGCGGCCCACAGCGCGCCGATCACCGCGTCGGCGTCGTGCGCGGCCGCGGTGTACTGCGGGCCGAGGACGTCGCCGCCGTCAGGCGCGACGGTGTCGGTGCGGACCCAGCCGAAGTCGTGTCCGGCGAAGTCCACGGTCGGGATGTGGATGAAGAGCAGCGTCGGCGCATCGGGTGCGGTCGCGGCGGTGACCGCGTCGGCGCGCAGCAGCGAGAGGTCGGCGGTGACCGTGGTGATCTGGTCGATGCCGAAGAAGCTCTGCGCGCTGGCGAGGTCCGACGTCGGAACGAGCGAACCGGCGATGAGCGCGCTGGTGCGCCCCCCCGCGTCCTTCACCCACTGGAACATCGTCGTCGCGCCGTTGATCGCGAGCGCGAGCCCGGCCGACTGGTCGAGGGTGTTGGTCGTGACGCCGAACGCGGTCACGTCGCGCCCGGTGAACATCGAGAGGTGTCCGGGCACGGTAAGCGACGGCACCACCGTCTGCATGCTGTCGGTCCACGCGGCCCGGCCTTCGAGGGCGGTGAGCGATGGCATCGCCTCGAGCGCGTCTCCGCGCAGCCCGTCGACGCTCACCACCACGACTCGGCTGACCGCGGGAAGGGTACTGGCGGCGCCGGACCCGAGTCCGAGCGCGTCGAGCGTGCAGGCGGACTGGGTCACGCACAGTCCGGCGAGGAGAACGTACCTCGAGAGCTTCATCATCTGCGGCAATGGAAACTGGAACGGTGCGGCGTACGGCTTCCATTGCTTGACGAGCGAGCGCGGCCGTGGGTAATCGGCCGCGGACGAAGCTAGTCCGTCGACAGCGCTGCCTGGTTTATGTCCACCGGCTCGAGCCGCGGCTTCGGATAACCGTTGCGCGCGACTGCGAGCATCGCGCGGCCGACCCGCTCGGTCGTGGTGACCGAATCCGGGAATACGGCGCGTATCAGCGGCACGAGCGGTGACATGATCGCATACAGCACCCGGTACAAACGGGTGCGCGATGTGATCCCGTGCATCGGTACGATCAGCCCGGGACGGAACATGTACGCTCCGTTGAAGCCGAGTGCGAGCAGCGCGTTCTCGGTGCGCCCCTTCACCCGCGCCCACATCACGCGTCCCCGTTCGCTGGCGTCGGTCCCCGACCCCGAGACGTAGACGAACGTCATCGCCGGGTTGAGCGGGAGGAGCTCGCGCGCGATCGACATCGTGAGGTCGAAGGTGATCCGGCTGTACTCGGCCTCCGACTTCCCGGCCGCGGTCGTGCCTAACGTGAAGAAGCAGGCGTCGAAGCCGGCCAGCTGCGACGAGAGCGGCGACAGGTCGAAGAGATCGCGGGCGGCCAGCTCACGGAGCTTGGGATGCTTCTGCCCCGTCTCGGCGCGCCCGACCGTGACGACGCGGGCCACGCCGGGATCGAGCAGGCATTCGCGCAGCACTCCCTGTCCGACCATTCCAGTCGCGCCGAAGATGAGGACTTTCATGGTGCGACAAGCTCCTTTCCGGGTTGTGGAGAGCTGCCGGCGGTCGTTCGCCCGGTGCGCCGGGAGCGACTATGATTTGCGCCATGCCGACCCTCCGACGGCTCTCGATGATCGCCGGCGTGCTGATCGTCGCCACGTTAGGCGCGCTCGCGGTCCGTACCGTCGTCGACGTCCGGGTTGCCGAGCGCGACTTCCCGCCGCCCGGCACGATCGTGGCCATCGACGGAACGAAGCTTCATTACGTCGAGCGGGGCAATGGTCGGCCGGTCGTGCTCCTTCACGGAAATCCCGGTTTCGTCCAGGACTTCACGCTCGGCCCGGACAACCTCGCTGACGCACTCGCCACCGATCATCGCGTCATCGTCGTCGATCGGCCGGGACATGGCTACAGCGATCGCCCCTCGGACGAGGCCACCACACCGCGCGAACAGGCACGGCTGATCCATGAACTGCTCGAGCGGCTCCGTGTCGACCGGCCGATCCTCGTCGGTCATTCGTGGGGCGGAGGGCTCGCGCTGGTGTACGCCGAGCAATACCCGCGTCAGGTCAGTGGACTCGTCCTCGCCGCGACGCGCGCCTACCCGTCGGCGGCGCGCGCCGATCCTGTTTACGCGCTGAATCGCATTCCCGTCGTCGGAACGCTCTTCCGGGCGACGCTCCTTCCGCCGGTGGGCCAGCGACTGCTGGAGCGGCGCCTAACGGCAGCCTACGCGCCGGACCCGGTGCACGCCGATCACCTGGCGGCGGCGCGCGCACTCTGGATGCGCCCGAGCCAGGTTGCGGCTACCGTCTGGGACACCAGGAACCTGCAGCTGGCGCTCGCCGATGCGAGCCCGCAGTACGAACGACTCGCCGTCCCGGTGATCATCGTCGTCGGCGATCACGACACGGGCATCGCCGATTCGCGGCGCCTCGCCGCGGCGATCCCCGGTGCGACGCTGCGCGTCCTGCCGAACACCGGTCACGAGATTCCGCTCACTCGACCTGGCGACCTCGCCGCGGCGGTGCGCGCAATGCCGTGATGGAGGCGTACCGACCGGCGATTCCTCAGCGCTCTCCGCCGTCGTAGCTTTCGATC
>Ga0070659_100004015_pt1 | contig 10475 bp, 8 predicted proteins | sample KBSC23metaG_FD_64666 | JGI IMG/M metagenome (GOLD analysis project Ga0070659, IMG submission 64666) | Corn rhizosphere microbial communities from Kellogg Biological Station, Michigan, USA - KBS C2-3 metaG | ecosystem: Host-associated > Plants > Roots > Rhizosphere > Soil ...
GTCGGCGACCAGCGGGCGCGGCGTCTCGGGCAGGGCGTTGGCGGCAAGGTCCGACTGGAGCTGGGCGAGCAGCGTGTGCGCTTCGCGCGCCCTGACCGGGCTGACGGGTGCGCTCGTCGAGACCGGCAGCAGGCGCTGCAGCTCGCGGAGGTCACGTCCCAGCGAGGCGAGCAGCGGGTGCCCGACCCGGAGGTGGGAGTCGTCCTCGGCGCGCGGCACCGGGCCACGCAGGTCGGCCAGCGCGTCCCAGAGAGCGGGCGACGGGTGCGGCAGCCAGAGGTGCACGTCGCGCTTGTCGGCGAGGGCCTCCAGGAGCGCGATCTCGGTCGGGGCGATGCGGGTGTGCCCGAACAACGAGATCCGCGGCGGGAGGTCGAGGTCGCCCGGGGCGTCGCGCAGTCGGTCGAGCACGGCGGCGTGGCGCTGGACGGGCGAGGGCTCACCGATCCGCGAGACCAGCCGGCGCCACAGCTCGGGCTGCCAGAGCAGGTCGGGGTCCAGCTCCCCTCGGCCGTCGGTGTCGTTGCCAGCCTCCCAGGCAGCCAGGAGGCTGGGTCGCTGGACGGCGTACGACGCGAACAGGCGGGCCAGCCGGCGGGCGACGGCGTACCGACGACCCTGGCGCAGCTCGAGCTCCTCGCCCTCCCAGCCGTGCCCGAGGTGCTGCGAGAGCGCGCGGCACCACGGCTCACCGGTGGCGGCGTCGACCACCTCGAGCAGCGGCCACACGAGCGCGTCCGGCGCCCACGGGTCGGTGTCGCGGGTGCCGGTCAGCTCGGCGACGAGGCTCCCCGGCGAGCGCAGGTCGACACCGGCGCAGACGCCGTCAGTGCGCCGACCCGCGGCGTCCTCGGACGGGCCCAGCCGGTGGGAGAGCCGCTGGGACAGCCACCGCTCGACGCCGCGCGCCGGGACGATCACCAGCTCGCGGGCGAACGGGTCCGGCAGCGGGTCTGCCAGGAGCTGCGCCAACCCCTCGGCGAGCAGGTCGGCGCGCTCTGCCCGGTGCACCTCGAACGCCACGTCGGTCACCCTAGTAGCGGCTCCCGACACGCCTCGTCCGGATCCGGGCCCGCGGCGGTGGTCCTCAGGCGAACGGGTTGGGCAGCGCGCCGGGCAGCTTGGCCAGCAGCTCCTGGGCGGCCGCGCGGTGCTTGTGCTCGACGAGCACCTCGTAGCGGGTCGCGACGACGGCCGTGACCGAGGAGAAGTCGCGCTGGCCACGGGTGGCGAGGTAGCCGACCAGGCCCCAGATGGCACCGAAGGCAGCGCCGAGGACGGCCGTGGACACGATCATGGCCAGGCCGGAGGTCGAGTCCTTGCCGAAGAACGAGAAGATCAGCCCGACGAAGAGTCCGAGCCAGAGACCGGACAACGCCCCCGCCGCGGCGACCCGGCCGTTGGTCAGCCGGCCGGTGATCCGCTCGACCTGCTTGAGGTCGGTGCCGACGATCATGCAGTTCTGCACCGGGAACTCGTGGTCGCTGAGGAAGTCGACCGACTTCTGGGCGTCCTCGTACTTGTCGTAGGTCGCCAGCGACTGGGGAAACTCCAGGGCGAGACCGGTCATCGAGCGGGGCTGCGGGGTGGGCATGGGTCCATCATGCCCCGCGGAGCATGTCCTCGAAGTCGCCCATCGCGGCCAGGTCGCGGAGGAACCGGTCCGGTCGCCGGGTCTCGCCCCGTGCGGCGACAAGCGTCGCGAGCTCGCGGCCTGCCCGGTCGATCCGCAGCGCGAGCGCCGTACCGGCGAAGTCCTCGCTAGCGGCGAAGACTCCCGTGGGCACGACGACGGCGTGCAGGTGGCTGAACAGCGGGCGCAGCGCGTGCTCGAGGACCAGGCTGTGCCGGGCGGTGCCGGCCGTGGCCGCGACCAGGACCGGGGTGCCCTCGAGCGCACCCGGCTCGAGCACGTCGAAGAAGGTCTTGAACAGCCCCGAGTACGACGCGCTGAAGACCGGCGTCACCGCGATGACCGCGTCCGCCTCGGCCACCGCCTTCTCGGCCGCGGCCAGGTCACCGGTCGCGAAGCCGGTCAGCAGCTGGTCGGTCAGGGCGTGCGCCAGCGGGCGGAGCTCGACGACCTGGACCGCGGCCGGCTCGTCCATCGCCTCGGTCGCAGCCTTGGCCAGCAGGTCGGCGAGCAGCCGGGTCGAGGACGGGTCGCTCAGACCCGCTGACACGACGACGATCGTGCGGGTCATGCGGGGATCCCTTCGAGGACGGGCTCGTACTTGCGGAGCTCGGCGACGACGTCGCCGAGCAGGTCGAGCTGGCGCAGGACAGTGTCCAGCGGCAGGCCGGCGTGGTCGACCAGGAACAGCTGCCGGGCGTAGTTGCCGGCGTACTCCCGGAAGCCCAGGGTGCGCTCGACGACCTCAGCCGGCGACCCGACCGTCAGCGGCGTCTGCGCGGTGAACTCCTCCAGCGACGGACCGTGGCCGTAGACCGGCGCGTTGTCGAAGTACGGGCGGAACTCCCGGACCGCGTCCTGGCTGGTGCGCGCCAGGTAGACCTGCCCGCCGAGCCCGACGATCGCGTCCTCGGCCTTGCCGTGGCCGTAGTGCTCGAACCGGGCGCGGTAGAGCGCGACCATGCGGGCAGTGTGCTCGGCCGGCCAGAAGATGTGGTTGGAGAAGAAGCCGTCGCCGTAGTACGCCGCCTGCTCGGCGATCTCGGGGCTGCGGATCGAGCCGTGCCAGACGAACGGCGGGACCCCGCCGAGCGGGCGGGGTGTCGAGGTGAAGCCCTGCAGCGGCGTACGGAACGTGCCCTCCCAGTCGACGTCCTCCTCGCGCCAGAGCCGGTGCAGCAGCGCGTAGCTCTCGATCGCCAGCGGCAGGCCCTCGCGGATGTCCTTGCCGAACCACGGGTAGACCGGACCGGTGTTGCCGCGGCCGAGCATCAGGTCCATCCGGCCGTCCGCCAGGTGCTGGAGGTACGCGTAGTCCTCCGCGATCCGCACCGGGTCGTTGGTGGTGATCAGCGTCGTCGCGGTCGACAGCTTGATCCGCTCGGTCCTGGCGGCGATGTGCGCGAGCAGCACCGTCGGGTTCGCGGGCGCGGCGAACGGCGGGTTGTGGTGCTCGCCGGTCGCGAAGACGTCGAGCCCGACCTCCTCGGCCTTCACCGCGATCGTGACGGTCGCCTTGATCCGCTCGTGCTCGGACGGCGTGCGCCCGGTCGTCGGGTCCGTGGTGACGTCGCCGACGGTGAAGATCCCGTACTCCATGATGCTCCTCGCGATAGATCGTTGACGATTCAACCACGTGGTCGGCGGGTTCATTCCGCGCGGTTGTTACCGGCTCGTAACCTCTGGATTCGCCCGATCGTTGACCCGTCATGCGCCCCGCCATCGCCCTCACCTCGTTCGTCCTCGCCACCGCCTCGCTCGGTGGCCTGACGCTCGCCACAGCCGCGCCGTCCAGTGCCGCCGACCCGTACTCCGTGCAGACGCTGCACTTCGAGGTGACGGCCGGCTCCGAGGGCGTCTGCGACATCGTCGGCGACCTCTACACCCCGACCACGGCGAGCAGCACCAACCGGGTGCCGGCGATCCTCACCACCAACGGCTTCGGTGGCTCCAAGGACGACCAGGCCGGGATCGGCAGGTACTTCGCGTCGAACGGCTACGCGGTGCTCTCCTACTCCGGGCTCGGGTTCGGCGGGTCGGGCTGCAAGATCACCCTGGACGACCCGGACGTCGACGGCCTCGCGGCCAGCCAGCTCGTGGGCTACCTCGGCGGCGACGACGGGGTGGCGTTCCTGGACGCCGACCACACCCAGCCGGCACCCGTCCTCGACCTGGTCCAGCGGGACCCGAAGGACCACCAGGGCGTACGTCGGGCCGACGACCCGCGGGTGGGAATGATCGGCGGCTCCTACGGCGGCGAGATCCAGTTCGCCGCGGCAGCGGTCGACCCGCGGGTCGACACGATCATCCCGATGATCACCTGGAACGACCTGAACTACTCGCTCGACCCGAACAACACCGACCAGATCTCCAGCCAGGGTGTCAGCACGCGCACGCCCGGCGCCGCGAAGCTCTTCTGGGCGGCGGGCTTCTCCGCCGAGGGAGTCGCCGACGGGATGGAGGGCGCGCAGGGCGACCCCGACCGTCTCTACCCGTGCCCGAACTTCGCCGACTTCGTCTGCCCCTCCCTGGCCTACGCGGCGGCGGCGGGGTACCTCGACGACGCCGGGCACGACGCCCTGCGACACGCCTCGGTGGCGTCGTACCTCCCGAAGATCCGGATCCCGGTGCTGCTCGCGCAGGGTGAGTTCGACACCCTGTTCAACCTCAACGAGGCGGCCGCGACGTACCAGGCCCTCAAGGCGCAGGGCACGACGGTGAAGATGATCTGGCACTCGTGGGGTCACTCCGACGGGACGCCGGCTCCCGGCGAGCTCAGCCTCACCGACCCACAGCCCGCGAGCCAGTACGAGACCGCCCGTGTGGTGGCCTGGTTCGACCGGTACCTGAAGAACGCCGGTGTCGACACGGGCGCGAACTTCGCCTACTTCCGCGACTGGGTGCCCTACACCGGCAACGCCGCGCCCGCGTACGCCGAGTCGCGGACGTTCCCGGTCGGCTCCCCGTCGACCTTCTACCTCTCCGGCACCGGGTTGAGCACGTCCAAGCCGATCGTCGGCGGCAGCCAGTCCTTCCTCACGCCCGCCGCCGGTGCACCGACGTCGATCAACCCGCTCGACGCGGTCGGCAGCTTCCTTCCCGCGCCGCTGCCCGAGCAGGACGCGCCCGGGACCTTCGCCGCGTGGACCTCCGCGGCGCTGACCCGGCCGGTCGCGGTCGTGGGTTCCCCCCGGCTCACGGTCAACGTCGACGCCCCGGTCGCGGCGCTGTCCCAGGCTGCCGGCCCCGCCGGCCAGCTCGTGCTGTTCGTCCGGCTGCAGGACGTCGCCCCGGACGGGACGGCGACCGACATCCGGCAGCTGACCGCACCGGTGCGGGTGCCGGACGTGACGAAGCCCTTCACCGTGACGATGCCGGCGATCGTGCACCAGTTCGCGACCGGCCACCAGGTCCGGCTGGTGGTCTCGGGCGGCTCGGTCAACTACCGCGGCGGCCAGGTCGCGAACCCGGTGACGATCAGCGGTGGAGCGGCTCAGGTGCTCGTGCTGCCGGTGGTGGGCTGACCGGCGGTCCGGCCCGGTCGTCTTCGCGGAGGCCGTAGCGCTCCCAGAAGCGGCGCAGCGGACCGGGAGCCCACCAGTTCCAGCGGCCGAGCAGCTTCATGGTCGCCGGCACGAGCAGCGCGCGGACGATCGTCGCGTCGACCAGCAGCGCCACCAGCATGCCGACGCCGATCATCTTCATGAACACGATGCCGCTGGTGGAGAAGGCGCCGATCACCACGGCCAGCAGGAGGGCCGCCGAGGTGATGATCCGTCCGGTCTTCTGCAGCCCGACGGCGACCGCCCGGCTGTTGCGCAGCTTCGGATCGGGAACCGTGTCGTGGGTGCGGTCCCACTGCTCGCGCACCCGGCTGAGCAGGAACACTTCGTAGTCCATCGACAGGCCCACCAGGATCGCCAGCATGAAGATCGGCTGGGTGGCGTCCAGGAAGCCGGTGGAGGAGTAGCCGAGGAGGCCCTCGAGGTGTCCGTCGGCGAAGATCCAGGTGATCACCCCGAAGGACGCGCTGATCGAGAGCAGGTTCATCAGCACCGCCTTGACCGGCAGCACGAGGGAGCCGAAGGCCCAGAACAGCAGCGCCAGCATGACCAGCACGATGATCCCCGCCATCCACGGGAGATGGCTCCTGATGGATCCGAGGAGGTCGACGGTGTCGGCGCTGAGGCCGCCGACCAGGACGTGCTCACCACCTGGACCCGGCACCGCGCGCAGGCGCTCGACCATGTCCTGCGAGGCCTGGGTCTGGCTGTTGCCGGCCCAGCTCGCGCGGAGCAGGGTCACCCCCCGCTCGGCGTCGACCGGGCGGACGTCGAGGATGCCGGGGAGGGCGCGGACCTTCTCGGCGTACGCCGTGACCTGCTGCCGGTCGGTCGTCGCGACCAGCATGTTGGCCGTCGACCGCTCCTGGCCGAACTCCTGGTTGAGCTTGACCGCGGCGACGTGCGCCGGCTGGTCGGGTGGGAGGACGCGGTAGTCGACCGACCCCCACCTGACGCCGAGGAAGGGCGACGCGACGACGAGCAGTCCCGCCACGATCGCCACGACGACCACGACCGGTCGCCGCATCACCGCGTGCGCCAGGCGTGCCCAGGCGCCGTGGTCACTGTCGACGCCGACGGGGCGGCCGCGCCGCCAGGGCAACCGACCCGCGTCGATGCGCCGACCGAGGAGGAGCAGCACGGCGGGCAGCACGGTCAGGGCGGTGACCACGCCGATGAGGACGGCTGCGATGCCGCCGTACCCGAGGCTGCGCAGGAAGTTCTGCGGGAACACCAGCAGCGCCGACATCGCGGCGGCGACCGTGAGACCGGAGAAGAGCACGGTGCGGCCGGCGGTGCGCATGGTGAGCGCGATCGCGGCGCGCGGCGCGTGGGGGTCGTCGACGGGCAGACTGGCGAGCTCCTCGCGGTAGCGGCTGATCACGAACAGCGCGTAGTCGATGGCCAGGCCCATGCCGAGCAGCGAGATCACGTTGATGGAGAAGACCGAGACGTCGGTGACGTTGGTGATCAGTCGGATCACGGCCAGACCCCCGATCACCGACAGGGCGCCGACCATCACCGGCATCAGCGCCGCGACAAGGCTGCCGAAGATCAGCAGGGAGAGGATCAGCACGATCGGCAGGGAATACGCCTCCGCGCGTGCGAGGTCGGCGCTCACGGTCTCGTTGACGCCCTTGTAGACGGCCCAGGGGCCGGCGATGTCGGTCTGCAGGTGGTCGGCCTCGAGAGCGGGGACCACGCGGTCGTTGTTGTCGCTCTGCTCTGCCTGGGTGTCGCCGGCCAGCGAGATCAGCACCTGAACGGCGTGCTTGTCGGTGCTGATCATCGCCGGGTCGCCGGCCTCCCAGGCGGTGACCACCGAGGTCGTCGTCCCCCGCGGGATCCTCGCCAACGTCTTGGTGACCTCCTGCTCGAACGCCGGGTCGTCCGCGGTGAGCGTGCGGCTGCGGTAGAGGGCGACGACGTCGACGTTCTTGTTGCCGAAGAGCTCCTGCTCGTGGGCGAGCTCCTTCGACGCATCGGTGCTCGGGTCGTCGAAGCCGCCCTGTCCCAGGGAGTCGAAGACACCCAGGCCGTACGTCGCCGCCGCGACGGCAGCGACGATGCCGAACGCCAGCACCATCCGGGTGCGGTTGACGAGCAGGCGGCTCCAGCGATCCAGCATGATGGCTCCTGAACGAGGTCCGATGTTTACAGCGTTTACTGTAAACGGTGTAAACTAGGTTTCGTCAACTCTTCCGCACCCTCAATTTCCGGAGGACCCATGACGCAGGCGCCCTCGCGGGCACAGGCCCACGCGGCGACCGCCCAGCGCATCGTCGTGGCCGCCCGGAAGCTGCTCGTGCGCGACGGCGAGGTCACCCTGCGTGCGGTGGCGCGCGAGCTGGGCCTGACCGCTCCCGCGCTCTACCGGTACGCCGCCAGCCACGAGGACCTGGTCCGGATCGTCGCGCTGGCGATCGACTCCGACGTCGCCGAGCTGGTCACCGCCGCGGCCGACCGGCAGCCCACCGACGACCCGGCCGCCCGCCTGATCGCCGCAGCCGTCGCGTTCCGGCAGTGGGCCCTGGACAACCGTCAGGAGTTCGGACTGGTGTTCACCAACGTCGACGTCGACTGCCTGATGGAGCTGCAGGCCTCGGCCTCCAGCGGGCTGGCGTTCTCGGCGCTGCTGTTCGCGCTGTGGGAGGACCGCAAGTTCGCGATCCCCCGGCTCGACGACCTCGACCCGGGGCTCGCCGCGATCCTGCGTGACCCCCAGGTGCCGGCCGACCTGAGCGGCGTACCGGACGAGCAGCGTGGCCTGGTCTGGGTCCTCGAGCGCGCCTGGTCGCGGCTCTACGGCACCGTCACCCTCGAGGTGTTCCGGCACGTCGACCCACGGCTCGTCGAGGAGGCGCACCTGTTCCGGGCGATGATCGAGGACCAGGCCGAGCCGCTCGGCCTGACCGACGAGCTGCCCCGGCTGCGCACGCTCGTCGACAGCCTGCTGCCATGACCGAGAGCCTGACGTTGCGTGACCCCACCGAGCGGGTGTCGCCCCGGGCTCCGGTGGTCTGGGCGGCCGGCGCCGTCGTCCGCGGACTCGTCCTGGGCGGCCTCCTGTTCGCGGGTTCCGTGGTCGCGGAGCTTTTCACGATGTCGGCCTGGGCCTGGGCGGCGTACGCCGTCGTGGTGATCGGCTACGCCGTGGCGATGCCGCTCTACCGCTTCCGGATGCATCGCTGGGAGACGACCGAGCGCGCGGTGTACACGCAGACCGGGTGGCTGTCGCGTGAGCGCCGGATCGCGCCGATGTCGCGGGTGCAGACCGTCGACCTCGAGCAGGGCGTGGTCGCCCGCCTCGTCGGCCTGGCCACCGTGACGGTGACGACCGCGAGCGCGGCCGGGGCGCTGCGCATCGAGGGGCTCGCGGTCCCGGTCGCCCACCAGCTCGTCTCCGACCTGACCCGTCGCGCCGACCTCGAGACCGGCGACGCCACGTGACTCCATGGCGTCGGCTCGACCTGCGGATGCTGCTGGTGCACCCGGTCAACGAGGTCATCCGGTTCTTCCCGGCGCTGATCGCCGCCTTCCTGATCGGCAGCTCGTCGGGAGAGGGCGGCTGGTGGCACGTCGCCGCGGTCGCCGTACCGGTGCTGATCGGCGTGGCGCGCTTCCTCACCACCCGCTTCCGGATCACGGCCACCCAGCTCGAGCTGCGCCGTGGCCTGCTCTCGCGCAACGTGCTCACGGCGCCGCTGGACCGAGTGCGCACCGTGGAGCTGACGTCGTCGCCGATCCACCGGCTGCTCGGCCTGAGCCGGGTCGAGATCGGGACCGGCAGTGCCTCGAACCCCGGCAGCGACAAGCTCCGGCTGGACTCGCTGCCGCGCGCCGAGGCACGTGCACTGCGCTCGGCGCTGATCCACAACGTGGGCCACGCGGCGGCGACCGACGCGGCCGTCGACGACGTCCTCCTGCTGCTCGACCCCGCCTGGGTGCGCTACGCCCCGCTGACCACCTCCGGCGTCGTGATCGCCGCGGCCGGGCTCGGCGCCGCCAGCCAGTTCGTCGAGCCGGCGATCAACCGGCTGGAGAGCTCCTCGGTGTCGCTGCCCGCCGTGCCGCTGGGGGTCACGGTGGTCGCCGCGCTGCTCGCCTTCGCGCTGATCAGCTCCGTGCTGGCGATCATCGGGTACGTCGTGGCCAACTGGGGCTTCACCGTGTCCCGCGACCGTGGCGGACGCAGCATCCACGTCTCCCGCGGCCTGCTGACCACGCGCGAGACCAGCCTCGACAGCGAGCGGGTCCGCGGGGTCGAGGTGCACGAACCGCTCGGGCTCCGGCTCGCCGGCGCCGCCCGGGCGACGGCGATCGCGACCGGTCTGCGGCGCCGCGACGACAACAGCGCGGCGCTGGTCCCGCCGGCACCGCGCGCGGTCGTCGACCGTGTCGGCGGTCTCGTCCTGGGGGAGGCCGACCCGTTCTCGGCGCCGCTGACCGCGCACGGGCCGGTCGCGCGGCGGCGGCGCTTCACCCGCGCCCTGGCCGGAGCCGCGGTGCTCGCGGCCGGCGTCGTGGCCCTGGTGGAGGCGCTGGACGCGTCCCGGTGGATCGACCTGTCAGCGATCGTCGCCGTGGTCGCCGCGGTGCCGCTGGCCGCCGACCGCTACCGCCGGCTCGGGCACGGGCTGGTCGGCGGCTGGTTCGTCACCCGCCGGCACACCCTGCGCGGACGGCGCGACGCGCTCGCCACGGACGGGATCATCGGCTGGAGCCTGGGTCAGTCGTGGTTCCAGCGTCGGGCCGGTCTGACCAACCTGACCGCGACGACCAGCGCCGGGAAGCAGGCCTACGGGGTGCACGACGTGCCGGAGTCCGCTGCGCTCACGCTGATCCGCGCGGCGGACCCGGGCCTGGTCGAGCCGTTCCTCGCGCCGGTCAGATCAGCTTCTTGAACAGCGGCATCGGGGCGTGCCGCAGGAGCACCGACATCGGCGCCCACGGCAGCGCCGGCACGTGGGCAGAGGGCTTCTCCTTCTCGATGGCCTCCACCATGGCGCGCACGCCCTTCTCCGTCGAGGTCATCAGCGGCGTCGACTGCGCCACCTTCTCGTTCATCTCCGAGCGGATGTAGCCGGGGTAGAGCACGGTCACGGTGATCGGGCTGCCGTGCAGTTCGGCACGCAGGCCCTCGGCGAGGTGGGCGACACCGGCTTTCGTGGCGGCGTACGTCGTCAGGGTCCTCGGCATCCCGCGTACCGCCGACATCGAGCTGATCATCACGAGGTGACCGTCACCCTGCTCGCGGAAGATCTCCATCGCGGCCTCGG